>Ga0208507_1000073_pt1 | contig 82120 bp, 92 predicted proteins | sample CryBogCBH12Aug01_FD_184626 | JGI IMG/M metagenome (GOLD analysis project Ga0208507, IMG submission 184626) | Freshwater microbial communities from Crystal Bog, Wisconsin, USA - CBH12Aug09.1 (SPAdes) (version 2) | ecosystem: Environmental > Aquatic > Freshwater > Lake | place: Crystal Bog...
CCATGCCAGCTCGAGGCGTTTTACCTTTAGGTTTTTCAATATCAACTTTTTCTTCGCCCGCCTCACTATCCACTTTTTTAATAACCTCATCGACCGTTGAAGAAGCAACAATATCATCTTTCTTTGCGTCTTTCGCTTCCTGCCACAGTTTTGTAATGTGCAACATCTTTTCCTTTGCATTCATTTTGGTATCTGGCGTTTCGTTTTGTTTCAAAATCGCCATTTGCTCCTTGACGAATATATTATACTTAGTTAATGCACGTTTCTTCTTCTCTGGTTTCTCGTCGCTGTCACTATCGCTAGTAGAAGTTTTCGCAGATTTCTTCGTCTTCTTAACCGTTTTGGTCAACTCGTCATAAATGTCACCGATGGCTTTCTTGAGTTCTTTCTTAGAAATGTCATCAGGTTGAGAGTTGATAAATTCGGTAATGCGGCGAATGAGTTCAGCAGTATCAATCATAGCGATAGTTTTGATCTTAGAGATGAAAGACAATTAAAAAGAAAAAATCATTTTTTATGTAAAATGAAAAAAATTAAAACATATTTAATAAATTGAAAATATTACAAAAATAGTATTCAATCTATTTAAATTTTACAAATATCAATAGATTGAATACTATTAGCATTCATTTGATATTTAATTAAATCGATGCGTTTAAAATATCTAATAGTGCCATTAGAAACAGTTCCATTTATACCTGTCATTTTTTGCTCTACATTTATACAACCATCGTTATTATTATAAAAGTTTTGATTTAATATAAAATCTTCATATCTTTGTAATTTCTTTTTTAAATTAAATAAATCATTATAATCATTCGAATTTAATGATATTGATAATAATATTTCTTTATTTAATAAAATAATTCTTTTAGAATAAATACCAATATTTGAAGAGTATATATTTTTACATTCAATTTTAATAGTATCATATTTTTTCTGTTCGCGTAAGAAACATACGTCATTTTTAACAGTATTATAAAAATTTATTCCAAATTCTACTGTATCATGTGTATAAAAAGCATAATCAAAATCATATTTATCTGGATTATTAACTAAATAAATATGAGGTGTAAATTCAAAACATCTATATTTAACAGTAACAATTTCAATACCATCTATATAATAAGTTTTTTCTTCAGGACAGCCACCAACAATAAAATGAACAAACTTTACAGGAATATTAGATTTAATAATATTTTTAATTAATCTAGGAACTTGAATATCTAAACCTTCATAACATGAAGCAATAAATATATGAAAATTATCTTTATTTTTTAACCAAACTTTATTATCTAATCCAATTTTATCAGTATATACTTCTGCTAAATAAAAATTCTTACTTATTAAAAAATTTTCAATTTCACCATAATCAATATAATCATTATTAATTGGGTTTTTTTTACCACAGTCTTCTTCATAAATAAGACATTTAATATTATCAAAAAAGTCCGGATTTTCATTTATAAATTCTAATAAAAATCCTTCACAATCTGCTAAAACACAATCAAATTTAATATCATATAATTCTTGAATTTTGTCAAGAGATAATGTGTTAGTTTTGATTGATTTTAAATTAGCAGGTGGATTGACATATGTTTTTGATTCCCAACAACAGCCATTATAACACACATATAATTCTTTTTTTGAAATAGTACCATTATATATATTAAACGTACAACCATTCATAACTTTATTTATTTGTAAACAATTTTTAACAGTCATATCAGGATCGACACATAATAATTGTTTTGTTGGATTGTTTAATAAATAATCCAAACAAACTCTAACAGTTCCGTATCTAGCACCCAATTCCAAAACTTTCATATCAGGTTCAATATATTTATTAATTAAAAATCTACTACCATCTTCAACACTTCTAGAAAAATCATCTAATAATCCATTATATTCATTATAAAATTTACAATTATTATAATACGCATCCATAATAAAATTAATTATATATTTGCTTTATATAAATTTATCAATAATTAAATTAAATTCGTCGATAGTATTATAACCGTATATTGGATATTTAGTTTCATAATATTTAACATTATTTAATTGTTTAATTATATCTAAAAAGAAATTTTCAGTATTATCTTTTAATATTAAGTTATCTTTTAATATACGTGTATTGCATAAAAATATAGATTGATCGTGAAAACCATAATCAATCGGTTCATATTGATAATATTTAATATCATTTACCGTATTATTATCATTTGTAATTAAATATGCATATGGCGTTTTTTCATAAATAGCAGGTATTAAAAAATCATTATCAAATTGTAAATTATACATTTCACTTATAATAGTTTCATTTGAAATGATAATATCACCCCACATAATAAATATTTTATCTGTCAAAATTTCATTATTCAATAATTGATAAATAGTTTCTCCATTACCTTTTGGATAATTTTGCAAATTATCAACTGAATTATAATAAACAAATTTTATATTATTATGATTTTTATCAAACTTTAAAAAATAATCTTTATAATAATTATTGCAACATATAAATATTTTATTAGCAAATGGTAAAATCTTATCAATAATATCTTCTAATACCGTTTTATTATCATTAATATTAATAATACATTTGGGAAAATTATTAAATCTAGTATTTATACCAGCAACAATAATGCAAAAATCATATTTTTGATTAAGTATTATAGAATTTAAAAAAAGATTTGTAGTATTTATATTAGAAACTTGTAAATATAAATTTATATCTGTTTCATAATTATAATCAATATCATTAATATCAGTTATATATGTGTATTTATTATTAAAATAATTATTATCAATAAATAAATTTCTTTTGGATAATCCTTTTTTCAATATTTCGATAGTTGTTTTACCAGTTTTAATAATTTTTAAATCTGTATCGCATAAATAAGAATCAAACAAATTTATAAATAAATCTCTATTAATAATGGGTTTTATTGCGATTGAAATATTTTTTCTATTTGTTATTTTTAAGCAACAACAACAATCCAACTTTGTAATAATATTATAAATGAATGACACCTCATTATCATTTAAAATAAATGCATCATTAATAATTTTATTATTTTTAATATTTGCAAAATTGGTATATGTATCAATATTAGAAGGTATAGTTAATAAATTAGTAATACAATTATTACTAACAACGATTGTATTATTTATTTTTTCCAATAATTTAATATTATCCAAAGAAATACACATATTATTGTCATCAAAAATAGTATAATCATAATCAAATATATAATGACTATTATAATAAAATTTAAAATAATCAAATAATATATATTTCCATAATAGAAATCCATTATGTTTATTGTTATTAATTAATTTAGGTATATTTATACAATTATATTTAGTAGTTGTTGGAATGAGATTATTATGAATATCATTTGATACAATAATCTTAAAATCATCTAATGAAATATATTCATTAATTTTGTCCAATAATTCATCCCCGCTATAATTAATAATGTCATTATCATAATCACAATTCATAATTAAATATTTACATGCTTTTGACTTCTTTAAAGTTTCCTTAAATCCATTTGTTTTATAGGTTGGTATTAGACTGCTAAATTGAGTTCCACAAGAACATATAATTATATCAGATTTTAATAACAATTTTTTAGTTTTATAATTTAGATTTGGAATATTATCGTTAAAACAAATATCTATAATTTTATCATTATTATCATTAAAATTAACTATAGAAGCTTCATCCAACAATTTATTATTATTTTTAGTAATAGCATTCAAAATTAAATTTTCATTCGAATTTATAAATATATTATTTCTTAATTTCAAAACTTTTTTTATAATTTTGCAAACAGTAATCATATTATTATTATTTTTATGAAGTAAAGAACAATATATAATATTCATAAAATTAAAATCATCATATATTATATTATTATTCACTATTTTAAAATAATAATTGGTATTTAATATTAAAAAAATATATATATCATCATCATCATCCATAAAAGTTGTATTAATAAGATCGATAATATATTTATGAGGATTATGATTAATCGTAAATCTATGATTTAATAAATTATATATTTTATTATTTCCATATCTTATTTTATATTCTAAAATTTGATTTTTTCTAAAATCGGATATACCCAAAATACCTTTAAAAGTATTTCGTAAAATACCCGTAGATTTACCATCATCATAGCCATTAATAATTAAATTTAATGATAATTTTTTATTGATTTTATAAAAATCATATTGAATATTTTCACTACCAGAACCGCCGGTAAGTATAGTTATAATCATTTAATCATTTATATATATTAAATATTTATATTGATTCAAATAAATTTTTTGCCGTGGAAAAAAAACCATGCTAATTTTTCACAAACAAACGGATGATAACAATAATGAGGTTTATTGAAAATCTTAAGTAATTCTTCTTCACTTAATCCAGAATGACGTGTATCATGCCATATAATAGATTGTATTTCTTCGTCACTATCAATAATTTCTTTGCATTTTTTAAAAAATTTAATAAATTCTAAAAGTGTATCTCTTTTAGTAATCCAATAATTACAATAAAATTTAATAAATTTACCATATACAAATTTATGAGGATAATTTAATTTAGTACATATAATATCCACTATTCTATAATTAATTATATTAACATCCAATATTAATTCATTAAATTCTAATATATATAATGGCTTAATATCATAATCATAATCATTTTCATTTAAATGTTTAATAACATTATCTAAAGCATTTATACATATTTTTTGATTAGCTTTCCAAGATATAAACCCAATATTATCGAAATCTTTCCAATCGTCATAATTATCTAATAGCCATTCATCAAATATAATACTTTCAAATAAAACAGTAGTTTTTATACGTATAACTTTAGCCCATTCATATTTTTCATAAAAATTAGAGGCATTTTCAAATGTTTTATCGTTATAAGCTAAAATATATATACGTGTTTTCATATATATAAAATAAAAAAGAAAGCTTTATATTAAATAAATTTTTTGCCGTGAAAATAAAAAAATGGAATTCGTTCATATATAAAAGGATGATAACAATAATGAGGTTTATTGAATATTTTAAGTAATTGTTCTGTATTTAAACCAGGATAATAAGCGTCATCCCATATTATAGATTGTATTTCTTCGTCCGTATCAATAATTTCTTTGCATCTTTTAAAAAAACCAATATATTCTAATAATGTATCTTTTTTTGTAATCCAATAATTACAAAAAAATTTAATAAAATCATCACGATATACATATTTATCAGGATAATTTAATTTAGTAAATACAATATCTAATATTTTATAACCAAGACTGAATGAATCTATTTCACTTTTTTTAAATGAATATAATGGCTTAATATCATAATCATAATCATTTTCATTTAACTGTTTAATAACATTATCTAAAGCATTTATACATATTTTTTGATTAGCCTTCCAAGATATAAACCCAATATTATCGAAATCTTTCCAATCGTCATAATTATCTAATAGCCATTCATCAAATATAATACTTTCAAATAAGACAGTAGTTTTTATACGTATAACTTTAGCCCATACGTATTCTTTATAAAAATTAGATGCATATTCAAATGTTTCATCATTATAAGCTAAAATATAAATACGCGTTTTCATATTATATAAAGATTATATTTTTAAGCATTATATAATGACGAAAAAATTGTTAGTTTTATATGTATTTCATGAATATAATGCTAATGTTGAATATTTTATAAAAAATGCAATATATTATGATGAAAATGTTGATTTTATAATGATTGCAAATAATAAAAATGTAAAATATGAATGTCCTAATTATGTTAAACGATTATATCGTGATAATATTGGTTATGATTTTGGCGGATGGAGTGAAGGAATAATAAAAGATGATTTATATAAAAACTATGAATATTTCATATTTGTAAATTCATCTGTAATTGGTCCTATATTACCATTATATAATACTAAAATATGGACTGACATTTATTTAGAAGGTTTGAATGAGGATGTTAAATTATTTGGAAGTGCTATTAATACTTGTGTAATGAATAAATTCGTAAAAATTAATACAAATAGAGAGATTAATCCACATATTCAATCATTTATATATTCTATGAATAAAGAAACCTTAGAATTTTTAATTCAAAAAGAAATATTTAGTTTAACAAACATATATAGTGATTATACGTTAACAATACTTAATAAAGAAATTCATATGTCATATTTAATATTACAAAATAACTGGAATATTGGATGTTTAATACCATATTATAAAAATGTAGATTTTAGAAAAACTAGTAATTTTGATAAAGAATATTTGGATGATATCGTTGGTAATAACTGTTATAATATAATATGGAACGAGTATGATATTGTATTTATTAAAACACACCGAAATATTAATTACAGTAATTACTTAAGATTTAAAACATAATATATTTATATTCATTTAAATAATGCATCAAGAAGCAAAGAAGTTTTTATCATTCGTAAAAACAATATTACCAACATTTTTTATAAATAAAAAAGTATTAGATGTAGGATCCGATAATAATAATTATTTATTTGAAGATTGTGATTATTATGGTAATTATATGGAAAAAACCAAAGATTTGCCATATGAAAATACATTCGATACAATAATATCGAGTGATTATTTTGAACATGATCCCGATTATCACGAGACATTAAAAAAAATATATAAGATGTTAAAACCGAATGGGTTATTTTGTTTTACTTGTGCGTCAAATGGACGTTTAGATAATAATTTAATTAAACATTATTATAAAACTCTAACAGAATTAGATTTAAAAAAAGCATTAAAAGTAAAAGAATTATTTTCATCATATGACAGTTATTATAATAGTTCATCAAAAGATTTATATTTTTGGGGAATAAAACGAGAAATTACTATTGAACCCCAATATCCAATATACAAAGAAGAATTTGTATTACAAACAACGAATGTATTAAAATTATAAGTGCGTTTATTTTTATATTTATATATTAGAATATGAAAAGTTGCCCGTCTGATAAAGTACTTAAAATTATTACATTTGAAAAATGTGTAAATAAACCTACTGCTAAGAAAGCATCAAAACCTAAAGAACCGAAAGCTCCAAAAGAACCTAAAAAATGCCCATCGGGTAAAATTCTAAGCCCAAAAGGTCGATGTGTAAAAAAAGATGGACCTACTGCTAAAAAAATGAATAAAGAACCAAAGCCAAAAAAAGAACCAAAACCAAAAAAACCACCCGCATTTAAATATGAATCACCGCCACAACAATCAGAACCTACTAATAAATTTAATGCGTTTATACCGAATTATAATAAACCTGCATCAAATCAAATATATCAAGTATTAGGAATAGTATCTAAAGCTACTTCGGTAGAAATAAAAAAAGCATATCGTTCATTAGCTATTAAATATCATCCAGATAAACATATGAATGATTCAAAAGCAAAAAGAATATTTCAAGAAATAACTAAAGCATATAATATATTAAAAGTTAAAGAACTTCGAAGCTATTATGATTTATATAAAAATTTAAGATCATATAACGATCTTATAAATGAAATTCATATAAAGGAAGCTATTATAAACAGAAATAATATGTAAATTATCTTCTATATCCGCCACGTTCTCTATTATTATCATAAATAGGGGTTATTTTTTTCTTAGCTTCACACCAATCGTGGCTTAAAATATAAGAATTTCGATTATCTCTGCAAGTATCCGAATTTGCATATAATTGTCTCAATTTTCCAGCAATTTGATTTCTAGATAATCGATCCGGTAATACAGCTTTATATCTATCAATATTAGCTCTTACGAATTTTTCTTGATCTTGAACGTAAACACTTTCACCAGCTCCCATAATGATTATTTATAATTATTAATTTAAAAAATAAAAATCAATTTTTTTATAATGGTCCAGACGGAGTTATTAATTCATTATCAACTATATATATAGTCCATACATTCATATCTTTATTATTTATGTAATAAGTATCATAAATAATATTATTTCCGATATAATTAGAAACAATATTTATTAAATCAGGTTCTTCGAAATATGGAATTTTCGATCATATTCAAACCTTCATTATTATGAATATAATTATTAATGTAATTTACGATCTCATTAGCCATTATTGTTTAATAAGATTGTATGAAAATGAATTATCATTTTTTTTAAATAGTTCTAATTTAAGTTCTTTACTAATAATAATAATAACTTTTTCATTAATATCATAATTATCATACTTTTTTTTCCATATTTCTAATCGACCTATCAACGATTCTAACGATTTATTAGATATATGAATTTTATATTCATTAAATATACCATATTTCCAATAAAATTTAGACATATTTAAATTATCAATATGGTTATTATCATTACATTTAAAATTACTTATCGTTTTATTATAATCTTTCATAATATCACTTAAATTAAATAAACCTTCAATAATTCTTTTATCCCATTTTTCTAATACTGGTTTAACTTCTGTTCTAATTTTCCCACGCTGACACCAATCAGGAGTGCTATTTTTTAAATAAGGTAAATTATGACGATTTGCAAAGTCATAAATATCTTTTTTATATACATCGATTAACGGTCTTATAAAAGTTATATTATCAATAACAGAAATATATTCAACGCCAATTAAATTTTCATATTTATTATTATATGCAATATTTGTTAAAATATTTTCTAAACAATCATCTTTATTATGACCCAATATAACTATTGGATTATTACTACCAGCACATTTATAAGAATTAAATCTAACTTTTTTAGTATAACTCTCATAAACATCCCTTAAATCGTTTAACATACAATTATTTCTATTAATTTCGCTAATTTTTCTAACATATAAATCAATATCAAATAGAGAACATAAACATCGTAAGAATCCTACTTCTTCAGCTACTTCTTTACGATTATTATAATTAATATGAACTGCAATTAATTTAGTATTCTTATATTTATGATATAAATTATATAAACATACGACTGAATCAACGCCACCAGAGAGACTAATTATAATTATTTTTTCATTATTAAAATTAAATTTTCCAATATCGAATAATGGTTTTTGAAGAATTTCTTTATCTAATGGATCATTATCTAAAATACTTCTATCAAATTTAATAGGATAATTATAATAGTCGAGATTTTCAATAAAATTAGCACGATTATAAGTAGCTTTAATAAATTTTTTAGGAATATCTGAACGTTTCCAACATTCATTCATAACAAATAATAAATTTTCTCTAATATTTGAATGTCTATATACCAACATATAAAACATCCAATCATCAATATTCAAATATTGAATAAATAATGGATTATTGTATTTATTAACAATTTCTAATGCTTTTCTATTAAAATAAATGAGTATATGATTATTATATTCATGTCTATAATAATGTCTGGTTAATTGGTCATAAATTAAAATAGCCAATATTGGTTTATCAATCGAATCGCAATTAATTAAATTACCATAAGTATCTGATAAATATTTATCATTTTCATCATTTTGAGAAAACCAATATTTTCGTCTACTAATCCAATCACCGTAAAAAGAATCCATTATGAAAATGGATAAATAAAAAATAAATTCATTTTTTTAATTATAATATTCATCTACAACGCCAAAAGCGATTGCTTCCTCTGCATTCCATTCAATATCTTTTTTTAGTAATTTGTCTAATTTCTTTTTAGAAAAATTAGTTTTATCGACATAAATATTAGTAATATGTTCTTGCACTTTTTTAAAATTATTAAATTCTTCTTCTAAATATGTCATTTTACCCCAAACACCTGATCTTAATTCATGTAATAAAACATAAGCATTTTTACCAATAAATCTTTTACAACCACAAACACTAATCAAAGTCCCAGCAGATGCGACAAAACCATCAATAATCGTATAAATAGGTAATGTGATGGAATTCATACAATCAATAATACTTAAAGCCGAATGTATTGAACCGCCATTAGTCGTTAGATGTAAATAAATAGGCATAGGTTCGACATTCATAGCCATTTGAAATGATTTTAATTTTAATTCAATAGTACGCAATTCTTTATTTAAATTAAATGCACTAGTTGAATCAATATCATTATTAAAATAAATATGATTACCACAACTATAAATACTATTATTAGACTGTTTATTAATAATAATATTTGGAATTGTTTCATCATCGTCGTCATCATCTTCATTTTTTTTAGAATTTAATTTACGTTTTTTATTATTGCAAATGAAGGATGATGACCATTTATATTTATCCATTTATATATAATAATAAATAAAATCTTTAAATGACAAAAAATTATTTTTGCCATTTATATCAACCCATTTTGCTTATTTGTCGCATAACTGCTTCAAAGCACTTGCATGCTTTTTTTTGCGATTTTCCAGAACAGCCTGTATCTGTTTCTCCATATTAGATGGAATGCGTTTCGATACTCTCCTTTTTGCACGCAATTCAATAACCGTCTTAATTTGCTTTTCCAAATTGGACATAACCCTATTTTTCAATTCGCGCTTTTCGATTTCGTTAATGATCAACGTTTCGAGCTTTGAAGATGCCATAGTATGCATAATTACTATTTAAAACCAAATAATCATTTTTTTGAAAAAATTAAAAATTTCCCAACATATAAAAAAATGATAATAAATACATATAATATTTTTGAATTATGAAGAAAATAGAAAGCATACACAATAAAACTAAAGTAATTCAAACCGACGAATTACCATATAATAATCAAAATCAAATGTTAAAAGATAGCGATTTAAGACGGTTTTTCGATATGAATGGATTAGAAGAAATTAAATATAATAATATTAATTTATACAGAACTGCATTTATTCACAAATCATATTGTACTATGAAAAATGCGGATTTTACCTCAGGTAATATGAATTGTCCAAAAGATTGTATTCCATTACAAGATATGTCATATGAACGGTTAGAATTTCTTGGAGATGCCATATTAAATATGGTAGTTGCTAATTATCTTTATTCACGCTTTCCAGATCAAAATGAAGGCTTTTTATCTAAAATAAGAACACGAATAGTAAATGGGAAAATGTTAGGATTTCTATCGAATGAAATAGGTTTTAATAAATTTGCTATCATTTCTAAACAAGTTGAGGAAGCCAACGGAAGAAATAATTATAAAATTATGGAGGATATATTAGAAGCATTTATTGGCGCATTATATACCGATTTTCAAACACAAACAGATCGTGTTAGTATGCCTAAAACGATAAATTTAACGCCAATATCAGGGGTCGGATATTATATAGCTGAAAAATGGATTATATATATTATTGAAAATTATATAGATATTAGCGAATTAATTATTCAAAAAACAAATTATAAAGATATGCTTGTATCTTATATGCAACATTCAATACAAGATACGCCAAAATTCTGTGAATTAGGAATAACGACTAAGGATAGTGTTAAAGTATTTAGTTATAGTGTTAAAAATAGGTCGAATGATACTATAGCAACTGCGTCCGGATTTACTAAAAAGGATGCAGAAAATAATGTGAGCAAAGAAGCATTAATTTATTATGGAGTATTAGATATTAAAGATTAAATAATCTCATTTTATATTAGATATGGCAGATACAATAATAAAAGACGTTTCAGTCGTGAATACTGATTCAAATATAAAAAATTTTGTTAATTCATTATTGGACAATTCAAAAGCAGATACTAATTACTCATTACATAAATTATTATATGATGAGATATATAATTATTTTGTAAAAAATACAAATCCAACAAAAGTTGATTATGAAATGTTAGAATATTTATCCCCGACTAAACCATTAACAAATAAATCATTACGAGATGTTTTTAAATATTTATTATTATATACTTATAAAGCAAATGCAAATGAAATAGAAAATCATAAAAAAATAAATGAAAGTTTAGAACAAATAAAAACACAATTAACAGAATTATCTAATCTTCATAAAAAACCAAATTTAGAACCATTACCGCCATCGCTATAATCATTATTTTCAAAAGTTCTAGTAAAGTTCTTTTTTATTCGTAATGGAATTATAATATAATAATGAACTATACAAATAAAAAAATATATAATTTTCATATATTACTTATTTATTTAAATTAATCATTTCAATATCTTTAGATTTAACAGATGATAAATATTTTTTTTTATTTGATTTAGACATAGAAAAGAAATCTTCGATTGGTATTTTTATTTCTGTTTGTGTATAATCAGTTAAATCATAAAGATCATATAATCTTTCCATTTCTTTAAGAAAATTATTTTTAGAAATTTTGTTATTATTGATATATTCGCGAATATTATAAATTAACGTTTCTTTGGACATTATAAAAAAATAAAAAATAATAAAAAATGATTTTTTTATTTTGCTTTTTCTTCAGCCCATAATTTTCCAATATGAGCCATTTTTTCTTTATTAGGAATATCTGAATCTTTTAGTTTAGCCATTTGAGCTTTAACAAATTCATTATATGGATTTTTCTTAACGTCATAAATAGTATTATAAATTTTTTCAACATTTTTTAATAAATTCTTTTTAGTGATTTTATTATTACCGTTAATGATTTCAACGATATCGGCAATTAGCATTTTCTTAGACATTATATATAAAAACAATTAATTATATTATAATCATTTTTTTTTATTAGTATTGTATATAAATAATATTTATTAAAATTAAATATAAATGGATTATACAAGAATACAAATTGATTCGATTGGTATAGGGTTAGTAGATTATAAAAATGTAGATTTAACACGTGATGGATTCATTAATAGTTATTTAGCAGTAGGTGAAAAAATACCATCATCTGCTGCTACAGATACTAACAATCTAAATTATTATTATGATCTCGTAGTAGCCGAAAATCACATAGGAATAAACGCTACCAGAAATCAATTAACTGCGAGTAATAAAAGTTTATTAATTAATGGAGATATCGTATGTAATGGGATAATACACGCCGAGAATATAATGATTGATAGTATAAATGCTGCATCTACATTAGCAGAAACTTTAAATAAATTATCATCACATCTATTATTTTATCCAATAAGAGATTATTTACAAAATAATATTTATACAAATTATAATCTAGTATTAGGACATAGCAATAACGCCAATAACAATTTAAACCCTCTTAAGATATCCCGCCACTGTGATGGAAATATAAATAATATTCAATTTGTGATAGAAAATAATGATGTTACAAATCTAATTACTACCAAATTTAGTAGTGGTATTATAGGAAATACGAATGAAGCTCCTATGCATTTTATAACATCTGTTGGAATGCCTATACATTTCAATATTAGTAAAGATACAAGCGATATTGATAATTTATATTTAGACAAAACAACCATACCATATGATCGTCGTCAATTACCTACATATAACACTACTAATTATCCAACGATGGTATTAGATGTTAATAAGTCAGTATTAATTAATTTGGATAAACAAACAGAACAAATAACATATTCAACATACGAATTTGATGGTATAAATAAAACAACTATAGGTATTGAAACAAAATATCCAGAATTGCTGGTGAATGGAACATTATATGCAAATAAGATATTAATATATGATTATGTTTTAAAAAAACCAGTAAATATTGATACTATATTTTTAAGAAATTCAGGTTTAACATTAAATGCAAATCAAATTAATGGAGGTTATTTCAATCAAAGTGAATTTTTCTTTACATCAAATGTATATATTGGAAATCCAATTAATAAATATAAATTAAAAGTTTATGGAGATGCTGAAATTACAGATACAACAATTACATCAAATATTATAACATCAAATATAACAATAAGTGATAATTTCATAATAGAAGCTAATAATGATGGTTCAGTAGTATGTGATTTTAATCGTTTGTGTAATTTTTCATCTGAAGCTATATTCAACGATGTATTAACGGCAGATGTAATTAATGTTAATACTATTGATATTACTAGTAGTGGTGGATTATTAGTAGATGGTTGCAATATTTTACCATTATTATCTGCTATATCACAATCAAACCCGCAATTAACAACACCACCTACTGTAATTCAATCACCTACACAAACATCAAATTTGAATGTTAGTGGTATTATAAATATAGGCGAACCTCGATTAGATATTACAAACCTTTTTAATATTTATAAGCATACTTCTGCAAATACATCACAATTTCAAATATTTTTATATGATGGTTCAAAATCTACCGTGACTGCATCAAAAGCTTATATTGGTCATACAAATTTAAATGATATATCTGGACAAATTGATAATAGTCTTGTATTTTTAACAGAAAACAATTCAGCCTGGAATAATATTTATTTTTATTCAGGTAAAAAGAAATCGAATATTAAGAATGAAATACCAAATTTAGCAATATTAGAAAATTCAAAAGTAGGTATAAATACCCTTCAACCCGTAAAAACATTAGATGTAAACGGTGATATAGTATCAACTAATTATTATATTAGACAAAATACGAATATTTATAATACAGAATTACCAATCATTTATAATAATTATAATAATTTAACTAAATTAGATATTAATATTCCTTTGATTACAACAATAACTAATAAACAAAAATTAAATGTAATTGGTGGCATAAATTCATATGACGGCTATTATGAAAATTCATATAAATTATGCACATTCAAATATTTCAATAATAGTAATGCATGGATTGCAAATGCTAATATAGGTATTGGTGTATCTAATATTGATAATAATATAACAATCCCATTACAAATAAAAAATTCGTCCTTAAATCAAAATACGATTAATAATAGTGTTATGAGTTTTTATAGAGCAAATGACCGTTCCTATTATTCTGGTATTGAATTTTGCGATGACATAACAAATACTGAAATAGTCAATAAGAATAAATGGTATATTTATAAAAAACATATAACGGATGATGTAAATTTTGTAGGACCATTACAGATTGGATATATAGAAAATGATTATGAACCAGCAAATACTTGTGTAAATATTTATTATAATTCTTCAAAATATTTTATAGATATCAATAATAATACTACATATAATTCATACGAAGATTATTCTCATCATAATGAAATAGTTAATATAACAGGAAATGTTAAAATTAATGGAGATTTAGATATTGATGGTTCAATCAATATTAGTGGAAATTATAAATTCAAAAGTAATAATATTATATTTGTTCCAAATTTACTAACAACAACAATAAATAAAATATATTCGATGGGTAATAATAATTATTATATAGATACTATATTAACACCAAATGGCGCTTATAGTCTCGCTAGTAATATTAATTCATTAGCATCAAATGTTTATTCAAATATAAATAAATCATATGACCCATCATCAAGTATCAATATAATAAATGCAACCAATACCAGTAATTTAGCATCAAATATATATAAGACAACTTCAAATATTTCCTTAAATATAAATAATTATAATGGGATAATTACAAATTACGATAGTAATTTAAATATAACGCGATTATTTACCCCTTTTTTTTTGACTTATAAGGGTTCTACAAAAACAAATCAAACTAGTAATTATTATTTATTTAATGATATTAGCAAAAATAGATATCCTAGTGATTATAATATCATTAAAACAAATGCATCAAATAATTATATTATAGCTAGTAATATTTATAATACAACTTCAAATATTTATAATAATATTTCAAATATTTCAAATACTTTAATTAATTATTTAAATATTGGAGTTAATAATTTTAACGATGCTTCAATATTACAATCATCCGCAACTACGACTAATAATACAATTATACAATCTTATATATCATATCCACAACCATTAGCGAATGACATTCAAAATATATTAATAACATCAGGGAGTAATCTTATAATTTCACAACAAATACATAATATTTCATCAAATTATTATACTACTCTATTGAATTTTAATAATGAATATTTTCCATATATTTATGCAATTTCATCAAATAATATGATTACATCATCAAATATATATATATCATCATCGAATATATATAATAATGATATTATAAATACACCAATAACATATGAAAATATATTAAAATATTCACATTCAAACGCATTATATGCTGATAGAATTTATAGTAATGTCTCAAATATTACAAATTATATTAATGATTATTATCCAAATTATAATAATAATATTCTAAATACGAATAGTTATTTAGCGTCAACTATAACAACATCAAATATAGCAAGATTAAACGCGATAAGTACAGATAAGATTTATATAAATTTAACATTAGGATTTCAAAATTATATAACTACTGCATCAAATAATTATATATTTTCATCAAATAATTCCAATACAGTAATAACATTTAATAGAGATGAACCAGTATCATTAACGCCATATACGAAATTAACAATACCTACAGGTATTTCAATAATATATACGGATACCAATTCATTCAAAGAAAATTTCATGAATTATAATAATATTGCAATAACATTATTAGATAATTATGATTATATAAATACAGAAATTAGAATATTGAATAATATAAATAAACAAAAATCAGCAATCGTAGTGAATGTATTTAATGAACTAATAAGCGATATTTTAATATTACAAACATATGCAACTACGAATTATAATGATGGTGAGTTTTTAGCAAAAAGTGAAAATCTGACTAATAAATTTATAGTATGTGTGAATAAATCATATGATTTCGCAAATTCTTTTAAAGATTTAGCATCAAAACTTAATGATTATATTGGAGCTTATATAGGTAATTCAAGAACTATAATAGATATTTTGAATACTTGTATAGAAATTACAAATAATATTTTAAATGATTGTTGGGAAATATCTAAAATAATAGTTAAATATGTAAGTATTTCATTTTCTATGAATGGTATTATAAAAGAAAATAATGGTTTAGAAGAAATTGCATCACCTCCAATCGATACTGATGTTATTATTACTGGTAATTTAATTAAATTATACCCATCTAAATCAGTATTTATAGGATATGATCGTGCATGGTATACAAATATTCAAAATTCTATGTCTATAAATCCACCACTCTATGTTTATAATGATAATACAAATACTTCATTATGTGTATTTTCAAATAGAGGAAATACATTCTCTACAACAACAGGACTGACGACAATTATAGCAAACGCTAAAATTGATATTAAAATCATAGATGCATCAATATATAATGAGACAAATTCAATAATAGAAAGCGTATCATTATCATTATTGTCAATAAGAAATCGCACTACTATAGATGAGCCAACAGTAAATCATAAATTATCGAGTATATTTCAAATAAAACCAACGAATAGTGCAACGTCTTTTTTTAATTGTTATAAAACATATGATGATATCAATATATTTAATATTGGGTCTGGTAATTTTTATGACCCAACCACAAATATAATATTAAAAAGAGATAATGTTGTTCATATAAATGATTCAACATCAACACACTTACTGCGATTAACAAATCCATCAACAAATCCTGTATCAATAGATATATCACAACATAATAATAGTAATAATTGGACATTAACAATCGATGATAATTTTAAATATAAATATAATTCAAAAAATATTATAAATATTCATACAAATGGTATTTTAATAAATGATGATGGTAGTGATAATAATACTACAAGTTTATTAGTTAATAGTTTTGATAACTTACCAGCATTATTATTAAAAAATAATTATTCAACACAAATACAGGTAATTAAAGAATTTGATTTAATGACTGCTAATTTTAATTATAACTATTCAGTATTTGGTTTAAAATATTCATTAATAGAACCAATACCCGATTATGACTTTGAAAATACTACATATTCAATAAATAATGATATTAATTTTACAAATATATCTAATGAAATATTTAATGTATCTGCAAATTATGCAGATACTACTACTTTTAATTATTCAAATAATATAATAGAATTATTACCATTCATTAAACGTTATGATTCTAATATTTCATTTACAATTAATGATAATACTAGTTATGATGTCCCAGTTTCATTAGGTAGCGCTAGTGTAAATATTACAATAATAATACCATCTGTATTTAATAGTATATATACTACTAATGTAAGTCAAAATGTTTCTAATTGTATATTAACTACTAATATACAAGAGGCAAGTGCTGATCCAGGTGATATTGGTGTAATAACAGTTAATTATAATACAAACAGTTCACCACCAATTCCAGTAATTCATACAATTCATTATAATAAATATAGTTCATTTATTATAAATAAAATAACAGCAACTGTTTCATCATATTCTTATCATTTATCAAGAAATGAATATTCAATTCCAAGTGCTATAACATCTATTTTTTCATCAACTATAACAAGTAATGTGAATTCAAATATAATAAATATAAATAATAATATTACATATTTAAAATCATTATTATCGTCAACATCAACCCAATTTAATTATAATGAGATTGATGAGAAAATATATACAACTTATTTATTTGGAAAGAAATATTCATTAAATTTTGCATTCAATATAACTGATTATTATAATATTCCTGCTAATTTACCAATAACACAAAGATTTATTAAAAATAATGCCAAATTACCTTTAATAAAACAAAAAAATATTTTAGGAAATTATCATAATATTTATAGTTATACGAATGATTATGAAATATACTTCAACGATTTTAAATTAATTAATATTGATAATAAAGGTAATTTGAATACAACAGGAAATATTGAAACAAATAATATATATTTACAAGGTGATATTTATAATAAAGATGGAATATCATTATATGATAATATAATATCAATATTTAATAATAATAAAGCGATTGCAAATTTTGAATTGAATACGAAAAATATTATATTGAATGCAAGTTCATATAATAGAAATAATTATAAGGGTTGTGTATTAATTAATGGAGGAGATGATTTAAACCCGGTAAATAATAATATGTTTCAAATTAATAATTTCACAGATACTGATAATTTTATAACATTAAATTCGTGCACTCAAAATTCATATATTCATTTTAACTCAAAGACTGTTGAATTTTCGAAGGATGTCAATACTATTTATAGAATTGGTTCAAAAAATAATATATTTGGAATATGGAAACGAATTAATGACCCATCTATGGATTATAATAAAAATTATTATATAGATACATCAACTGATATTTATAAAAATGCAATAAATATTAGTTATGATTCAAATCTTTTTAATATTTATAATAATGGCTTAATTTATTCTTTAGCAGCTGATGAAGCTAATGCATCATATAGAACACCAATCACAAATGCCTTAACAAAAGTTAATAGCTTAACAGGATATACTTATAAATACAATACGGCACCAAATGCTAAAAGTTATACTGGATTATTAGCTAGTGAAGTAATGGCAGTTTTGCCAGAAGTAGTATCAATATCTCCAATCGATGGAAGTTCAAATATAGCATATGCTAATATAATAGGATTATTAGTACAAAGTATAAAAGAATTAAAATCTCAATTAGATGCATTAAAAACTACACCTTAATATTTAACTTTCTAAGAATAGTATTATAAGTTCTATTATCGAATGGTGTTTTACCATTTTCAATATTTGTGATAAAATCCGATTTAATAGTTGGACTAATCAATTTACTTAATTGGGGTTGTGTTAATCCTTTAGCAGTTCTAGCATTACGAATAATATCAATTTGTTCCTGTGAATATTTAAGGACTTTTGGTAATTCATCAGTATCATCTACTTTTTTTATATGAATATTGGTTTTAGCATTAATATCAACATTCGTTTTTTGTTTATTTTTAGTTAAAACAACAGGTTTAAAATCTTGAAATGATTTCCATTCAGTCATTATTATTTATTTATAATAATTATTTTTTATATAGGATATTCGATAAAATGATATAAACAATAGGAGATATAATAGAAATAAAAATAAATGGCTACTAAACAAATTATCGATAAGTTTGTATCATCAGTAGATACTAGTGTTAATTATTCAGTAAGTGATCTAACTAAACTTCTCAAAGAAGCTTATAAGAATTCTAAAACTCATACAGCATCTGGAGAAGTAAAAGTGAAAAAACCACCATCCGCATATAACCTCTTCATTAAAGAGAAGATGGCAGAGCTAAAGAATGATGGTTGCAATCCAACTGAGCGAATGAAAAAGGCTACAGAACTATGGAAAGATGAAAAAGCAAAAAATCAAACAGCGCCTGAAGTTTAATTAACAATCAGCTAAAGTTGCTCTAACACGCATAATAGCTAATCCTAATCGATTTGTTCCTTTCCATTCATTAATATTAGTATTTAATGTATCTGTGATATTAAGTCCATTACCCCAAATAGAATCGTATGGAGAACATTCCACGATCAATTTATCACCCGTTAAAAGTAATTTATTTTTTAATTCCAAATTTTGACTAAATTTAGCAAGATTTGCGTCATATACAATTTCATCTGCAATAGTATTCCATTTAGTTTCGTCGAAATTTTTAACAGTTCTTCCTAATTTCTTTTGTTCTTTAGGTTCTGATGATTTCATAATAAGATCTGCAGTTTCATAATCGCCGAATAATAATGCTTTTTGTTCCATCATAAATTGCTCACAACAATTATAAATTTTATTATTGATTTTGAATTCAACGATATGCCACTGTGATAAATAACCTGATTTGAAATAAACTCCGTTATCGTTTTCATAAAACTTTTCGTTGTGTGATGACATGATTAATTATAAATAAAACATAATAATAATGTTTCATTTTTTTATAAAAAATGATTATAATATTTATATTTACTATTATATGTCATTAGAAATTAAATATACAAAAAAAGAATTAATTAATTCTATTAAAATTGATTGTTTAAAAAAAGGATTGAAATATGATTATGTGAATAAATTATCAAAAGATGAATTAATTGAAATTTTGAAAAGTAATAAAATTGCGTATATTAATTATGAAACATTAAAGAAGGAAATAATAATGACCGAAAGTTATAATAAAAATAGGGATATTATAGTAGGAAATTTTATTAAATATGAAAATATACCATATAGTACAATTAAAAATATTACTCCTGATACTACTAATGACGAATTATTAGAAATTATAAATAAACATAATTTACATTATGAAGAAAATTTCACAAATATCAAAGAATTTGTTTATAATCTTTATAAAGTATATTTGAAATTTATTAATGCATCTGCTATTAAAAACGAATGCGAATATATAACTTTACCAAGTATATTAAAAGCATTTAAGAAGTTCCAACAATCTCCTTAAATCGTTTTATAAAGGTAGCAGAAGTAGATTTAAAATCAACGATGGGTTTATAATAACTATCATTATTTTTTGTTTCCCATTCTAATATAATATTATTGGGAACATTACGCAATTCAGGAATCCATTTTTTAATATATAAACAGTCACGATCATATTTCTTTAATTGGGCAGTTGGTGAAAATATGCGAAAATATGGTTGTGAATCAGCACCCATAGATGCACACCATCTCCAACCGCCATTATTAGACGATGGGTCATAATCTACTAATTTAGATGCGAAATATTCCTCACCTTTTCTCCAATCTATTAATAAATTTTTTACTAAAAATGATGCAACAATCATTCTACATCTATTATGCATCCAACCACATATATTCAACTGTCTCATAGCAGCATCTACTAAAGGAAAACCAGTTCTACCATTTTTCCACTTTTCATAAAAATCAGGATTATTATCCCATTTAAAATTTACCGATTTTTCAAATACAGTAGGAAAATAATAACTAATTATTGCATAAAAATCGTGCCAAAACAACTCTCTAATAATACCATGTGTTAATGGTAATGAATAATAAACCTCGCGAATACTAATACAACCAAATTTAATATAAGCACTCAATTTAGTCGTTTTATCTAAATAAGGATATTCACGTTCTGTATCATATTTAGCAAATTTACCATTCGCCAAAGTTTTTAAAATACTTAATCCATTACTTCTACCACCATTAACAGATATTAATTCGTTATTTTTAGGTTTATATAATTTCTCCATTTCTTTAAAACTATGCGAATTTGTATCTTTTATGAAATTATCATAATTAATATTAACAATTGCTCGTGGTTTTTTAATAATAGATTTCTTATAGAATGGTGTAAATTTCAAATAAGGTTTTTTATCATCTTTTGTAATTTCACCCATATTATGTAAAGTATAATCTTCATGACTTTCAATATTAATTTTATTTATATTAGCCCATTTTTGAATTACCATATCTCTTTTTTTTGCATATGGCGTATAATCTTTATTATATGCTATAACACTAAATTTATATTTATTATGAAGTTTCTCAATTACTTCAATTTCATTTGATGTATCATAAAAATTAATATATGATAATTCTTCTAAACTTTCAAACATAAATTGGACAGCATTAGAAGAATAATATTTATTTATTTTTGGATTAATTTGATATTTATTAAAAATAAATATTGGTAGTATTTTAGCAGTAGGATAAGTTTTTTTAATTTCATATAAAGAAGTATTATCTGTTAGTCTCAAATCGCGACGAAATATAAATAAGATATTCATTATATTAATAATATATGATACATTTATTATCGTTTGATATTGGCATTAAGAATATGGCATATTGTTATGCAACAATCGATACTGATTTTAATATTAAAAAAATAGATAAAGTAGATTTAAATTGTAAAAATAAAGATATTCAAAATATTATTAATAATACAATCGAATTTTTAGATGAAATAATGAGTGGATTATTTATTATTGATGAGGAATTAGTAATTTTAATAGAATGTCAAATGACATCCATTATGAGATGTATTCAAACTACTATAAATACTTATTTTAAAGTTGTTGCAAAACATCAACAAATGAATATTAATACTATTTATGTATCACCTAAACATAAATTAAAAATAATTGATAAATATGGTGAAAAAATAGTTAATGATAAATATAAACAAAATAAAATAGATGCAGTATTTTATACAAATCATTTATTAACAAATATATATAAAAATGATGAAGTATTAGCTATTATAAATAGCAATAAGAAAAAAGATGATTTATGTGATGCATTTTTAATGTGTGTATATTATTATGAAAACAAATTATAAAAATATTCTAATATATATAGAATATGTATTCAGACGATGGAGGTTATAAACGTCATAGCGACGATGATTCTACTAGTAAATCAACAATTACAGTAGATGATTCAGAAGCCGCTAATAAAGCATTAAAAGCATCTTTTATTACTTTTGGAATAGTTTATGTATTTTTTTCGATATTTGCATTTATATGGGTAGTAATAGGATTTGTAGCATTTTTAGCATCTTTAGTATGTATGTTTTATCAGGGTTCGCCAACAGATAAGGCTGTTGGATTATTATTAGCAATAATAACTGGTCCGTTTTATTGGTTATATTATATATATAATATGAATTATTGCACACGATCTAAAAGTTATTAGATATAACATTTAATTGTTTAATGATATCTTCATTATATTCGATAATTTTATTTTTTTCTATTACATTTGCTAATTGTAACCAGAATTTATCATTCTTAAACTTACTATTTATCTTATCTATTTTTTTTGTTTTTTTATATAACCATTTATACATCTTAACATAATCATTTTCATCTTTAAATGGACAAATCAAACCATTACATGATTCTGGAATAACATCTAATGGTATATGCATCCTTATATCACAAAATGCCTTAAATTGATATGGTCGACAAAACAATTGTAGATTATTATTATCATTATATACATTACTATCATCAATAATTATATAATCGGCATTTTTAATTTTAATTTTAGATTTTATTTTATCAATAGATTTAACCCAATATGAAACTTTCTTCGACTTAGTGCAATCATTTCTAGTAAAAATAGGACGATTAAATTTAATATCATTTGCTTTTTCAATTAATTTTATTTCAGTATTTGCCCATTCGTATGTAGATGCCGTATAAACATAAAAATAAACATTTTCTTTATACAATTCGCGCAGTTTTTTTATAAAATAAATAAAATATGGGCGTATCAATTTAGAATTTTCTTTATAGAATGGTAATAAAACCTTGCTAATATTCATATTATACATACGAGCAATATTCCATAATTGCGATTGATATATACAATTGCCTATAATTGTTTCATCTAAATCAATAATAAATACATACTTTTTAATCATTATCTAATTATTATTTATATACAAAAATTAATAAACATTATTATAATAGAATAAATGACGGATAGTAAATGTAAATTACCTCCTTTTTGCGAATATTCTAAAAAAAAACAAAAATGCATAAAACCAAATCCATATGTAGAATATATAGCTAAGTGTAAACGTGATAATATTAAACTTGATGATTGTAAAAAATTATATAAATTAAATAAAGCACATGCTATTCAAGATGCGTGTAAAAATCGTGAAGAACGATTTAAAGAAAAATCACCGTCAAAATTGCCATCTAATCCATATAAGGCATTAAAAGAATTAGATTCATTAGAAAATAAATTATTGCAACAATTAAAATTATTAGAAACTAAGCGACAATTAAAAATACAAGAATTTAATAAAACATCATCAAAATCAAAAAACCATTTAACACCTGTATTAAATAATAAATCTACATTATTTTTGCAAGATCGCATTAAAAATTATAAAATATTTAGTAATTATATTAATAATAGTAAGAAATATTCAAATAATTGTTTAAGTATTTATAAAATAATTAATGACAGACCAATATATAGAATAGGTAATCGTATTATTTTAACTCGGCAAATTGGAAGTGATAGTGTTTATGGAGTTGTATTTTATTCCTATTATCGTAAAAAAGAAATGGACAGTTTTTCTGAAAACATCGTATTTGCCACAAAACTTTTAGATAAATCAAATCATAATAATATCGAATATTTAATATTAGAAGAATTAACTCATTATACTTTAAATACTGGTTTTATACATTTTCCATTAACTTATGGTTTATTAAAATGCGATCAACATTATACCCGAAGTAAATATTTAAGTGAAAAAAATAAATCAATAAAACATATATCTGATATTGATAAATATATGCCAAAAAATATTGTTAATATAAATAATATATATATAATATTGAATGAATTGGCGAATGGTGATTTGGATAATTTTGTTCAATTATATTATAATAATGATGAATATATATCAAATATATTAATACAAATATTCATATCTTTGATGTTTTTTTATAAAACAATTAATGCATTTCATGCAGATGCTCATAATGGTAATTTCTTATTTCATAAAATTAAACCAGGTGGCTATATTCATTATAATATTTATGGTGTTGATTATTATTTAAAAAATATTGGATTTGTATTTGTAATATGGGATTTTGGATTAATAAAACCATTCTATAATAGTAATATAATTAATAATAATAAATATGGATATTTTAATAATGACTTTGAGCGAATAACATATGATTTTGAAACCGTTATTAATGCTTTTAAAAATAAAAATAATGGTGGATGGGTTGAGAATAAATATCCAATATCCACTAACATCACATATATGATTAATGATTTATATACATTATTACATTCATATATTACATATGATGTATTGAAACTACCAGAATTAAATATAGCATTATTAACATATTTAACAACAAACGTATCGTCATTATCAACTAGAAGACCTAGTAATATTATAAATACAAATCCATTTGTACTAAATTAAAAATATATTTGTTTATATTTAATTGAATATCTCTAAAAAAATGATTTTAATATATATATTTATTTTTATAGCTAAATCGAGAGTATTAAGTTATGACCACCACCTGCAATTTAAACTGTGTTTGTGTTGATTCAGAATGTTCTTATAATCATTACATTTCATATAAGGAACGAAAGATTGTCAGGAATTTCTATGACGCGATTTCTAACAAATCAAAGGATGAGCCTAATCCTGAGACGCGTAAGAAAAATTGCACTTTCGGGCAATTGTGTGAAAAGGAAAATTGCGGGTTCAGACATCGCCTCTCGTTCGCAAATCGCGAGAAACTCATCGTCTCGTTTCGCTTCAATAAGATCTGTCCTCCATCCAAACCAGTAGTTGCTAAGACTGTTGCCGCTCCCAAACAAACCAATATCTTCTTATGCCTCGAAGATGATGTGGTTGAAGAAGAGATTATCGAAGTTGCACCTGCTCCAGTTGTTGTGAAACAGCCGAAGTTCGAGAAGTCATGGGTTTCTGTTGTGTCTGCTCCTCCTCCTGTGCGCAAGGTAAATTTAACTGCTGAAACGTCTCGCTGGGAAGATTTAGACGATGACGGTTTCTATATGAAGTTTTAGACGAATTCGAAGATATAAAAGTCAAAATTATTTTTGGCTTTTCATTATAATAGTCGAAAATAGATTTGAGTAAATTTAAAACAACATTTATAAAAAAATGATAAATAATAGTAATGAACTAATCATACAAAATGGAAGGCTCGTTGTACTATTCTGGTTCTGGCTATTATTTGATTAATTCAGTTGCATCTTTTAATGTAATTGTTGTTGAATTTGAAACATTCAGTAGTAAATTTATTTCTAAAGAAAATTTACATCAATTTGATGAAATTAAATTTAATGCAAAAAATGTGAAAAGTATTTTAGACAATTACAGCGAATTTAGAGATCATATTGATTACGATCTTCTCGACGATTATAATGAACTAATATTTAATCAAAAGTTCTATATCGTCAAAAATTGGACTGGTCTTTTCAACTTCGTTGCGTGCAGGTTCTAATTTAATATCATATATATGCTAAAACTTTTTGGCATTTTATTTAAAATTAATAAATCCAGAATTTAGTTTTTTATAAAAAAAGAATATAAAAGCCATTAATTAAATTGTTACAAAAAAATTTATTTGAAAATGCCAAAATAAATTTTGACATTTATATCCATCCCTCTAACTTTTTTTACAACTCATTCACGTCGATGAAATTGGTGAAATCAATTTCACAAGTCTTGTTTTTGCACCGCATCCTACCATGATAAACCTCGTCATACATAATCGCGATTTTGTTGCGAATCGTAAAATCTCTGAAATCATCACTCCAGCAAGTCATCGTGAATACTAAACGAATAATTTCGTCGCTTTTGTTGTAACACACGAATAAGTGTTTGGATGGATAATACTTAATCGTGATATCGATTTCGCGACGTGTGTATGGTTCAAGAAACATATTTTTTGCCTCATCGTATTCAGCTTCAAACTGCAGACCACCGTAAATATAAGTGTCATCATTCATTTCTAAACCGAAAGAGTAAATCATTATCTCTTTGACCTATAAGAGGTGAATGATATTAATAATTCCAAAATCATTTTTTATAATAAATCAATAAAATTAATACATATATTTAATTAAATCTTCAATATATTGATTTATTAAACATTCTCTAAATTCTTTATAAGTATTTATATATTTATTCGCATTTTGAATATAATAAATATCATCATTACTTAATCCATCAACGTTTTTAGCAATCTCATATAATACATTTGCTTCTTTTATTAATTTATCACAATTAATATATTCGTCACGCACCGTTAATAACATATATTATATTATTTATTTTATTTTTTAGATATAGTTATTATAGTCATTTCATTTTTAGTTTTAGAAGTTATTTCAAAATCTTCAATACTTTCAATATTATTATTAGGAATTAACATATCTATTCTATTATCATCATAACCATAAAATATATCATCGATTGTTTCATCATCTTTTAATAAAGGTTCCGTTTTATAAATATTAAAAATTAGATTACTTAAATCAGCTTCGCACCAACATTTAATACATGCCGATTTATTCCAATATTTATTATTTTTATCATAATATAATGATATAAAGCGTAATTTATCGTCCTTATATATAATTACTAATGATTTCAATCCTATAAATCTAAAACCATATTGATACAAACATTTGATAATATCCATAATAATATAAAATAATAAAAAAATGATAAATATTTTATTAAATTATTTTCATAAACACTCATGATTAAGCAAATTATCCTCTTGATTTCATTAATTATTGTGACAGATGCTCGATATAACAATAAAGCCTCGCGTAATTATTTAAGAAATCTTGAAAATAATATTAGAAACAGATGCAATTTAGTTGCATATAATAAAACAAACAATCAAGAAATATTTAATTGTTTCAATAATAAAAATGATAATTGTCATTTGTTGGAAAATTATTCAGAATATTGCAAAATTAGAACTGACTGTATTAAAACACATCATAGCGAATGCGGTATGAGTGTTGTAGTATTTATTATGAGTTGGGTATTTATCGGTCTCATTACTAATATTGGTGCAAATACACGTTAATATATAAGAAAATATTTTTATATTTATAATAAATGGAATTGCAAATAAAACACTATGGAGGTTTATTTTCATGCTGCTCGGTTAGATTACATTTTTTAGTAGAATTCTTTAATAAATATAAACAATTACCTTTAATTCTCAATTCAAAAGGTTTTTATAATATGTATAAATCTAATGAAGATGATGATATAACATTCGATTATTTTGTTCATTATGACAAAATACCAATAACAATAGAATATACAGATGAAGTTAAATACCATGAAACATATCAATATAAAAATTATGAAGAATTGAATATGGGTGTTTTATTGCCATTTATAGAAAAATATTTTACACCATCTGATTTAGTTCAAGGAACAAGTAAATTAATAGAAAATAAATATAAAATTGATTATGAAAATATGTGCGTATTATTTTACAGAGGAAATGACAAAGAATCAGAAATTAAATTACCAAAATATGAAGATTATTTAAAATATGCAGATTATTTGTATAATGAAAATCCAAACCTAAAATTTTTAATTCAATCTGACGAAACTAATTTTTTAAAATTTATGGTAAATAAATATCCAAATAATTCTATCATATTTTTAGATGAAATACGACATATAAATAAAATGAATACTTCAGTAGATAAAATAAAACCAGAAGAAAATTATAATTATTCAATAAAATATATGGCAATAACATTAATAATGTCTAGATGTAAATATGTTATTTGCAATACAGGTAATTGTTCTTTATGGATTATGTTTTTTCGTAAATCATTTAATAATATGATGCAATTGCATTAAGCATTAATATCATTTGTATTTGTTTCTATATTGGATAAACATAATTTTATAAATTCTAATAAGAAAAAATAAATATATCTCTGAACCTCTATTTTCATAGTTTTATTAGTATGACAATCATCGCCGCTAACTTTACAATTATTATTAATATTAGTTATTTTATTATACTCGCTTTCATTAAAATAATTATCATTATATAACATATTAATAATAAAACTATTCAAATTTATTAAATTATTAGTTATATTATTATCATCCATTATTTATATATTATATAGAGATTTTTTATAATAAAACCTGAATTAGTAATTATGCTAAAATCTAAATTCCATTTAACTTTATTTCGTTCTTTCCATAGGTTATAAGCATCTTTAATATGATTATCTAATTCTTCATCAGTATAATTATTTATTTTTTTAATATGCATATTTATTTTATCCATATTTTTTGTTCGTTTTGAATGTCCATAATGGGTTGCTGAATGACATAAACGACATAATGCAATAATACGCACTAATTTCTGTGTTTTTGTTTCATTATTGAATTCCCATCTCTCATGAGCGTCTAAATACTTACTTCTTTTGCATCCACAACATTCACAACGATTATTAACTCTTTCATATATATGATGTCTTATTAAATTCCAATCACTATCACTAAATAACATTCTAACATTTTTAAAATAACTGGTTTTTGGTATCATATCAATATATAATTTATTTGAACCAAATTCTCTATCTTCGCCAATAATATTAATTTCCTTATATTCATCATATAATGAACATAATTCATTATCTTCTTCACAATACCATTTTTTAAGTTTATTATCCCAACAACCACCGAGCGTTTTTACTAGTTTTCTATCTTTATATGGAACATTAATATATTTCATCACTAATAATAAAAATGATATATTATTATATAACTTTTGCTAAGTGATGAATATTAATCGGTTAAAAGTAAACTTGAAGATAAGTGAAAATATTATTAAAGATTTCATAGATGCTAATATTAATAATAGCTGTAATGTAAAATTAGTTGGTGATGTATCTATTGAATGTGATTATTTAAATAAAACTTATTTTAATGATTTTATAAATTTTCATAAAAATCGTATAATAGAATTAAAAGAAATTTTAAAAAATGAAAATAATTTTACATAGATTATTAAATGGATTATTTAGAAGATACAGATAATGATATTATGCGACTTAATAATAAAATAAATGATAATATTTCACCAAATGAATTTATATTGAATTATTTTAATTTGGATACTAGAACTGAAGAATATACAACATTTGTTAATTATATTACTAATAATTGTTGTATTCTTGGTTATAATCGTATTCAAACTTATTTATCAGTCGAATTAAAATTAAATAAATTAAAAGAAGCAATTATCGAATTTCATGTAAATTGTATTATAAAATTTAATAAATGTATTGAAGAATTAAATTATTTCAAAAATATTAATAATGATTATATTGATTCATTTAATGTAATGATGAATACAGTAGATGATGTTGAAAAAGCATTATTAGCAAAAATTAATAAAATAAATGAAGATAATATTATTATTAAAATGAATGATGATGCTGTAAAATTACTATTAGATAAAATAAAAAAATAGAAGATGATACTAATATAATTAGAATTTCATTATTATTAATTATTATATATCTATTTTTTCTAAATAATTATTTTTTGTTATATATGGATTTTATTGAAGATACATATAATGATATAATACGTCTTCGAACTAAAATAAAAATTAGCGAATTTATCATTAACATTTCTAAGAATAAAAATGATAATGAATATTTGAAAAAATCTTTATTGAGATTTCAACTCATTACGTCAATATGTGCTTTTTGATATATGATAATAAAAAATTGACAGTCATTTATATATTTATAAAAATCCTTTATATATGTTATATTACAGACAATTGAATGAGTTTATGGAGACTTTAGAGATTGAAATATTGAATAATAATGGGATTATATATGATAATTATGTTTGCAATCGATTATTAGCAGATCATAATAAACAATTATTTATTGATAAACAATTGCCTATGGATAAATTTTATAATATGTCATTTGATAATAGTACGATTGACAGATTTATAAAATCTAATAAAATTCATATTGCATTTATTAATAATGACGATTATATTAATTTCTATAAATTTATTTCAAATAGTTCAAATATTATTCAAGAACTCAATATCTTATTAGAAATTACTATTTCAAAAGACGAACCACCATATAAAAATAATCATTATGTATGTCAAGGATTATTATTATCATGTCAAAATGATGAAATTACATATTATTATTCAAATAATACAGGGACGCCATATGATGCATTCACAGATAATGAGAAATTAACAAAAAAAATAGTTAAAGATGTTTTAAATAAAAGCACACAATATATTAGAGGATTTTATAGCAATTATGAAATTTTCACAGATATTTATAAAATGATTAATGATGGCTGGAAAATTACTAATATGCCTTATTCATTATCTCAACCTCCAACCATTATTAATAATTGTTGTACAATCTGTTTAGAAAATTTCAATCAATCTAATAAAGAAATTGCAACAATATATGAATATAATTTTAATAAGAAAAAATCACATTATAATATTCATCATAAATGTTTATTAACATATTTGAGAAAACAAAAAAATACGATAGTATTTAAATGCCCTTATAGATATATTATCGACTTTAATATCTGCAAATATTTAATTACCTTTCAATAATTTTATAATTACACATACATGGACTAAATATTTCTCTAATATAATCAATAATATTATTGCTATTGTTAATCGAATTGCATGTATATAAATCCATGGCTACTTTTTTTTCTTCAACGAATGTATGAATAGATAAATGTGATTCGCTTAATACATATACACCAGTAACGCCGAATGGTTCAAACTGATGTATTACTTTTCCAACAACATTTAAATTAAATTTTTCCACAATTTTATCAAGAATTGCAGAAATAGTTTCCTTAAATTTTAAAGGTTCGTAATTATTAATTTCATAAATATCAATAATTATATGCGTACCCTTAATAATTAATGGAAGGTTCATATTTAATTTAAATATATATATTATTATTTAAATAGATATTTGTAAATGCATATTGGAGCACATATTCCACGCGAATCAACTATTATTAAAACGATGGAAAATATCAAAAATAATGGAGGTAATGCTCTTCAATTATTTATATCTAATCCTCGCAGTTCTAAAATATCCAATTATGATAAATATTTAAAAGAGAGTCATTTAATAAAAAAATATTGCAAAATTAATAATTTTGTTCTTATTGTTCATTCTCCATATACTATAAATCTTGCAAATCCATTTATTAATGGCAAACGACCAATCGATATTAGCGATTCATTAATAATTAATGAATTATTAGCAGCAAATGCAATTGGCGTTATAGGATATGTAATACATGTTGGAAAATATACAACACAAACTGTTAACGATGGATTGATGGCTATGAAAATGAATATTAAGAATATTATAAATGAAATGATAAATAGAAATATTAAAACTTATTTATTATTGGAAAATCCAGCAGGTCAAGGAACAGAACTATTAACAGATTTTAATGATTTCTTAAATTTCTATTATTCATTCACAGAAACTGAACGAAATTATTTTAAAATATGTATCGATACTTGTCATTTATGGAACGCAGGCTATGAATTAACAGATATTAGTTCTATGATACCTGAAAAACATTCGATTGTATGTATTCATGCTAATAATAGTAAAAATGTTAAAGGTGCCAAATTAGACAGACATGAATGTTTATTTGATGGTAAAATTCCATATTCTCAAATCAAAACATTTATTGAAAATTTTGATTCAATAGTTATATTAGAACAACCATCAAATACTTATAATAATGAAATAAAATATTTATATTCTTAATATTTTATTATTTTTCTTCTGGTATTTTCATTAAATGCTGTGTCTATATTTGCATTAATTGGGACGAATTGCGAAGCCCATTTAAATTCATCAGGTTCTGTTGATGTGAATATACAACTTTTTTTAGAAACATACAAATTATCCAAATAATTTATATATTTATCATATCTATGATTATCATCATAATCACCCTTGCAAAGCATATTACGTTTATATAATAAATCATTTTCATTATTGTATTTATTATCTAAATATTTTATATGCTTACAGGATATATTATACGATTCTTTATTCATATTTATTTAATATTAAGTTATTTATTTTATGCGTATATTATAGAAAAATAATGCCAGAAAAGTCTGTACCAAAATCGAAATATTCACCTTATAACGGCGTCGTATTATATCACTGGGATAAATGCGGGCACTGCATCCAATTTAGAGAAACATGGAACCGATTATATGATTATTATAATAAAATGATGCCTATGATTTCAATAGAATTAAAACAAATGCAGAGATTACCTCAAGAAGCTCAGGTTTCAGCATTTCCAACTATTCGTATGTATTCGAATGGTCATATAACTAATTATGAAGGACCGCGTGATTTTGGATCATTACAAAAAACTATAGATACTAAAATCAAACCAAAAGCAAAAAAACCTAAAAAAAAATAGATTTAAAGATTTTTTTAATATTTGTCATATAATGAATAATAATTTAGTTGAAGATATAATTAAATCAACTAATGAGCCTACACCTGATGAATTAGACACATTTAAAAATCTCGTTGTTGATTGGTTTAAATATGATGATGCAATTCGTAAATTAAATATTGCAATAAGAGAAAGAAAAACTTTACAACAGGCTTTAAATAATAAGATTGAAGAATTTATGTTTAAATATAATTATAATGATTTAAATACGCAGAATGGGAGATTAAAAACTAATATTAAAAAAGTTCATAAACCTGTAAATATTAGAGAAATTAAAGAAATTATTTTAAGTAATGCAAATTTAACAGGTGAAGAATTACTCGCCAAAATCTTTAATAAAGATGATCGACCAATAATAGAAAAAAAATCAATTAAACGAGTAATACCAAAAGTTTCTATGAGTTTAGATATTTAAATATATAAACATTCATATTCATAATTAGTTGAATAATAAGTACATCTTACATTATATTTTTTTATAAACTTTGTGCATTTCTCACATGGTTTTGACATTTTCAAACAGTTATTATATCTCATCGGTGCAATCCTAACAACGTAAATATCACATTCAGACAGAATATTTTTATTTTTGAATACTTGCGAAATTGCAGCAACTTCAGCATGAATACTATTATTATCATTTAAATGTGATACCATATAATTAAATCCACATGCAATTACTTTATTTTTATAAATAACTACAGCACCATGCTTCTGTTGCATAGTTGAATATTTAGCAACTTCAGCAGCCTTGTCAAAAAATTGTTGTTGTTTTTTTCTAATTTCTTTATCTTCACTTTCGGCTTGCCTCCGCTTCGTAAAAACCATTTAAATCGATATGTTCTTATATACACATTTATGACATCATAATAATCAATTTTTTATATATTTAGAAAATATACATTTAAGGAAAGTTCCAAGTAATCCTTATATATCTTTAATAATGTGCGGGAGTTGTCAATATATAGGGTATAATATAAATTTAAAAACAAAAATAATCATTTTTTATATTTAAAGGTTTCTAATGAATGTCCTTATATATATATTTAGATTAATCATCATCAAAATAAATATTATAAATTTCTTCTTCTCCATATTCTTGAATTAATTTGAATATTCTTTTTGGATGTAATGCTTTTGCTATTATTTCTTCTCCCAATACTTCAAAATTCTTTTTTATTTTTTCATAATCATATGTAAATATTGAAGAGTTTAAAGAAAATCTTGAAATGATTGATTTGGGATGCTTTATCATTAAATAAGAATGCTATTCATTTATTAGAAGCAAATTCTGAAAATATAGATTGAGAAAATATATACAATAATAAGAATGCTATAAAGATTTTGGAAGCAAATCCCGAGAAAATTAATTGGGATAATTTATCATTAAATAAGAATGCAAAAAAAATCTTGAAATGATTGATTGGGATTATTTATCATTAAATAAGAATGCTATTGAACTTCTTAAAGATAATAGAGATAAAATAAATTGGTATAATATATCATATAATCCTTCTATATTTGAATTAGATTATGAAAAAATGCGAATTAATAATCAAAAAAATATATGAAGATTTAATTAAGGAAGTTATGAAACCTTCAAGAGTATTTAAAAATCCTGATTATGATTATTTGGTGATTAAAAAATGATATTTTGTTTTTAAGTATTTATTTATTAAATAAATAAAGATGAGTTTGAATAGACCTATTTGGAAATTGAGAGATTGGATTGATGTTGATAAACTTGATTGGGATATGTTATCATTAAATCCAAATGCGATTGAATTACTTGAAAGAAATATGGAAAAGATTAATTGGTATGTATTATCATTTAATAATAATGCTATTCATATTCTCGAAAGAAATCCTGAAAAAATTGATTGGGAATTTTTATCATATAATATAAATTCTATTGATATATTGAAGCAAAATAAAGATAAGATTGATTGGGAGAATTTATCAAAAAATAAGAATGGTGTTCATTTACTTGAAGAAAATCCTGAAAAGATTGATTGGTATAATTTATCATATAACAAGAATGCTATTCATCTTCTTGAAGAAAATTTAGATAAAATAGATTGGTATAATTTACCAGAGAATAAGAATGCTATTAACTTAATTGAAGAAAATCTTGATAAAATTATTTGGAAATACTTATCATTAAATAAGAATGCTATTCATATTCTCAAAAGAAATCTTGACAAAATAGACTGGTATGATTTATCAAGGAATAAGAATGCTATTAAATTGCTTGAAAAAAATAAAGATAAAATAGATTGGAGAGGTTTATCATTTAATAAGAATGCTATAAAAATTCTTGAAGAAAATCCTGAAAAAATTGATTGGGATTATTTATCAATGAATAAGAATGCTATTAAGTTGTTAGAAAAGAATCAGAATAAAATAGATTGGTATAATTTATCAAAAAATCCTTCAATATTTGAATTGGATTATGAAAAAATGAGAGAGAATAATCAAGGAATGTATGAAGATTTAATTAAGGAAGTAATGAAACCATCGAGAGTATTCAAAGATCCTGATTATGATTATTTGGAGGAATTGTTTGGTGATTAAAAAATTATAATTAATACATATGAGTTTTTAATATAACTATTTGGAAATTAAGATATTGGATTTCTTGAAAAAAATGAAGATAATATTAATTAATTTAAGAATATTTTTTTATAATTATTATGACTATTAAATAATTGAAAACAAAAAAAATAAATATATCATGTTGTATGAAAGATATATAAAAATTAAAAAACATTTTTATTCAAAATAAGTATTATAAATTTCATCTTCTCCATATTCTTCAATTAATCGGAATATTCTTTTTGGATGTAATGCTTTTGCTATTATTTCTTCTCCCAATACTTCAAAATTCTTTTTTATTTTTTCATAATCATATGTGAATATAGAAGAGTTTAAAGAAAATCCATCCCAATCAATTTTATCAGGATTAGCTTTTAATAATTCAATTGCTGCAGGATGTGGATTAGATGATAAATATTTATAATTAATATCATTAATATTAATCCAATCTAATAATTTATATTTAGCTATAATTAAACAAATATCATTATTCAATTTAGGCATTGTCATTACTTTTTTATAATAATAATAATCTTAGTTCAATTACTTTATTTTTCAATAATTCTTTATTTTTATTATGATCCAATTCAAATATTGATGGATTTTTTGATAATTGCATCCAATCAATTTTATTCCGATTTTCTCTCAATAATTCTAATGCATTTGGATTTTTTGATAATTGCATCCAATTAATTTTATTTTGATTTTTTTTTAATAATTCTAATGCATTTGGATTTAAAGAAAGATTAAACCAATTAATTTTATTTGGATTTTCTTTTAGTAACTCAATGGCATTTGGATTATATGATAATAAATTCCAATCAATTTTATTTGGATTTTCTTTAAGTAGCTTAATTCCATTTGGATTATATGATAATAAATTCCAATCAATTTTATTTGGATTTTCTTTAAGTAGCTTAATTCCATTTGGATTTAAGGAGAGTTTAAATGAAACAATTTTATCGGGATTTTCTCGTAATAGTTCAATTGCATTTGGATTTGATGATAATTGAGACCAATCAATTTTATCTGAATTTTCTTTAAGTAGTTCAATGGCATTTGGATTTGATGATAACCAATACCAATCTATTTTATCTAAATTTTCTTTAAGTAGTTCAATGGCATTTGGATTTTTTGAAAAATTAACCCAATTAATTTTATTTTGATTTTCTCGTAATAGTGATATGGCATTTGGATTTAATGATAATTGACACCAAAGAATTTTATCTGGATTTTCGCGTAATAGTTGAATAGCAGTTGTATTTGTATTTGGATTTAATGATAATGAGATCCAGGCAATTATATCTTGTCCATTTAACATTGATATCGCTTTTGGATGTGGATTTGATTTTAATGAAATATAATTAATATTATTAATATCTATCCAATCCAATAATTTATATTCAGGATTAATTAAATATTTTGCTATTACTTCTATAATATCATTATTCAATTTAGGCAATGTCATTACTTTTTTATAATTACAAAAAAATAAATATCCTTTTTTTATAATAATAATAAACTTAAATCAATTACTTTATTTTTTAATAATTCATTATTTTTATTATCATCCAATTCAAATATTGATGGATTTTTTGATAATGCAGTCCAATTAATTTTATCTCTATTTAATTTTAATAATTCTATTGCAGCTGGATTTGCTGATAAATAATCACGTTGAATATTATTAATATTATCTCTTAATAATTCTATTGCTGCTGTATTTTCTGATAAATAACGCCAATTAATTTTATCTTGATTATTTCTTAATAATTCTATTGCAGCTGGATTTAATGATAATAAATCCCAATCAATTTTATTTTGATTTTCTTTTAATAATTCAATTGCATTTGGATTCCTTGATAATATAATCCAATCTATTTCATCATCATTATTTTTATTATTATTATTAATTTTAATTTTTTCTTTTAATAATTCTATTGCTGCAGGATTAGATGATAACCAATTCCAATTAATTTTATATTGATTATCTTTTAATAATTCAATCAATTTAATTAATTCCGATTTATTTTTTGATTTATATTTAGTTAATCCTAATTCAGCACATTTTGCTAAAAGTTCCGTTTTTGTTAAATCCATATTATTATTATTATTATAATTATAATCATTATATTATTAAATTCAATTTTTTATATTAATCATTATATTATTTAAATATAGATTTAAGGGTTTTTTATGAATGTCCTTAAATGATTTTTTTATTATTTATAATGGTTCATCTAAAAAATGATTAATTATATCATCTGTAATTATAGAACTATAATTATACATTAATAACATAACTTCATCATATCTTTCGTGTTCTCCTATTTCATTTTTTTTAGTATCATTAAAATCTATTTTGAGAATATTATTTAATTCATCAATAGAAATATTTAAATGATTAGCAATTCGCGCATTTTGTAAATGAATATGAATAAAAGAGATTATATGACATCTATTACAACACTTATATTTATAAAATAATCTTTTAGGTTTTGTAATTTTACATTTATCACATTTTCTTTGAGGTTCATTATTAATATCCATTATTTAAAGAAATCTAATGAATGTCTTTAAATCCTTTTATATGTTATATTAAAAGACCAGTAATTTTATTAACAGAAATATGATTATTTATATGTGGTTCTATATTAATATTTTTGTATTTAAAGATTTGATATAAAATTGATTTGATTTATATATTATATTAAATGGAATTGCCCATAATTTCATCAGACCAAAATTATATTATTAAACAATTAATATTAAATAATAATGTTGTTGTTGATAGTGTCGCTGGTAGTGGTAAAACTACCTGTAATTTACATATTGCAAAACATTTTAATGATATGAATATTTTATTATTAACATATAATTCAAAATTAAAAGTTGAAACAAGAGAAAAAGCGAAAAAATTAATGCTCAATAATATTGAAGTTCATAGTTATCATTCATTATGTGTTAAATATTATGATAATAAATGTTATACTGATACTATTATAAATAATATTATTAAAAATAAAAATAAACCATTAAAGAATTTTAATTTTGATTTAATTGTTTTAGATGAAGCACAAGATATAACAAGTTTATATTATGAACTTATCTGTAAAATTTATACAGATAATAAAAATATAAATAAAAAAATTTGTATTTTTGGTGATAAAAAACAAAGTATATTTGATTTCAATAATGCTGACCAACGTTTTATTGAATATGCACCCCTATTATTTAATTTCAATTCTTATAATTGGATTAGATGTAATTTACCAGTTAGTTTTAGAATTACTTATGAAATGTCCTTATTTATCAATAAATGTTTATTAAATGATGAACGTATTATATCACATAAAATTACTAATAATAAACCTAGATATATTATTTGTGATTGTTTTGATATTCATTCCACATTTAGAACATTTCAAGAAATTAAATATTATTTTTCATTAGGATATAAACCAAATGATATATTTATTTTAGCCCCTAGTGTTAAAAGTCAATGTTCGCCTGTTAGAAAATTAGAAAATAAAATTAAAAAAGATATGCCGAATGTTATGGTTTATGTTCCTACAAGTGATGACGAGAAATTAGACGAAGAATTATTGGAAGGTAAAATAATATTTTCAACATTTCATCAAGTTAAAGGATTAGAAAGAAAAGTTGTAATTATATTTAATTTTGATGAATCATATTTTAAATTTTATAAAAAAGATGCCAATCCTCATATTTGTTCAAATGAATTATATGTCGCAACCACGAGAGGAATAGAATATTTAACATTATTTCATCATAATACAAATGATTATATGCCATTTATAAATAAATCTAATATAAAATTATATTGTCATTTTGAAACTTCAAGACTTAATATTAATGATTATGATGAAAAAGATAAAAATATAGATACTCCTGTTACAATTATTAGCAAATACCTGCCGCAAAATATTATAGATGAATGTTATAACCAATTAGAAATAATACCTAATAATGATTATATAATAAATAATATTGATATTCCTTTAAAAATATCAAATGATGAAACAACAGAAAGTGTAAGTGAAATTACAGGAATTGCAATTCCTAGTATGTTTGAATTAAAACAAAAAAATAAAATGAATATTTATGATAAATTAAAAAAAGTTGATTTTGAAAATAAAGTTATTAATAATGGTTGTTCAGTAAAATTAGAAAAAGATTATAATATTAATGATATAAATATTGAAAATTTAAAACCAGATGAATTATTATATATATGTAATTGTTGGAATACATTTAAAACTGGTTATTTATTCAAAATATATCAAATTACAACTTATGATTGGTTAAAAATAGAAAATTTAAATAAATGTATAAATAGATTAAATTTATTAAATATTTCAATAAATTCTATATTTGAATATAAATTAGAACAAGAAAATGAACCAGAATTATTAGACCGTAATTTAATAGGATATATTGATTGTATTGATAATGAAAATGATATTATATATGAATTCAAATGTGTTAAACAATTGGAAAAAGAACATTATTTACAATTGGCATTATATATGTATATGTATGAATTACAAAAAATTAAAAATAAAAATATTGAAATTAAAAAATTAATATGTATGAAAGATATCTTAATTAATCAAATTAAAAATAATAATAATCAAAATAATTTTATTGAAACGAATGATTATGTTGTAGGTGATATAATCAAATATAAATTAATTAATGAAGAAATAGGAGAAATAATAAAAATTTATAAAACAACTAGAAAAATAAAAGTAAAAACAAGTAATAATAAAAATATTGATATTCTTAAAACACTTATAATATCTGTAAAAAGAAATAATAATGATATAGATGAATTAAATATTAATAAACAAATTCAAGAAAAAGAAATAATTAAAATATCAAAATATGTATTATTTAATATCTTATCAAATGAATATATAGAAATAAAATGCGAATTTAATAAATTAAAAAATATGGTAAAATATCTGATATATTCAAAATATATTAATAATAATACTATATCTGATGAAGATTTTATTAATTATAATAATACTATCAAACTTAAATATTTATCATAAAATGATTTAAGGGGTTTATATGAATGTCCTTAAATAAATATAATAAGAAATCATATTATAATAATAAATAATGAAGTTTTCTAATATCGTAAATTTATTTACTCTTCCTACATTGTCAGATGTTGCTAATATTTATAATGATAATGATGAAATTCAAACAGGAAATATAATTCAAGATGGAATTATGATTTCTGGTGTAAATTGAAAAAATATAAAATTGATACAGATGTAAGAATACGAGTAATTATTTTTATCTAATTTTAATAAAATAAAATAAGAAAATACGAGAACTACAAAGACAAAAAAACGGCATTTTAAATGTTGAAAAGTGTAAAAAAATATGATTATAATTATATATCATTTATTTTATATATGAAATATTTGTATATACAAGAAAATAAAGATTGGAATTCTAATAATAAATTTAAATACGGTTATACTGAAAATCCTAAACAAAGAATTATTAGCGAACAACATTCGCATAAATCTTCTTTCATTGCTCTTTATGAATGTATTGAAACTGATAAATATAAAAATTACTATAAATATGAACAATATGATAAAATTATTTCATCATTACGTGATAAAGATAAAAGCAGTATATACGAAGAAGAAATAGAAATAGATATTGATTTATCTAAATTCATAGAAATTAAAAAGTATTTAATTAATGATGGCGGCGGAACTGAATTTATACGTTCAAATGAAGGTATTGAATTATTAGATTATATTTTTATCAATGTTTATAAAGAACTAGGCATTAATACAAGAAAATTATCAAAAGATGAAATAAATGATATTAATGATTTTAATAATAAAAATGATGATAAAAGTTATAATGAACATAAAAGTGATAAGAAAGATAATGATATAAATTTAAGAGAATATCAAGTTAATATAATTAAATATGGTGTTAATGAATTAATTAAAAATAATAAATTCTATTTAGAATTAGCAACTGGTGCTGGCAAATCAACTATTATTTATTATATATTAAATACTATTATTGAAAGAAATAAAGATAATTATTATACAATTATTATTTTCACTCCAAGAATTAATATTTCTTCTCAAAATATAAATGATAAATATATTAAAATCTTTAAAAAGAAATTTAATATTTATGATAATAATAAAATACGAAGAATAAGAACTTTTAATAAGAATTCTTATAATATTATTAGTTGTTGTATTCAATCTTATCAATTTATTTATGATAAAATAATAACTAAATTTGATATTAATAATATAATTATATGGTTTGATGAGGCTCATTATACCATTGAAAATTGGATTTATAATATTGATAAAACTAATAATGATTATAAAAAATTCTATTTAACTGATAATGAAAGAATTATTAAACGTTTATTTACATCAGCCTCACCTAATAAAAATATTGTCAAGAAAAAATATGATATATTTGGTGAATTATATTCACCTATTTCTGTTAGAAATTTAATTAAAGATAAATGGCTAGCACCTATTCAGCCCTATATTATGGAATTTGATGATATTACAGATGATGATACTAGTGATGATATTGATAATGAAGATGTTGATGATGATGATGATATTGATGATTATACTGATGATACAGATGATACAAATGAAATTAATAGAAAAATAAGAAAATATTATTATTATACTAATACTATATTAAATGCATTTCAAAAACATAATAAAAATATTGGTTTAAATTTTCATAATAGTTGTAAAAATGCTAAATTTGCATTCTTATCTCATTTTACTAAATATATTAATAATAAAACAAATATTAAACCTTATTTATTAATAAGTAATGAAAATATAAATATAAATGTTTTAAAATATTTATCTAAATATTCCGATGTTCTTAAAGATTATAAAAATTTAATAAATTTTGTAGAGTTTCATAATGAAAAAAATAAAGCCATTGCTTATATTGTTAATATGTATAATATGGGTTATGATAATCCTAAAATTGATTTCTTATCATTCGGAGACCCTAAATTATCCAATAAAGATATTATCCAATCTATTGGAAGAGGTATAAGACCTGATGGATTAGGAGAAGAAGGGAGAAATAAATTTAAAATAAATGATATTATTATTCCTATTTATAATAAAAGTGAAGAAACTGATAAATATATCAAATTCACAAAAATAAAAGAAATACTTCAATATCTTATTTATGATATTGGATTAGATATTAATGATATTAAAATTTATAATAAAAAACCTAAAACTCATTTAAAAGATGATTTAAGTATTTCAAGTATTGATGACTATTGTCAATTAGAAGAAAATGAAATAATATCAAATATTATAAAATGGGATATTGAAGTTAAAAATGATAAATGGACTATATCAAAAATAACAAATCATTTAATGAATAATAATATTCATAATTATAATGATTATAATGAATATATATCATTACAAGAAAATAAAGAATTAAATCTTCCAGTAGATTTATTTAAAAAGTATTCTAATTTCAATTTTAATGATACTTATAAAAATAATTCAAGTCCTTATTATAATCGAGATGAATGTATTGAAGCAATAAAAAAATATAAAAATGATTTTATAGATAATGATGAAATTGATAAAGATGATAATAACGAAATAATTGAATTTCTTAATGAAATTGATAAAAAAATACCTAAATTTTCATTATGGTATTATTACGGAGGTTCAATAAAAGATTATATCTTATTTATATAAAATTTGTTTCATTAATAATTCAGCATTATTTTTATTTATTTCATTTTCTTTTTCTAAAGTTTTAATTAATTCATCATTAAACTCTAAATATTCAATAATTTCTTTTTGTTTTTCAATTGATGGTATCGGGATTTTTAAAATTTCAAAATCATCAAATGATACTGTTGGATATTGTGCTCCTTTTGCTTTACTTATTAATTCATTATTTATAAAATCACATGTCATAATATAATATAAATATTTTGATAATATGGTATTTTGTTCTTTTATTCTAATATTTGCAAAACCGGTTGAAGCAATACCATTTTTAATATCATTATTAATATAAACATATCCTTTCAAATTAGGTCTAACAGATGAATATAATATATCACCTTTTTTAATTATTCTTTTTGCTCTTGATGGAAAATCATTTGTTAATTTTTGTAATTCTAATATTTGACCTCCTTTAACAGAAGAAATATCAATATAATTAATTTCAGTATATTGTCCTAATTTCATATTTTCAGGATTAATTATACTAATTTCACCCAAAGTTTTAATTTCAATTTCTTTATTAAATTCAATTGTCAAATCAAGATAATCTTTATTAAGTTTTTTAATATCTTCTATTTTTTCATTATTATTTTTAATAACTGTTTCATATATCATATCTAAATAATTAACAATCTTATTTTGAATTTCAATTGATGGTATAGGGATTTTCAAATCTATTATTTGTGTAAATCTTATATATGGTATTGCTGTTCCTTTTTGATTTGACATAAATTCTTTTTCAAGTATTATTTTTGAATAATAATATAAATATTTATCTGTTATTATTTTAATATCTTTACTTTTTATAGTAAAACATTGAGAAGCCCAGAATGGTTTTCCATAATTTTGATTTACATAACCAGAATACGCCCCTGTTCCACATATAATTGTTTCATTACCATTTCTATTATATTTATTATGAAATCCAACAATTTTAAAACCACCACCAAATATAGGTATATCCCCATTAATTATATCTTTTTTATCAAGTTGAGAACCATTTTGAAATTCACAAATTTCACCCAAAGTTTTTATTTCAATTTCTTTATTATAATTAATTATTTCTTCTTTTTCATCTTCAAATGTAAATTGAAGTTTTTCATTTAGTTTTCTAATTCCTAAAACTTTAACTTTTTCATTTAATTCAATAAATTCTATATCTTGATTATAATTATCATTATTGCATTTTTTAATAATTAAAGCTTTTGTTTTAATTCCTGTATTTGTAAATGCACCTCCATTAATATTAATAATTTTTAATAATTGGCAATTATTTAATATATATTTTCTAATAGTCATATTATTTGATGTCATAAGTTCGCCATCTGGTAAAATAATACAGGCAATGCCATCTTGTTTTAATGAATATATAACTAATTGAATAAATAATTCAGCACCATTATTTGTATTAATAGGATAAATATCTTTGAATTCAATTTCTGAATTTCCGTTAAATTCAGGTCTTGGTATTATTTTATTTTTATAATTATTAAATAATTTATTTAATGATTTATAATTATTTTTAGTTCCAAATGGTGGATTAATAAATATAATATCAAATTTATCCTCTTCTTTATTAAATAAATATGGATTTTCTATTAAAGAATTACATCTCAATATATTTGAATTATATCTATTAGTTGATAGCATTAATGAAGCACTACCGAATTTAATTGTATCTGGTTCAATTTCACATCCGTAAATTTTCAAAGGATTAATTTTTTTTTTACAATAATTATAAGTATAACATAGTAGTCCTCCTGTTCCTAGGCAAAAATCGCATAAACTAAAATCAGAACCTTCTTTATTTAAAATTAGTTCCTTAAATCCACATTCATTTAATAAAAATTTAATTATTATTTTAGGGGTGAAGAATTGACCAAGTTCTTTTGAATTAACATTTCCTTGGTATTTAAGAAAACTTTCGTGAATATCTCCATTTTTCATAAAGAATTCATCAATAAACTCATCGGTAATTTTAAATTTAGAAATTATTTTTATTAGTCTAGTTATATCATAATCATTTGGAGTATTAAAATGTGCATCTTTTGGATCATAAATATTATCAAATAATATTGACATAAATTTAGTTATAAACATATTCCAAACATTTTTAATATTATCTTCTTCTTTTAATAAATTTGAAATATCATAAATATAAGATTTATATTCTTCTTTTTGGCATTGTTTTAATACGCATTTATTACTAATATTAGCATCTTCTAATACTGATAATAAATAACTATTATTTTTAGATAATAGAATATTGAAAATTCTCATAATTAAAACTCTCATAATATCATTTTGTGCTTTTGAACCAACAATCCCAGCACTCTTATACAGATAATTGTGAGTTTTGCGAATAATAACATCAATATCAGTTGTTTCTGTATCTAAATCATCATCATCGTCAATATCTTCAATTAAACCTTTTTTTTTAAGATTATTTATAATAGTTTTCTTTGCCATTGGTTTTTTTGCTTTTGTTAAATAGTTTATTCCTTTTTCTTTGCAGAATTCTATTAATTCTTCTAAAGTTTTATTTATTAAATCTGACATATTATAATATTTTCTGAATAATATTAAATCAATTTTTATATTTATATTAAAAATAACAAAATATTAGGCTTTTCTATAATAATAATTATGAAATAAAAGATATTTAAGGAGTTTTATTAATATCTTTAAATCAAAATAATCATTAAATCTCTCTTTTAAAAAATATATGTAATAAAACATAATTATAATAATAAAAAAATGATTTAGTAATTTTTATTAATAAATTAATTTAAGGAGATTAATAAGAATTCTTTAAATATAATTTAAGATTAATCATCATCAAAATAAGTATTATAAATTTCATCTTCTCCATATTCTTCTATTAATCTGAATATTCTTTTTGGATGTAATGCTTTAGCAATTATTTCTTCAGCTAATTCTTGAAAGTTTTGTTTTATTTTTTTATAATCATATGTAAATATAGACGAATTTAATGAAAACATATTCCAATCAATTTTATCAGGATTTTTTTTGAGAAGTTCAATTGCATTTTTATTTTTTGATAAATTTTTCCAATTAATTTTATTAGGATTATCTTTGAGAAGTTGAATTGCATCATTACCTACAATTGAACCATTTGAATATAAATAATTATGAAAAATAATGATATAACAGATTTTTAAATTTCTTTTTGTGATACATATCAATAAACATGTTTCTCGTTTTTTGTTTCTGGAATATAATATTATTGTGATGAATTTCTTCTTTAGTTGGAGGAAATTCTAAACACCATCCAACTAAATTATCATAATCAATAACTTTTTTATAATCATATTTATATTGAAAACTCATATACATAATAGCTCTTGCTATAATACCTTTGCTATTATCGTCTGGTATAAATAATTTATCTTTCGTATTTACGAAATTTTCAGAATCATATAAACGATTAAATGATGGTGTTAATTCACCTGTATATTTATAATTTGACCTCATGTTATTAATATACGAATCACTCTTGAAGATATTGTGCAAATCATTATAATGTTTCTTAAACATCAAACTTTTAGGGTATATATGCTCTAATGATAATTTCGTATTGGCGCATGTATAAATAAGTGGTGTTTGATTGACGATAATCAAAGATCTTAAAGTATAAGCAATCATGATTTTAATTATTTATATTTTAATCATTTTTTATAAATAGAATGCTTATATATATATTTATTTTAATATGTATATTATTATATTTATTCTTTGTTTTAAATTCGATTATATGGCTTAAAAGTAAAAATTTAACTAATCTAAATGATATTATTATTAAATATTTGCATTATGCTGATTTTTTCATTTTTGCAATTATATTATTATTTATTATTTATTTATATATAAACAATTTAAAAATAAAATTAGTATATGAATAAAAAACGTAAATCATCAATAGTAACTACTATTTTAAGTATTGCATTATTAATATCATTAAGATTAAGAAATAAAAGATTTTTTTACAAATAAAATATTTTAATAAAATAGAAATGAAAACAAAATCCTCTTCATCTTCCGCTTCGAGTTTTTTTATTATACTATTCCTAGTAATCGTCTTAATAATTACTGCATTATTTGCAAGTGGTTTTTATAAACAATTTGAAGGTTTTGCTTCTGGCAAAGCATATACACTCCAATATTATTATATGCCCTCTTGCGGTTATTGTGACGAGTTTGAAAATAAATCATGGAAGCCATTAGAAAGTGAAATATTTAAATATCCTGATCAATATAATTTCTCTCTAGTTAAATATGATATAACTGATGACGCCGAAGGTCATCGAAAATCAAATATATATGGAGTAAGAGGTACACCGACTATATTATTAGTAGAAAATAGCACCGGTAATTATGCTGTTTTTAATGGAAACCGTAATGACTATAAAGAATTAATTAAATTTACAGATCCATTACCAACATTTACTACGCCAAAATCTTCTACTTAAATATATTATAATTATATATGGCTTCTAAACTTTCATTACATGATTTATATGAAATTAAGAAAAAAAAAGATGAAAAAGTAAATCAGGCATTTATAATAATATTAGAAACTTGTCATAAAAAAATAAAGTCTGTTGCTGAAATTGGCGGACAAAGTTTATATTATACTATCCCTCCAATCGTTATAGGATATCCATTATATAAATATGATACTTGTATGAATTATATAATTTCATCATTAAAAAAAAGCGGATTATATATATCAAATTTACCAGCTCCAAATAATAATATGATTTATATATCGTGGAAATTAGAAGATGTTTCTATGCCAAAATCCAAATTTCTTTTGCATTAAAATTTATTTTTATTACAATCATAAAAAAATGATTTTAAGATATCATATTATTTATTATTATGGATTATTCAACATTATCACACGACGAATTAATTGATAAATGTAAAGAATTGAATTTAGATTATTTAACGAAAGCAAAAAAACCAAAAGCTATTAAAACACTCATCACATTATTAAAAAAAGGCGTTAATGAATCTACTTCAACTTCTTATAATGATAATTACTCTTCTTTAGAAGTAATTATAGATAAATGTCATAATTTCCTATATACTAAAGGTGTTACTGGTAGTAAAGCTCAAAATGATATTATGAAATTTTTCACACTCGTTATTATTAACCATTTAAATAATAATAATAATGAATATATTAAACATTTGATTGATAATTATAAAAAAACAAATACTGTACTGATAATGTTTTATGATAAATATGACGGTAATCTTGAAAATGTTGAAGAAAACAGAAAGTCAACATTCCAAGATTATTTATATTATCTCGAATATTTAACAGATATTTCTCAAATTACTAAAGCTGATAGAAGAAATGTTAAATGTGATGAAAAAGATATGTGGAAAAAGTTTATTTTAGAATGTTTATGTAAAATTTTTCCAGATATATATTCGAACGAAGATTATATTTTAAATTGCAAATATACATATGCAATTTCTAATTTAATTGAAATTATTAGTAAATTTAAAATTAATGATTTGGTTATTGGAGAAATTCAATCTTTTAATGGAGATATTCACGAAAAATTCTTAAAATATCAAGGTAATAAAAATTCAAAAGAACTGGGGCAATTCTTCACACCTCGTGGCATCATTAAATCCATTCTTAATGATTGCGGATTTAAGGAACTTATTGAAAAATTAGACGGTGATAATAATGATATTTATGACCCTTGTTTGGGAACTGGTGGATTATTATGTTATACACATGATGCTTGCAAATCCAAAATTAAACCAGAAAATATTTATGGTTGTGAAATTGAACCTGATACATTAAAATTAGGAATTGTAAGTTTGATGATTTCAACAAATAGTTGCAATAAGAATATTAAAAGATGTAATAGTCTTATTGAAAATCCATATTTATTCGAAGAAAAAAAATTCGATATTATATTTACTAATCCTCCATTCGGTACAAAAACCAATTATAAACAATTAGAAACAGACTTTGAAACTTATAAAAAAACTAATTATCCAGATTCACCTCTAAAATTTAAAGATATTTATACAATTCAAGCTAATAATGGAATTAATTTATTTATTCAAAATATCATTTATTTATTAAAAACTGGCGGTATTGCATGTATTATATTACCTGATGGCGAATTAATGGTCGGTAAAAATAATATCAATATTCGCAAATTTATTTTAAATAATTGCAGAATTCTTAAAATTATTACTATTAATGGTGGTGCATTCACAAATACTAATATAAAAACAAAAGCCCTAATTATCCAAAAAGGCGATTACGATAATTATAATCATGAAGTTGAATATATCGATATCCATTCAACTGGCATTACAAATTTAGGATTTAATAAATTAAATGAAAATCTCAGTTTTAATAATGAAATTATCGAAGAAGAACACAAATACCGCGACGATATTGAAATTAAAACTTTAGGTGAAATATTTGATTTAAAAATGGGTAAATTTAATTCTAATGATATGGATAATATTGGAGATATACCATTTTATTCGTGTAAATCTGATAATCCATGTGGATATCATAGTATATATTCATTTGATTATATTGAATATTTATTATTAGTATGTGCTGGTGGTAGTCAAAATAATATTATAGGTGATAATGTTGGTTTAGGTAAATGTTATTATGTAAATGGAAAAACAGCTTGTAGAGCAAATGTATGTTCTTTAATCTCTAAAATAAAAGAAATAAATATTAAATATATATATTATTATTTAAATATAAATAGATTAGAAACAAATAAAAAAGCACATTTTACAACAAATTTAGGAACAATATCATTAAATGAAATATCAAATTTAAAAATTCAATTATTACCATTAGAAAAACAAAATGAATTAGTTGAATTACTTGATGGTATTTATGAGATTATTGAAGATAATAAAAATAAAATTAATAAAATTAAAACAATTAATGATTTATATTTAAAAAATAAACTTTATTTAAATAAATTTGAAATTAAAACTTTAGGTGAAGTTTGCACTTTTAAAAATGGTACTAGTATTACGAAAGATAAATTAATTAAAGGTGATTATCCTGTTATTGGAGGAGGTCAAAAACCGTTGGGTTATCATAATGAGTATAATAGAAATGAAAATATTATATTATGTTCTTCAAGTGGTGCTTATGCTGGTTTTATAAATAAATATAATAATAAAATTTGGGCAAGTGATTGTTTTTCAATAATACCAATAAATAATAGTTTAAATAATACTTATTTATATTATTATTTTAAATCAATTCAAAAATCAATATATGAATTACAATCAGGAGCAGGACAACCACATGTATATAGTAAAGATTTATTAAATATTAAAATACCAATACCATCAATTGAAGTTCAAAATGAGATTATTGAATATCTTGATTATAATAGTGATATTATCAAGAGTTTGGAAAAAGAAAATGAGTTAAATAAGAATGTTGCAGAGAATTTGTTTAAACAAATATTATAAAATCTTTTTTATCTCCGCCGTAATACATCCATAAACATTCATTCGGTATTTTTTTATCTTTTTTTATTAAGAATTCTAATAATTCATTATTGTTTTCTTTATCCATATCATCCTCAAATATTAAATCATCTTGATATTTTTTTATCATTTCAATACATTCTTTACGTGAATAATACGGACTTGAATTATTAATATAAGTTTCATTAAAATCAAATGATGGATATACCTCAAATAGTTTTTCTGGTAATTTTAATAATTCATTATCTTTAATATATTTTGAATATTTTGAATAATTATGAATATTATTATATTTTAATTGTCTTATTATCATTTGATGAGTCATATTTTTGTTTATTATTTCATATAATATTGTTTCAATATCATCTGTGAATTCTTCATATTCTTTTTTTACTACATCTCTAATACTGCTACTTTTCTTTTTTTTAGAATTAATTATTTTAATATCCTTAATATTTAATTCAACATCCAATACTAAATATTTAATAACTTCTTTAATTTTATCGTATTTATTAGCATCATCCTCATTATCAATATAAACCGGAATATGTATAGCTGTTCTTTTATTTCCACATGGTCTTAAACCGCGTCCAATAGATTGAATAATATCTTTATATGACAGTTTAGGATCTTTGAAAAATATGAAATCAATTTTAGGATTATCATATCCTAATGAATACATTTTAACAATATATCCAACTTTTCTAATACCTTCTTCTTCCTCAAAACCATCAATCGAATATAACATCATATCTTCATTAGAAATATGTTTATTTTTAATATAATCTTTTATTGTCGCTGAATTTAATAATAAATATGGTTTAGGTATCGTTTTATCCTTTTTATACAATTCTAAATGAATTTTATATAAATTTAATGCATTTTCACATGAATTAGAGAAACATAATCCAACGTTTTTTAAATTATTTATAATTAAATTAACATGTGAGCTATCATTTATATAAACATCTTCATGTATATCATCTTTATAAATATAAGCGTCTAATTTACATAACCAACCATCAGCTATTAAATCTTTGGTTTTAACAGGATTTATAAATTCTCCAAATATTTTATTATTTTTACATACAAATTCTCTGTCTGGTGATGCAGATGTAAATAATCTATATTTAATATGCTCGTTATCATTCAATAGAAAATGTTTAAACTTATTATCATTAATTACCCAACTTTCAATACCAATATGAGCTTCATCAAACCATATTAAAATATTTTTTAAATCAGATTTAATTATTGTTTTAACAACCTTTTCAATAGAATTTATACAACAACAGATAATATTATTATCATTATTATTAATATTATCGAAATTTTTATGAATTATATATTTATTCGTTAATAATTTTACATATTTTTCTTTAATATTTTGTTCGCATATATTAATCCTCGGTGTTAATATAATTATAGTACTTTTAATATCTTTTAATAAGATATCAGCCATTTTATACGCAATATATGATTTACCACCACCCGTAGGTAATGATATATATGAACGTTTATCAATCAAAATATTTTTTAAGCACTCATCAATAATAATTTGCTGATAATCTCTTATTCCTTCTCTAAGAATAGGAATTTTAGACTTAATATCATCATTATCAACAACTTCATCCTCCTCATTAAAATCAATAACATCACAAGCAACAATATTATCATATTCATTATCGAATATCCATTCTTCTTTTGGTATTTTGCGAATAATAATACCTAATTTTGGAAAATCATTTAATAATATATTTTCTAATAATTCGATACCATCTTTTCTAATAAATTCAGTTCCACCACCATGATTTATAAGAAATTCTTTAATTTTAAATAAATTTTCAAATTTAATTTTAGGATAATGATGATTCATTAACAATTTTATTTTACTTGTTTGCTGTTTTGAAATTATATTATCAATTTCTTTATAATCTAATTTATATTCATCCGTTATTTTATATTCAAATAATGAAATATATTCGCTTTTATATGAATGTTGGTCCGTTTTTAATCGTGACTTATATTCATCTGCAATACCATATTTAACCTTTTTGTCGCTATTCCAATCTTTATTATCCTGAATATAAAAATACATATTATATTTATTTTAAATGTATTCATATATATCATTTTTTTCTTTTAAGTTTCAACCTCATATTGTTTCATATAATTATTAATATCTCTAAAACCTTGTAATATTAAATTTTCAATATCATCATCATGTATATTAAAATTAATGTCATTTTCATTAATTTTTAAATTATAAAATGATTTAAATGGACTTTCATTAATTATTAATGGGTTTTTAAATTTTGGTATTTTTGATATATAACAGCTATTTAATGAATTTGAATATATTATAGTCATTAATTGTTTATAATAAATCATAAAATCTAATTCTTTATTTTTTTCAATTATACTAGAAAGTTTATAATCGTTTTTGATGTATATGACAACATTTAATATATCTTCATGGCTTATGTTACTAAATATTTCATATGGTAAATTATTAGTAATGCAACCATCCACATAATAATAACCATCAATATTTATAGGTTTTGATAATATTGGTATACACATAGATGCAGCCACCGCATCTAATACTGAAACATCTGGGGTGTCATTCACATTAAATATAAAATTAGAGCCATCATTAATTTTAGTGGTACTAACATAAACATTCACTCCGGTCATTTTTGATAATTCTATAAATGTAATATCATCCATAGAATATTTATTTTTAATATAATTTTTAATTTCTGATAAATATAATTTAGAATCATTAAATCCTAAATCTGAAAATAAATTTAATAATTTATTTGATGATACTGTTATAATCTCTGGATTAACTATTAATCTTTTTATCATAGCTTCCAATTCATCTATAGGTATTTTTAAAGCAAACGCTAAACAAAAAAAAGAACCCATCGAAGTTCCTGCTGCATTCTTAATATGCTTATCCAAATCATAAAAATATAAATATCTTAATATACCCAATAAACATAACGACCTTAATGCACTACCTGAAAAAACTACATGCGTAAAATATTTCATATATATATAAAGAATTATTATTGCGTGTTTATATATTTTTATTAGCAACGGCAACAGCTAATTGTGTAATTTGATCACATAATAATATAACGATTATACCTATAAATATAAATAAAAATAAATTATATAAATTAATATCAACTTTTAAATTTCTATTATAATCGGTGAATTGTTCAACATCATTTAATTTGATTGTTTGATTTTCTGGTGATTTTTTAAAATTATCTCTTAAACTTTTTAAATATTCTTCCAAAAATGGCGTTGTTCTATATTCAGGTGTCTTATCAACATTATGAGTCTTAATATCATTTATATTTAAATAAGCATCATATTCATCGTATTCATAAGCTTTTATAGCATATTTATCAGGATAGTTATTTTCAACTTTTCTATCGTTTAATGATGCATCTAATGCTTTATTAAATGCATTTTGCGCATTTGTGTCGACTGGTAATTTATATTCTGGTACTTGTAATGGCGAACATTCATTTTTATTAGCGAATGGTTCTCCGTTTTTTGCACAATCTGGCATATCAATTCCCTGTTTTTTATAATAACAATCAGATTCACGCCCATAATCATTTATAAATGTTTCCCCAGTTTTCTTTTTTTTCTTTGGATTAGATGCATAATTTGGGAATGCTTCGTCTAATGTAGCATACATCATTTTTCTATTATTAATATGGAAAAGAAAAAATAATATTTATAATAGAATGATCGATATTATTTTTCGCTATATTATAATAGGAATATTATCCGCTTATCTTTTAATATACGGTTTAAGACCTGCTATACCATATCCAGAAACTATTATAGATTTGTATGAGCATTACTGGATTATTATTGTAATTATAATCATCGATTATTATATTATTATGTGGGATTTACGAATAGGTATTCTAATAGCATTATGTATAATTGGTTTAGTTTTTGATATGATGACATTCGGCAATTGATATAAGAAATCATCGCGTTATTTAATTAATGTCTGATAGTAGTAAAGATTTATTATTATCTTCTTTATATACATTTTATAATCATCATCCTAAATATATTGAAACTTTAAAAACAATAATTGACGGCAAACACGAATTATCATTACGTATGATTGATTGGCTGGTAACTCGATATGCTAAATGTAATAATATTATTTATTGGATTAATGAAATAGATGATAATGTTTATTATAATTTACCTGATAATTATAATATTGAAAAATATAGGAAAATTACTCTTTATTTAGATTATAGAGCACAATTAAAATCATTCAAAAAATTTAATTTTGATGCATTTAGACGTCATGAACGTATTTTATTTAATGACGAAATCGAAACAACTATCGGGCAATTGAATTTCTTTAAATGGGCTTTTAATAATAAAATAATCAATTATGCTATTGACAATCAAAAAAAAATTTATGAAAATATGTCTAAATTTTCATATAAAATTAAATTAACAACTAAAGTTTCATTAATCCCCAAACAAGATATTATTAATACTAAATGTTTAGTCGTATTTGATTAATTAGATTGTCCGCTCCCAATTTCGAATGCTACTTTACGAATATCAGGTTCAATAGTTGAAATACCCCACGGACTTACGGCGACCTGTGGATTGGGTGGCTCAGATCGTAATTGTAAATTAGCATTACGTAATGATTGACCAATAGTATTTATGCCAATATGATATCCAGCAGTTAAAAAGTTTTGATCGCGCATATCACCTGAAGTAGCCGGATTTATTTGAGCCCATTTAGAATTAGCACCGTCTTTCGGTAATAAATCACTACTTGTTAAGCGATCACGTGAAAAACAAGTATTATTATCAAGTTCATTAGGGTCATAAGTAGTAGAAACAGATGCATAATTTTCATTACGAGCATCTGAGGATTGAACCGCATATCCCATAGAACCATCGCTGGCTTTTGAAACATCAACATTAGCATTTGCTATATCCGCTACTGATATAAAACCATCTATATGTTTATTTTGAGGTGGTCCTCCTGTTAAAAACGGAGCAGATAAATACGGTGGTAGTTGTTGGGATGATGGAGCATCATTTTCAAATCTTTCTATTTTATCCATCTTACATTTAGAATTGTAAGATACTAATATTAATAATACGAGTAATAATAATATAGCGATTGAAAAAGAAATAACAATTGAAGAACTATTAGAACTCATTTTAAATACCTATCTATTATATTAATACAGATAAAATTATAATTTTAAAATATATTTTTTCAATTTTGTTATATTTTTTTCCCAAATACTAATATTCGTTTCTTTTCTAATTTCATTTAATAATAATCTTGCTTCTTTTACCGCATTATTATATTCTTCTATTTTGTTTTTAACAATCGTTTCAAAATTGTTAATTTCTAATTCCCAATCATCTTCTATATCGCTTTTATTCCAATCGCCAAAATCATCCATCATATCATCTATTTTTATAGTTTTTATCGACCATTTATTAATAATTGCGTAATCATATATAAATAACCCCAAAAAACTTATTTCCATTATTATATTATAATCCTTCAATTTGATATTATCTCGTATAATTTCTATTGTCTCTTCTATCGATATTTCGTTATCGTTAAAATAACAACAACTCTTATTATTTAATAATACATTTAAATTAGATATATCATCTGTATATGAAAAATTATATAAATTTTCAACATCATTATTATTTATCCACTCCGGATTTTCTAGTAACGTTTTTAATGATAAATTATCCAATTCATTTATCACATCTATTGCGTTTGCATTCTGTTTTATAGGTATATGACATTCTATAACATTACCCATAATATTCTTAACTTTTACATCGCCTAATTCAATCTTAAGAGACTTATTTAAATACGATACATGACATTTATTTTTTTGTTGCGGATTTTTTAGCGAATGTTTCATTCTGTATAATATTAAGTTAATCAATATAATAATAATGACGCAACTAAAAAAAAATAATAAACCGGTCGATTTTATTATTAATTTTATACGTAATGAAGTATTGAACGAAGATATTAGGACTGAAATTATAAAACCTATACTTATATATCTATTGTATTATATAATTCCATTCGTTATTTTAATTATTATATTAAATTTTATAACAACTATTTTGGCGGTATTTTTAGTATTCTATATTAGAAAATAAAATATATTATTTAAATAGATATATATGACTACGCGTTCTCGAACATCTTCAAAACGTGGTGGTGTCGCTGATATTAATTATCCTTTTATGCTCAATCCGGCTGTAGCTCAGGCTGCTATGGCTGCTACTCCCAATATTACAGGTGGTCGTCGTACTAAAACCAAAGCCGGTTGCAATTCTTGTGCCTCTAATTCTCTTCGTGGTGGCACCTCATTACCTGCTGGCGTTGAATTAACCCCATTCATATCTGCACTTGCTTTACTTGGAGCGCGTATGCTTGCCGATAAAAATCCGACTCTCAATATGTCCAATATTCTAGGATCCAAAAAACCATCTTCTGTGCGTAAATCAAAATCATTATCAACTTCTCTAGGTGCCTCAGCGTCCAAATCCCGCCCTCGTACTGCTAAATATTAAACATATTTCATATTATTTTTGTATTCATTTAAATGTATAATAGAACGTGATATTAATTCATCAGTTATTTCTGTTTTTTTATTTATGATAAACCAACCGCGAATATACGTATTTTCATCTGTTTCGAATGGTTCTTTATCTATTTTATAAATTTTATCATCGTGTATCATTATTATATAATTCATAATTAATTATTGATTATTAATATTCATTTTTTATTTATATAAGTGAAATTAAATATGATATTATTTTATGTAAATATATTATTAAAAATGGATTTAGATAATTTGAATGTTATCTTTGAAATACCTGATAAAACTGCTAATTTATTATTAGAAACTATCCTTAAAAATAATGATACCAATAATAAAATTATTGTAAGTGATAATTTATATACTGATACTAAAATAAATGAATGGGCTAAAACATTACCAACCACAAAAGGCGGTTCTATATTAATTGAAAAATTAATAAAAACACCAATAAACGATAAAAAATTATTATTAATGAGACAAAAAAATAATTTTGAAGTTTTGTCGTACCATCTTGAATCATTAAAAAATAATGAGAATGAATTATTATGGATAATGACACTAAAAGAAGAAATAGACGAAGATTTATCAATAAATCTATTATTTCCATCGACATATATGATTAATAATATGAATTATTATAGTATTCTTTTAGATTTTTATCATATATATAAAATTTGTATTGTTCCATTATCAAGTCTCGTATTTCCAATATCGGCTGTTTATATGCCATTCTATTATTTAAATAAATACTTACAAGTTAAAATGCCCTTTTTAGATTATCTAAAAATTATTTATCAATTTATTAAAATATTATTTACATTTTCTGGTAATATAAGAAATGATTTAATTAAAATTGTTACTGTTTTTATGTATGTAGCAGTATATATTTATAGTATTTATCAATCATTTTATGTTTCCTATATTATTTATAAAATACGTGAAAAACTATTTAATAAAATTCATGGATTAGTCGATTTTATTAAAACTTCCATAACTATAATTAAACAATCCAATAATATTTGGAAATCATTCTTCCTATTTCACCATGAATTAACAGAAGAACAATTAAATAATAGCATAAATAACTTATCAACCTTAAATAATGATATTTCGACCATTTATAAATTATGGAAAAATCAGCAATATAAGGAAGATATTATAAATATTCTAAAAGTTATTTATACAATTGATATTATAAATACTATTACTAAACTTAAGAAAAATAAATATTGGTGTCTTCCAACATTTGACAATACCGACACTAAAATATGGAATATTCATAATCCATTATTACCATCAACACAAACACCAAATCCGGTTAATTTAAAAAAGAATATTATTATTACTGGTGTGAATGCTGGTGGCAAAACTACATATGTTAAATCAATAACTGCAAATGTTATACTTGCTCAAACATTTGGTATTATAAATGCTATTAAAGGTAATATTTATTTATATGATGCAATTACGACTTTTATGCGCGTAGTTGATATAGTCGGTGATAAATCATATTTTGAAACAGAAACCAGCTATTGCAATAGTATGATAAATGTAGCAAATGATTTGCATAAAAATAATAAAAGAGGTTTATTTTTAATGGATGAGCCGATGCATTCAACACCACCAATAGAAGGTGTAGCGGTTGCATTCTCGGTTGCCGAATATTTAGGTAAATTAAATGGAATTACATTAATAATTACTACCCATTTTCATAATCTCATAGAATTAGCTGATTTATATAAATCATCATTCATTAATTTGAATGTTAATGCGACTTATAATACCGATTCTAAAACATATGATTTTAATTATAAGATTAATAAAGGCGGTTCAACCCAAATAATAGCAATCGAACTATTAGAAAAACATAAATTCAATAAAGATATTATTAATAGTGCGATTGAAATGAAAAACAAATTATATAATCAAACTTTAAGAAATGTTCGTATTTAAATTATTCTCTTTTAGCAATATCGTATTTTATATAACTATTTTCATTTTAATATTATTTATTTTATTTTTAGCATATAAATATATATATCTTGAACAATCCGTTTATCTATTAACGAATAAACTAAATAGAATGGAAATAGAATATAATAATCCATCGACCGTTCATTATAATAATTCTATAAATGAAAGTATTCGCGCAGCCGATAATATAATGAATGAGATATTCACCGATACTTCTAATATATGTGATGAAATTAGTGGATTTTGCGAAATTCCTAAAAAACCAAAAGTCGAAATTGTCGAACCTCCTGTAGAAATATTTGATTTAAAGAAAGAAGTAGAAGTAGAATCGGTTATAAGTGCGAGCGTTGATACAACTTCTAAGAATCTAATGAAATTAAATATTGAAAAACTAAAAACAAAATGCGAAGAACGCGAATTACCGACTGACGGAACGAAAAAACAATTAGTTGAACGTATTATAAATTATGACAATTCAAAAAATGAAGAATTATTAGATGTTGAATAAATATAAAGATATTAATATAAATTTGTAATATGGCTGACAACGAAGAAATAGGACTCGTTAAAATTAATTATAATGTTTTTTTAAATTGTCTCAGATCTCATAATTCGAATGTAATATCTGAAAATATCGTTAATAAAGCAAATGAATTAGTAAATACTTATAATTGTTTTGTTTCCAATTACGATGCTAGAAGTTTATGGGAAAAGAAAAAGATTATTGCATCCAATAAAATTAAAACAACTACCAGACATCATATTATTAATATCGATTTTAGCGATAGTTCGAAATGTAAAAAAGAATTTATTTCTTATTTAAATAAATTAACTGATGTAAATAAATCAGTAATATATGATAAAATTAAATATTATATTTCACAAATTGATGATAATATTATTAACTCGTTATTTGATGTTCTCATAAATTTTATTAAAAATTCTAATAATATTATTTATATAGAAGTATTATTCTTATTTAATGATGCTTATATAGAATCACATATTACGAACTATTATTCAAGTTATTTAGAAAATAAAGAATGGTTACCTCAAGAAATTATAATTCCACATAATGAAATATTCGATGATGAATTTTATGATGTCTATTGCAATTATATTAAATTAAAGAAAAAATGTTTATCTATTTTACGAGCGTTATGTATAATTCTTAAAAAAATAAATAAAATTAGCATTATTGAAAATATTATTAATGAAATTATTAAAGATTTAAAAATATATTTAGCAGAAACTAAAAATAATTATAAACATATTATTGAATTATTATTAGAAGAATATACTATTATTCTTGATTATATACCCAAACAAACATATATAAATTATATTACTAATATTGATTTGTCTAATTTGGATGCATCGACAAAATTTAAAATTTCTAATATTACAGAAAAATACATTTAATTTTTTTTATCCTTATATATTTATAATGGTTAGATTTAATAAAAATTTAATAATTAAATATTTAAGTATTATCAAAGAATATGAAGTTTTCAAGAACGACAAATATAAAATTAAAGCTTATGAAAACGTAATTAATAATTTACATATATATCCACATGATATTAAAGATTTAGAAACATTAAAAACTAATAAGTTTGGAATTGGAAAAGGTATATTTGAAAAAATTAAAGAATTATTTGAGACTGGAAAAATAACATATATAAATGAAAATATTAAAAAAGATAAGTTATTTAAATTTAAACAGGAATTAATACAAATTTATGGAATTGGACCAGCTAATATTAATAAAATTATTGAAAATGGAATAACCACCATGCCTCAATTAAAAAAGAATATATCAATATTAAATGCTAAACAGCAAATAGGATTCAAATATTATAAAGATTTTAAAAAGAAAATACCATTATATGAATTTAAAAAACATATGATTATCTTAGAAAAAGATTTATCCAATTTAACTTATGAATTCGTTGGATCTTATCGCAGAGGCAAAAAACTTATGGGCGATATCGATATTATTATTATGAAAAATCCTAATTTTGATTTAAAGACTTATATCAATTCCCTTATTGGATATGTTGTCGAAACTTTAGCTCTTGGTTCAAATAAATTTATGGGTGTTGTTAAATTGCCTAATGAGAAAATAGCGCGACGTATTGATATATTAATTGCACCTAAAGACGAATATTATTTCTCATTATTATATTTCACAGGTTCACAATTATTTAATATCGGTATGCGTCATTATGTTAAACAGACATTTAATATTTCTTTGAGCGAACATGGGTTTGATAGAAAAGTTAAAAGTAATATACATAGCGAACAAGATATATTCAAATTTCTAAAATTAAAATATGTAAAACCAAATAAAAGAACTTTATTTATTATATAAAAATAATATTTTAGTTAATTAGAATAAAACATTACTTATGGCAAATTTTGGTATATCATACATAACTAAAATATTATATTCAGTTATAACTATAATTCTATTAATTGTAATTTATAGTTATATTGTAAGTCTTGAGAATAAAGGCTGTAAATGTGCTATGACCCAAAATATAAATTTTATTAAAGGTTTTACCATATTTTCCATAATATATCTATTATTCACCGGTTTAGTATCCGATAAAGCTATTTATGACAATCTAGGTGGCAGTATTGTCGCCCTCAATAAATTCATAGATCTAATATTCGTTCTAGTATTTATTTATTATTTATATGAAGTCTTTAGATATACTCGCTATTTAGTTAATGAAAAATGCAAATGTTCTACTGACATGCGTCGTGAAATAATCATGATAGGTTCAGTAATTGAAATGATTTTAATATTTATTATATTTGCTCTTCAAATTATAATATTTACCGTTTTATCTGTAATGTTTAATTTAATAAAATCAGTTGAAGATGGTGCTGGCGATCTTAAAGGTGCTATCCGTGATCCAATAGGTTCATTCTCTAAAATTCCATCAAAATTAAGCTCAAGTGTTAATGATATTAAAACAGGTGTTAATAAAATTACAAAACAAATAGGAAAAGTTAAAAATATACCTCGTTAAATATTCAAAGTTCTGTTATTTGCTTTTTTACCCCTTGTTGATGATTTTAAAATCTTAACATCGGTTGCATCCTCTATTATTGAAGTAATTTCTTCATCGCTTATAGATAATGTTTCAATTCTATTATCATCATCCTGATGTATTGATATTTTATTATGAACATTATTTATAATATTATTTATATCATTTTCAGGTTTGCTAGGTTTCATAGACGGCATCTCTTGAAATGGACTACTATTATTCAATCCGCTGAATAAATTATTTACCATTCCAAATAATCCAGATGAATTACCAAATAAACTATTTACACCACTTTCGACCGGTTTAGCAGCTGGTGTAGCTACTTTTGGTTGTGATGAACCAATATTATTATATATAAATTGTTTTGCTGCTGCATTTTGAAACTGTTTCATTAATTCTGGATTTGCTTTTAATACCTCTTCTACACCTGGAATTGAACTTTCCTTAAACATTTTAGAAGTTAAATGAAACATAAAAGCACTACCAGATAAACTAACAAATAATCTTAATTCTGGTGGCATAGATTTTCCTTTTGATTTATATTTATCGTGTAATTCTTCAAATATATCATCAAAATCATTTATATTTTCATGAACTTGCTCTGACCATCCATCTAATTTAATTGCAAATGGGTCATATCGAGTATTTAAATACTCTGTACCCGTAACAAATGCCATTAACATCTTTCTCTGAAATCTCACACTCGCATCAATATCTTTATCTCTAATTATTCGATTATACTCGTGTCTCATTTCTTCAATATTCGATTGCATCGTTAAATTACTAGGTATTTTATAACCCTTTAATTGTAATCGATTTAACTGATATAATATTTCTTTTTTCTCATTTAATTCATTTTTATAAGGATTTAATTTTGTGCTCGATTTTTCTTCATCACCATCTTCTTCATCATCATCTTCTTCTTCCTCCTCTTCTTCGCTTTCTTCTTCTTCCTCTTCTTCGTCGTCATCATCGCCATTACTACTTTTATTGTCATCTTCATCAGCCATATATAAAATCTTTTTATTTGGATTTACTAATTTCTTCGGCTGATATGATGGTGGTGGCGGTTGTTGCTTCTTATTTGGTGAACTAGATGACGACGATGACATCGATGACATGGACGACAGAGATGCTATATCTGCGCTTATCTTCGTTTTGTTAAATAATAAATTAGTATCATTTAATTGCTGTTTATTTGGAAAATCTATATAATCATTCATTTATTACTTTACTTATTAAAAAATAGATATGTTTATATCTCTTAAATAAACGAAACATTAATAATTAAATATTCGTTTTAATATATCTGGCGTATAATAATCAACTATTTCATCATATTTAAATTCAGGAATAATGATTTTATCGTCAACTTTTGAAACTTCTATTTTAGGTGGTGATTTTTTCTCAACTACTGGACAATTCTTATGTTTATTTAAATAATCTAATCCTGATATATAATAATTATTATATGCCAATAATTTATCATATTCATTAAACGGAAATAAACTTTTATAATATACGAAATTATATAAATTCATATTAATTGTTCCGTTTTTATTAATAATTATTGGCGTAGATCCTAGTGTGATTTTATATTTATTTATATTCGTATATTCATATATTTTCTTATTTACTAATAATCCAATCTTATCGTCCGTATAATACATACCAATAGTTATATATTCATTATCTTCTATAAATGATTTATCAATATCATCGATTAATCCCTTATATATATTATTACCAATTGTTAAATGAACACTATAATTTAAATTTTCAGTTATTATTAAATTTATATGTATAATGGATGGTGAATAAGTAGGTATTATAGTATCTGTAGTAATCGTATTACCAGTCATTTCAAATAAAATATTATTTTTAGTATTACAACCATTAATTTTAGCAGTAATAAACATCGTAAATATTTTAACTTCATATGTTTCATTATTATTAGCGAAATTATAACAACTTGGTCCAGTTAATTCATTTATATTAGCACCTTTTGCACCATTTTTATTTGCACTATTTTCAAATGATATTGATTTTTTAAAATTAAAATAATTATTATAATTAAAATTAACAGTATCGCTAGAATCAATATCATACCATCTCCCATCGGCTTGTGAAATTTTATCTGTATCTTCAAATGTATTTATACATATAAATTTATGTCCTTTATACGGTAATATTGAATTATCTATTTCATTTGGATCATTACCATTACCATTATCATCTTTAATGATTTTTTCTTTATTATGAAAACCTTCTAAATATTTAGTGGGAATTGTGAAATTTTCATTTAATTTATAATATGATAATATAACTAACATAATAAACAACCCAATAAAAAAACTAAAAATTTTGACTAAATATAAATTCATTTCCTTAAAATTATATAAGAATTATTTTAATAATTAAAATATTATCCTATTGAAAATGCTAAAAACTGATGAAACTAATAGTATCTGCTCTGACGATGATACCAAGGAAAGTGTCATTATTAAAGAAGATGACGACGATGAAGAAGAAGCAGATGAAGAAGATGACGACGATGAAGAAGCGGATGAAGATGATGACGACGAAGACGATGATGAAGAGTTTGATGCTACAATTATCCAATTTGAAATGCTAAAGAATTTCTTTGTAGATAAAGAAGGTAATAATATTGCAACACATCTTAATTCAATCTCACATGAACTGCGAAAACTAAATAAGATTGCTGTAAAACTATTAGAAAAATAAATTATGCTATATTATATAAAACTTTAGCTGTTGAATAATCTCTCATTACATTCTCAGCGGTTCCTATTGGTAATATTAATTCTTTTAATCCATAGAAATTTGGATTACCTCTTACGCGATCGCGTAAAGTTTTTAAAGGACAATTGTCTTTTAATTCAATAATTATTTTTATCGAGTCTAATTTAATTATGACAGGTGATTTAATCTTTGTATATCCATCAGGGGTATAATAACTATTTGGATATGTAAATACGGTATCTATACTACCAGTATTAGGTATTATAAAGAAATTAGGCGTATTTTCGAATGCTATAGTTTCACATGGAAACGGCAATCCTTTTCCAGAATATGATGTTATTTTATCCATAGGATTTGGTGCAATTACAGCCATATTAGTATAATTATTGGGATTTTTTATAAACCCATTAATTTTTAATTGTTTATTATTAATGTTTGTAATATTTATATTCGCATATTCACTATCAAATGTTTCATTCATTATAATTCTATTATATTAATTTAAAATAATTTATATGTCCCTAATCCATTTGGATTAACTAAACTTTTATAACAACTTACACCATCGCACACTACCGCATATTTATCATCCATTTCTTTATTTTTAAGATTAATTAATTCAGAACAATTACCACATGGACTAATATTATTAATAGCTTTTTGTCGCTCCTCTTCCACTATTTTATCATAATTTTGTTGTAAATACAATCGCATTTCATAACTGGATTTAATCATATTATTTTCAGCTAATTTAGCATTTAATGAATTATTAAAACTACATCTAGTTTCATAATTAGTAAATGCGCGACCGTCTGACATTCTTAATGGACATTTTCGATTAGGATAATCTGTAGAACAGCAACTCATTATATTCTATTGATTATAAATATAAAAAAATAAATATCTAAAATTCATGTTCATAACATAAATTATGTATATATAACTCGTTATGTCGCCCTACTCTCTGTGCCCGTCCAATAGCCTGTTGTTTTTCTATACCCATATTATGAAATATTATAACATCTGTTGCATAACTAATATCAATACCACTTCCAGCATATTGAGTATTTAATAATATTATATTTATTTCTCCCGATTTGAATTTATCCAAAATATTCATCATATGCGAAGTAGTCCCTTTCAGTAATTCATAATTATTATTATTCTTTCGTAATTCTATTTTAATTTTCTCAAAACTATTTTCATTTTTACTAAATATTAAAAATCTACCATTCGGTTTATCATTTATAATATGTAATAAAGTTTCTTCTTTACTTAGAACATTTTCAATAGTCGCATTATTTTTATTATTTTCATCAACAATTGCTATTAATTTATCCGTACTTGTAATATTCGTTCGACAATTTGGACAATTTTTATTAGTATTTATCCATTTCATTAAACATTTACCACAGAATATATGAGTACATTCTAACATTATAGGATTTGATATTAAATCCATACAAATGGCACATGATTTAGATGATATATAACTAATTCGCTCTGTTAAATTATTTATTTTTTCTTTTTGTAATTCGATTTCATTATTTATATTCTTCAATCGTATTGCTTTACTTTCGCTATTAATATCCAACGTAGTTATATAATCTCGTTCGGTTTCTTTATTAAATAAATCACGTTTTAATTCTTTTGAAACTAATTCAATTATATCATCTTCTGTTTCATTTTTACCACCCAATTCCCTAATAGCACCCGGAATATCATTTGCATTTATTTTTTCTAAAATAGAATCAGTTATAAAATTCTTTATAATATTAATATTTTGCGATAATTTACATAAATAATATTTTTCTATTGGTTCTGGTATTAGAAAACTATTCTTAATAAATTTAGGATTATTCTTAATTAACATTAAATTAATAAATTCGTCATTCAATAATTCTTTTATAGTATTCGAATATATTATAGAATTATTAGAATTATATACCTTTTTTAATAAATCTTCATAAGTTCCCGAGATTAACCATAAAAAATAATATTTAATATTAGGAATTTTATTAATAATATCGTGTGCTTCATCTATAATAATACGTTTCCAACTATTTATTAAATTGTAATTTCCATCTTCATAATAATAATCAAATAAAACTCTTAATGTTGTATTTTTTATTAATACTAAATCATAACTATTAAAAAAATTAATAATATCTTGTTTATTACTATTATATTTTGGTAAATTCTTTTTTATAAAATTTAAATTATCAATAGCTAATACTTTTAGATTCGTCTGTTTATTAATCATTTCTACCCACTGCACATAAACAGGACCTCTGGGAACTATAACTAATGTTGTATTGAATATAATATTTTCAGGTATTATTAAATTGTTTTGCGAAGATATATTCAAATAACTATAATTTTTATAATTATTAAATGTTTTTGTATAAATATTATTGACATATATATTTTTTACATCATTTGTAGCTATTAATGCTAATACAATTAAGGTTTTACCATATCCAACAATATCCCCAAATATACCAACATTTGTTGATATTTGTATAAAATTGTCAATATTATTAAATTGAGTGTAATTACTGTATAACATAGTCATTATAGATATGAATCTTTCTCGACTCGAAATATTATATCGAATACTTCCATTTATTTCCATATCTAATGCTTTATATAAGGCTGTTAATTGATGTGGTTTTAATTTTGTTTTTATTCTATCATTTTGCAGAGCAAATTTATTAGTTTCATTTAATTCTATATCATAATAATTAACTTCTATTGACATTTATTATATTAAATTAAAAATATATAAAGGATATAATCCTAAAATTATATATAATAAGAATGGAGGCTAAAAAGGAAAGTGCGACTTATGAAATCACAGACAATAGCGGCGATGTTAAAACAGTCGCAGAAACAGCTGAAGTAAAAAAGAAAATTATATTTGCTCTTCCTGGTGATAATTTTTCTTCAAAATTCCTATTATCATGGACTGCAACCATTAATGCCCTATGGGAATCTAAAAAATATGATATGGTTATTAGCTCCGGTGTTAGTTCATATGTAACATTCGCACGTATGCAAACTCTTGGTCTTGATGTTCTTCGTGGCTTTAATCAAAAACCATTCGATAATATGGAATTCGATGTATGGATTACTATCGATAGTGATATTATCTTTACTCCTCAACAAGTAATTGATCTAATCGATTCAACAGAACAACATCCAGTTGTTGGTGGAATGTATCGTATGAGTAATCTAACTTCATATACTATTGTTAAAGATTGGGATACTGATTATTTTACTAAAAATGGAACTTTCCAATTTCTAACTCCTGAAGATGTTACTAAATGGAAGAAAGAAACATCTCTTAAATATCTACCTGTCCATTATACCGGAATGGGCTTTTTTGCAGTAACAAGAGATGTACTACGAAAAATGACATATCCATATTTTAATGGCGATATTCAAGAGATTATAACCGATGATGGAAAGATTCTTCGTGATATTTGTTCAGAAGATGTTGCATTCTGTAAAAATATTCATAAACTCGGTATTCCTATTGTTATTAATACCGATATTCGAGTTGGACATAATAAATTAATTGTTATATAAATATAAATATGGATTTATATTATTTATTTCTATTTATATTCTTATTAACAGTAGGTTATTATTCTATTAAATATCTGTTCTTTATTTTCATAGGAATGATAATAGCATTTTATATATCTTATAAATATCTATTTCCAATATATTCATCTGTTAATAAAATTACTTATTAAATTTATTTTTATACATTCTCCTACCTCCATTCATTCGTGGAGGTAATGATGATGGTATTGTTGTTATAGGAATCGAAGAGGAATTGCTATATGTAAATGTATTATTAGTATTCGCATTATTAATAGGTATTGGGAATGGCTGTGGTGGAATTATATTCGGTACTACTGGTACTACTGGTACTACTTCCGGTTTACTGCTGCTGCGCGTAAATAAATATATAATTAATAATAATATAAATATCGCAAATATTACAAATAATCCAATAAAAAGTATTTTCTTATATAATGGTTGTCTAACTTCATCATCATATTTAGCGGCTTCTCGTTTGGTTGTTAATTCATCTTCTTTTTTTGCCAAAGTTTCTTCTTTCTTTTTTTTTAGTAATTCAGCTGCTGCATCCATAGCATCTCTAATTTTGGTATAATCAAGATTATTATCATCACGAGGCATTATTTAACTTAATCTAATAAATTATATGAAAAAAAAATATTAAAATTAATAAATAGATATGAATTTATATAAAAAAATTATCGTTTATAATTGGATTAATTATAATAAATTCAATACCCGCGAAGTATATGTATACAAAGATGATAATGTTGAAAATGCCGTCGCTAAGATTGCTAAAACTTTAAATAGTGGTAGATTTTATGCTTGGTTGCAAAAATCAAATAAATCCGTATTATTTAAAATTAAATCAATAAAATGGGACGGTTATTCTCCAAATCCTATATTATCTACCAATAGAAATAGTGTACAATTAAAAGAACCCATTATATATGATTATAATATTGGATTATTTCCATATAATTATATTAATATCATATTTGAAGAAGATTTTCCAGATTTAGAGAATAATCCTTATTATTTTACAGATAAATCATTTCCATCGCTTGCCGAACTTAAGAAAAAAGAATCAATATTAAATCAATTAGAAAAAATAGATACTAAACCTATAATTGATAATACCATTAATATTCATAGATATGAATTAAAAAGTAAATTAAATAAACAATATACACTCGCTGACATATTCGATTTATTAAATACATCACCTGTTATAGAATTAGTGCAGTGGGTTAATGATACTTATAAAATCATTTATAAATTACATAAATTTAATAAACTTTCTAAAGATAAATTATTAAATTGGTCTGACACTAAAAAAATATCTATAATTAATTGTATTAATTGTTATTCTATACTTAATAGCGGTACATATGCTAAATTAACCATTAACCAAGATATGAATATATCATTAAGTTATAATATTAATTTAAGGAAAAATATAAATTGGAAAGAAATTTATGAAAGTATTGATGCAATTTCTAAATATTTAAATTTTCATTTAAAACAAAAAATAATTTTTAATGAATTGAGCATTAAAGCTAATTTTATTATTGAAATTGAGAATGTTTCTATGATGAGTTTAAAAAAGAAAATTAGCGAATTCATTGATATCTTTGATATTATGAAATCAAATAGAGATACTATCAATCTAATTTATAAACGTTCATCCAATTATGATAAAAAAGGTTTTGATGCTCTCGCTTATATTAAAAATTGTTTATATTTAGGCATAGAAGATGATGATATTATTAATCAATTAGTTATATTAAATGATATGACCGTTGACGAAGCTAAAGTTTTATTAAAACAAGAAAAAGAATTTATTTATGAAATGGAAATTGATAATCTTAAACAACAAGAAACCATTAATAAAACAAATACATTAGTTATTATTGAATCATATAAGAATGGTTTTTTTGTAAATATTTTAAATATTCCAAATAAAAGTGAATTAGATAATTTAATTTATTGGATGTCTAAAATCGTTTCATCATCCACCCAAAAAATAACAAAAAAGAAAGCAGAACCAACTAAACCACCACCACCACCTCCTAAAAAATCATCTTCATCTAATTCATCTGTTAACGACGATGATGATTTAGGTAAATTGAGTTATAATACATCAAGTGATGAGGGTAATAGTAATAAATCATCTTTTAAAAGTGATAGAAGCGAAGGAGGTGCTGCACTCGGTAAAGAAAAACACAGTTATTTTATAAATTTATTAACAAAAGCTGATAAAGATTTATTCGCCAATAATTACGCTCGAAATAAATGTCAGGCTGTTAATCAACCTGTCGTATTTTCAAAAGAATATAAAGAAACTTTACAAAAAAATGGTACTTATCATTTTGATAATGATTTAGTTTATGGAAGTAAAGAAAATATTAAAAATGTATATGCTTGTCCTCGTTTATGGTGTCCAATTTCAAAAGTTCCCTTAGATGTTGATAATGGCAAAACAACTTGTCCAATCGAAGACGAAGAACCGATGCAAATGTATTTTGATAATGACCCAAATAAAAAAAGATATGTTAAATTAATTAAACCTGATGAAAATAATATTTGTGCTCCATGTTGTTTCAAAAAACCACCTAAAGATGATGAATTAAATAAATGCAAATATTATAATAATGAACCTGTAAAAGAAGAAGAACCTATCGCCGATAAAGATGAAAACTATTTAATGAATACATCTCCAGTACGTATTGGACGATTTGGAATAATTCCACAAAATCTACATGAACTATTTTTTCCAGATGTTAAATATTCGGTATGTTCAAAATTACTAACTAAAAATGATAAATGTTTTGTTAGAAAAGGTATATCTCATAAAACTTCAAAAAAAATTAAAAATATTCATAATGATAGTATAATTCATTCAATCGCTCATGGCTTAAATTTTAAGAATAAAGAAATGTTTATTTCTGACATTAATAAAAAATTAGATCTATACACCTATATGAGTTTAGAAAATGGGAATGTTTGCAAAGCTTTTATGGATAAATTACCAATCATTCCAACTGACAATAAACAACTTATTGAAGATTTAAAAAATCATATTAAAAAATTTAATTTAATTTCAAAAATACCAAATGACAATAATTATAAACTTTCGAGATTATTAGGTATATTCAAAAGTTATAAAAAATTTATGTTATATTTAAGTTCAAATGATTATCCAATCATTAAATCACCATATTATTTATATTCATTAATTAGCATCATTTATAACGTTCTTATTGTTATATGGGATAAACAACCAATCGAGACATCTATTATTTGCCCTTATTATACCAGTTATGAAGATTTGATTGGTTCCATGGAACTTAATCCATTATTATTAATGATTATTAGAGATAAAAATTATTATGAACCAATAGAATTAAAAAGTAAAGGTACCGATGGTCAAAAATTAATACATCTAAATGATTACAAACATCTAAAAACTCTATTTAAGGAATGTAGCGTTTCTAAAGAAATTTATAGTGAAAATAATTCAATATATAATAATTTATATTCATTAAATACATGGATAAATACGGATCATCTTAAAATGTCTAAAAAATTTTCATTACACACAATAATCATTAATAATGATTTGTCAATAACTCATTTTTTAACTAAAGATAATTTCTTAATTATTATTGATAAAATTAGTATAAGTTTTTTACCTCGTATTATTATTAATTTAGGTATTACTAATATAGTATTTTATGATGATATTATTGGAGATGTTTATGAGCCTATATCAATCCTCAAAAGTGATTATGAACTATTTAAAAATAAATGTGAAGAATTAAATATTCGATTTGATTTTGGAACTCTTGATAAATCTTTAACAACTCCAAAAGAATTTTATTATAAATTAACTATACAAAAAATACCATTAACAAATGATATAATTCATTCAAGAATTATTGACGATTTATATAAATATCAATTTAAAAATTATAAAATTAATAAAAAATGGTTCCAATTACAATTAATGATTTATTCGAAAATTATTAATTTACCAGATGATCAATTCAATCTTTTATTATCTTTACCTCGAATAGATCGAATTAAAGAATTATATAAGGAACTAAAATTAACAACTATACCAGAAAAAAGCAAAATACAAATAATATTGGAAGAAATACCTTTTATTTCTAAAAATCATATTAAACGATTTTTAAATGATTTTATTGTTTATAATAAATATGATTTTCTAAATCCTCTAATTAAAGAAAGTAAAACACAATTTACCTTTTCTCAAATAGCACTCAATAATAACATTCCTCAGCAACTATTAATTTATCATCAAGCAACACCTGCCAATAATTTTAATACAATTTCATATCAATCAAAAGATTATATTTATAATGAAGTTAAAGAAGAAGAAGAACTACCATTACCAGAACTATTTAAGGGAACAACTGAGCAATTAAATAGTAAATGGACTATGCATAAAAAATCTAAATGGAGTAATATGATTTATATTAAAAATACTAATTATGATATAAATTATATTAAAAACTTTTATTTATGGTTAGCAGCTATTTTAGATATTAAAACTTCATATGATGACCTCAAAACAACTGCTATTAATGATATGACAGCTATATTTAGCATAAAATTAAATAATCCAGATAAAATTGAAATGCATAAATATTTATTAAAAGAATTATTTGATAATCCTCAAATATCTGCAAATATTAATAAAGAGATTGGTAAAAATTATATCAATTTTAATATTTTTTGGGAAAAGTTTTATATTAAAGAAGTATTACCTGACGATGATATACGAAAACAATTTATATTTAATATTATTCATAAATATGGTGATTTATTCCCGAATGATTATTTTATTCTTGCTATGTCAAAAATTCTTAATATTAATATCATAACTATTCATCGCAGTAAATACGGTGCTAATAAAAAAATACAAGTTGTTAGAGGTGATATAGAAGATTTATTATTATCATCAACATTTTATAAATCACCTAATAATTATGAAAATAGACCTGTTATCATTTTATATAAATATGACGATGATAAAAAAATAATTTATAATTTAATTGTTGATAAAAATTCAAATATGGATTTATCATCCATTTATATTAAATTAAATGATATTCCTCTTGCCATTAAATATTTAATTAATGAACATTTAAAAATATAATTATATTATTAGATATGACCACATCATTAGCTGAAATTGATATTCGACCTATTAATAAAAATAAAGAAATTATTGAAATGCGCATAATTAATAAAAATATCGATATATCATCGATGTCTGCAATTGAATTAATAACATTTATAATGGAAGAAATCGAATTAATTAAAGATATTGAAGGTAAAACAAAAAAAGATTTAGTAATATCAATATTATATGATATATCAACATCAAAAGATAATATTTTTATTAAAGCTAATAATGATGAAATAATTAAAAATATAAATCATATGATGGAAAATAGAATTATTGGTGAAATTATAGATACTATGATTTGCTGTGCCAAAGGTTTAGTTAAAATAAATAAAAGTGTTAAACAAATGAAAGCTTGTTGTATTCCATTATTTTCTAAATAAATTTGTTTAATCTTTATCTATTAATCATAAAAAATGATTTGATTTATTATTATAATTATTAAAATGATCAAGCATTTTCCTATGAATAAAAATAATATTATTGAATTATTTAGTAATGAAGAATATATTGAAATTTCAATAGTTGAAATGCCGTACAAAGAGTATTTGGTCGAATTAAATACATTTGGTAAAACTATGTCAGTTATTACCGATGATTGGGAGGTATTGTTAGAAATGTTCTAACAAAAACAAAAATGATATAAATGTCAATACTTATTTTTGGCATTTGTTTAAATAATTTTAATATCTGGATTACTTATTTTATAACATTCATTTTTATCTTTTAATTGTATATTGAATTTTAAGTTTTCTTCAAGACAGTCATCATTATCTTCATCATCATCCTCTTCAATATCATCTAAATTATATTTATTCTCCTTAACCTGTTTAACATCTTTTAATAATTCCATTAAATGTTCTTCATCTAAAATAATGTCGAAATTACCAGAACCACAATTTGGAACTTTACCCAACATTACTTGAGGTGATACACCACTTGTATTATCATATTCAGAGAATATACTAGCATTAATTAACATATCAACACTCTCCTCGAATGATGATTTACTTAATGCACTACTAGCATTTCTATTAATTCCATGACGATCAATAGACATTAAATTACCTCTAAATGTCATAGTATCAATTAATAATGATAAATGGCGATAATTCATAGAACCTTCCCCAGTCACATTAACTAATTCATTATATAATGCATTTCTTGCTGCTTCTACTCCTAATACATCGTAAATTTCACGAATATCATTAGAAATAGTTCGAGTCGCGTCAATATTAGGATTTGATAATATTTCAATTAAATTAGTTCCATCAGTATCTAATACCCATTCAACCACTTTATCGAAAGTTTCTTCTGTTGGATTGTAAATATCATATTTCTTTTTATTTAAAGAAACCTTGTTAATTCCCTTAATTCCTTTTAATAATACTTGATATACGATATTATGCTCCATGGCTTTTAATGCAGCTACTTCATCCTTATTTTCAATATCTTTTAATGCATAATCAGTTAATCTAATTCTAAATATACATTCATCGGCATTATCATCACTATATACACAATCAATATATTTATTATATGCTTTATTTAATTTTGTATAAATATCAATCATACGCAGTCCAAATGCATTCATTTTTTCTTTATTAAATTTCATACGTAATACCCATGGTGAATCACTATGACATTTATTAATACTATCATCTAATGCTGCAAATTTCTTATAAATATCTAATATTCCTTTATCTTCTTCGATTGTTGTATCTAATTTTCCACTATCCCAATAAATCTCACTATACTCTAAAATATTTGATAATGTTGTAATTTCAATCGAGTTTTTAATATTCATAGCAACGCTCTTTGTTTGTTCAATTCTGTCATCAATATAATCAATACCATTTTCAGCAATTTTAGGATTTTTAACAGATGCTACATCTGGTTTCATATATATAATTAATGTTGGTGTTTTAGTCTTTTTTGTAGCACTAAGAATTTCTTTCAATCGAGGAACACCACTAGTAGCCTTCACAGCCGCTGCTGTTCCAGATACATGGAATGAATCTAATGTCATTTGTGTTCCCATTTCTCCAATAGTTTGAGCTGCAATAATTCCAACCATTTCACTTGGTTGTGCGATCGCTTCTTTGAAATACTCATATATCTGAGATACTACCCAATCAAACATAGATTTATTAAAATGCTGTTCAATAATTAATTTTTTTGGTGATAAATAAACTCTTAATAATATATGAAAATATATCATACCTTGTTCAGTATCTTTGATATATAATTCAGTCATCATTTCATCAATCTTGTCAAATATATAATCAGGTGTTAAATCACTTAAAGTAGCTTTAATATCACTTGATTCACGTCTTTTAATACAATTTTTAATAATTCTATGAAATGGAATCGGATAATTAACAATACTATTTTTTCTGTTTTTATTTACTTTTGTAATTAAGAAATTCTTATCAGCAATCAAATCATTAAAATGTTCCTTACATCTTGTATATGTATTTTCATTAATCGTTTTAAATGCATCAGATGTTAAATATAATTTTAGATTGTCAATCGGGGTTAGATTGTATTTTGCCTCAATATCCATGAATTTTAATTCAATTGTTGGTATAATTTGCGTTTCAATCTTGCAACCATCCATACCATCTTCTCCATATATAAATTGAATAATTGAGCCATTCGCATTTCTAACTGTATTATCATAATTAATTTTAGCATCTTCCATAGCTTTCACTAATCGACGTTGAATATATCCTGTTTCACTAGTATTAACACAGTGTATACCGTTAGCAGTCGAGAAATTACTAGTTTCAGGAACAGAAACATCATAAACTTTCTTATATTTATGTTTAAATTCAATCTCAAGAATTTCTTCAATCGAAATAATTTCGTCTAATATAACATCATTACTAATTTCATTATTAATATCATTTTCAATTACATCTGATAATTCTAATAATTCAGTAAGTTTATTAAAATTATGAAGTTCTTTTCCAATTAATTTAATTGAATATTTATCATTTTGTTCAATAATACCTGTAATTCCAATTCTTGCTAATAATACTACTAATTCATTTATTAATTCTAATGATTTTGTTTCAGTAATCAATACATCATTTAAATATCTACTATTATATTCATAATATCCTTTTAATAGTCCAATAATAAATTCATTAGTAGCTAGAAATGCATATTTTGGAATTTTATTAATATAAATTGCAATTTCTTTTCCGATTTTATAACCATCATCTAAATTTAAAATATCATTCGTTATTTTAACTTCTGGTAAATTCATAGTTACTGGTAATTTATCGCCAATTTTTACATTTGGTGTATCTCTCTTAACAAATTGTTTGCTTAATTCATCCCATACCATTAATGATTTTGATTTTGTAACTGTAATTTTTCTACCTGATTTTGTTTTAACATTATATAAGATTTCTCCAGGATCGTGTCTGCTGACATTTGTAATTCTTCCCCAAATAATATTACCAACATTATCACATGAAGGAATATAAATATCATCATCGCGAATACCTAACATTTCCATATTCATATCTTCGGGTCCAAATAATTCAACAAATTCTTTATTCGCATCATCATCGATTTTATTATCGATCCAACTTCCAATTTTAGCAAATTTAATTTTTCCATTTTCAATAATAATAATATCAGTATCACCTGTTACAGATTTAACAGCCGTATCAATTAAACCCTCACGCCCACCCATAGCATGAAAGAATACTTCCTGTGGTGATAATCCACTAATAAAACTATTTTCGACGAATCCACGAGCTTCTGGACCATCATCATATTTAGTATAATGAGGTAATGTTCTATCGGTGAAACCATATGCAATTCGTTTCCCATCTACATTCTGTTGTCCAACACATGCCATGATTTGTGCAATATTAGTTTCTTTACCTTTTGAACCAGATTTCACCATATTAAACATTCTATTCGTTTTTTCATCAATTTTAGCTAAACTGATTTTAGCAACTTCATTAGTAGTTTGATTTAGAATACCAATCAATTCTCTTTCTAAAAATTCTTCATTCGAAAATATAGAATTATTTTCTAAATCACCTTTTCGCATTTCTTCCAATTTCTTATAAGCACTTGCTTTCATTTCCTTGATTTTATTATTTAATTCTTTATCCGTGCTTTCAATAGTTACTAAATCACTAATACCAATACTAAAACCAGAAGTTAATAACCAACGACAAATTAATCTCTGAGTGTTATCTAAGAATTTTTTAATTTCAACAGGTCCATAATCATGATAAATAACTGGAATTAATCCATTTGTAATATTATGAAATACTGATTTATCTAATGTACCTGAAATTAATTTACTATTATTAATAACAACTTTTTCACCAGCCTTATTTGTCATTTCAATAAATAATGATGGTGGCATAATTTCAGAAAATAAATCTTTTCCCGTATATGTAAAATTTTTTGATGGTTTTTCTAATTTTCCTTTGAAATAACTATTAATCATTTGTAAATTTGCCATTTGTTTATCAGCAACTGTAATATAATCTTTAGTAGCTCGAAATGATCCAACTAGTGTATCTTGAACTACTTCAATACTAGGTTTACCATCTCTAGGTGCTAATATTAAATATGGAACAGCTGCTAAATCCTTTAATTCACTCATCGTTTGAATGTTTTGGGGACAGTGCAAATTCATTTCATCTCCATCAAAATCTGCATTATATGGAGGTGTATCCAATACATTCAATCTAAATGTCTGATATGGCATAATAATAACTTTATGACACATCATACTCATCTTATGTAATGATGGTTGCCGATTAAATAATACATAATCACCATCTCTCAAATGACGATGAACCACATCGCCATAATTAAGTTCATTTGCAATTTTTATTAAATCTGCATATTTTAAATTAATAGGTCCCAATTCATTTGCTTTCTTAACATATTTAGCACCAGGCCATTTATTTGAACCATTCAAAATTAATTTACGCATTTCTTCAATATTATACTCATTCACAATCTCCTGAAATGTAATATTTAATGCTACTCGAATAGGAACACCCAATTCATCAATACTAATATATGGATCTGGTGTAATTACTGAACGTGCTGATTGATCAACACGTTTACCATTCAAATTACCACGAATACGTCCTTCCTTCTTCTTCATTCTATCACATACAGAACGAAGACGGCGACCATTTCTCTGTTGCGATGGTGCTAATCCTGGAATTTGATTATCAATAAATGTAAATACGTGATATTGTAAAACCATAGTAATTAATTTTATTGTTTCTTCACTTGCACCCTTATTGATCTTATCAATAATATTATTATTTGTTTTAATAATATCACTTAATTTATGAGTTAAATCATCTTCTCTGCGTTGCCCATTTTCTTCAATAATACTTGGACGAACCGCAGGAGGTGGTACAGGTAAAACAGTACAAATCATCCATTCTGGTCTATTCCATTTTGGATTAAATCCCATCAATTCCATTTCTTCATCTGTAATTCTCTTAAAAATTCTTAAAACATCTTCTGCTGTAAATTCTTGCTGTACTGATGTTTCCTTTGATTTATCTTTCCATTCTGCTACTATTTTCATAGAAGCTTCTTTATTGTATCTGTCTGGTTGTTTGCAACCACAACCAATATGCTTATCATCTCCGCAAACTTTAATTTTAGTAGTTGTATTACATAACTTAAAATATGCCTCCCAACGTTTTTGATTATTCTTAATTGCTAATATACGATTCATTTCATTCTTTAATTCTTCAATAGTCGTATGTTGCGAAATTAACATACGCGAACATCTATAACATACACATTTCAATATCTTTTTTACTATGTCGAAAAACATCGCATGAAATACTGGTTTAGCTAATTCTATATGACCGAAATGACCAGGACAGAATACATTTTTTTGCTCACATGTAGTGCAAATTTTATTATGTTCTAATACTCCCATACGTGGATCAAATAATCCACCCACGACAGGATCACTACCAGTATAAGTATCAGTTTTAGTAATTTTAACGACAGAACGCTTGATGATTTCATCAGGTCCTAATACGCTAAATTGTATGCCTTTAACTTCTTCAATAATGACTTTTTGACTATTATATGACAATTCATTATATATCGACATATCTATTTATTATATAAGTTAATTTTAAATATAATCATTTTTTATTTTAATAAATTTGATAAATTCGTATAATATTTTTGTTTAATGTCATTATAATTTGTTATAATTCCTTCGTCATATAATAACTTTTTTGAAAATAAATTATAATTATTATTTTCGTTAAAAATTACATATATTATTAAATATATTAACAATAAAATCATTAATGTTTTTGTAATATCTCTTACAGGAACATATATCAATCCAAATAATATTATTGCCTGTATTCCCTTATTTTTCAATACTTTCTTTTGAAAGTCTGTTAATTCTAAATCTAAATGTCGTGCCCCAATTTGCATAAATATTACAGATGCTATTAATATCGGATCAAATGCAGTATTCATTATATTATCTATAATCAATAAAAAAATAAAATTATCAGTTATCAGTCAAATCAACTACATCGCTTAAACAAATATGCGCATCAGTATAATAATTAACAACTTCTACTGGTGGAAATACTAACGGAACATAATTTTGAATACATTCAATATTAGATTTAGACGTAAGAATTACAAACTTATGAATATTTGAAAACATCTTTTATTATTATTAATAAATATTATTTTTTTCTTAAATAAAAATTATCTTACATACCATTCAAATCGCATAGACGCATTAACACCTGTTGAATATTGACAACATCCAATATAATCCCCACATGAATA
>Ga0208507_1000076_pt1 | contig 80796 bp, 77 predicted proteins | sample CryBogCBH12Aug01_FD_184626 | JGI IMG/M metagenome (GOLD analysis project Ga0208507, IMG submission 184626) | Freshwater microbial communities from Crystal Bog, Wisconsin, USA - CBH12Aug09.1 (SPAdes) (version 2) | ecosystem: Environmental > Aquatic > Freshwater > Lake | place: Crystal Bog...
CTTCGGTCAACTCGCGGGTTACGCCATGACGGGATTCGCCACCTTCGCCGATGGAGAGAACTTCGCAGCCGATGACCTCCTCCTCGGCCTCCGCCTGATCCAGGTCTTCCGACAATTCCTCGGAGAGCACCAGCGAGAGCTCCGGGAGCTCGACCCACGAATCACCGCGGACTAACTGCCGGGGCAACGCCAAGCGCCGCTGCATTCGTCGACTAGCCGCTCTAACATGGACCCCATCACGTCGTGTCCGGGGGGATCACCATGAGAAGAGTCACATCGGCAATCGCTGCTTCAGTGCTCAGTGCAGCATTCTTCGCGTCTGCACCAACGCTCGGAGGAGCCGCTCCGAAGATCCCGACCACGAAGGTCAACGGCGACACGGTGGTCAAGGTGACCAATCTCGGTCCGACGAGCTTCACGGGCAACGGCCCCTACCGGGCCGGCATCGTCAGCTTCAGTTACGCGGTGCCGGCAACCACGCTCACGCCAGCTGGCTACTCGACGATGGCGTCGTGTTGGTACCCAACGACCGCGAGCGGCACCAACGCCATCTACAACGTCGAAACGGAGCTGCCGCCGGCGATCGCGTTCATCGTGTCGAAGAATCCCGCCGCCGCCACCGCTGCGACCTACTCCACGGGGGCGATCTCGAAGGCAACAACTGCGAGCGGGGTATTCCCCTTGGTGCTCTTCAGCCACGGGTTCTCGGGGTTCCGCTATCAATCCTCCACGCTGACCTCGCACATGGCCACCTGGGGATTCGTGGTCTGCGCCCCAGACCACCCAGGCCGTGACCTCGCCTCCCAACTCGACTCCAGCGTTGGGGCCACGCCGCCCACCACTGACCCGAACGCCGACGTGCAGGACTTGATCGCGCTCCGCAACTACCTGTCGGCGAACAAGGTCCCCGCCCTCAAGGGCCACGTCGACGCCAACCACGTCATCGCCTGGGGCCACAGCGCAGGTGGGTCAGCGTCAGAGCGACTCGCCTCATGGGGTACCACGCAGCACACCAACTGGGTCAAGGGCTGGATCGGCATGGCGGGAATGTCCAACCTGTCGTGGTCCTCGACCATCGCTCCGTACAACGCGATGCCCACTGAACCCGGCTTGATCCTCGGTGGACAGAACGACAACGTCGTTCCCGTCGCCGGACTCGAGACGGCGTTCGCCGCCCTCACGGGCCCGAAGTACTTCACGGAGATGTCCAACGCTGGCCACAACGTCTACAGCGACATCTGCGTCATCGGTGCTGGTGACGGTGGCATCTTGGCGATTGCTGCCGCACTCGGCGTCTCGGTTCCGAGCAACGTCGCCACTTTGGCCGTGGACGGCTGCCAGAGCCCCAACCAACCGGTGACCAACAGTTGGCCAGCCATCAACCAACTGACGGTTGGGGCTGCACGCAACTTCCTCGGCTTCGACCACTCGACCGTGGCCTTCACGAACCTGCACGCCAGTTTCCCCACCACGGTGCAGTAGTCCATCCCTGACCCATCACCATGCGTCCCCGGTGGACGCACCGCTCACGAGAAAGCCACCATGACCCCTGACACCACCGTTCGCTTCGTCCTCGATGTCGTCGTCCACGACGTCGACCGATTCCGCAAGCTCGTCGCTTCGTGCGTGGCGGTCAGCAACGATGAGCCGGGCACGCTGCTCTACAACTGGTACCTGAACGAAGCAGAGGGGACCGCACGGCTCGTCGAGGCCTACGACTCGGTCGATTCGGTCATCGCCCACATCAAGGGACCGGTCTTCACCGAGTTCGGTCCAGACCTCCTCACCGCCTGCACGATCACCAAGATGGACGCGTACGGCGACCTCGGTCGCTTGGCCGATGGACCAGAGTTCTGGCCAACCGTCCAGTGGGGCGCTCCGTTCGCCGCCATCGATCCTCGCTGACTCGGAGCCGCGGGTGACCAGTCGACCAACCACGCTCGGCGAGCTCCTCACTGCTGCAGCGGAGCAGGCACCCGACACCACGGCCATCGTCGACGCGAACGGTTCGTTGACCTTCGAGGAACTCCAGGGGGCAACGCTCCTGCGGGCCAGCCTACTCACCGCGCTCGACCTCGGCGGACAACGGGTAGCGCTCATCTCGGAGAACTCCGCCGACATGGTCGCCCAGATCTACGCCAACGCCGTGGCCGGCGTCACCACCGTCTTCATCAACGCACGGCTCCAACCCCACGAACAAGTCGCTCAACTCCGCCGGTCAGGTGCTGCGCTCTGGATTGGCGACGACCACGCCGTTGACGGACTCTCGAACGAGATCGGCGAGCGCACCGACGTCCAGCTCCTCTCGCTCGCAGCGGCTCGACCGACTTCCCTGGAGCAGCACCCGCACCCCGTCGTTCGGGCCGAAGATCCGGCGTGGCTCCTCTACACGAGCGGGACGACTGGGCGGTCGAAGGGCGTGGTCCTCACCCACACCAACGTGGTCGCCGCCGCCGAGAACGCCGGAGTCACCCGCCGATTCTCGAGCGATGAAGTGCTCGGACTCCCCTTCCCGCTCTTCCACATCGCAGCGACCAATCTGCTCATCGCCCACCTGAACCATCGCCCCGTGGTCCTCATCAGTGGATTCGAACCCGCCGAGGTCGCCGCACTCATCGAGCACTACAGAATCACCGCGCTCTCGCTGGCGCCGACGATGGTCCGACGGCTCATCGACTACCAACGCCGAGCCGGCGCTGATCTCTCCAGTCTCCGCACCGTCTACTACGGGGCGGCACCGATCACCCCGGCGCTCCTCCGAGAAGCCCACGAGGTACTCGGCTGCGAGTTCTCCCAGAGCTACGGCATGACCGAAGCCGCCGGCATGGCGGTCTTCCTCGACGCTGATGCGCACCGCAACGGACTCGCCGGTGAACCAGAGCGCCTGACCCAAGCGGGGGCTCCCGGACCGCACATCACCCTCCGGATCGTCGACGACGACGGGAACCAGGTTCCGCCCGGAACCATTGGGGAGATCTCCCTCAGTGGCCCGCAGATCTTCTCGGACTACGACGAGGAAGCCGACGTCCCGAGGGCTGAGCGATGCCGAGCCGGCGGATTCCGGTCCGGCGACATGGGGGTCATCGACACCAACGGTGCACTGCGGGTGGTCGATCGCAAGAAGGACATCATCATCACCGGCGGAGAGAACGTGTCGTCGTTGGAGGTCGAAGCGGCCCTGTGTTCACATCCCTCCATCAGCGCAGCCGCGGTGGTGAGTCGGCCCGACCCCGAGTGGGGAGAGGCCATCGTCGCTGCCGTCGTCCCTACCGATGGCACCTTCGACGAAGGAGCGCTACGAGCGTTCTGTCGAGACGCTCTCGCTGGCTTCAAGCGCCCCAAGGCCTACCTCGTCGTCGATGCGTTGCCGGTGAACGCCACCGGCAAGATCGACAAGGTGGCCATTCGCCGCCTCGCCCGAGGCGAGGTGCACTGACCTCCTGCGCAGGAGCGAAGCATTCCCCCTACCGTGATGGAGCCGTCAACCTCCGAGGAGCACGCCATGCACGACCTACCCACCACCGGTCACGAACTCCGCTCGACCGTGTCGAGTTCAGGACAGCTCGAGCTCTCGCTCGTCGAGGTCCCCGTCGTCGCCCCCGGGCCGAACGAGGTGCTGATCCGCGTCGAAGCCACGCCGATCAACCCCTCCGACCTCGGCCTCCTCCTCGCCGGTGCTGATCTCGCAACCGCCAGCGCGACCACTCGTGACGGCGTTCCCGTCGTCACCGCATCCATTGACCCGAAGGTGCTCGGCTCGTTGGCCGGCCGGTTCGACCAGTCGATGGCGGTGGGCAACGAAGGTGCAGGAACGGTGATCGCCGCTGGTGCAGCAGCCAGCGCCCAAGCCCTCCTCGGCCGGACGGTCTCGGTCGCAGGTGGGTCGATGTACGCCTCGTACCGCACCATCGACGCTGGAGCCTGCCTCGTGCTCCCCGAGGGAACGCCAGCCCGCGCCGGTGCCTCCTCCTTCGTCAATCCCCTGACGGCGCTCGGCATGGTGGAGACCATGCGCGCCGAAGGGCACCACGCCCTCATCCACACCGCAGCCGCCTCCAACCTCGGCCAGATGCTGGTCAAGGTCTGCCAGGCTGACGGCGTTCCGCTCGTCAACGTCGTGCGCTCTGCAGCCCAGGTCGACACCCTTGCCGCGCTCGGCGCCACCCACATCGTGAACTCCTCCGCGCCGACCTTCATGGCCGATCTCACCGCCGCAGTCACCGAGACCGGTGCCACACTGGCCTTCGACGCCGTTGGTGGGGGAACCCTCGCCAGCAACCTGCTCACCGCCATGGAGGCAGCAGCCAACGCGAAGCCTGGCGCCTACAGCCGCTACGGCTCGACCACCTACAAGCAGGTCTACATCTACGGCGGGCTCGACCGGAGCCAGACCACCCTCAGCCGAAACTTCGGCTTCTCGTGGGGACTTGGTGGATGGCTCCTCACGCCGTTCCTCATGAAGGCCGGCGGCGAGACGATTGGTCGCCTGCGCCAACGAGTGGCTGATGAGCTCACGACGACGTTCGCCAGCCACTACGCCAACGCGGTGACCCTCGAGGGAGCGCTCGACCTCGCAGCGATTGCCGACTACGCCCGCCAAGCAACCGGAGCGAAGTACCTCATCACCCCGCACGGCGACTAAGCGCCGGCTCCGTGCGACTTCCTCTCGAGGAGGTTGCTGCGGCGACTGCGCGAGATTCCAGTTGGTGAATGGTTCCCACTTTCCCACTATGGGAAAGTTCAGTAGACTCCATCGAAAGGAGATCTATGGGACCACAACTCGTCGAAACCGATAGCCGGAGCAGGGTGGTGCTCCCCGGCCACGCCAACATGCGCTTCATCGTTCGCGAGAACGACGACGGCAGCATCTTGCTGGAGCCAGCTCGAGTAGTGAGCGAGGCACAGTTCGAATACGACAACTCTCCTGAACTCCAAGCATTGCTGGCTCGGGCTGCAAGCGCACCGAAATCCTCAACCCGGAGGCGACGCGCGTAAGTGGAGCCGTCGTACTCCGAAGTAGCCAACGAGCAACTCGATTCCCTACTCGCTGCTGGTGCGATCGACCTCTACAACGCGCTCATCACCATCTGCGAGTTCATCTTGGATCATCCAGAGCAGGCACGACGATCTTCTTCGGCACTCACGACCAACGTCGGCATCCGGTTCCGCTACGCAGTTCCAGGCCACGCTCCCTCCAAGGTGTTCTGGGCATCTGACGGCCCGACGATTGAAGCGGTCTTTCCCTATCCCAGCTAGTCCGCAAGGATGCAGCCATGGGGTGGATCGCCGAGATCACCTCATCAGGGCAGTTCATCTCCGGGTCCAGGAACTACTCCACCAGTCTTCTGGCTGAGTACCTCGAGGATGGCTGCGACTCGATGGTGGCGAGGAACGCTGTCGGTGTGGTGACTCGCCCGTTGGTAGAAGAACAACGTGGTCCGAAGATCATCGACGCTGACCTCGTCGAGTGCACCTCGGTCTATGGCACCGTCAACGGCGCTGGCGATGGCGTGGACCGCATCGAATGATCCAACTCGTTCGTAGGCGTTCCACGTCAGGGCGAATTCGTTGACCTCGGGGAACCACGGCGCCGTCGGAGACGGCACCGCAATCTGCAGTGGATCGTGCGTTCGGTCCTCAAACGGAGGCGTCGTCATCGCGATAGTTCACCACTTCGCTGTGACGCAACACTCCCGGTGCGCAACGCACCGGGAGTGTTGGAACACCGTGGAGGTGGGATCACCCCACCACTGATCAGACCCGCTCGATGAGAATGGCGGGTGCCATCCCACCAGCTGCACACTGGGTGATGATGCCGTAGCGGCCACCAGTGCGCTCGAGCTCGTCGAGGCAGGTGCCGATGAGGATCGAACCGGTCGCACCAATGGGGTGACCGAGGGCAATGGCGCCACCGTTGGGGTTGACCTTGGCCCGGTCGAGATCGAGGTCACGGATGACCTTCTCAACGACCACGGCGAAGGCCTCGTTGATCTCGAAGACGTCGATGTCTGACAGCGAGAGGCCGGCGCGGTCCAGCACCTTGCGAATTGCTGGCCCAGGGGCGTTCAGCATGAGGGTCGGGTCATCGCCCACGTTGGCGGTGGCGACGACGCGGGCGCGGGGCGTCCAGCCGTAGCGCTCGAGCGCCTTGTCACTGGCGTAGAGGATGGCGGCAGCGCCGTCGACCACGCCTGAGGAAGTGCCAGCGTGGTGGACCGGCTGGATGTCGATGTCTGGGTACTTGGCGTTGATCGCCGAGCGCATGGTGATGCCGCTCTCATCGAGCGGGAAGTCCATGAAGGAACCGAAGGCCGGCTCGAGACCAGCGAGGCGCTCGAGCGTCGTCGAGGGACGGGGGAACTCCTCGTGGTCGAGGAGGAGCTCGCCGGCCAGGCTGTGCACAGGGATGAGCGAACGGTCGAACCGACCTTCGGCGATCGCCACCGCAGCACGCTGCTGGGATTCGTAGCCGAGTTGGTCGAGGGCTTCACGGGAGATGCCGTCCATGGAGGCAATGGCGTCAGCAGCCACACCCTGGTGGGGCTGGAAGTGCATGGCGCGGAGCTCTTCGTTGCCCATGTCGAGCAAGCCAATTCCAGGAGCGTGGCGGTTCGCACCGTAGGTCGACATCATCTCGCAACCACCAGAGACGATGACGTCCTCGAACCCGGAAGCGACCACCGATGCACCGAGGGTTGCTGCGGTGATGCCCGAGCCGCAGTAGCGATCGAGGGTCACGCCTGAGGCCTTGGTGCTCCATCCGGCAGTCAGCGCTGCCATGCGGGCGAGGTCACCACCTTGGGTTCCACTCTGCAGGGAGGTGCCGAAGATCACGTCGTCGACCGCAGCGGTGTCGAGGTCGTTGCGCTCGGCGAGGGCCTTGAGCACTGAGGCGCCGAGGTGTTGGGGGTGGAGACCGGCGAGGGCTCCCTTTCCGGCCTTGCCGATTCCCCGAGGGGTGCGGCAGGCATCGATGATCCAAGCGGTTGACATAGGGCTCCTTCGAAGGCTCGTGCAGGTGTAAACGTAGCCAACGAAGCGGTGCGGCACCAATACCGAACGGCGGTACTCCTCGGGGGACCTCGTCGGCGAGAATGGAGCACCGTCGCAAGGAGCTGCCGCCATGGAACCATCCGAGCACCATCGTTCCCCTCGTCTCGATGCAGCAGAGGCGGCTGCAACCAAGGGCCTCGGCCGGTTACAGGGAACCGTGCTGTGGTCGATGTGGGAGCGGATCTTGGAGGTGGAGTTCCTCGATCGCAGCATTGCGCTCGCGGGGAAGGCCTTCGTCTCGTTCTTCCCCCTCGTCATCGTGGTCGCGGCGTTCCTCCCGACCCATCTGCGCAACGCGGTGCTCTCGACCATGACGCACCGACTCGGCATCCACGGCGAGGCGTCGAACCTCGTGAAGGGGGCGTTCGCCAACTCCAGTCAGATCCGCAAGGCCACGGGGTTCCTCGGTCTCCTCCTCACCGTGGTCTACGCGAGCTCGTTCACCACCGCGCTCCGTCGGATGTACCTCCGGGTGTGGCGTCGCCCGCCCACCTCCATGGTCAGCGCCTACATCGCCGGCGCGGTGTGGGTGGCGATGTGCATTGGCTACATGGCACTCGTCGGCGGGGTGCGCTCCCTGCTCGGTGGCAGCCCACTTGGGCTCGCGACCTTCAGCCTCTTCGCCCTCCTTGGCTCGGCGATGTTCTGGGCCATGACGACCTGGTTCGCGCTCGGCAAACAGGTACGGCTCCGGGCGCTCCTGCCAACAGGAGCCCTCACCGGGATCGCCACGCTCGCCTACAGCGTCGCTGCCCAGTGGTGGATGCCGCAGCAGATTTCGAGCAACGAAGCCCAGTTCGGATTCTTCGGGATCGCCCTCGCTTTCGTCACCTGGTTGTCGGGCATCTCGGTCTGTCTCGTCGTGTGCGCAGCGATTGGGGCAGAGCTCACCGAGGCGCCGGGAGCGATCGGACGAATCGGACGGATGGGCCTCTCCGACGTCCTCATCGATGGAGCCACGCCGACCCTTCCTGCACCCACCCGAACGAATCGCCGACCCATCCTCGGACGAGTCGAGGAGTAGGGAGCACCGTCGAACCTCGACGCTGCTGGGCGATACGCTCGGCCAACCGAGGGGGTTCGCCATGGATGCACCAGTTCGTTTGATCGACCACCAACGAGGAGAGCGCTACGGCGAAGTCCTCGCCGCCTTCATGGGCGAGAGCGGACTCCGGGCCGAGGTCTACGGCACCCAGTTGTTAAATAACTGCCCCGAGGAGCAGTGGGTCGCCCTCGATGCCGCCGCCATCGCAGCAGATCTCGGTGCCCTCTTCGTCAAGCTCAACGGTCCGCGCTACTGGATGCTCGATGGGCTCGGCACCAAGGTGGCCGTCGTCGACCCCGTCTTCGGTGACTTTGGCGGCATCACCATGCGCCGGATCGCGCAAGTGGAACTCGGCCATGAGCCAAAGCTCGGTCCCTACAACGAGATGCACGTCAACCGAGGTGCCATCTTCTTCTTCGACGCCGGCAAGAAGATCTACGAGCTCATCCGCCCCGATGGTGCCGCCTTCGTCATGCAGGCACGCTGCGTGGGTGTGGACCCCGCCATGTCCGAAGAGCGTCTCGAGACCCTCGGCGCCGATCTCGCCCTACCCGAGGGCTGGTCGTACCGTGTGCGAGTACTCGACGAAGAACTCGTGGTCGACACCTCGGCGACTCTCGCCACCATTGTCCAAGACGAGTTCGAGAACACCTACACCCTCCCGTTCTAGGGAGGTTCAGCGACCCTTGCGTCGTCGTTGCCCGAACCGCGGGTGCCGCATCACGATGTAGGCGGCGATGAAGACGCTTGAGAACACAACAGCGAGGATGATCGCAGCGGCCACGGAGCCAACCTAGCCCGACCCGTCACGACCGTGGCCGAGCGGCGGAATCCTCAATGGAGTGGAATGCTCGCAGCAGAGGAGGTTCCCCATGCGTCGACCACACATCTGCATCACGATGGTCATCGCCGGGATGAGCGCCATGCTCTCGGTACTCCCGGTCGCTGCTTCGTCGACGACCACCACCGCGGCTCCGGTCCCCCGGTGGACAGAGGATCGTCTGCTGTCGCAGGTACTCATGGTCGCCGCCAACATCACTGCGCCAACGGTGGCGACGAGCGATGTGCAACGGGGCATCGGCGGCGTCGTGTTCCTCGGGCAACCTCCCTCGAGCGCCCGCTCTCGAATCGCCAGCGGACTTCGAACGCTCAATGCCTCGGCCATGGTGCCGCTCTTCTTGGCAACGGACGAGGAGGGCGGTGGCGTTCAGCGGCTGGCCAACGTTGCGGGCTCGCTGCCATGGCCCCGCCAAATGGCCACGTGGTGGGGACCACGCACCATCACGGAGAAGGTGCAGTCGGTCGCGTCGCACATGGCAGCATTCGGCATCACGATGGACCTCGGGCCCGTTGCCGACACCGCGTCGGCCACGAACTCGATTGATCTGGAGAACCTCCGGTCCTTCAGCGAGAACGGGACGATCGCCAGTCGAGACGTCCGGGCGTTCCTCGCAGGGCTCGCCGCTGGCCGGCTCCTCGGCGTCGTCAAGCACTTTCCTGGCCTCGGCCATGCCAACGGCGATACCGACCTCCAAGTCGCCACCGATCCTCCGCTCGCCGCACTCCAGAACCCTGATCTCGCTCCGTTCCGTGCCGCGATCGCCACCGGGGTCCCAGCCGTCATGATGAGCAACGTGGTCGTTCCCGATTGGGGGGCTGCGCCTGCGTCGCTCAACCCGGCTGCCTATGCCTACCTCCGGTCGATGGGGTTCACTGGGGTCATCCTCACCGACAGTTTGGGAGCTGGCGCCATCACTGGCCATGGGGCCAGCCAGACTGCTGCAGCGGTGACGGCAATCTGCTCGGGAGCCGACATGGCCATGCTCAACAACGCTTCGCTCTACGGAGCGACCTTGGCGGGACTTCGGACTGCCGTTGCCCATGGACGACTGTCGATGACCCAGGTCGTTGCGTCGGTGAATCGCATCCTCACTGCGAAGAACCGCTACCGCAGTGCGCAGCGACAGATTGCACTCGTCCCCCTGCCGAAGGGCTGAGGTCTCAGATCGGGCGTTCGCCGATGATGGAGGCCCGCTCCATGATCCGTCGTTCTGGCCAGTAGTCCGACACCGCGAGGTGCTGGGTTGCCCGGTTATCCCAGAACGCCACGGCATCTTTCGTCCAGGTGAAGCGCACCTGGTACTCCATGCACTCCGCGTGGGCGGCGAGCTCACCGATGAGCGCTTCAGCTTCTGCTCGCTCCATCCCGACAATGGTGTCGGTGAAGTAGCGGTTGACGTAGATGAGCTTGCGTCCCGTCTCACCATGGGTGCGCACTACTGGGTGCAGTGCCGGCGGGAACTGCTCACGCATCTGGGCCTTCATCTCTTCGGGAACCGCGTGACCGAAGGCCTTGGTGTAGTCGTGCACGGCCACGAGGCCGTCGATGCGCTCCTTCATCTCGTCGCTCAACCCGTCGTAGGCGGCGTGCATGTCGCTGAACGCGGTGTCGCCGCCGACGAGCGGGATCTCAATCGCGTGGAGCACTGCTGCTGCAGAGGGAACCTCACGCCACGACACATCGGAGTGCCAACCGTTCTCGAAGCCACCGACCTGGGCTTCCTTCTCGAACCGGACGAGCTCTGGTTGTCCGGTGTTCGAGGGGATGAAGGGGTGGATCTCCAAGTCACCGAACTGCCGAGCGAAGGCCACGTGCTGCTCCGGCGTGAGGGGTTGGTCGCGGAAGAAGATCACCTTGAAGTCGAGGAGGCACCGACGGAGTTCGGCGACGATGGCATCGCTCAGTGGCGCGGTGAGGTCGAGACCGTGGACTTCGGCGCCAATCGTGGCGCCAAGTTGGCGAATGGTGAAGCCCTTGTAGGTGCACGCGGCGAGCCGTCGTCGCTCCTCGGCCAGGTGAATCGCCGGTCCCACCACCACCCCGTAGGGTTCGAGCGTCACTCGACCCGGATCGATCGCTGCGGCTGGATCTTGTCGCGCCGTCATCGTCATGGAAATCCCCCTCGGCTCTGCCTGATCGCAACCCTAGATCGCTCGGCTCAACTGCTTCCAGATCACGGGGTCGGACAGGGTCCGAGGCCGAGATCGGCCAGCACCGCTGGTGGAATCGCCGCACGACGCTCGACGTTGCCAGCGCACAGCGGTACGCCGAGATCGAGCGCTACAGCGCGCCAGTGCACGCCGTCGGACCCCGTCGCCACCATGGCATCGCCGCCATCTTGGAAGCTCACCAGTGCCCGCTCTGAGGCCAGCGCCGGGATGATGGAGAACGTGACGAGGGTCCAGAATCGGTGCTGGGTGTCGTCGTGCACGACTGGTGGCGCATACCGATGGCACCACCACCCATGGGGTTGGAGCTGCCGGGCGGGGCAGCGGTCGAAGAACTGCCCATCCGAGGTCACCATGCGTGGCAGCGAGACTGCTCGAGCATCCCCGGGGAGCATCTCGCCGAAGTGGGTCTTCGCATCGGTGAAGGCATCAGTCAGCGAAAGCGCCACGGATGCACTGAGCGGTCGGCGAACCACCGTGATGGACGGTCCGTGGCCGGAGGAGGCCTTCGGTCGAGGCAGGGCAACGAGGACCGCTGCGCCCACCGTCGAGAGCACGACGATGACGGCGAGTGCCACCACGAACGACCGACGCGCCCTCATGGCGACGACCCTAGGTCGCTGCGTCGCCCGGCGCTCGGGCGCCGAAATTGGGGAGAATTTCCCGTGGAATTCGCCTCTGCATCAATACGGCGAAAACCCAGTATTCCCTTGTCGTTTCGGCCTTCGAACCTCACGAAAATCGACCAAAATGTCACTCATGTGACACAGAAGGGGTAAAGTTACTGGCACGTCACAGCGACGGTGCAGTAGCTGGGGAGTGCCGGGGGGAACCTCAACTCCGGCGGGGGAACCCGCCAACCAGCCACGAGGAGCGGACCACGTGGTTGCACCGAGCCCAACGAGAACCGGTAGGTAGCCGCGCCTACCCCAACCACAACGGAGGTACGGAAGACACCGACAACACCCACAGCACAGGGACCCCCGTCTACACGTCGTTCGGGTAGTACTACCCAGGATGTGCCCGCCCTTCCCGGCACACATCTGCGATTTGCATGTACCAGACGGTTGCCCGCATCAAGCCCAACTCAAAGGTCCTCGGCAACGAGGGCTCTTCAACGAGAAGGAGCGGCCCACATGCGACACCCATTTGTACGGAACGTTGTTCTGCCGGCGATTTCCGCCAGCATCTTCCTTCAACCGCTCGCTGCCATGGCAGGAGCGTCAACCACCACCGCAGTTCACCAGACCCACGCAGTCGTCCATCACGACGTGGTGCTCACGCACCGCATCTCGATGGTCGCGGCAACGGTCCGGTTGCCGGTGGCGGTTTCCATGATCACCGCCCGAGACTTCCAAGAGTGGAGTCGGGTCAACATCTGCGAAGAGAGTGGTCAGTGGCACGTCCTCGGCTCCCGGTTCTCCGGTGGTCTTGGAATTTCCAACCAGAACTGGGTCGCCTACGGCGGTCGCCAGTTCGCGTGGAATGCCGCGTATGCAACTCCCGCCGAGCAGATCGTCGTCGCCAAGCGGATTCAGGCCAACCCGCCTGACCAGCACGGCTGCGCTGCCTGGTAAGGCATCACCATCACCCAACGACGCCCCTCGGGAGTTACCCGGGGGGCGTCGTGGTGCGGTGCGCGTCGACGAGGGCTCGAAACTGCTGCGCCCGATCGCGGTAGTCGATGAAGTGACCGAAGCTCGGCGCGGCCGGAGAGAGCACGAGCACACCTTCACCGTTGAGCCAGGCAAGACCTCGATCAACCGCCTCTGCGAGCGAACGAACGAGCACCGTTTGGACAGTGGCGCTCGGCGTCACCGCATCGAGGATGCGCTGCCCGTTCTCGGGCATCGCGAGGACCAGCGTCGCCCCTCGTCGCTCAGCGAGCGCCGCACCGAGTGGTGCGTAGTCGACACCTCGTTCGTGGCCCCCAACGAGCAGTGCGACGCGCGCTGCGCCGAGGGATGCGAGGCCAGCGATCGTCGGGAGGGGATTCGTCGCCAACGAATCGTCGATGACCCGAACCGCCCCGAGCGGTGACACCTCGCTGAATCGACTCTCCAAGGGAACGAACCCCGATGCGGCGGCGATCAGCCGGTCGTCAGCAACCGGACCGAGGAGCCCCTCAATCACGCCACGCGCTACGGCCACGTTCGAATCGTGGTGCCCTCCAGCGAGCCCGAGCGCTGCAGCAATCGCTCGATCGAGCGCGGTCGGCGCCACGAAGGATGGGTCTGGACCGAGCAGGGGGGCGAGCGCCCGGAGGGCGTCGGTGTCGGCAACGATCGCACGCGCTGCACCGGGCTTGGCTGCGATCGAGAGTTTGTCGGTCACGTAGCGCTCAACCGTTCCGTGCCAGTCGAGGTGATCTTGACCAATGGAGGTCACGCCGATGATCGGCGTCGTGCAGGCGAGCCCCTCCGCCTGGAACGACGAGACCTCCACCACCGTGAACGTCGAAGATGGGGCAACGTCTGGGTCATACGGCACCCGCCCGATGTTGCCGACGACCGCGGTGTCGTGGCCGAGCCTATTTAAGAGGTGGCCGAGAATCGACGCTGTCGTCGACTTGCCCTTGGTGCCGGTGATGAGCACCACTCGACTGCGGTCGGCGTCAGTCAACCAGCAGCTGAGCGCGCTCGTGACGAGGACCCCTTGCGACCGGAGCGATGACACGCTGTCGGCGTAGGTGGAGAGTCCTGGCGTCTTGAGCACCACGTCGCAGGACGCGAGCGCCTCGAGGCCTCCGCTCATCGTGGCGAGGACCCCGTCGCCGGCACTCGGTCCGCGATCGTCAACGATGACCGGTTCGATACCGAGACGGCGGAGTTGTGCGGCTGCGGCCCGGCCTTCAACCCCGAAGCCGAAGATCCCGACCGAGCGACCAGCGAGGTCAGCGAAACCGAGGACGGGATCAGCCATTGCGGTGGAGCAACTCTGGGACCGCATCGGCGCCAATGGGGCGAAGCAGCGCTGCAATCGTCGCGTCGTCGATCGCTGCACCACTCATCAACGACCCCAAGATGGCGTTGCCCCGACGGTCGGGACGACGAGCTGCCAGCGAGGCTGCGGCGGCGCACTCGGTGACGTCCCCGACGCATTCGAAGGGCTTCGTCATCGGCACCAGTCCACAGAGCGTCGAGAACACCGGAGCGAGGTCGTCATTCTCGAGCGGCTCGCGTCCGCTGAAGATTCGCTGGAGGTCCTGCCTCGAGAGGTAGGGGCTCAAGATGAGGTCGATGAAGCAACACTTATCGCAGATCCCACACCACTCCTCGAGTCGATCGCTCGATCGCTGGTAGAAGGCCTTGTTGCAACTCCGAAACACTGGGTGGTACGGCGCCATGTGTGCGAACTGCTCCCCAACCCAGAGCTCTGAGCGAGCGCGGAGGTAGGAGAAGAACTCAGGACCATTGGTCATGGACGCACCGAGCACGGCGCGAAAGCCGCGTTCGAAGGTATCGCTCTTCGACCACTGGTGGTTGATGGCTCGACCGTTCTCGATCACGTTGGGATCACTGGCTGAATGCTCGTTCGACATGATCACGTGGGTGAACCCATGCGCCAGGGCCGTCACGACCGCCAACGCTGACAGCACCCCGGTGATGGGAACGTGACCGTTCCACCAGCCTTCTGCTTCGGAGGCGAAGATCTGGGGATCGAGCAGACGGGTCGCTCGAAGGATGGGAAGCCCTGTCACCGCGGCCGGCGCTTCAATCGCTGCGAAGACGTCTCCTGGACGCGAGCAGATGAACAACGATGCCGGGAGCCCTGCACGCTTCACCGCCTCAACGGTGACGATGGAGTCGATTCCTCCACCGAAGGGGACGAGTGCTCGAGGTTGCTTCGTTGCTACGTGCACGGGATCGGGCGCCTGGAACCGCGAACCGGTGACCTCGAGGTCGTCGAGGGAGAGCCCGTTGCGGTAGCTGAACTCGCCGAGGCCGTCGAGGTAGAAGGTCCGGAGGAAGGTTGCCTCATCGTCGCTCAGTGCGAGATCGCCGGTGTCGAGCACGGGAGGCACCATGGCCTTGTAGTACGACACCCCGCCGAAGAGGTAGAGCCACGTGACCGCTGCAGCCACTCCCGGGGCGGCCAGATCTGCTCTGTTGCCCACACCCCAGGTTTCACTGAAGCGTCGACCACCAACCTCGTAGTGCCCGGTGATCGTCGAAGTGGATGGATCGAGGTCAACACCGGCGAAAGTGAAGCGTGGTGGACGATTCACGATGCCATCCTCGGTTCGATCATGGCCATGATGGCGAATCGGCCACTCGGTCGTTCTGCCCGTGCGCTGAAGAACGGCGTCGACGCTCCCGTTGTTTGAGCGCTCACGACGATGGCACCGGGATCGACACCAGCTGCCACCAGCCGGTCCACGCAGGCCCCAACGAGGTCGACGACGTGCCGACCCCCTCGAGTGCGGACGTGCACGCTGTCGTCGTCGAGACCGAGCGCGTCGACGACTTCGGGGCCAACCTCGAAGGCGTCGGGAGCAATGGCAGGACCAAGGGTGACCAAGAGCCGTTGCGCCACCGGTGCGCCACCGAGGCTGGCGATGGTCGCTTCGAGGACGCCGCCTGCAGCCCCACGCCAGCCAGCATGGGCCACGGCGATCCGCGGTCCAACAGGGTCGACGAAGAGCACGGGTACGCAGTCGGCAACCAAGATCGCCAACGCGACACCGGGAACCTCGGTCACGAGGGCATCGACGCTCGGCGCGTCGTCGAGAGAGGTGGCACCTCGACCTCGATCCCCTTCGGTGACGAGCGCGACATCCGCGCCGTGCACTTGGTTGGCGACGATGAGATCCTCAAGCGTTGCACCGATGGCCGCTGCGGCGCGTGCTCGATTCGCGAGGACCCGACTCGGCACATCGCCGACGTGGAGACCGAGGTTTCCCCCGCAGAATGGGCCGTCAGTGGGCTCAGTCGCGCGCTTCGTCAGCACCGCCCGAACGCCGACGTTCCCCTCGCGAGCGAACGTCAACGACGACGCGCGAAGGGGGGCCGAGGAGTCCATCTCCCAACCCTACGCTGCGCTCCCGATCTAATTTGTAGTGAGAATGATTCTCATTTACGCTTTCACCATGCGCTCTCCGGTCCTTCGCTCCGTCGCCGTCGTGCTCGGCGTACTCGGTGCGATGGCGTGCTCTTCGTGCACCACGGTGACCCCACCGACGACCGGCGTCATCACCGTGGTGGCAGCTGAAGCCCAGTGGGGATCGATCGCGGTAGCGATCGGTGGGAATGCAGTCCGGGTGACGAACATCATCGACAATCCGACGATCGACCCCCACTCCTACGAACCATCCCCGACGGACGCCGATGCGATCGCCCATGCCGACCTCGTCATCGTGAACGGGATTGGCTACGACCCCTGGGCCACCGAGCTCGCTGCTGCCGCGGGAGGTCGAGTCCACGTGCTCAACATTGGCGCCGCACTCGGCTTCCATCCTGGCGACAATCCCCACCAGTGGTACGACCTCGATGCGGTGCGCAAGGAGATCCCAGCGATCATCGCCGGTGCCCTCAACGCCGTCCGTCCACAACTCGAGGCCAGCGGGAGGTTCGATGCGGGCGCCGTTGCCTTCACGAACGGCCCCTATCGCGCGGTCGGCACCCTCGAATGGACGATTGCCTCCACCTTCAGGGGCACGCGCGTTGGAGCCTCTGAGTCCATCGCCAGTCCACTCGCGAGGAGTCTGTCGCTCAACCTCGTCACACCGCCATCGTTCCTCCGAGCAATGTCAGAAGGCGGAGAGCCAACTGCAGCAGATCTCGCCACCATTGACCGCCAACTGCGGTCTCGCTCGATCGCGGTCTACCTCGACAACACCCAGAACCAGACGCCGGTGGTGACCGCGCAGGTTGCGCTGTGTCACCGCATGCAGATTCCGGTCGTCACCGTGACCGAGACCCCGCCGGCGCACCAGTCCTACGTGGCCTGGCAAACCCGTCAACTCACCGCGCTCTTGGCTGCACTGACCGCCGCAAAGGACCACCGATGACCACACCAGACCACCACCGCACCGCGATCTCTTGGCGGAACGCTGCCGTCACCATCGGCGATCGACGCATCTTCTCCAACGTCGACCTCGACGTGCCCATCGGCGCGTTCGTCGCCGTGCTCGGCCCGAACGGCGTCGGCAAGTCCACCCTCGTCAACACCATCTTGGGTCTCCGGGATCTGGCCCACGGCACGATCACCGTCTTCGGGGAACGCCCCGATGTCGCCCGACCGATGGTGGGGTTCTTGCCCCAGCGGCACCACTTCGACGCCTCGGCCAGAATCAGCGGTCGCGACCTCGTCCGCCTCGGACTCGACGGCGACCGATTCGGTATGCCCGTGCCCTTCGCAGCGAAGTTCTCGAGTCGAGAGCGTGCCGCCCGCGCCCAGGTCGAGGCCGTCTTGGAGCAGGTCGGAGCAACGGCGTATGCCGACCGAGCGATCGGTGCCTGCTCAGGAGGTGAGCAGCAGCGACTCCTCATCGCCCAAGCGCTCGTTCGCCGTCCACGGCTCCTCGTCCTCGATGAGCCACTGGACTCCCTCGACCTCCCCAACCAAGCAGCGGTCGCCGAACTCATCGCCAACATCTCACGAGACCACGGCGTCGCCGTCGTCCTCGTCGCCCACGACGTCAACCCGATCCTCGCCCATTTGAGTCAGGTCATCTACTTGGCCCACGGCGGTGCGCTGGCCGGTCCTCCCGCTGACGTCATCACCAGTGAGAACCTCTCGGCCCTCTACGACACCCCGGTCGACGTCCTCACCACCTCAACCGGTCGACTCGTCGTCGTTGGCCAACCCGACGCGCACGGCGGACATCACCACGGGGGGCACGGATGACCCCGCAGGCGTCGTGGAACCTCGTCGCCGACCTGTCGGCGATGTGGTCCTACCCCTACTGCCGCAACGCCCTCATCGCTGGTTCGATCGTTGCGATCATGGCCGGAGCAATGGGATGGCTCATGGTGCTCCGCAAGCAGAGCTTCCTCGGGCACACGCTCTCCCTCGTGGCCTACCCCGGCGCTGCTGCAGCAACGGCGCTCGGGATTCCCATCCTCTTCGGCTACTACGGTGCCGTCCTCATCGCTGCGGCAGTTGCGGTGTCGAGCAGTAGCCGAGGACTCGGCGGAGAGCGCCGGGCTGCTGCGACCACCGGCACGATTCAAGCCGTTGCGCTGGCTGCCGGCGTGCTCCTCAGTTCTCTCAGTCCCTCCTTCCTCGAATCGACGACCACCTTGCTGTTCGGCTCCTTCCTCGGGGTGACGAGCACCGAGGTGCTCGCCACCGCGATCGTGGCCGTCGTGGTCCTGAGCGTGCTCGGCGTCTGCGCTCGACCGCTCGTCCTCACCACCTTCGATCCACTCGCCGGTGAAGCAGCTGGACTCCCCGTGCGGATCTTCGACGCCGTCGAGGTCCTCCTCCTCGGCGTCGTGGTGGCTGCCGTCAGCCAGATCACCGGAGCGCTCCTCGTCTTCGCTCTCCTCGTCATGCCTGCGGCTGCTGCGGTGCAGTTGACCACCAAGGTCTGGCGATCCATTGGTCTGTCCATCGCCCTTGGCCTCGTCGTCGTGTGGTCTGGCATCTCGATCGCCTTCTACCTCCCGCACCTCCCGCTCGGCTTCACGATCACCACAACAGGCATGGCGCTCTACCTCGTGAGCTCCGGCTGGAGGTCGTGGTCCGAAGGGTCCCATCGACTGCGGAGTGCGTCATGACGCTCGGATCGCTCTCGATCTTCACCGAACCCTTCATGGTCCACGCCTGCATTGCGGGGACCATCGTCGCCCTCGTCTGCGGCGCCGTGGGCTCGCTCCTCGTGCTGCGGAGCGAGGTCTTCACCGCTGATGCGCTCTCGCACGTGGCCTTCACCGGATCAATGGCCGCACTCGTCTTCGGCGTTGCGCTCGGTCTCGGCCTCATCGTCGCCTGCGTGGGTGCAGCGATCGTGTTGGTGCTCCTCGGTCGCCGCGTTGGATCGAGCGATGCGACGATTGGTTCGGTGTTCGCCTGGGTGCTCGGGCTAGGCACCTTGTTGCTCGCGATCGCCACGACGCGAGGTGTCGACAGCACGCAAGGTGTCGCCGTCCTCTTCGGCTCAATCCTGACCATCAGCACGGCATCGGTCATCTCCACCGTGGTCCTCGGCGTTGTGGCACTCGTCGTGATCGCCATCCTCGGTCGCCCGCTCGTGTTCTCCTCCATCGACCGCGCCGTGGCCGAAGCCAGAGGAATACCGGTGCTCCTCATCTCCGCGGTGTTCGCCATCGTGGTTGCGCTGGCGACCGCAATGGCCGTCCAAGCCGTTGGCGCCCTGCTCTTCGTTGGGCTCATCGCCGCCCCTGCTGGAGCTGCAGATCGGCTCACGGGCAATCCCTACCGAGCGGTGGTCTGGTCGATGGGACTCGCAACCGCGAGCGTCTGGGGCGGCCTCATCATCACCGGATTCGTCCCGACGATTCCGGCAGCATCGGCAATCATCGGCGTGGCAGCCGTGGTGTTCTGCGTGACCGCACTCATCGAGAACCGAAGGAGGCATCGTGCAGGCTGAGCAACTTCACGAAGCAATCGAGCGCCGGCTGGCCCTCAACGGACAGCGCTACACGAACGCTCGACGCCAAGTCGTCGAGGCCATGGCAACACTGGGGCACCCATCGACCACGCCAGAGATCGTGGCTCGAGCTGGGTCAATCCCCCAGTCCTCGGTCTACCGAACCATCGCCCTGCTCATTGACGCAGCAGTGCTCGTCAAGGTTCCTGGCCACGACCTGCACGGGCGCGTGGAACTCGCTGAGGACTTGACCGGGCACCACCACCACCTCGTGTGCTCGACGTGCGGCGCCGTCAACGACATCGCGGTGACCGCTCGCTTGGAGCACGCACTGGCCGAAGCAGCAGCAGCCGTGGCCGAACTCGGCTACGACGTCACGGGGCATCGCTTCGACCTCATTGGCGTCTGCCCGAACTGCCGTGTGGAACCGCAGGTGTGAAGGGCACGGCGTCGAGCGGCCTCGTAGAATGAGGTCGTGATTGAACCAGTCGTGACGAAGCGAGATCTGCACGCGCCGAACGATGACCTCGCGTACTGGCTCTCGCGTCCCATCGAAGAGCGGATTTCGGCGGTTGAGATACTCCGGCGGCAGTGGATTGGAGCATCCGATGGAACTGGATCCCGACTTCAGAGAGTTTGTACGGTTATTCATCGATAACGAAGTTCGCTTCCTCATCATCGGTGGTTACGCCCTCGCTGCACACGGAGCCCCTCGCTACACCGGGGATCTCGACGCGTGGATCTGGATCGACCACACCAACGCGGAGCGAGTCGTCGAGGCCCTCCGCCAATTTGGCTTTGGTTCTCTAGGGTTGAGCGCCGCCGACTTCACCACACACGACACCGTTATCCAACTCGGACGACCTCCGCACCGCATCGATCTCCTCACCACGATTGACGGGGTCGCCTTCGACGATGCCTGGACCCGCAGAATCGAGTGCACCGCAGGAGATCTCTCCTTTCCCTGCATCTCGAAGGAGGATCTGATCGCGAACAAGCGGGCCGTCGGTCGCCCCCAAGACCTCGTCGACGTCGAGCGACTGAAGAACCTGCCGGGTGGTTAGCCGAAGAGCTTCTGGTAGTTCGCCCCGCGACGGGTGTGATGCCCACCATCGATACCAATCCGCTCTCCGGTCATCCACGCGGATTCGTCCGAGAGCAAGAAGCGAACGATGCGAGCCACGTCGTCGACGGTGCCCACACGACTGAGCGGCATCTCTGCCAGGTAGTCGTCGAGGAGTGCTCCGCCGGCGGTGATGAAGCTCATGAGCTCGTCGTCGATGATGCCGGGGCGCACAGAGTTCACCCGGATCCCACGGTCACCGAGTTCCTCAGCCGCGTAGTGGACGAGTTCGTCGATCGCGGCCTTGGAGATGCCGTAGGCGGAGAGGAAGCGGTGCGGGAAGTGTCCTGCGCCAGAGGACATGAGGACGATGGATCCGCCACCGTGCGCAGCCATGGCCGCGCCGCCGTGCTTCACGCAGAGGAACGACCCGAGCACGTTGAGCTCGAGCGTTCCCCGCCACCCTTCGAGGTCGGCGTCGAGCATGGGACCCATGGCCAGCGATCCACCCGCACAGGCGAAGAGACCATCGAGCGTGCCAGTGCGCGACACCGCAGCGGTGACCGCACGCTCGACGTCGGCCTCGACGGTGACGTCGGCGACGAGGTGCTGCACGGTGCCGCCGTGGTTGGCCTTGGCCAAGATCTGCGTCACCGCAGCTTCGAGCTTGGTCTCGGTGCGACCGCAGATGGTCACGTGCGCGCCATCAGCGATGAGTAGTTCCGCGGTGCCGAGGCCAATGCCCGAGCCACCGCCGGTGATGAGGATGCTCTTGCCCTTCAAGGTGTGGTGGCTCATACCGGTCCTGCTCCAATCGGTGTGGTGGGGGTGAAGGTAACGGGCATCTCAATGATCCCGGAGACGAAGTTGGCGGGGCGCAGCTGCAGCGGCTCGGTGGTGGCGATTGCTAAGTCAGGGAGTCGGTTGAGCAGCGTGCCCACCATGCACTTGAGTTCAAGGCGCGCGAGCTGGTTACCCAGGCAGTGGTGCGCACCGAACCCAAAGGCCATGTGCTCGTTCGGCGTGCGGGTGACATCGAACTGATCGGCACGGTCGAACTTGGCGGGGTCGCGGTTCGCCGAGGGGTAGAAGAGGAGCACTTGGTCGCCTGCCTTCATGGCCTTGCCGTGGAAGTCCATGTCGGCAACGACGGTGCGGTTCATGTTCTTGATAGGGGTCACCCACCGGAGCATCTCTTCGACCGCCAAGGGAACCGCATCAGGATTGGCCTTTAAGTAGGCCAACTGGTCAGGTTGGCGCAGCAGTGCCTCCATGCCGCCACTGATGACGTGGCGAGTGGTCTCATCACCACCAATGAGGAGGAGGAGCGTCTCGTGGATCAAGGTGTCGTCGTCGAGGGGCTCTCCATCGATCTCGGTGTTGACCAAGATGCCGATGAGGTCGTCGTCTTTTCCACTCTCACGCCGATCAGCAATCACGCCACGGATGTAGGCCTGGTAGCCCATGAAGGCGTTCATCATGTTGAGGATCAGGGTCTCATCGGTTGAACCTTGGGCGATCAACATGTCGTCGGACCAGCGGAGCAGGTCAGCACGGTCTTCGGGCTTCACCCCGAGGAGATCAGCGATGGCGATGAGGGGGAGTTGCGCGGCCACGTCGTGAACGAACTCCGCCTCGCCACGCTCGCAGACCTCATCGATAATGGCGTCGCACACCCGCTGAATGCGCTCGGTCATCGCTCGCACGCGCACCGGGGTGAACCCTTCAGAGACTCGACGGCGACGCGTCACGTGCTCAGGCGCGTCGGTGTCGATCATCATCGGCATGGCTGGCGTCTTCGGCCGTGCACCTTGTGCCGAGGAGAACAGTTCTGGGTGGCGCGAAGCCTCGCGCACGTGTTCGTAGGTGGTGAGTCCCCACAGCTCGGAGTTCTCGTCGTAGTAGATCGGATCGTTCTCACGAATCCAGGCGAAGGCGCCGTGGAGATCGTCGGCGTAGAAGGCACCATCGAGGAAGTTGATGGATGGCTTGGTTGACATTGGTCCCCCCTCAGGATCACTGCGTTGTCCGCAGCCTACGGATTGCCCGCGACGCTCGGCAAATTGTCACCACGCAACGCGTGGGTCTACGGTCGCGTCATGCTCGATCACCTCTCGAACCTGGCCCAGATTGCTGAAACAGCAGAGCGCGATCTGGCTGCGTGGCGCCCCGACCTCGACGCTCGTCGCCTCACGAATGCCGCGGTCTCGCTCGCTACCGAACTCTTCATCGCAGGCGGCGACCCGGTGCAGCCTCGCTTCGCCGAGTTCATCCGTCCCGACCGAAAACTCGCCGGCGACAACCCCGGCACCTGGTACCACACGGCATGTCTCAACCCAGAGGCCACCTACGTGATTTCGGGCAACCTCTCCGCCGCGCTCTACGTCGGCGTGCAGGTCTACGCGACTGCCTATGGATGGAACCTCCCGAGCGGCAACCTCGGCGGCGCGGCGCTCACGACCGATGCCGCGGGCAACTTCACGGTGATCCTCGGTGGCGACAACCCTGGGGGCGGTGTCAACTGGCTCCCTCTCGGCGAGAACGACCGCACGGTGATTGTCCGCCACTACTACCGCGACCGGTACACGCCGTGCCCTCCCATCACGATTTCGTGGACCGGTGGGAGCACGGACACCTTCGACGGTGCCCTGGCCATTGAGCGTGCTGGCACCTTCATTGACCAAGTGGTGCGCGCCACCATGGAGATCACCGACCTCATGGAGAGCGAAGCGATGAACGCCTACCCAGGCGACAACGCCGAGGTGAAGGTCCCCCACTACGGCGGTGCGCTCTACCCAACACGCGACATCTCCTACACCGGGTGCTTCGTCCAAGTCGCCAATGACGAGCGCCTGGTGCTACGCGGGCCGCAGACCAAGGCCCTCTACTCCTCCTACGTGTTCTACGACCCCTACTTCACGTCCCTCGAGGACCCAGCAGCTCGCCTGACCGATGAGGATGTGAAGGCCCGATTCGGCGATGGTCCGTTCACCATCTCCATTGCCGCCACCGACCCGAACGACGGATCCCTGTGGTTGTCGACGACCGGCATGCGCAACGGCATCGTGGCCATCCGCCACCTCTTCGGCGAGGACGAGGTGCAGCCGTCGACCAGCGTGGAGCCCTTGGCCTAGGTCTGCCGGCGACGGCATCGCCGGAGACCTAGGGTGAGTCTGTGGTCGACCGCTCCCACTTCGAAGACGATGCCCTCCCCTTCATGCGGGCGCTCTTCGGCCACGCGGTGAAGCTGAGCGGCAACGTCCAAGACGCCGAAGATCTCGTCAGTGAGACGTACCTGAACGCCTATCGCGCCTACGAGCAGTTCGACGGCGAGAACGTCAAGGCGTGGTTGTTCAAGATCCTGAACAACAACTGGAAGAACGCTCTCCGCACCAGGAGTCGACGCCCAGTCAAAGCTTTCATCGGTGACGACGACGACATTGAAGAGCACTACTTCATGAACCGCACGACGCCAGAGGACATCGCCCTCGACAAGATGACCAACACCATGGTCAAGGCCGCGATCGACGATCTCCCCGACGCCTATCGAGAAGCCGTGCTGTTGGCCGACGTCGAGGGATTCAGCTACAACGAGATCGCCGAAATTGCCGATGTCCCGATCGGCACGGTGATGAGTCGCCTCCATCGTGGAAGAAAGGCGCTCCAGAAGGCGTTGTATGAGTACGCCGCACAGAGCGGCGTCATTGCCAATCTCGAGCACACGACCGGAGGGACCCGATGACGGACTACATCAACTGCGGCGATGCCCTCCACCAGCTCTACGAATTTCTAGACGGCGAGTTGACCGACGAGAAGCGCGCCACGATTGCTGACCACCTCGACCACTGCGCTCCGTGTGATGAAGCTGCGAAGTTCGAGACCGAGCTGCGCCACGTCATCGCCGATCGCTGCCAAGAAGAAGTCCCTGAAGACCTCATGCATCGAATCGCCGCAGCCCTGAAGGCTGCTCGCGGCGAGGCGTGAGCGAGGCGGCATTCGCAACGCAGCGCAACGAGCTCCTCGCTCGGTGCACCTTCGCCACAGGGCCACTGCGCCTGGCCGTCTCGGGCGGTCCAGACTCAACGGCCATGGCACTCCTCGCTGTGGCAACCGGCCAGCCGTGCACGCTCGTCCACGTCGACCACGGCCTTCGCGCCGACAGCGCTGCAGACCGTGCGCTCATCGTCACCTTGGCCAACCGTCTCGGTGCTGCCGTGGAGTTCCACAGCGTTGCGGTTGGTGAGGGTTCCAACGTCGAGGCCCGGGCCCGAGTTGCACGACACCGTGTCCTCGGTGGTGCCGCAACGGGCCACACCGCTGACGACCGGGCCGAGAGCGTGCTCATCAACCTGATCAGGGGAGCTGGAGCAACAGGCCTCTCCACCCTTCGACCTGGCACGCAGCACCCAATCCTCGATCTCCGACGCTCAGAGACGCACTCGCTCTGCGCCGCAGCAGGAGTTGCGGTACTCGACGATCCCATGAACCACGACCCGCGATTCGTCCGGACGCGACTCCGCCTCGAGGTACTGCCCCTCCTCGATGCCGTTGCCCAGCGAGCCGTCGCCCCATTGCTCGTTCGCACCGCGAATCTCCTCGCCGATGATGACGCCCTCCTCGACGACCTGACCACCGCAACGGTTCCGGACCCGACCGATGCTCGCACCGTCGCTGCAGCGCCGCTGCCGCTCGCGAGGCGGGCGCTGCGGCGGTGGCTCACCGTCGATGGCTACGCCCCGAGCGCCGACGAGCTCGAACGCGTCCTCGAGGTTGCCCGCGGAGCGGTGGTTGCCTGTGAACTCTCTGGGGGCCGCAGGGTGGCCCGGCGGAACCAGCGACTCTCCATCGAGCCCAGTTGACCCGGTACAGTGCAGGTCGTGCCTGACACCTCAGCAACGCCACCAGCGTGGGCGGCGCACGACCTCGGACCGGTCGTGATCTCCCAAGACCACATCGCCGCCCGAGTGCACGAACTCGGTCGAGCCATCACCGAGGACTACGCCGGTGATCCACCGCTCCTCGTCGGTGTGCTGAAGGGTGCGTCGATGTTCATGACCGACCTCGCTCGCTCCATCGAACTCGCCGTTGACCTCGACTTCATGGCCGTGTCGTCGTACGGTTCGGCCACGAAGTCCTCGGGAATCGTTCGTATCGTGAAGGACTTAGAAGCGGACTTGAGCGGTCGCCACGTCCTCGTCGTCGAAGACATCGTCGACTCAGGGCTCACCCTCAACTACCTGCGGAAGTACTTAGAAGCCCGCAAACCAAAGAGCGTTGAAGTCTGCGCCCTCCTGCTCAAAGAGGGCGAGCAGCGCGTGTCCCTCGACCTCCGCTACGTCGGCTTCACCATTCCACCAACCTTCGTCGTCGGTTACGGCCTCGACGTCGCCGAGCGCTACCGCAACTTGGGTGGCATCTTCACCTACACCGGACCGGGGTCCCACTAATGCCATTCGATCTTGACCGTGCCAAAGCTGCAGTGACCGAACTGCTGGCGGCCATTGGCGAAGACCCAACCCGCGAGGGCCTCCTCGAGACCCCACGCCGAGTAGCCACGATGTACGAAGAACTCCTGTCGGGACTCTCCGAGGACCCCTCGGTGCACCTTGGTGTGACCTTCGCCGAAGGACATGACGAGATGGTCATGGTGCGCGACATTCCCTTCTCGTCGCTGTGCGAGCACCACCTCGTTCCCTTCATGGGTACGGCGCACGTCGCCTACATCCCTGGAGAAGACGGAAGGATCACTGGCCTGTCGAAGCTCGCTCGGGTCGTCGACGGCTACGCCCACCGCCTCCAAGTCCAAGAGCGGATGACGGCCCAGATTGCTGACGACCTCGACCGGGTCTTGGCGCCCCGTGGTGCGCTGGTGGTGATTGAAGCGGAGCACTTCTGCATGACGATGCGCGGCGTGAAGAAGCCGGGAGCGGTCACGGTGACCTCGGCCGTCCGTGGCCTCTTCCGAACCGACATCTCGGCTCGTGCCGAGGCGCTGGCCTTCATCCACGGTCGCTGAGTTCGCACTCCTCCTCGCGACGCTCTGGCCATGATGCAACCAACTACGAGAACCGCAGGGACCGCCCTCGTCATGGGGATCTGCAACGTGACGCCCGATTCCTTCTCCGATGGTGGGGCGTTCTTCGACCCTGACGCGGCCATCGCCCACGGACGGCAGCTCTTCGATGAGGGGTGTTCAGTCGTCGACGTTGGCGGTGAGTCCACTCGTCCCGGCGCAGAACCCGTTGCCGAAGACGAAGAACTGCGTCGCGTCCTACCTGTCGTCACCGCCCTGGCTCGACACGGCATGGTGTCGATCGACACCACCAAAGAAGCCGTCGCTCGAGCAGCAGTTGTGGCCGGGGCCACCATGATCAACGACGTTCGTGGAGACCTCGCCGCCCTCGCTGGAGAACTCGGCGTGGCCTACGTCGCCATGCACGCTCGGGGGAACCCGGAAACCATGCAGGAGCAGACGACCTACGACGACCTGCTCGGTGAGGTCACGACAGTGCTGCTCGACCGCTGCCGCACGGCCAAGAACCACGGAGCCACCGCCGTCTACGGCGATCCCGGCATTGGCTTCGCCAAGACCTTCGACCAGAACCGCTACCTCCTCGCCCACCTCCGTGAGCTCGCCACTGCGCTCAGCGCCGAAGGGTTCGGCCTCCTCGTTGGGGTCTCCCGCAAGGGCTTCCTCTCAGAAGGCGCCAGCGGTCAGCGATACCCTGTAGAGGAGCGAGGCGACCAGAGTCTCGCCGCGAGCGTGTGGGCGATGGCCAACGGCGCAGCGATGGTGCGGGTCCACGACGGACTCCACACGGTGCGTGCTGCGGTGCTCGTCGGCGAAGTGGGGACGATCTGATGCGGGGAAAGTGGGCAGCGGGTATTCCTCCGAAGCATTTGACGTGGATCTTCAAGTACTCCCTCGCCGTGAGCGAACGACCCGGAGGGTTCACCGCGAACCACCGCCGCGTCCGCCGCAGTGAAGAGATCGTCTGGCTGAAGGGCCATGAGTTCACCAAGGTGATCTCCCTCCTCGGCACCAGCCACAACGTCTCGGCCTACGACGAGGTCACCTTGGCCTCGAGCGTCTTCGATCTGTCGAGTCTCAGCGACGGTCCTGAGGTCTTAGGCGACCTCTACACCGAGCTCGATGCGGCGATCGACGGCGGAGAGCGAGTCCTGCTCCACCACGACGAGCTGTCGGACCTCACCCTCGGGACCGTGGCTGGGTACTTGGTCTGGGCGGAGAAGGCCACCTCGGGACCCCAAGCCATCAGGATTACCGAGCACTTGACCGGTCGCCCTCTCGGACCAGTGGCGCGCACCATTGTGGCCGACACCGTGAAGCTCACGAGCGGCGGGAGCTGACCGTGAGCGACCAGATCTTCGTGCAGGGCCTCATCGTGAACGGCATCTGCGGCTGCTTGCCCGAAGAGCGCACTGCCGCCCAGCCCTTCCAGGTGGACCTCACTATTGACGTCGACATGGATGCAGCAGCGGCGAGCGACGACCTCGTCGACACCGTGAACTACGCCGATCTCGCTGATCGCGCCGCACGCCTCGTCGCGACGGGCAACTTCTTCCTCGTTGAAGCCTTAGCCGACGCCATTGGTCGATCCGCACTCGAGGCTGACCAGCGCATCAGAAGGGCCACGGTGACGGTGACCAAGCTGCACCCGCCCATCACCCACGTCGTCGCCGGCGTCGGCGTGACCCGCACCGTGATGGCGTGACCAGGGTCTTCTGTTCGCTCGGCTCCAACATGGGCGACGCCCGGGCCAATTTGACCTTCGGTGTCACGGAACTCTCGACCGTAGCGACGGTGCTGGCGGTCTCCCCCCTCTACGAAACCGCCCCTTGGGGCGGCGTGGACCAAGATCCCTTCCTCAACATCGTCGTGGAAGTCGACACCGACCTCGACGCGCTGGCCTTCCTCGAGCAGTGCCTCGCCATTGAGGCGGCTGCCCATCGAGTGCGCGAGGTTCGATGGGGCCCTCGAACCCTCGACATTGACATCTTGTTGTTCGGCAACGAAGTGCACGACAGCGACACGCTGACCGTGCCGCACCCACGGATGTGGGAGCGGGCGTTCGTCCTCGCCCCCCTCGCAGATCTGGCCCCTGAACTCGTGCCGATCGGCCTGCTCGAGGCCGCAGACGGCGAGGTCGCGAAGATCGGTATGCTCTGAGCCTGTAGGGATTTCCGGGACCGGCACCGCAAGGGCTGGATCAGTGAGGGAGCACCAATGCCACGCATCCGCATCATCGGTCACGGTCGGGCCGGCGCGTCCTTCGCCGCGGCACTCACGACCGTTGGCTTCACCGTTATCGAGGTGCTCGGTCGAGGCGACGACTGCACGTCGGCGACCGCCGACGTCGACGCCGTGCTCATCGCCACCCCTGATGCAGCCATCGCCCAAGTGGCGAGCACGCTGTCGATCAATCCCTCCTGCGTCGTCCTCCACCTCTCGGGCGCACAGACTTTGGCGACCTTGGCCAAGCACCCCCGCCGTGGATCGATCCACCCGCTCGTCCCATTGCCGAACGAATCCATCGGTGCCGCCCGCCTCCTCGGCGGCGCGACCTTCGCCGTCGCCGGCGACCCCCTCGCCCGCAGCATCGCCACCGCGCTCGGTGGGCGAGTCGTTGAAGTTGCCGATGATGACCGCTCGACCTATCACGCCGCCGCCTGTGTGGCCGCCAACCACGTCGTTGGCCTCCTCGGTCAAGTGGAGCGCTTGGCGACCTCGATTGGCCTCGACTTGGCGTGCTTCTTGGACCTGACCCGAGCTGCGTTGACCGACGTTGCCGAACTCGGACCCCAACGAGCGCTCACCGGTCCGGCAGCCCGCGGCGACTGGGGGACCCTCGAGCGACACCTCCTCGCCATTCCCGAAGAAGAGCGCCCGGCCTACGACGCTGGAGTGTCCTTGGCCCTCCAACTCGCCACCGGGCTCCCCGGCCTCGGTGCCAACGTCGTCGTCGAACCTGCCGGTGACGACGTCGTACCCAGCATTCCGTGACCGAACTGCTCCAGACACTCCGGGCCGGTGCAGCCTGGGCGGCAGCCGAGCGCATCCGAGGGCGCAGCATCGGGTTCGTGCCCACGATGGGTGCACTCCACGACGGCCACGCATCGCTCATCCGTGCCGCAGCAGCACGCGACGAGGTCGTAGCGGTGTCGATCTTCGTCAACCCCCTCCAGTTCGGTGACCCGAGCGACCTCGCGCGCTACCCACGAACCCTCGATGCCGACGTGGCGCTCGCCGAGGCCGCTGGTGCTACCGTCGTCATCGCCCCCGAGGTCGACGAGCTCTACCCCACGTGGCCTGATACCCCTGCCACCACCGTCACCACCGGCCCCTTGGGCACCATCTTCGAAGGTGCGGCTCGTCCGGGGCACTTCGACGGCGTAGCCACGGTCGTCACCAAGCTGCTCAGCGCGCTGCGACCGGATCGGGCCTACTTCGGCGAGAAGGACTTCCAGCAACTCGCCGTCATTCGACAGTTCGTCCAAGACCTGTGGCTCGGCATCGAGATCGTCGGGTGCCCAACGAGGCGAGAGCCCGATGGCCTGGCCATGTCGTCACGCAACGTGCGGCTCGATGCCGCTGCTCGAGCCCAGGCCACCTGCTTGAGCGCAGCGCTCACCGCTGCGAGTTCCGCCTACGCCGCTGACCCAACGCTGACCGGTGCTGCCCTCGAACAGGTCATGGCCGAGGTCATCGCCGGCGGCGGCAGTGCCGTGGTTCCTGAGTACGCGGTGGTCGTCGATGCCACGAGCCTCGAACGCACTCCAGGAGTCCTCGAGCCGACGAAGACCCGGTGCATCGTCACTACCATCGTTGGTGGAGTTCGGCTCCTCGACAACGCTGCGCTCCTCCACCCACCAGCGAGATAGCGAACGAACCAACTATGGAGTCCACGAACCGCGCATTCGACGTCATCGTCCTCGGTAGTGGCGTGGCCGGGCTCTCGGTGGCCGTGCGGCTGGCGTCGTCGCTGTCGGTGTGCATCGTGACCAAGGGTGAGCTCTCCCAGAGCGCGACCGCGTGGGCGCAAGGTGGTGTGGCCGCAGTGCTCGGAGGCGACGAGGATTCGACCGACCTCCACTTGGCCGACACGCTCGCCGCAGGTGCGGGCCTCTGCGACGCCGATGCCGTGCGCGTCCTCGTTGACGAAGGACCACTGTCGGTCCGTGAACTCATCGCACTCGGTGCTGAGTTCGACCGTGAGACCTCGGGATCGCTCTCCTTGGCCCGAGAAGGTGGGCACTCAAGGGCGCGCATCGTCCACGCCGGCGGTGCTGCGACCGGCGCCGAAGTCGAACGAGCACTCGTCGCCGCCACCCGGGCAACCGCTGCTGCGATCTACGAACACGTCTTTGCGTTGGACCTCGTCGTTGAGGACGACACCTGCGTTGGCGTCCAGGTACTGCGTGACGGTGAGGTCGTGACGCTCCGGGCCCACCACACCGTGCTCGCCACCGGTGGTGCCGGTCAGGTCTTCGCGGTCACGACCAACCCCGCCGAGGCAACCGGTGATGGACTCGCCATGGCGATGCGAGCCCACGTCGCCGTTGCCGACCTCGAGTTCATGCAGTTCCACCCAACGGCCCTCCACCACCCGGCCATGCCCCGACCGCTGCTCTCCGAGGCGCTGCGGGGTCACGGCGCCATCCTGCGTGACCAGTCCGGCGAGCAGTTCGTCGATGAGTTGGCACCACGCGACGTCGTGAGCCGAGCAATGGCGGCCAAGATGGCTGAAGAGGGCAGCGAGCACCTCTGGCTCGACGCCACCGGACTCGAGGAGTTCTCTCGCCGCTTCCCGACGCTGGCGGCATCGCTCGATGCCATTGGGCTCGACCCTGCCACCGAGTGGATTCCCATCGCCCCCGCCGCGCACCACCTCGCCGGTGGTGTCATCACCGACCTCGATGGCGCCACCAGTCTCCGTGGCCTCTCCGCCGCTGGAGAAGTGGCGTGCTCCGGCGTCCACGGAGCGAACCGACTGGCGTCGAATTCTCTGCTCGAGGGCATGGTGTTCGGCGCACGCGTCGCCCAGGCGATCTTGGCCGGCCACGACATCGCAGCAGCCACGGGGCCAATGACGGCCTTGCTCGAGCCAGACACGGCCGAAATCGGGATCGACCGCGTGCCGATCGTCGCCTCCACTCGCCCCGAAGCCCTCGCCGGCGATGGCGACCTCGACGTGGCTGCCCTGCGCGCTCGCCTGCAGAGAGCCATGACCGCTGGAGCTGGTGTCGTCCGCTCCGCAGCCGGGGTGCAGGGAGCGCTCGAGACCGTCGAAGCAATCGACGCTTCGCTCCGTGCCCATGGACAGCTCACCGCCGACGCAGTGGAGCTGTGCAACCTCTTGACGGTGGCCAGAGGTCTCCTCGCCGCAGCTGCCCGCCGGACCGAGAGTCGGGGGAACCACTCACGTGCCGAGTTCACCCTGCCCGACCCGGCTTGGCGTCGACGCCAAGTCCTCATTGAGGAGTCGGCGTGATCGGTCCGCTCACCGACGCCGTCATCGAGGCCGCCACCGTTGACGCAGTGCGAAGGGCCTTGGCTGAAGACGTCGACGAGCGCGGTGACGTGACCGCCGCTCTCGTCCCCGAGTCCGCTCGTGGCCACCTCGCCATCACCGCTCGCGAAGCGGGTGTCGTCGCGGGCAGCCGGTGCGCCATCACTGCCTTCGCCCACGTGGACCCCACCTTGGTGGTGGCCTGGCACTGTCCCGATGGGACCACTATTGGCCCCGGTGACCTCGTGGCCGAGGTGCACGGATCCTTCCGGTCCATCCTGACTGCCGAGCGCACCGCCCTCAACTTCCTCGGCCACCTCTCAGGAATCGCCAGCTTGACCGCCCAGTTCGTCGCCGCAGTCCACGAGGCCAACCCGAACACCCAAGTGCTCGACACCCGAAAGACCACACCGCTGCTCCGCACCTTGGAGAAGGCAGCCGTCGTCGCTGGTGGCGGGAAGAACCACCGGATGGGACTCTCCGACGCGGTGCTCATCAAGGACAACCACTTGGGGGCAATGTCGGTCACTGAAGCGGTCCGGCGCTCCAAGGAGCTCCACCCCACCTTGGAGGTCGAAGTGGAGTGCGACATGGTGGGCCAAGCCCTCGAGGCCGTTGCCGCCGGGGCCGAAGCCGTCCTCCTCGACAACATGACTCCAGAGCAGGTCGCTGCAGCAGTTCTCGCCATTCGCAGCGCCGGTGGTGCGGCCACGCGGATTGAGGTTTCCGGTGGGGTCACCTTGGCCACCGCACCGCTCTTCGCAGCTGCTGGTGCCGACTGGATTTCAGTGGGCGCGCTCACCCACTCCTCTCGAGTCCTCGACTTCGGGCTCGATCTCATGACCACGAGCGCTTCGTCCATGAGGGAGAATGACCCATGCTCGTAGCCATCGACGTCGGCAACACCGAGACCGTCATCGGCCTCTACCACCGAGACGGCGATGACGCCCCGGACCTCGAGGGTGCCGTTGGCTACGGCCAGGCCTCCTCGAAGGAAGCTGAGCGCGGCCTCACCCACCACTGGCGCCTCTCCACCGTTGGCACCCGAACCCCCGACGAGCACGCCGTCCTCTTGGCCCAGCTCCTCGACTTAGAGGGTATGGAACTCGACGCCACCGCCACCGGCATCGCCATTTGCTCGTCGGTGCCGTCGGTCACCACGTCGCTGCGACGCATGGCGGCCCGGTGGTTCACCGACATCCCCTGCTTGGTCGTCGGGCCTGGGGTGCGAACGGGGATGTCGGTGCGCTACGACAACCCCAAGGAAGTGGGTGCAGACCGAATCACCGACGCCGTTGGCGCCTACGACCTCTACGGCGGACCCGTCGTCGTCGTCGACCTCGGCACCGCCACCACCATCGAGGCCATCTCGGCTGACGGTGAGTACTTGGGCGGCGCCATTGCTCCCGGTGTCGCCATCTCCTTAGAGGCGCTCTACACCCACGCCGCGGCGCTCCGCTCCGTCGAACTCGTCGAGCCTCGGACCGTCATTGGCCGCTCGACCGCAGAGTCCATCCAATCCGGCGTCCTCTACGGTTCGGCCGCGATGATCGACGGGATGTGCGCCCGCATCACGAAAGAACTCGGCGACGCGACGATCGTGGCCACCGGTGGGCTCTCCACCCTGATCGCCCCCTTCTCGTCCGCCATTGACCACGTGGAACCCTGGCTGACGCTGCATGGACTCCGCTGCATCTACGAGTACAACGAGGATCGTGACTGACGTGCCCATTCCCTACCGGTTCGAGAAGGACACGACGGCCAAGGCCATTGCCGACCGCTTCGTCGGACTGGAGCCTGGTGCCGCCACCGGGGTGCGGGTCACCGTGGCTGGCCGCATCATGCTCAATCGGCCACAGGGGAAGTTGACCTTCGCCACCTTGCGCGATGAGACCGGCGAGATCCAACTCTTCGGGATGGCGGCGCGCACCGATGACTTCGAAGGGCTCACCAAGTGCCGTCTCGGTGACTGGGTGGGAGCCACCGGCGAGGTCATCACCACCCGACGTGGCGAACTGAGCGTGCAGGTGGACTCCTGGGTGCTCCTCGCCGCAGCCGAGCGTGGGTTCGGCGACAAGTGGAAGGGGCTCTCCGATCCCGATCTGCGCTACCGCCAGCGCGAGGTGGACCTGTGGGCCAACACCGAGGTGCGCACCACCTTGCAGTTGCGCTCGAAGATCCTGCAGGCGATGCGCACCCGGCTGTGGTCCGACGGCTACACCGAGGTCGAGACCCCCATGCTCCACCCCATCCCAGGCGGAGCCATCGCTAAGCCGTTCTCCACGCACCACAACGCTTTGGACGCCGAGTTCTACCTGCGCATCGCCCCCGAGCTCTACTTGAAGCGCCTCGTCATCGGTGGGTTCGAGAAGGTTTTCGAGATTGGTCGGAACTTCCGCAACGAGGGACTGAGCCCCCGGCACAACCCGGAGTACACGTCGATCGAGCTCTACCAGGCCTACGCCGACTACGAGCAGATGATGACCCTCGTGGAAGACCTCGTGGCCGGGATCGCCACCGATGTCCTCGGCACCACGGAGATCTCCTACCAAGGCCGCGAGCTCAGCCTGGCCGCACCGTGGCGGCGGGCGACGATGTCGGAGTTGATCGCCGAGGCCACCGGGCTCGAGGTCACCGTGCACAGCCCACGCGAAGAGCTCGCAGCCGCGTGCACGAAGGCCGGTGTCTCCGTGCAGCCCGGTTGGGGCACCGGACGCCTCCTCACTGAGTTGTTCGAAGCAACCGCCGAGGCCGATCTGTGGCAGCCCACCTTCGTCTTGCACCACCCGAAGGAGATCTCCCCCCTCAGCCGGAGCCACCGCGACGACGACCTCATCACCGAACGCTTCGAGGCATTCGTCTGTGGCCGCGAGCTGGTGAACGGATTCTCCGAGCTCCAAGACCCCGCTGAACAACGGGCGCGCTTCGAAGAGCAGGCCCGCGACCACGCATCGGGGAACGACGAGGCGATGCTCGTCGACGAGGAGTACCTGCGCGCCATGGAGCACGGTCTGCCTCCAACGGGTGGCATGGGGCTCGGCGTCGACCGCCTCGTGATGCTGCTCACCAACACCGCCAACATCCGCGAGGTCATCGCGTTCCCCACCTTGAAGCCCGGCCGCAACGAGCGGGCACCCATTGAGGTGGACGAGCCCGAACCTGCGTGATCCGCAGCCGCCGCACCGACGACCTCGCTGCGCTTCAGCGCTTGACCGAAGCGGTCCACGCCGCAAATGGCTACCCGCACGCCATGCCCGCTGATCTCTCGGCGTTCTTCTTCCCCGACGACCTCCTCGAGGCTGCGGTCATCGAAGCCGGCGCCGGCGCGATCATCGGCCACGCAGCGCTCAAAGTCACCATGGGCGGAGCCGACGCCATGGACCTCGTCAGGAGCGCAACTGGTCGCTCCCTCGAGGAGCTCGCGGTCGTCACCCGCGTCATGACCCACCCGAGCGCGCGCCGCCAGGGCGACGGTCGACGGCTCACCGAATGGGCCGTCGCGGCTGCCGCGGCACGTGGGCGCCGAGCGTGGCTCCTCGCCGACGCCGACTCGACCCCCGCAATCGCCTGCTACGGCGCGTGCAACTTCGGCAACGTCGGCACGGTGGAGGTCACCTTCGGTGACGGGGCGGTGGTGCCACACCTCGTCATGGTCGGTCCAGACCTCGACGAGGGTTCGCGCTAGTCGGGGGTTCGCACGAGTCCAACGAAGCAGACCCGGCGACGCTCGAGGAACCCCATGGAGGTGTAGAGGGCGTGGGCTCCGGTGTTGGTCTCGGCCACGTGGAGGAACGACGTGCGCCCCGCAGCGGCATCGACGCCCACGAGGTGGCTGATGAGTTCTCGGGCCAAGCCCTTGGAGCGGAACTCGGGATCGGTGCAGACCGCGGAGATCTCATGGCCCACGTCCGTCGTGAAGCGTTGGCCCGCCATCGCCACCAACTGGTTGTCGTCGAAGATGCCGACGTAGTGCCCGAGCTCAATGGTCCGTTCGGTGAACGGACCGGGCTTGGTCCGACCCACGAGGTCGACCATGGCCGGGACATCAGCAACAGTGAGCACTCGGGCTCGCGTCGAGGCTTCGCCGACGACCTCGGTCGCAAGCAGTTGGTGGCCCACCCCTCGAAACTGCACGGTGAACCCAGGGGTTGCCTCGAGGTCTCGGTCAAGGGTCACGATCGCCACCGTCTCCCCCGGTGCAACCAGTGCGGCGAGGTCAAAGAAGTGCTCGGGGCAGTCGACGTCGTCAACGGCGGCGAAGCCTGAGATCCCAGATCCGTAGCGAGCAGCGTTGCCCTGGCGAAGGGCGAGGTGGGCGTGGCCCCCGGTCAGCGAGGTCCAGACCGGGTGATCGAGCGGGTGCACCAGATCACGATAGTGGTCAGCTCCCGAGCAACTCCGCAGCGAGTGCACGCACTCGCCGCTCGATGTCCTCGCGAATGGGCCGCACCTCGTCGATGCTCTTGCCCTTCGGATCGTCGAGCTCCCAATCGAGGTAGCGCTTGCCGGGGTAGTAGGGACAGGTATCGCCACAGCCCATCGTGACCACGACGTCGGCCTCGAGTGCCATGTCGTTCGTGAGCAGCTTCGGCACACGAGTCGACACATCGATACCGATCTCAGCCATGAGCGCTGCTACCGAAGGGTTCACCGAATCTGCTGGTTCTGAGCCTGCAGACAGCACGGTGATGGCATCACCGGCGATGTGCTCCAAGAGCGCAGCCGCCATCTGGGAACGTCCAGCGTTGTGGACACAGAGGAAGAGGACGGTTGGCGTGGCTGCACTCATGGGGTTCCCTCCAGTGGGGTTGCGGGGACGAGAGCGGCGAGGAGGCCAAAGCCGACCGCAGCGCCGACGACTTGGGCAGCGATGAACCCTGGAGCTGAGGCGGGAGCAATCCCAGCGAAGGAGTTCGAGAACATCCTCCCGACCGTGATGGCGGGGTTCGCGAAGCTCGTGGACGACGTGAAGAAGTAGGCGGCGGTGATGGTGGAACCAACGACCGCAGGAATCGCTGCGAATTGCCGGTGCTCGACCATGGAGCCAATGACGACGATGAGGACTGCGGTGGCGATGACCTCGGCGAAGAGGTGCGGGCCACTGGCTCGGTGATGCGTCGAGATCGAGACCGCCGGCAGGGCGAACATCACGTTGGCGCCAACCGCTCCGAGGATGCAGCCCACGATCTGGAACGGGACCTCTGCAGCGGCCATGGCGAATGAGGACTTCGTGCGAAGCGCCATGACGACCGAGACCACCGGATTGAAGTGGGCCCCAGAAATCGGCCCGAGTGCCGTGATGAGGGCGACGAGGCCGGCACCGGTGACGAGCGCATTCTCCAACAGCTCAAGTCCGACATCAGTGGGCGAGAGTTGCTGGGCGGCAATTCCCGAACCAACGACCACCATGGCCAACAGAGCGCTGCCGAGGGTCTCTGCGAGCAGTGCTCGCCAGTTCGCTCTCAGCAGCACGGAGCCGCCTGATCCATCGTCGTCGCAACCAATGCCAGTGCCACCGCTTGTTCGCCACAGCACGCTGATCCATCGACCGAAGGTGTTGCCGAGAAGGTATCGGCATCCGCGGTGACGCAGTAGACCTCCCAACGCTCGTCGTCTGGGCCAGTGACCCAGACCTTGTCTTGGACGGCGTAGCAGCAGGTGGTCTGGGCTTCGATCTCGGTGGCGAGACCTTGGGCGTCGAGGCGCGTGATCGCCCCCGTCACCTCTTCAGTCGAAGCGACCTCAACACCCAAGTGGTTGATCGATCCGGGATCGCCACCACCTTCGATGAGGACCAACTTGAGCGGTGGATCAACGACAGCGAAGTTGGCGTAACCGGGCTTTACCTTGGCAGGTCCTGTTCCGAGGAGACGCGTGTAGAAGTCGATCGCCGATTCGAGATCAGCAACGTTGAGTGCCAATTGGACTCGTGCCATGATGCGACCTTTCATTGATGGTTGTCGATACGAAGTCTGCACACTATATTGATAGTTGTCAATATGAAGAACGCCGATGCTCTCGAGGAACGCTGCTGTGCGCCCATGGGCGACGCCGTGCTCTCGAGTGATGACGCCGATTTCTTAGCGAATGCGTTCGCCGCTCTCGCTGACCCGGTCCGATTGCGGATCTTCTCGATCATCGCCGTCGAAGGTGAGGTTTGCTCCTGCAACCTCGAAGGGCCACTCGGTAGGAGTCAGCCGACGATCTCGCACCACACGTCGAAGCTCGCGAGCGCAGGATTGATCATCGGTGAGCGACGTGGACGATGGATGTGGTGGAGAATCAACGAGACTCGAGTTAGCGCTCTCACTTCGGCGCTGACCCTCGGGATTCACCAGCGTTAACTTCAGTCACCGCACTGAAGGTTATTGAATTCAAAGTGCTCGGCGTTTGAGTCAGATTTTGGTTGACAAAGGGTCGAGTGGGACTCCTGAGGCCTGATTTGGCCCGTCTCCTTCAGTGGTCGGTGTCAGCGCTGAATGGCGGGAGGATCAGCCCGGGGCTGCCAGTGGCGGCGAGAAGGGGATGGTCGGCTTGTGCCCAGCCCGCGCAGTCGGATGGTGGTTCGGCCGCTCGATGGTAGAGGTGGCAGCTTGAGCGGCGCAGCCCGAGATGACGAGCCCGGCCCTCCTTTGGGTCGGGGCTCGTCATCTCGACTGGATGCGGCCCGGAACAGCGCGCGTCGGCCGTGCCACTGCGGTATCAGCTGCGGGCGAAGCCAGCCTCCGCTCGAACCCGGTAAGAGCATCAAGGAGTCCGGCCACCTCGAAGACGCGATTTCGTCGCCCGACGGTGCCTTGGACAAGGATGCCGCGCTCGGCCAGGTGGTTGACGGCATCATTGGTCCGCTTGCGGGAACGGTCGATGGCGACCGATGCCGTCTCGACGGTGAGGATGGGGAGGCCCGGCAACGCCGACAGCAGCAGGTCGGTCGCCGAGTTGCGACGCACCTGTCCGGCGGCATCACGCCAGCGTCGTTCGAGCTCGGAGAGCTCCTCGGCGAAGCCCTCCGCGTCGGCACAGGCGCGCAGTAGCTCGTTCACGAAGCGATCGATCCACTGAAGTGCTGCCTCGTTGGCTGCCGTCTGGTCGGGTGGGCCGTCGTAGCGGAAGGAGACGAGACCCGCGATGTAGGCCCCGGCGTTGGTGGCCAAGATCAGGCTCACAGGAGGAACGAAGGTTGGAGTCACCCCACGACGGCGGAGGACGAGATGGATCAGTGCTCGCCCCACCCGGCCGTTTCCGTCGATGAAGGGATGGATGGTCTCGAACTGTGCATGGGCGAGGGCGGCCTGGACGATAGCTGGGTGATCGTCGCTCGAGAGATAGGCACACAGGTCCGACAGGAGGCCGGGGACCTGCTCGTGGGGCGGTGGGACGTAGGCCGCCCGACAGGGGTTGGCGCCTCCGATCCAGTTCTGCTCGGTACGCACCACACCTCCCCAGTGCTCATCGCTCGTGCCGACAAGGAGGGCACGATGCAACGCACAGAGGTCATCGACGGTGAGTGCCCGGCCGAGGTCAGCGAGCTCAAGGGCCCCGCGCATAGCGCGGATGTTCCCGAGCACAGTTCGGGCCGTGTGATCGTTGGTAGGAAGCCCGACCTGCTCAGCGAACTCCTCCTTGGCCAGACGCCGAGCGTTGACTTGAAGACCTTCGATGTAGGACGACCCGACTGCTTCGGCCCGAAGCAACAAGCGTGCTACTGACTCGGTGCTGGCCAGACCCACTGGGCTGCGCTGAAGCGCAGCGATCGCCTGGCCGGCGTCAGCGAGGTCGGCCACGAGGTCAGCGGGGAGCGTGAGGGCTCGCGACGCAACACCGTCGGGGACATAGGCACGATACGAGCAGGAGGTTCTATCCCGTCGGGTCTGCCCCGTAGGGCTACCCTGCCAGATGTGGTCTTCGAAGTGAGCCATGTAATCGTCCTCCGTCAGTCATCATAGTGTCGGTTAGTCAGCAAGCGACACTATGGACCACTCGTAGGGGACAGTTGTTGGGGTTGATTCGGTGGTCCGGCGGCAACCACGGGCCGGTTCTCCGACCACGCAGTCCTGGAGTCCACCGCTGAAGGTGACAGGCTAAATCAGGCGCTTGGCGCCACGATCGACCCTTTGTCAACCAAAATCTGACTCAAACGCCGAGCCCTGAATTCAATATGTTCCAATCGGTCCATGTAGGGCACGTTCCTCCGTTCACTGCGCAAGTCGCAGAACCTGACCCAGCAGCAGCTTGCTGAAATTGTCGGTATTGCTCCGGCCAACCTCTCTGCCTCTGAGAACGATCGGCAGATGCCATCGTTCGACATGGTCAGCAAGTTGATCAACGGCTGCGGCTATCGAATCACCATTGATGGAGCACCGTCCACGGTCGAAGTGCCGCTCGCAAAGGGTGGTTGGACCCCATGTGAGGAGTGGCCCGACCGGGACCCGGATGATCCGAGACCCCCGCATTCCAGGCTCACCGTGGAGACGCCCATTGAGGAGCGAATCGCGGTGATTGCCCCCGTTTTTGCCGGAATCCCGTTCGCGGAGGGCCGAAATGACGGTTGACCAACTCCCATGTCGAGAGTGTGACCGCTAGACGAGGGCGGGCAAGTCCGAGAGCAGGAGCGAGCCGAGGTTCACGAAGCCCTTCGCCAATTCGGCGTTCGGAAGGCCGGCGACGACCGCACGAGCTTCTTCTAAGTAGCGGTGCGCTTCGACAACCGTCGCGGCGATCCCACTCGATTGCTCAACGAGCAGCCGCGCTGCTTCTCGTTCAGCGTCACTCAGCGGCTTGCCCAAGATGGTGCTCAGTTCGGCACCAACGCCCGCTTCTTCCAAGGCGACGAGGACGGGGAGGGTGTAGATGCCCTCGGCCAGGTCTTGACCTGCGGGCTTGCCCAACTTGCCGTCGGTTGCCGTCACATCGAGCACGTCGTCGCGAAGTTGGTACATCATCCCGAAGGAGTAGCCGAACGTGGTCAGCGCCTCAATCTCATCTCGAGAGCGCCCCGCGGTGAGCGCCCCGACGCGACACGCCGTCGCCATGAGCGCAGCGGTCTTGCCACCAATGGCGGTGTTGTAGTCCTCACGGGTCCGAGCAGTGGAGAACGCGGTGCGCACTTCGGACACCTGACCCTGGGTGAGGAGCGCCAAGGTGTTGGCGATCACGCTGGCGATCTCCGTCCCGAGGTCAGCGGCGATCGCTGCGGAGCGAGCGAGGAGGTAGTCGCCAGCCACGATCGCAATGAGGTTGCCGTAGCGGGCGTTGACCGATTCCACGTTACGGCGGATCTCCGCTTCATCCATCACGTCGTCGTGGTAGAGCGAGGCGAGGTGCACGAGTTCCACCGACACCGCACCCATGAGGTCATCCATGGTTGCTGGGCGCTCACCAGCAGTCGCCGCAGCGATGCCGAGGAGCGGACGCAGGCGCTTGCCACCAGCTTTGATGAGGTGCGTCGTGACATCGTCGAGGAATCCTTCGCCGGTTTCGACCGACGTCGACAGCAATGGCTCGAGCCGGGCGAGGTCCGCTGCTACTTGGGAGAGGCCGAGGGCATCAATCGGATTCACGTAGTCCACGATAGGGGTGGAGGCGCACCGACGAACAATTCTCAGCAGATTCATCGGTGCGAGAAATCGCGAGGGATGTTCCGAACAGCCTCCCGGTATGCTGGCGAAACAGAAAAAGGAGGCGTGATCGTGTTTGAACGATTCACCGACCGTGCACGCAGAGTTCTCGTGTTGGCACAGGAAGAAGCGCGCCTGCTCAACCACTCCTTCATCGGGACCGAGCACATCCTGCTGGGCCTGATCCACGAAGGAGAGGGCGTTGCCGCCAAGGCGCTTGAGTCGCTCGGCATCACCTTGGAAGCCGTGCGAGAGAAGGTCGAAGAGACCATTGGAATGTCGAGCAACCCACCGAGTGGGTCGCCGCCGTTCACCCCGCGGGCCAAGAAGGTCCTCGAGCTGTCGCTCCGCGAAGCACTGCAGCTCGGCCACTCCTACATCGGCACCGAGCACATGCTGCTCGGCTTGGTCCGTGAAGGTGAAGGCGTCGCCGCACAGGTGCTCGTGTCCTTAGGTGCTGACCTCGCAGCTGTTCGCAAGCAGGTCATCGACATGATGTCGGGCTACCAGGGCAAGGACGCCCCCGCACAGGGCACCCCGTCAGCCCCGAGCGATGCCGCTGGTGGCTCTGCCGTCCTCGATCAGTTCGGCCGCAACCTCACGCAGCTGGCCCGTGACAAGAAGATCGACCCGCTCGTTGGACGCGAGAAGGAAATTGAGCGCGTCATGCAGGTCCTGTCGCGCCGGACGAAGAACAACCCGGTCCTCATTGGCGAGCCTGGTGTTGGCAAGACCGCCATCGTCGAAGGTCTCGCCATCAAGATCGTGGCTGGAGAAGTCCCCGAGACCCTGGCCAACAAGCAGCTCTACACCTTGGACCTCGGTTCATTGGTGGCTGGCTCTCGCTACCGCGGTGACTTCGAAGAGCGCCTGAAGAAGGTGCTCAAGGAAATCCGCACCCGCGGCGACATCATCTTGTTCATCGATGAGATCCACACGCTCGTCGGTGCCGGTGCGGCCGAAGGCGCCATCGACGCAGCGTCCATCTTGAAGCCCATGCTCGCTCGTGGAGAGCTCCAGACCATTGGTGCCACCACGCTCGACGAGTACCGCAAGTACGTAGAGAAGGACGCCGCACTCGAGCGTCGCTTCCAGCCAGTCAAGGTGGAACAGCCGACCGTCGCCCACACAATCGAGATCCTGAAGGGTCTGCGTGACCGCTACGAAGCCCACCACTCCGTCACCATCACCGATCAAGCCCTCGTGGCGGCAGCCAATATGGCCGATCGCTACATCGCCGATCGCTTCCTGCCCGACAAGGCGATCGACCTGATCGACGAAGCCGGTGCTCGTCTCCGGATCCGTCGGATGGCCACCCCTCCGGCCTACAAGAAGCTCGAAGAGGAGATCACCCGTCTCCGAGCCGACAAGGAAGTCGCCCTCGAGAAGAGTGCCTTCGAGCAGGCCAAGCGCCTGGCCGACCAAGAGCAGGAGAAGCTCGAGCAGAAGGCCGCACTCGAAGCGGAGTGGAAGGCCGAGGGCGTCGAGTTGTTCGACGTGGTCGACGAAGAGACCATCGCCGAGGTCCTCGCCACCTGGACGGGTATCCCCGTCTACCGCTTGACCGAGGAAGAGACCTCGAAGCTCTTGCGCATGGAGGACGAACTCCACAAGCGCATCGTCGGTCAAGACGATGCCGTCAAGGCGCTGTCTCGAGCCATTCGCCGGACTCGCGCTGGCCTCAAGGACCCGAAGCGCCCCTCGGGCTCGTTCATCTTCCTCGGCCCAACCGGTGTCGGAAAGACGGAACTGGCCAAGGCACTGGCAGAGTTTTTGTTCGACGACGAGTCGGCACTCATCCAACTCGACATGAGCGAGTACATGGAGAAGCACACGGTCAGCCGCCTGGTGGGTTCGCCCCCTGGGTACGTTGGCTACGAAGAGGGTGGTCAGTTGACCGAAGCGGTGCGCCGCAAGCCCTTCTCCGTCGTGCTGTTCGACGAAGTGGAGAAGGCGCACCCTGACGTCTTCAACACCTTGCTCCAGATCTTGGAAGACGGTCGTCTGACCGACTCCCAGGGTCGGATGGTGGACTTCAAGAACACCGTGCTCATCATGACGTCCAACCTCGGTACGGCAGATCTCCGCAAGGCGAGCCTCGGATTCTCCACCTCCACCCAAGCCGTCTCGTATGAGCGAATGAAGGTGAAGGTCCACGAGGCCCTGAAGGCGCACTTCCGCCCCGAGTTCTTGAACCGCATCGACGACATCATCGTCTTCCACGAGCTCTCGAAGGACGAAGTCATCCACATCACCGACTTCCTCCTCGACCGGACCTCGGTGCAGTTGTCGCTGCAGGGTCTCGGGTTGGAGCTCACGCCTGCGGCCAAGGCGCTCATCGCCGACAAGGGCTACGACCCAGAACTCGGTGCTCGACCACTGCGTCGTGCCATCCAGCAAATGGTCGAAGACCAGTTGTCCGAGAAGCTGCTCTGGAAGGAATTCCGCGTCGGTCAGACCATCGTCATCGACGTCGAAGACGACCCTGACGGCGAGCCCGGCGACCAGCGGCTGCGCTTCGAAGCCATCGATGGCTTCGAGCCGCCAGAGCTCGAAGTTGCCGGTTCTGGGGCCTCCTCAGGCGAGTAGGCAACGTAGACCGAGCGCACAACACCTCAGGCGTTGCTTGGGGTGTTGTCGCGTCACGGCGAGTCCGTAGGCTGCTCCTATGGCGAAGACCCCACCACCGTTCACCTGCACGGAGTGCCAGAGTCCGGCGGCGAAGTGGTCGGGACAGTGTGGGAGCTGCGGCGCGTGGAACACGCTCGTGGAGGTCACCGCAACCTCCAACCAGACCGCCACTGAAGTCACGACGTTGGCGTCGGTCTCCTTGGCCGACGGCGTTGCTCGTCCAACCGGCGTCGACGAGTTCGACCGCCTCTTCGGTGGCGGCCTCCTCCCCGGATCGGTCACCCTCCTCTACGGCGAGCCAGGAGCGGGCAAGTCCACGCTGCTCTCCCAAGTGGCCATCGCGGCGGCCAGCCGTGGCACGACGGTCCTGCTCGTGGCTGCAGAGGAATCCGCGGCACAGGTCCGCCTTCGAACAGAACGACTCGGCACCCTCCCTGATCAACTCCTCATCATCGCCACGACCTCGCTCGACGAGGCCCTGCACGCCGCCGAAGATCGCAACGCTGATCTCGTGATCGTGGACTCGATCCAAGCGGTTCGCGCCAGCGACGTTGCGGGACCCTCGGGATCCATCAACCAGCTCCGCACTGCTGCGGAGCGTCTCGTGGCCTTGGCCAAGCACCGGGGCCCGGCGGTCATCGTCGTTGGTCACGTCACCAAAGACGGTGAGGTCGCCGGACCTCGAAGCCTCGAGCACATGGTCGACACTGTGGTCGCCTTCGAAGGTGATCGCCACCAGTCGCTGCGGGTGGCCCGGGCCATCAAGCACCGCTTCGGCACGACCGGTGAGGTTGGCCTCTTCGAAATGGGATCCGCGGGACTCGCCGCGGTTGAAGATCCGGGTCGGCTCCTCCTCGATGAGCACGTCCACGAGGTTGCTGGCTCGGCGCTCGCCATCGTGCTCGAAGGGCATCGGCCACTCGTCACCGAGTTGCAGACACTGGTGGTCGATTCCCACGGCGGCACCGCACGACGGACCGCTTCGGGAGTGGACAACGCACGGATCACCTTGCTGCTCGCCGTCCTCGAGGCGCGCTGTGGCATCAACCTGGCCGGTCTCGACGTCTTCGCATCGGTGACCGGCGGTCTCAAAGCCACCGAACCCGCTGCTGACCTCCCGCTCGCGTTGGCCTTGACGGCGGCGGTCACCGAACGGGCAATTCCCCGCGGGCTGGCCTCCTTCGGTGAAGTGGGGCTCGCCGGAGAGCTCCGCCGGGTCCGCGGGGCGGATCGCCGCATCACTGAGGCTGCTCGCCTCGGGCTCTCGGGGGTCATCGTGCCGAGTTCAACACCAGAGGTCTCGTGTTCGATTCCGGTGCTGCGAGCTGCCACCCTCGATGAAGCGATCAGCTTGGCCCGGTCCTTCACGCCGAACACCGCAGGTTCAGCCCGCACCTAGGGTCAACGTCGTCGAGGAGAGGAGATCCACCATGGTCACGAGCACAGAAGCCGTCATGGAGTGGGGTGACTACGCCACCTGGTACCGAGTGACGGGTGACCTTGGGGCCGCGACCCCACTGGTCATCCTCCACGGTGGACCCGGTATGGCGCACGACTACCTCGACTCGCTGACCCGTCTCGCAGACGCAGGCCGTGCCGTCGTCCACTACGACCAAGTGGGCTGCGGTAAATCCAGCCACCACCCAGACGCTGATCCCTCGATGTGGACCGTCGAGCTCTTCCTTGAGGAGCTCACCCGACTGCTCGAAACGCTCGGCATCGACCAGTCTGGCTACCACCTCTTGGGGCAGAGCTGGGGTGGCATGCTCGCCGCGGAGTTCGCCGTGCTCCAACCTGACGGGCTGCGCTCGCTCATCTTGAGCAACTCGCCGGCATCCATCCCCACCTGGACCGCCGAAGCCCGTCGCCTACGCCTCGACCTGCCAGACGAGGTACGCGACACCCTCGATCGCCACGAAGCTGCTGGCACCATTGATGATCCCGAGTACTTGGCCGCAGCCCAGGTCTTCTACGACCGCCACGTCTGCCGGGTGGTGCCGAACCCTGAAGAGGTACAGCGCTCCACCGAGCAGTTCACCGCCGATCCGACGGTCTACCTGACCATGAACGGACCCACCGAGTTCCACTGCATCGGCACCATCAAGGACTGGACCATTGAGGACCGTGTCCACTCGATCTGCGTGCCGACCTTGCTGTTGACTGGTGCCTACGACGAGGCCACCGAGTTGACCAACCGTCCCTTCGCCGAGCACATCCCCGACGTGTGCTGGACCGTGTTCCCCGAGTCGAGCCACATGCCCTTCATTGAAGAACCTGAGGCCTACGACGCCGCCGTGCTCGAATTCTTCGACGAGGTTGACCACGCTGTTCGGTAACCGTCGGCCCTGACGGAAGTCGCCCGAGAGGGGGCTGGTACAATTGGGGTCCCCCCTTCCCCGTGCAGTGACCCCTTGGCGGTCCGCGGGGACGACGTCTCGAGGAGTGCTGTGTTCAAAGTTGGCGACAAAGTGGTTTACCCTCACCACGGAGCAGCGACCGTCGAGCGACGCGAGAAGCGCCTCACCCCAACCGGTGAGAAGAAGGAGTACCTCGTGCTCCGCCTCGCCTACGACGATCTCACGCTCATGATCCCCGCGGATAACACCGAGACGGTTGGTCTGCGGGAAGTTATCAACGACGAAGAAGTCGAAGAGGTCTTCGCTGTGCTGCGCAAGAAAGAGGCGCGCATGCCGACCAACTGGTCCCGCCGCTACAAGAACCACTCCGAGAAGCTCCGCTCCGGCGACATCTACCAAGTGGCTGAAGTGGTCCGCAACCTCTCCATTCGCGACAAGGACAAGGGCCTGTCTGCTGGTGAGAAGCGCATGCTGAGCCGTGCTCGCCAGATCCTCGTGTCGGAGTTGACCTTCGCGTTGAACGTCGATGAGGCCACCGCTGAAGAGCGCCTGACCGAGGCGCTGCCGTAGTCCCATGATCTGCGCCATCGTCGTCGCTGCCGGGAGCGGCACGCGATTTGGCGGCCGGAAACAGTTCATCGAGGTCGCTGGGCGTTCTGTCGTCGCCTGGTCGATCGCCGCCTGTCGTTCGGTCGCTTCCCAAGTCGTCGTGGTTGTGCCCGCAGACATCACCCCAGAAGATCTCCCCGCCGACCTCCAAGCTGATGTCGTGGTGGTGGGAGGAGCCACCCGAGCCGATTCGGTCCGTGCCGGCCTCGCCAGCGTCCACCCACACGCAACCTGCATCGTCGTCCACGACGCAGCCCGTCCCGCGGCCGGTGCCGCGCTCTTCCACGCCGTGACCGAAGCCATCGCTCAAGGGGCGGCGGCCGCGATCTGCGCCACCCCAGTCACCGACACCGTCAAGGTGGTGGCCGATCGGAACGGTCGCTCCATCGTGGTGGACACGCTCGATCGCTCGAGCTTGGTCGCCGTGCAGACCCCTCAGGCCTTCGCAGCCGACGTGCTGCGTGCCGCGCACGCCAGCGGCGGCGACGCCACCGATGACGCCGGTCTCGTCGAAGCACTCGGGAAAACCGTCGTCGTGGTGCCGGGCGCACCGAACAACGTGAAGATCACCGATGCGAGCGACCTCGACCTGATTCGTGCGAGCCTGTCGTGATGCGCATCGGCCACGGTTTCGATCTCCATCGGGTGAGCGATGACCCGGAGCGCCAGCTCGTGCTCGGCGGCGTGACGATTGCAGGAGCCCCCGGGCTCATCGGCCACAGCGACGCGGACGTGGTCACCCACGCCCTCTGCGATGCCCTCCTCGGCGCTGCGGGTCTCGGCGACATCGGCGTGCACTTCCCCGACACCGACCCGACATGGGCCGGAGCCGACTCACTCGCCCTCCTCGCCCACGTGGTCTCCCTGGTCCACGCAGAAGGGTGGACGATTGCCAACGGCGACATCACGGTCATCGCCGAAGCGCCCAAACTCGCCCCGCATCGCCTGGCCATGCAGGAGCGCCTCCGTGCGGTCACCCGTGCACCCATCAGCGTCAAAGCCACCACCATGGAACGACTCGGCCCCATTGGCGAAGGACTCGCCCTCGCCGCCGAAGCCGTCGCCCTGCTCGAAGGAGATCCATCATGAGCCGTCCACCACAACGCGGACCGAGGACCCCGAAGCCCACGAGCTCGTCCAAGCGCGGTGGCCAAGCCGTGCGCGCTCGTCAAGCAGCTGCTGCCCGGGGCGAGCGTCGTCCGGCTCGCAGTCGCGACGACGGTCTCGGCGGCGACCAAGTTGAAGGCCGTCGTGCGGTGCGCGAGTTACTCGCCGCTGGATCCCGGACCGTGCAGCGGGTCCTCATCGCCTCAGGACAGGACCCCTCCGAGCAGCTCGACGAAATTGAGATCCTCTGCCAGGGCGCCCGGGTGCCGCTGGAACTCGTCTCACGGGCCCGCCTCGAGTCCTTGGCCCGCACCGACTCCAGCCAGGGCGTGTTGGCCCTCACGCGACCGATCGACCCGGTAGATCTCGACGACCTCGTCTACGACGTCCCCGGAGGGCTGTCACCGTTCCTCCTCGTCGGAGCCGGCATCACCGACCCTCGGAACTTAGGAGCCCTGCTCCGCAGTGCCGAGTGCGCCGGGGTGAACGGCATCGTGCTGCCCCGCCACCGCTCTGCTCGCCTGTCGCCAACCGTGGCCAAGACCGCAGCTGGCGCCATTGAGCACCTCCGATTCGCCACGGTGCCGGGCATTCCCGCAGGGCTTGAGCGCTTGTCGAAGCTCGGGGTTATGACCATTGGCATGGCCGGTGAGGCCAAGCGGAGCCTCTTCGACCTCGACCTCGGGAACACTCCAATCGCCCTCGTGCTCGGCGAAGAAGAGCGTGGCCTCGCCCCGCTCGTGCGTCGGCGCTGCGACGAGTTGGTCTCCATCCCCCAGTTCGGCGAGGTCGAGTCGCTCAACGTCTCGGTTGCTGGTGCGGTGGCGATGTACGAGGTGACTCGCCAGCGGATCGCGGCGAACCGCTGAGGGCAGCACCACGCCACGCTCGACGTGGTGGTTCACGACCTCGCCGAGCCGAGCGAGGGGCCCCTCAGCCTAGATTCCCGGTGCTCAGCGGTTCGCTGCACCAGATCCCCCACCACGACTCAGTGCAGAACGATTCGAGCCGTTCACGACCTACATGCTGACGTTGGGATTGGCCTCTGCAACATTCATCACTGAAATTCCTCTGCATCGGAGAGATCTGCAACAACTCCTGCCGTAATTGGGAGCTCTGTGCAACAAATAGATGATTTATTCGAGATGAGGGATGAGGTTGCACCAAAGTGGTCGACAACGATGGGCCCACGAAGAGATTGCCAACGACCAACCTCATCAACCGATCAGACCATGCCTACTCAAGCAAGGCAGCGATATCAGCGGCGCTGATGGCGCTTGAGGTGAACTCGCCATCACCGAAGACGTCGTTGAAGAGCTCAGCCTTCTTCGCCTTGAGGGCCATGACCTTGTCCTCCAAGGTGCCCTTAGCCACGAGGCGGTAGACCATGACCTTCCGGGTCTGGCCAATGCGGTGGATTCGGTCCACCGCTTGAGCTTCGGCGGCCGGGTTCCACCACGGGTCGAGCAAGATGCAGTAGTCGGCTTCGGTCAGGTTGAGCCCGAACCCACCAGCCTTCAAGCTGATGAGGAATGCCGGTGCTGCACCAGAGCGGAACTCCTCAATGACCGCAGGGCGGTTCTTGGTCGAGCCATCTAAGTAGCACGACGAGATGCCCTCAGCCGTCAGGCGACTGCGGGCCAGCCCTAAGAACCTCGTGAACTGGCTGAAGACCAGAACCCGGTGGCCATCGGCCACGATCTCGCTCAGCATGTCCATGAGGGCATCGAGCTTGGAGGAGGGCACCCCCTCAACGTCGGGGTCGATGAGCGAGATGTCGAGGGCCGCTTGGCGGAGCAAGGTGAGTGACTGGAAGATCTCGAACCGGTTCGCCGAGAAGTCGTCCAAGAGGCCGAGGACCTTCTGGCGCTCGCGGTGGAGATACTGGTCGTAGAGACGACGATGCTTCGGAGAGAGTTCGATCTCCATGACCTGCTCCTGCTTGTCGGGCAGGTCGTCAGCGACCTGCTCCTTCGTGCGACGGAGCAAGAACGGCCGCATCCGAGACTGGAGCTGCGCCAAGCGCTCACGGTCTCGGTGCTTCTCAATGGGGGTTCGGTAGTACTCGGTGAAGCGTTCTGGCGAGGGGAAGAGCCCGGGCGAGGAGATCGACAGCAGGCTCCACAGCTCCATCAAGTTGTTCTCGATGGGAGTTCCCGACATCGCCACCTTGAACGCCACCGGGAGTGCCTTGGCGCAGGCGTAGCCCTTAGAGGAACGGTTCTTCACGAACTGGGCCTCATCGAAGAACGCGCCCGACCACGCCACCTCGCCGTACTGATCAGCCTCGATGCGGAAGAGGGCGTAGGAGGTGATGACGAGGTCACAGCCCTCTGCAACCTCGGCGATGGTCGTCCCCCGGCGACCCTTGGCTTCAGTGATCGTGGCGAGCGCCAAGCTGGGGGCGAACTTCTTCGCTTCGAGCGCCCAGTTCCCAACCACGCTCGTCGGCGCGACGACGAGGAAGGGACCGGCAGTTGGGTCACAATCCTTGGCATGGACCATGAGCGCGAGGGCCTGGAGGGTCTTGCCGAGACCCATGTCGTCGCCCAAGACACCACCGAGGCGGTGCTCGTAGAGGTGTGCCAGCCACGTGAAGCCTTCGGCTTGATACGACCGCAGCGTGGCGGCAATGCCGCTCGGCACCAGAACAGGGTCACCGGTGCCAACCTCGGCTAATTGGCGGAGCGACTGCTCCCAGGCGGCTGCTTGACCCTGGAGGACGCCGAGGGCCACGAGGTCATCGAAGATCCCCGTCTGGTAGCGGTTGACCTGGAGGGTTGCCGAGCGAACGTCGCTCAAGGCCCGGGCCTCGGTAATGAGCTCACCGAGGGCGATGAGCTCTGGTGTGTCGAGCGAGAAGTAGGTCCCCGACGGCAAGACCAAGAACGACTGGCCTTCAGCGAGTGCGGTGAAGAGGTCGACGTAGGGGACGGGTTCGCCGCCAACGGTGACCGAAATTCCGAGATCGAGCCAGTCACCGTTGGGAGACGTCGACCCATCGACGACCACGATCGGCGCCTCTTGCGCCTCCCGGTAGTCCGGAACCGCTCCCTCGAGGTCAACCCGGAGATCGGGGATCATCCGGAGCAGCGGGAGGATCTCGGTCATGGCGGTGATTGCCGCCATGCCCTGGAGCTGCGCAACCGGGCGCACCCGCGGCACCGACGAGGAGTCGATGAGCTCGGGAACCGCCACGCAGACTTCCGTGGCCCGCTCGAGGACTTCACGCTCCTCTCGGTGCAGGAGGCGAAACGGTGTGTGCCAGAGCGGTTCGGTCCACGAGGTTCCAACCGTCCCTCGTGACCACGTGAAACGGGCAACGTGGTCCTCAGTCACCGTGACGGTGAGCACGACGACCGGGGGGCCAGATTCAGGGAGGTCGACGGACCCATCACTCGAGCCGAGGTTGACCTTTCGGGCCAGATCGCTGACGGAAATCGACAGGAACTTCTTGACGTCGGCTTCGGGAACGTCGAACTTGGCGCGGCGCAGGAAGTTGCGAAGCCGCTCGTCGATGCTGGCGGCCAAGGGGGCCATCTGGAGCGCAGGAGCGCCACTCGACCCTGCCCCCCACCAGGCGATGCCGTGCGCGGGGTTGCCAATGAGCAGCGACCGCTCAATGGCGATCGGGCGCCCGTGGATCTCCACACGGGGCTCAACGTGGAGTCCGGTTCCCCGTCGGGTGATGTCCAAGGTGAGGTAGGCCTCTTCTGACGCAACCGGCAACAGGGTCGGCGGCTTCACCTGCTGGAGGAGGTGCACCCCTGAGGCCGCTGCGTCTTCGAGCAGGTTCCACAGGCCGCGGGTGGCGATGTGCTCCAGACGGATCTCATCGGTCGTCGGGAGGTAGGCGCCGGAGACCTGGCCGAGGGCCCGGAGCTCCTTCACGATCAGGTAGGGCTCGCTGGCGACCGCATCGCCGTCGAGGCGGCGGTAGAGCTCGTCGATCTCGGCCCACGACACACCCTTACGGGTCCAGGTTCCCTGCTCGGTCATCTGCACGGGTGCGACACTGATGCCCGGACCCGTCGTTGCCGACGGCCCAGACAGCACGAGGGTGAACAGGAGGCCGAGCTCCGTCGTCGGAACCTCTGCCGTTTGCGCTCCACCGAGCAAGGAGGCGACTGAGTCCTGCCAGGAGTCCGTCACCGCAGCAGCGTCCACGGTGGCCACCGAACCGAGTGGCGCAGGAGGAGCCGAACCTGGTGCGAGCAGGAGCGCGATGACATGCTTGCAGTCGAAGCGCATCGGACACGTACACGTGGACTCAAGCGACATGATGTGTCCCGTTGGGCCACGGGTGATCGTGGCGGAGACGACGTAGGGACGAATGGCCGAGCCCGTGACTTCCCCAACGACGTTCAGTCCGTTGGCGGACTCCATCCGCTTGGCGACGCGACCAGCGAGCGCGTAGGCAACACCACGGGAGTAGGACCCGCCATCGACGAGTTGTCGAAGTCGCTCTCGGTCCTCCTTGGTGATCACCGCGCTCCTCTCGACGTACTCATGGGGGGTACCTACCGTACCGGCCCGCTGTCACAACGGTCGGAGGGAGACCCTCAGGCGTTCGACCAGTCCACGCCGAGGTCAGAGGTGCACGCCGCGCACCGCGTCGCCGCCACGGGGATTTCGGTCCGACAGGCGGGGCAGGGAGCCTTCAGCACCGCAGTTCCGAGCCGGCGGAAGAGCGCGCTCGAAGGCTTGACGACGAAGAAGAACAAGATCGCCGCGGTGAGGAAGAACGTGATGAGGTCGGTGATGAAAATCCCATAGGCGAAGACTTGCCCGTGGACGGTGAAGGAGAGCGAGTCGAACGGTGCCTTCGAACCGAAGATCAAGCCGAAGAGCGGCGTGATGAACACCGACACGAGGGACGTGATGATCTTGGAGAACGCAGCACCGATGACGACCGCAACCGCGAGGTCGACGAGGTTGCCACGGAGCACGAACCCTTGGAATTCCCGCAAGATTCCCAGCTGACGACGAGCGTGATGGGAAATCGACTTCGGCATGGCGTCCTCCTCTGTCGTCAAGTGTGCCAGCAACCTTCACCGAGCAGCGATCACCGAACGACGCGCAGCACCGGCCGCTCCTGTCGGATCACCGTGGTCACTTCGCCAGCATCGTCGGTGATCGAGAGTTCCCCGAACTTCCACACCATTGGCCCATAGGTTCCTTGGCCGTAATCGCCGTAGTACTTGGCGAGCCGGAGGGCGTCATCAACCGCACAGACTGCGCAGTGCGTGACGAAGGTGAAGGTTCTGCGATGACGGCCCAATCGGCCCTTGACTCCAATCAGCATGGAAAGAAGATGCGTTTGGGATGTGACATTCTCCGAGCGCAACCGCCTTCGGACGAGGTATGTAACCTGCTCAACCCAGAGATTGAATTGTCCCGACCGTCTCCACCGTTCCGCTTGGAGTACCCCAGGCGATGGTGGAGCCCGACACTGCGAAGAACGCCCCTCCCGTGAGGCTCTTCACGGAGGACGTACTCACCGCTGCCCCGAAGAGCGCCATAGAAGGTTGGGTTTGCGATGCGGTCACTTGGGAAGGCAACAGCAGGACGAGGAGATTGCCCTTGGAATCCACACCGAGAACTTCTCTCGAGCCAGCCCACACCAGTTTGCGGAGTGTCCCGAGTGAAGCGTTCGGCTCGATGGCCATCGCAACCGAGAGGTTGCCACCCACGATGGTGAAGAGGTATCCCCCAGCCAGGACGACCACTGCCCCAGAAGCACTCGAGGTCATCGATGTGCAGGCTTGCGGAAGCTGCGTTGACGTCGACGGAGTTGCCACGACGCCATTCGCGAGCCCAGAAACCGCGAAGGCATCCACCACGGAAGCAGAGCACAGTTCGAGCTGCGTTCCATCTGGACTCACCGAGAGTGCAGTCACCGTCGGCGTGGGGGCCGTGAACACCAGACTTGAGACGACCACCGTTGGAGAACTCTTGGCAACAACGAGTTCCGCCACAGCGTTTGACCCCGTGAAGGTGACGAAGATTTCATCGTTCGGAGAGTTCGTCGCACTTTGGACCACGATGTCCTTTGCGAGTGCGAAGTTAACCCCCGTGGGGAGCGGCTGAACGAGATTTGCACTCCACGAGGATCCACCGAGGGTGGCAACTTCCACCTTTGCCGATGTGGGATCCAGCGAGTAGAGCCGATTGCCGTCGGCACTGAATGCGGCTGCAGTTACTGATGTCGCTGCATCGGTCACGGTTGCTGCGCCAGCCCCGAGGGATGGGGCAACGTAACCAGTCGTTGCCGCTATCGATATTGGTGGATCGATGGATGCGGGAGTAGTCGTTGTTGTAGAGCCAACGGTCCGCGATGCCTGGAGCGTCACGGTTCCCGTAGCGGTACTCGAGTGGCAAGCGTTCGCCGAAGCGGAGATCCACGTTGTCGTACCAGCAAACTTGCATTGGAAGGTCGGTGCCGACGATGAGGTTGACGCTGCATTCGTGAGGAAACTGAATTCCGCAAAATTTGGATCTTGAGTCTTGAAGGTCACCGTCACACCGCCCGAAGGGTCAGCAAAACCTGTCACGGCCGTTGGCCGCCACGGCATTGACGGATCATCCAACAGCGTTTCTTGTTCTTGGGCGCTTTGGTCTCCAAATGCATCAACCGCGACGACTTGAACGGTGTACTGCGTGATCTTCAACCCTGACAACACACAGAAATAGTGTCCACCTACCGGTGCATTTGTCGGTGAACACGCCGCAACAGAGGTATGACTTCCCGGCAACGAGGCGGAGACGCGGTAGAAGCTGACGCTGCTTGCGTTCACCGTTGGAGCGTTCCACCACACAACGAACCCATTGCCGCTCTTCGTGAGGAGGCTGCTCCCAGTTTGAATCGGGTCCAGGGTGAGCCCCGTCGGAGCACCCGGTTGCAGGGGCGGAGGTGTCCAAGACAGCGCAGCCGGGGCTGAGATCGAGGGGTATTCCGTCGTGGTATTCGTCACCGGGTTCAGAATCGACGCGTATTCAGTGACTTGGACGGTCGGGTTCGCACCGACCGCATTCTGCGAGAACACGCACGATGGAGTCGCGGTGGTACTCGCACACGTTGTTCCCGCTCCAAGGACCTTCACCACGCTTCGAGTGATCGGGAAGCCGTTCACGAGACCGGGAATCCACGAAACTTGCAGCGCCCCATTCACCGTTGTCGCGACAATGTTGGTTGCTGGAGCAGGCGTGCCCATGGTGAACATCTCGCACGTATTGGCCTTTGCACTGTTGCTGCAAATTCCCTGGGATGCCAACTGCGGTGGGCTCGTCGCTCCGTAGGCATCAGTGGCAACAACCCAGACCGCGTAGGTGAGTCCAGGGACCGCTCCCCCGACTGAACACGTGATCGTTCCATTCGCCGGCGTCGTGGGGCATGGTGCTGAGATCAGCGCGCCGTCTCCAACCGCATCTTCAGCCTCCACTTGGTACGACCCAATTTGATCACCTGGGGCAAGCGTCGCAGGATTGAAATTCACCGAAATCGTCGATCCAGAACCCATCGTCTCGCTGTTGATGGTGGGTGCACCAATTGGGCCAGCCATGAACCACGGAATAGTGGGATAGGTCAACGAATTTCCGACCCCATCGGATGCAGTCACTGACACTGAAAAGAGCTGGTTGGCTGTCAAATTCGGGATTTCACAGAAGGGCTCAATGGGGCCACCCGTAGATTGAAGACCCTGCAGTTTGTAGCTCGCTGACTGCGCAGTGCACGTAAATGTTTGCGAGCCATTGAGGTTGACACTTATTTCCAGATGGGAAGGATCTACCCCCCACAAATTCAATTGGGTGTCGCCCTCGCCTGATGATGCAATGGTGACTTGAAGTTGAGTACCCGACCCATCGTTCTGAAGACTGATGGTCCCGCCCGTCGGTCCCGACGCGAACGTGATTGGATCTGAATACGACGTCCAGTTTGAAGCGCCCAAGTTGTTGACTGCCCTCACCGTAACGACGTATGTGGAATTGAACTGGAGATTTGAGCTCAGAACTGTTTCGTTGTGATTCTCGCTTGATCCAACGGCACCAGGCGCGCTCCCTTCGAAGTACTGAGCGCCACACTGCTGCGGGGCCGAATCTCCCCAACTCGTCGGGTCAGCGCATTCTTGAGCCGTAGGACCGGAAAGTGAAGAAACGGGAACCGCATAGATCGGGAAATCGTTGATTTTCCCAAGTCGATCGTTCACGTCGTAGTTCACCTGAATCCCACCAGAAATCGCAGTGACTGTGGGCGTTCCCTCCATCACCGGCGATGCTGGAAAGGGGGTCGGTGCCGACGAGGACGCTGCCGAGGTAAATCCATCCCCTGCCGCCAGATCGTTCGTCGTTGTGACACTCAACGTGTACTGACAGCCGAGGTAAATCCCCGTGGAGCAAACAGGAGATGGAACCGGTGCTGGGTTCGCAACGAACGAACAATTCGTCTGGTTGGCGGACGATGTCGCCGACCCCACTGTCGTGGTTGCATACTGCAGGGAGCAGGTGTACCCCCACGAGGAACTTCCTCCCGCCGATGCAACCGTGTCGCCGTTCCACGTTGCCGTCATCGTTGAGGTGCCGTTCCCGCTGTCCACATTGACGTTTAGGTTCGCGGGGGCGTTTGGCGTCGTGATCGGAATGACCGTTGATGGCAGGAATCCCCACGTCACCGAATCGGCTGAGGTAAAGGTTCCACCTTGGCTCGCCTCGACGGCAACGTGGTACGACATGCCAGGGACTAGGCCCGTGATCGCGCAAGAGGTGGATGCTGACGAACACGACGGTCCCGCGGAATTGAACGATGTCCCATCCGCCCACGCGAAGGCTTGGTAGTTCGTCGCTGCAGGGTTGGCAGTCCATTGAACCTCGATGCTGTTCTCACCAGTCTCACCAGCTGCTGCACCAACGAGTGCACTGACCACCGGTGCTCCGGGAGGCGTGAGCGAGACTGATGGTGAGGCAAATCCATTGGAGACACTGATGGTCCACGTGGGCGCCTGGCTCACGTTGGGAGTAAAGGTGTAACAGTGGTCCCCCACGAGGGTCGTGCACTGCGTCGAAACTTGAGCAGCAGAAAGGGAGAGCGTCGTCACTGCTGCACCCGAGCCATAGGTGATGGTGTAGCCAGTGATCCCTCCGGGAGCCGAACCCACATCGGTTGGATTCGCCCACGCGAGCGTGACCTTTCCACTATTACTCGGGTCGTTCGTCGCAACCTTGAGACTCGATGGAGCTGCGGGTGCTCCGTACACCACAGTGGAGGGGCTCAAGCCCGTAGAGAGCGAGAGCACACCTGGAGCATTTGAGCTCTGAACGGAGAATTGGTACTGATGCCCCTTCGTCAGTCCAGTGCAGATCGTCGATGTAGCTGATCCACTAGCCGGCTGACATCCCGCATCCGGACCTAGCGCGGCATGGAGATCCGTGAGATCGATGACGTATCCCGTGAGTGGTGACCCCCCATTGTCCCCCGCAGTCCACGAAAGTTGCACTTGCCCATTCGTCGTTGGCCCCGCGTCGGACTTGAGGATCGTCGCGGTGACGTTGGTTGGTGCACTCGGGTACGTGAAGGGGGTCACGCTACCGAGTGAGCTCGTTGACGTATTTGAACCGCTCGTTGAAGTGAGCGTGAAGGTATACCCATGTCCAGGGGTGAGGTTGATACAGGTCACCGAAGCCTGGTTCCCGTTGATTGACGGCGACGGACACGAACCGGCTACTCCATCACTCACACTTTCTGTAGGCACCGGTCCGGAAGCGGGAAGGTTCCACGACAACGTGATCTTGTCTCCACCTGGCCCATAGGGAACCGGTCCAGCCTGGACAGAACTCCTGGAGAGCACATCAACTCCTGGAACCACAGTGGAGGTCGGCAGACCAGTGATGATCGGGAAACCCGATTGGCATTCAACGGGTGTGACCTGGACGGTCAGTGGATCGAGACTCGAACTCGGCGTCGTCGCGACCTGCTGACCACTTGCCGCTCCGCACGAAGAAGTCGTCGCTCCTACAACAGCGCTTCCCTCATTGATCGAGATGCTGGCACCTTGGGTCCCCGGAGCGTAAACCCCATAGGTTCCGAACGCGTACGCAACGGTCGTTTTCCCTCCCGTAACATCCGATGCTGCGGTGACCGATGCTGGACTTCCATCGAGGAGCGCTGTCGCAGTGACTCCCGCGGATGACGTCACCGAGAGCTGATAGCCATCGAGAGGTCGGAGTCCAGTCAAGGTGCAGCGATTCCCCGAAGAACTCGTCGGGGTCACGAATTGAGGGACAACCGAGGGAGCGTTCGGATCCTTCGTAACTCCAGAGCAGGTGTACGAAGTGGTTCCAGCGACCTGAGCAGGATCGGTCCAACCGAAGGAAATAGTCTCAGTTCCACTCGAGACCGAGGAACTCGCTGGTTGGATGGCGAGACCTGAGGGTGGCGTCGTGACCGAACCCACCGACGACAACAGTTGCGGCGATGCATTGGTTTGTTCAACGACGAATTGATACGGCGTGTTGGCTGCGGCTCCAGATACGGAGCACGAACCTGAGAACGCACCTTGAGAAGCGGAACCTACGCACGAAGACGATGCGAGTCGGGGATTCGTCACCAGGGAGAATGACCCGGCAGTGGACGTTGAGGTAAAGGGAACTGAAATCGTCGCAGTGGAACTACCTGACGTGATCGCAGTGGGCGTTCCAAGCATTGGGCGTCCAGGATCAGGAACCACCGTTGTCGCCGGGGTAACCGGCGAGGAGGACGTACCTTCTGCATTCGTCGCCGAGACCTGAAAGCTGTAGGAGATCTGTGGAACGAGGTTCGTGCACGTCCACTTCGCGGTCCCGGAACTCGCGCACTTCTCCCCCCAGGTGTTCGGCGAAACAGCAACTGCCGGTGAGAACGAAGAGGGGGGACCCGATCCATCGTCGTGCGCCACGAGGGCAACTGTTTGACCAGTCGATCCCTGAGTTGCGCTTAAGGTCAATTGTGGGAGCGCCGCAGTGAACGCTGTTACCGGTCCCTTTGAGGTCGAAATACTGAATGGTGCTTTCTTTCCCCGCTTCACCGGTGTGCCAGTCGCCCTCACTCCGATGTAGTACGACACTCCAGGTGTCAAACCAGTCAGGATGTTGCAGCCGCCGGAGCCTCCACTGCGCTGGACGCTGCTCTGACATTGGGGGCCCTTCGGTGAAGCACTCTGAGGGATCGGCGACGTAGAGGCCCACGCTGTGACGGATGTGATGCCCTTTCCTCCAGGTACCGTCCACCTAACTGCAATTGAGGCCGTCTGCTGTGAACTCGAAGTTGATGCCGGTGACACCGGAGCCTGAAGGGTCGGTGCCGGAACGGTGGTCGTACTGGCCCCCACGGCACTCGGCGTCACCGAAAGAGTTCCGCACACAACCACAGCAGACACAACCATTCCGACAACTCGGCGTAAGGCGACGGAGCCTCTGGGGTTGAGAATGGACGTTTCGCTATTTCGCCAATGCAACATCGACAACCAACCTTCTAGAGGAACACAGCTTCCATTCGACTTCAGCTACTGATGCTCCAAGGAGCCAGTTCTACCGAGCAGCCTTGTTCGTTTCGATGAGCCACTTGATGGAAAATCCAAGCCATACCCCGGAAGCAATCGGGACGAGAATTCCACCGAGGGAAAAACCGACGCCACTCCCCGGGCTCCGGAGCAACAGGAAAATCAAGAGAAGGAGCAATGTCACCGACGCAGCAACAACATGGGCGATTACACGGTGGTTCTTCTGGAGAAGTGGTGGCTGCAGAGCCGCCATGAGAAAAACCTCTACAGCTCCTGCCAAACCGATGAGCACCGTGAGCCACATGAAGGATTCCAAGTCAGTTGCCGTAAACGAGACCGAAAATAGACTTGAGGAGACTGAATAGAAAGGAAGAAAGCCTCCGATAAAGACTACGAACGCTGCGCCAAACAACACCCAGTCAATGACCGCCAACCGAGAGAAATCGACTGCAAAGATTCGACCAGAGGGGGAGCCTGAGGGACCTGCTACTGCTCCAGCAACAGGGGTTCCACAAGACGCACAGAACGCCATCCCTTGGTCGACACTACCTCCACATTTTGCACAAAATGCCATTTGAAATTTCCTTTCAGATGAGAACAACTGTTTCGCGAATGCTCACCAGCACGACGCTACCGCAGACGACTCCTCGCCCGCCGTGCCTGAATGACCCCAACGATGGACACTCCAAGCAGGAGTAGGGAGAGAAATGCGGCGAGTATCGAGGGGCCAGTAACCCCATGGACTCCAGCAATGCTGCTACCCGTCGAGATGACTGAGGATTGAATGATCACAGCCAAAGAACCCAAAAATGCCAAGCTCATCGCCACCAGTAGTGAAATCCAGATTCCCACCGACTGCCGAACCGTTCGGGAACTGACCATAACGAGGGAGAGAATGAGGGTGGAGAATGAAACCAGGACGAAGATTCGGTCGCGCCACAATCCAAGTACACGCTCCGGAATGCCTGTGTGGTGGAAAAGTTGCCAGAATGAGAGTCCTCTATAGTTCCAAGTCCAACTATGTCCTTGGAATGCTCCCAAGTGGAAGGCGTATTGACCAAGAATTAGGCCAACGAAGCCAAGCATCAGGAACATCAATACCGATCCAACGAGTATGGCAACAGAGAGGAGCGGCGAGACGGTCGAACCCCGAAAACTCTGCATCGTGGCTCCTGTGGAACCACTCATCACCCAAGTTGATGCTGCCGTCGCCGGTTGACCACAGGACATACAGAACACCGAACCAGGAGAGAGAGCTGCTCCACACTTTCCACATGCCGTGGCTTGAGACGGCCCCTGCGGTGCGTTCTGCGAGGTCTCGGTCACCGATCGAGCACCGCAGATCGTGCAGAACGTTGTCCCTTGAGACATCTGATGCCCTGACTGACAAACCGCCATGACGATTTCTCCCCTATTTCACCCAACGTTTCAAACTACTACACAGAAATCTCTCGATAGCGATCACCTATCACTAACGAGATCGCGCTGATTCTGGTCCACCAGTGACTTTCCCAATAGGGTCTCACTGGAGACGTTCGATGACTGCTTGGGCCAAGTGGTACTGCCCAATCGAATCTGGATGGTAGGACCCTCGCCACGAGAGCAGTCCGGCTGCAGCGTTGGTATTGATCCCATAGAACCAGCTGTTCGCTCCATCGCAGAGAGAATGGCCGACGAAGGAATTCGACCCTGCGTTGGGATCGACGTACGTAAAACCAGCCCTCTTGGCTTGTTGACGAATCACCGTGTCCATCGCCGGGACAATGCCCGAGAGGTATGGGAGCACCGATCCTGCAATGGATCCACACCCTCTCTTCTGATCACGTGCAGTGGGGTGGTCGGGCAGCAGATTGGGATACCCCACCACCACAATTCGAGCATTCGGTGCAGCGGCCGCAATGGCACGGTAAGTCGCCTCCAGCGTCGCGGCGAAGCCCGCACTGTGAATGTGGTCGTAGACCTTCGCGATACTCGGAAAATCAGATTTCGCTGAGCACTCAGCCAATCCCCGCCGATGGAACTCGAGAAACGCGGCGTCTGCGGTGAGTCCCAACGCGGGGCTGATGGCATGGATGAGTGCAACGAGGAGAGCTCCGCCAATGACCCCCTTGGCCGTGTGGGCCAGGGATGCGGCGAGGCAGCCGGTCGCGAGGGCCGAGAAACTCACATCGTTCCCGCCAATGGAAACCGTGACGAGTTTGGCCTGTGCCAACCCTGCGGCATCGGCGAGCTGCACCGCTTCTCCATGGTCGCCCGTTGCACCAGCGAGGTGGTAGCTCGTTGCTGGACTCGAACCCCACACATCCCTAGTCGTCGCGCCACTGCAGGCCAGATCAACGAGGGTTCCCGATCGGAGACCCCACGCGGCATGCTTCGGCAGCCGCATCGCCCGCGCCACCACTTCGGGATAGGCAAGGCTTGAACGATCGCATTCATCGTTCGCAGCCGGGGTGCCGGTCGTCACCCCATCGTGATCGACCCAACCTGACCACGTGGTCGCAGGGACGGGATTTCCTTCACCCGAAGAGAAGGAGTCGCCCAGTGCAACGTAGGTCAGTCCCGGTTGACCTCGCTCCTTGATGCTCGATTGCACCGACGATTGGACACCGGTGGACGAGGTCATCTGGAACGTGAGGGTAGAGGTCTCGTCTGCGGCTCCAGGATTCGCTGGAATGAGAATCTCAGAATGCTGGGGGTTCGCGTTCGGCCGACAGTTCGGAATTGCAACGTGAGCACTCTCTGGTCCACTCAGCGTGAACTGACACGAGGCAATCTTCGTCGGCATGGCGTAGGTGACGGCAACGATTGCTCCACTCGAGTCCACGACGCCGGGGTTCACGGAGAGCGACTGCGCCGAGGCTCCAGCAGCAGGCACCGTTAGCACTCCGAGTGGAACGACAGCTGCGGCAACTCCGGTCCAAGGACGCGACCGCACCGATCGTTTGCCGAGCTGACGCGAGCAGGACTTCGCGTCAGCGGATCGCTGGCGGGAGTTCGTCACGCTCATCGCACCCTCGATTGTCGACAGAACTCGGAGGCTGTGGCGATACTCATGCTGCAGTCACGACCCAGGCACCATCCGCTTCTGCATTCCACTGCGCCCACGTCATCTGGAGGGTCATCCCCCACGAAACAATGATCGGGCCGACTGGACTGACGCCATCGACCAGAATCGCATGGCCACCAGCAGTTGGCACCTGGTACGGCCCGAACCACTGCCCTGGTGAGAAGGAGAGGCTCGCTTCGATCGCCTTCGCCTTGGGCAACGCGTTGAGGAGCGCGGAACGGGAGGTCCCGATCCAGTGAGCAGATCGGAGATAGGTCCCTTCGATGCCATAGGTTTGCCAGGTAGAGAACAGCTCTGACATGGTGATCCCACCGTGGAATTGTCCGGTGTGCTGCTTGAACTCAAACGGGATTTGGAGATTCCAGAGCCAGAGTTTGGGGCGCTTACCCAGGACAACAATTTCCCAATTGGCCGCAGATGCATAGGTGCAGTCGCCAACCGCCCAGAATCCCGAGTTCCCATACGTTCCAAACTGGAGAGAGTTGTATCGCTCAATGCAACTCAGGCCAGGCACGCACGACACCGGGTTGTCTGGCCCCGGCCCCATTCCCGAAGAGGCCCCTGATCGTGGAGCGGGAATCATGAGCGTGCAGCTGATGGCCATGATGATGACCATCAGCGACACGCGAACTCCTCGACGAGTCGGAAAGAGTGCGTGCATTGACAGCGCTCAGACGCTCGAAGCGATTTGATTCAGGATTTCCGCGAAGGTGAAGTCTTCGAGTCCTCGACCGGCGATCGATGGGAAGTGCAAGGTGTTGCTCCAGCTGTCACTGATCTCGCTCCATGGTGAGCAATCGGGGGCGTAGATCAACAGACGCTTCGCTGCGAGTTCCATTCCAGTGCTTCCTTGACCGCCACCTTCCCAGTAGTCGTAGAGCGCCCCCATGGTGGTTGGGAATCCGGGAGGAAGCAGGCCAGCTGCGGCGGTCGCTTCAATGGGGTGTGCCGGTGCGTCGGTGAAGAGCACCACGAGGTGCCGACGCTTGTCGAGCCCTCGCTCCCAATCGGACAACATCGCCGCCGCGAGTCCTTCAATGCCGGACTCAGGATCGTCACCTCCGCCCGCTGGTGAGAGCGCACGAACGAAGGCATCGAAATTTCCACGCTCATCGGGGAGTCGGAAGAAGGGTGACTGCGTCAGTGCATTCGATGGGTTGTCGAGGAAGTCCTTGAAGGCGACGACTCGAACTCTCAAGTTGGAGATGGACTTATCCTTCTGCGCCATCACTTCGATGAGATCGTTGTGGAAGTTCAGTGCAGCCTGCTTCACGCCATCGAGCACCGGGCGCATACTCCCCGTGGTGTCGATGACGAAGACGATGTCGACTGCGTAGCCGACTGAGTAGTCATTGCTGTAGATGCTCATTTCTTCTCCTTGTAGTGCTTCTCGATGTCGTGGTGGTTGAACGGATGGATCATGGCTTCTTGTGAATCGTCGACTTGAGCCCGGGCTGCGAGCCTCCCGACGGTGGTGGAGGCGGTGGTGATGGAGGCCGAACAGGAGGTGGCGTTCCTGCCGGGGCAGCAACCGTTCCTCCGAGGATGCAATTGGTGATGGTCTCAGCACTGAAACTCACCAGTTGCTCAATGACTTCGTCAATTGAAGGTCGTGCTGATGGTGACACCGCAATGCAGGAGACAATCAGATCTCGAAGTTTTCCGGTGAGGGAAGGTGTCATGATCGGCGCGCCTGCAAGCGCCGCTTCGCAGGCAAACCGATACGAGGAACGATCAAACGTCGGGAACTCCCCGAGAAGCAGAACGTGCAGGAGGAGGCCGACGGCAAAGATGTCACCGGCGGTCGTGATGTCGTTGGCCTGAACACCGTCACGACCCTTGATGTACGAGAGGAGCTCTGGAGAGTAAAAGCGCTGATCGCCAACGACTGCACCAGGTGGTGGCGGATTGCCACTCGGATACCCATCATCGAAGTCAATCAGTTTGCCCACGAATATCCCAGGTCGCGACTCTTGGATGACGACGTTCTCAGCCTTCAAGTCTCCATGGATGAATCCAGCTCGGTGGAGTACTCGAATCGAGAGCGCCACCGTCCGGAGCGCCGTGAGCGCTTGGTGGGGGTGCAGGTCAACGAGCCGCTGCACAGGTGCGGGAACCACCATGTTGGTCACTTTGTAGTAGGTGCTTCCCGAGCGGAAGATCTCCCTCGTGACCACGAGGTTGCCGCCACCGGGCTGACGACGTTCAATGGCTTCGTTGAGAAGGAGATTTCGTTGCTCGAACGCTGTGCACTCATGGCGCTTCCGTTCGACCACTACCGGACTCCCAGGGCCATCGACCTTCGGATACTTCGGCTGGAGGAACATCTTGATGAAGTAGGGAACCCCGAACTTCATCCCAATTGCCCACTGACCTTGTGCGCCACCTTGCGGTTCGGTCAGGATCTGGTACCCATTGATGACCTCACCGAGCTTCACTGCTGCTCCCCGTGGAGTTCCTGGAGCTCGGCCTCATAGGTTGGCCGATAGCGCTCCCACGCTTCCCGCCGGAATCGGTCGTACTCTTCCCGACTCGCCTTGCTCGTCGTCAGATCAACGAAGGGTTGGTAGTAAGACCCACGCATGTGCTCGGCCCGAGCAGCGAAGGCAGATTGCATGGCGGCGAACGATTCGAATCCAACGGCCACAATCGAGAACGACACGTCGTCTCGGGCAACCTCGTTGATGACCTTCAGCAGGCGGTCAGCCCACTCGCTCGCAGTGCTCGCTCCCATGAGTGTTCTCAGTACCTCAGCCTCAAACATCGGGGGGGTGGGCCAATACCCGAAGCATCCATCGCTCGCAGAAATCACGATGGCAGGTTTCCGAACTTGGAGGTCGACCTGATTGACGGTGACAGGTCGATCAGCACACACCAAGTTCTCGAGCGGTGGATCCTCGGTGAGGGAATCGAACGCATCGGGAATACGCGTGTCATCGACGGAGAGTTGCTGGAGACCACTGGTTGGGGTGAGCGTGTAGCACCGCGAATCTCCCGCCCACAGCACGCGGAGGTTCACGTGATTGCGGAATGCACTGAACAAGATCGCAGCCATGGTTGTCGGCAGCACGCGCGCGAACGAACTCGTGAGGTTCGTCTGCACCGCGTCGAGCGAACCTGAGTGCTCCGCAAAGCTCGCGGCGAGTGCAGCCCGCAGATCCTCACCCTCCGGGAAGCGATCCTTCCCTTGCACCCAAGGAGTGATCCACTGATGGAACGCCGCACGTCCCAGTCGAGCAGCTTCAAAAGCTTGCGTGACCGCTCGGTCTTCCCGATTCACCACCACTGCACCGGCGCCACCAGTGCCATCGAAAGTGCAGAGTGCGCCGCGGTCTGCAGTGGAACTCACGATGGCAATCGGTGGAGCGTCTTCGCCCTTTCCAGGAGTCTTCTCACTCCATCCACCAGTGATCTCAACAGCCTTTCGGGGATGAGCGCTCCAGACCATTCCTTCCTCAGTGAGCACTGGAATTACCGGGGCATCGGGCTTTCCATTCCCCTGGACTTCATCGTCACCGAAGCCGAACCAGCGAATAGTGCGACCTGCCTTCATGAGCGTCAACGGTGCGAGGGAGAGAACCTGGGCTACTCGGCCGCGTGGGGATGGTTCGTGGAATGAGTTCATTGGTGGATGGAGAGGTTGGGTAGTGGATGTGGCGTTAGGAACGATACGCCGGCGTCGCCTTTTGGACGCGAGGAGAAGGAGGAGTGCGGTAACCGAGAGTAGGAAGAATGCGAGGGCAACAATTCTGATCCTGAAGTTGATCGAGTTCGCTTGGTGAACTTTCGAGGGCTTGAGGGACTTAACGAGAAAGTGCCCTTGTGCTGTCAGCGCTACTAGGTACACCTGTCCACCAAAACGCCAGCGAAATTGGATCGTTGACGGCTTGACCTTTGGGGAGCACTCAACGACGACACCTGCCGTGGTGTTTCTCCGGCAGCCTGCAGTTGGAGTTGAGCGGAAGGCTCCGGGTGCAGGAACGCCATTCACTCCACCAGCAGTTACCGAGCTCGAACCACACGCAGGTGAAGTGTTCGACGAAATGATGACCGTCGTTCCGTCGCTGAGCGGGCAGCTTCCGAACCAAGAATTCTGCGGGGTAGTGATCCCGGACTCGAAGAGATTAGAGGACACCGATGCTGTTGGGCTGAAGGTTGATGATGGCAAGCTTCTATCGGTGCTCGAGAAACTCACGCTGACACTGCAGGTCGACAAGTCATCATCCACGGCGTAAGTCGAAGCCTTTGAGACTTCAGATACCGAGTACTGCAGCACTCCAGGAGACTGAGAAACATTCTGAACAGTGAAGTCGGTGATCGGAGCTTGTCCACATGTAATCATCGGCGTCATACTCAGGCCTTGCGGTGCCTGCATCGATGATGGATTCCAAAACAGATTGCCCGGCGCCCCCACGGTGACGGTCATGGTCGACCATCCATTCGAACCGTCTGTACTCGATCCGGTGGCCTGAGCCGTGACTGTCACGCTCGACGCTGGCCACGTGAAGGCCTGCTTCCCACCATCAATTCTGCTCGGTGGCACGGTGAACGATGGTGCCCCAAGTGGAAGCGGATCAGCGCCCGGATCGACGTAGGACGCCTGAACCCAGATTGGATCCTGCGTTGGGTCAATGCCTTGGGGATACTGCGAACGAATGAGCGAACACGTGCGCGTTGGCGACTGTTGCCATGTTGTCTGCGCACAGGGAAAGTCGATGCCAACAGGTTGGCCGACCCAGTAGGAGAACGTTGGCTGGAAGAGGCCGAGCGATCCGCAGCCCGACGGCGTCAAGGTCAACGTCATCGACGTGGCCAGACCCGGAGGAGTTGGCGTAAATGTGGGGTGGATAGACCCCTTGGCCGCTGGGCCGTAACACGCTGGAGGAAGGGGCGTGAGCCAACACCCATGAACTGCAGTGACCGATGACGTCGAAGTCTCCTGCTTTCCTCCGACGTCAACAGTGGCCACCGCAGAGAGGGTGAACGAGACGGGGATTCCCGTCAGGTTGTTCTGCACCGTAGGAATTGGTGCACGTCCTCTGCTCGCTGGAACCGTGACCGCAGCAGGGGGAGGGACTGAAACCCCAGCTCGACTCAAGGCTGACGAGTCGCACGAGCTCACGTTCACCGTCACGGTGGTGGTTGCACCAGCGTCATTCGGCTGGGAGAACGGCACCTGCCACGAAGCAGTGCTGGCATTCCAACTCGGTTGCCCAGTACTCTTCGGCGCGCTGATAGAACCAAAGGATGTCACCACCGTCAACGGCAAGCTCGGTTGACTCGTCTTCCCACTGTCTGAAGCCGTAATGGTGATGCTGTACTCCGTGGCCTTCTCAAGACCAGTGGTCATGCACGTGAACGTCTTCAACGTGCACGCGGAGTGACCAACATTGGCGACGTTGTTGGTGAGGTCTCTCACAGTGTTGGTGAGGTCTCTCACCGTCGCCGTGTAGGTCTTCGGCGCGCACTGGCCGGTGATCGGGATGTCGTCGAAGTGGACCGTGAACGACGCCACCGTGGGATTCCCGAGAACTTGCAGGTTGGTTGGAACTGGAATTTCAGAGGGGGGCGTGCACTTTGCCCCGGTCACTTCTACCTGAGGCTGGGGGTTCCCCTTGGGCACCGGCGGTGGCTTCGTATGTCCAGCGCCACCTTTCACCGAGATTGTCGCGAGGACGCTCGTCTGCTTCGCAATGGGCGCAAAGCCGTTTCCGTCAATTAACCAGGCCACATTTAAGGCGACTGGATTCACAACGACTGATCCATTGCTGGTGACAACCTGCACGGTGGAGTCGGTCAGGTTGCGAGTCATCTTCTGGAGATTGGGAACCGTGGGCATCGTTCCCGCAGCAAGTTCAAACTCGAGGTGAGTCGTCTTTCGATGAGTGACGGTACTCAACGCTAGGACGTTCCCATTCACCCCAATGAAGGTGGTGATTGGCGGGAAGTTCCCTTTGAGTTCTGTGACACCGAAACTGCACGAGTGCTCGTGGACAGAGGTTGAAATTTCAATCCAAGTGCCGTCTGCGCGCTCGGCGGCCACGCTGCTCTTGGACACCGCACCTTGGATTGACTGAACACGCGTCAACGCACCGAGGCTAGGACCACTGCATGTCTGAGGAATCGACTTCGGTCCAGCCGCAAGGGTAGCCACCGTTCCCGATGCTTGAACGATTACGAACTTTGCGTTCTCCGATTGAATGTTGAGTGGATTCACCCCGGCATACTCAAAATGTTTGGATAGGTGATCCTGCATCTGGCAGATGAGTGCAGGGGTGGCTAGGCAGAGCTCGCCCGATGTTGCCGCCACGCCTCCAGATTGAATTTGAGTGTCATCCTTGCCGTTCTGTTGCAGAGAAAGGCGACCGGGCAATGGAACACTCTTTGACGGCGAATAGGTCGATCCGCTCCAGACCGCGTCCAAGTGCTCCAACGGCACCACCTCGATGCCACTGCGTCCTTGGAGGACGATGTCACCGGTATCTCCATCGATTACAGCAGTCGCTGCCGTAGCCTTTGGACCGACAAACCCCGTTGCAGAGGAGAGGACTCCGGCATTGGTGAGGAAGTTGTAGTGCCCAGCGTTTGACGATGGGCCAGTCGTGTAGAGGAGAGTGCCTCCATTCGACTGCAAGGCCCTGATGTACTGCGTTGGATAACCATTGATCCCAAGAACGCAAGGAAGGCTGGCCACACCGAAGGTAATTTTCTTCGTCTGCCAGTCAAAGAACGAAGGACTACCGATTGAGGCGCTTGCTCCTGAGCAGCCACCACCTGCGTTCTCGAGGAGCACCTTGCCCTCGAATGGTGGGAGGTGCGACGAGGTGGGCGTTGATCCGAGAGTGACGGCGAGTGATAGCGCCAGGATCACCGCAACAATTGCGGCACCGAGAATTCGCCGACTTCTCCGAGGATCTCCGACTACCGATGATCTCGTTGTTCGAAACGCTGGTGTTGCGGTCACAGTGACCATTCCGACGCCGACAGAAATGCAGGAGTTGGCAAACACTTTCCTCCCTGCAACCCCCATCGCATAAGGTGTAACTATACAGCGTTGCAATCAGCACTATTAACATTTCTGTGGACGCCGATAGATCACTCGATTCGGGATACTCAGTCGGCGGAAGAGTGCGAATTTTCCTGCCGCAATAGACGTGAAGTGAGTTGGTATGGCGAAGCGAGCGAAGCGAGGCGTCCTCGAAGAGCCTGTTGCCTCCTTCGATGATGTGCAGGTCTTCGATGAGACCCCCTACGCCACCCGATCTCATGCCATCGACCTCGCTGCCGGACAGCGCATTGATCTCGAAGTGTTGCTCATCGCTTCGTCAACTCAGGATCTCGCCGATGCATTGCGTACTGGGGAACGTCTTCGGGAGATCACCACGCATCCCAATCTCGGCTCGGTGCTCAGGACGTTCGTGGCGGGCACGGGACAGGTCAACCTCGTCTCTGAGGCAACTGAAGGGACGATCTTCGATACTCCAGGTTTTGCCAGTTCACCGCTTGGCCTCAGAATCTCGTTTGCGATCATGATCGGTGGAGCACTCGTGACGCTCCACGAAGCCAACGTGGTTCACGGCGATCTTCGGCCGACAGTGTTCCGGATGAGTCGCTACGGTCAGCCAGTGCTCACCGGTTTTGGATACACCATGCAGCGAGGGTGTCGAAACCTCCCTGACCCCAGCGTGACTGCTTACACCGCACCAGAACTCCTCAGTGGAGGCGAGAGAACTCGGGTGTCTGATCTCTACGCCTTCGCTGCCTTCTGCGTCCACCTCCTCAGCGGAAGCCCGCTCTACGACGTTGTCGGGTCTGGTGGAACTGCCGGGCTCGCCATGAAGATTCTCTCCGAAGATCCCCCAAACCTTCGGCATGCCGGGGTTCCAGAAGCGCTCATTGCGCCATTGTCGACTGCACTGTCAAAGGATCCAACCGCACGCGACGTCAACCTTCGAGATCTCGTCCTTGCACTCTCAGATTTTGAGGGGACTCTCGGCACGCAGACCACGAGGGTTCCCCTCCCGGGCCTCATCATCATCGAAGCGCCTGAAACGCCACCTGCCTCGCCACCGCCACCGCCAGCGAAGCTGGCACCTGAACTGGACCTCAGTGAGGGGTCCTCGGGTTCCGATGAACCACTCCGAGATCTCACGCCGAGAGGTCCACTCGTTGTGCCCCCACCACCGAGGGCCGTTGCGGTCCACCGACCTGCCGTCGCCATTGGCTCGGGAAAGGCGGCCGCCGAAGTGGTCCTCGACGGTGTGGAGATTCCCGAACCGTCCTCCGTGGAAACAGACACCCTCGTGGTCCTCCCACCTCCATCACTCGATGACCTCGCACCAATCCCCGTCCGAAGTTGTCCAAACGGACACGGCGTTCCCGATGGTGTCCGGTTCTGCGCGACATGCGGTTTGACCGTTGTCGTTGGGGATGGTGGTCTGATCCCGTCGATTTCATGTCCTGCTGGTCACCCGAATCGACCGGGAACTCAGTTCTGCAGTGCCTGTGGTACCCAAATTGGTGGCGTGCCTCCGACCTCGGCTCCACACGACGCTGGACGGAACCTTGGCATGCCAGCAGAAACGAGATCGGAGACCGTGGCTCCAAACTCTGCGGTGACTTGTCCAAACGGACACGCCAATGCACTCGGGGCAGCCTTCTGTAGGTCATGCGGAGCAACGATTGTCGCAACGCCCACTACTCCCGCTCCCCGTACCCCTCTTCCTCCTCCCGCACCTTCTCCACCACCGACGAATTCAGTGTGTGTGAATGGCCACCAGCAGATCGGCACTCCGATTGCGTGTGGCATCTGTGGAGCGCCAATGCGCGGCTCTGGGCCTTCGACAACCCCCACCAAGTTGACCGCTACCTGTGTGCGAGGACACATCATGGCGGTTACCGACGCAGAGTGCCCGCAGTGCAAGATGGCGCATGCTCCAGCTGAAGAAGGAGTCGTCGTGATCTTCAGAGAGGATTCATGATGGACACCACGAATCTCGGTGGTGTTCGTTCTCTCGTTCACTCCGCAGCGCAGTTCAATGGGAATCGCTGGAATATGGCTACACGCGCCTTCGCGACTCCGCAATCTGACCCATCGAAGCTGCCGGAGGCTTCAAACGTCAACGGATCAAACGAACCGCCCTCTCCACTGAGAAGGCATGTCGTCCAAGGAGGGAACAATGGACTTCTTCTGTGAATACGGACACGGGGGGAACGCTCAAGCGACCTTCTGCGCGATCTGCGGCGCTGCCGTGCACCCACGGTGTGCCTGCGGGGCCGTCGTGACCTCGGGAACGTACTGCACTTCGTGCGGCAGGCCACTCCTCGGGGGGATTGAGGTCGGAACGAATGCCTACCAAGGTGATCGTGGACCACTCGGGACTGAGCAGGGAGCAAACGCAAGACCTTCGCCCGCCAACACCCCAGCCTCTCCCAGAGGAGCATTGCCACGGCGCAACCGGCTGAAGGGTGGACTCATCGGGGCGTGCTTGGTCCTCGTTCTGGCAACAGGTGTTGGCATTGGAGTGGGGTTCGGCCATGGGACACCAGCGACTCCCAAAACAACATCGACATCGACATCGACATCGACCACCACGTCTTCCCCATCGCAGCACCCGGTTGGCAACCCACAGCAAGAAGCGAGGACGATCAATAACGTCATCCATACGAGCGCAAGCGACCGCGCGACGTCTACCCACGCAATTGGCCTCATCCAGAGTTGCTCCTCCACCGGCGTGCAGGCTGGGCTGAGTCAACTCCAAGGGTCAATCCAAAATCGCGAACAGCTCATCACTTCACTGCGCAGTGGCAACTTCTCAGACCTACCGAATGCATCAGGCGTCATCGCCCGCCTGACGAGCGCGCTCCAGACTTCAGTGAACGACGACCAGGACTTCGCGTCCTACGCCAACGACCTGTTGAATGGGAACACCTCGTGTGGCGGCCCTGATTCTGCGCTTTCTCAGGGAAGTGGTGCTGACAATACGACTGCGACGCAAGCGAAGCAGGCATTCGTCGATCTTTGGAACCCGATCGACTGCACAGTTCTCCACATCTGCGGCTTTCGGTTCCAAAGCACGGACCTGTGACACGGTCAAGGAAAGGCGCACGTCACGCACGCCGTGCGCCGCGAACCAACCGCCGTTGGCTCGCAGACTTTGTCGTTTGCGCGCTAGTCGCTGGGACCCTTCTCGCGATCACCGTGCAGGGTGGGGGACCCAAGACTGCGGACGTTGCCCATCCGTCATCGACCACCATCCCAGTCACCACAACCACAGCACCAGTTCTCTCACCGTTGAGTGCTGATGCTCTTGGACCGTCGATCTCTCAGAATGCGAACCTGACTGCTGCCGTCTTCGACCTCGCGACAAGTCACCTCTTCCTCCTTCATCCCGGCCTGAGGGAAGCGACGGCGTCGATCGTCAAAATGGATATCATGGCGACCTTCTTCGCTGAGGAACGAGCTGGACAATCGTTCGCTCCATCGCTGACCAGTGAGCTGCAGCCAATGGTTGAAGTTTCCAGCAATGATGCGGCAACCACGCTCTGGAACGCCGTAGGTGGAGCTTCAGCAATTGCCCGCTTCGACACCAACATCGGTATGAGGGAAACCACTCCGTCAACTTGTCTCGTCTGCAGTGGGTTCCCATGGCCTGGCTGGGGTCTCACCACCACGAGCGCACGAGATCAGGTGACACTCCTCCGGAATCTTTTGATTGACTCGGGGACGGTTACGCCCGAGCAACGGAACTTGGCCGAACAGCTCCTTGCGAACGTCATCCCTTCTGAGCGCTGGGGAATCTCAAGTGGCGTTCCATCCAATGTGACCGTCGAACTCAAGAACGGATGGGTCCCACTTCAAGACGGACGATGGCAGATCAACTCCATTGGGCATATTGAGGGCGATGGCAGGAACTACCTCATTGCGATCCTCTCGAGAGAGAATTCTTCGGAAGCGTCAGGTATTGACCTCGTAGACAACGTTGGGAGTGCGGTCTTCAAGGCATTAGCCCCGCGTTCAACTTGAAGAATCACGCAGGAGTTCTGAGGGATCACCGCAAGGTACAGATCCAAGGGAACATCATCTTGGTCTAGGAAGAACGACCCCCTTAGCGATAGCATTGACATGTGACTTGTTTCAATGGACATGACGTTTCAATCGGTGATGCCTTCTGCCAGGTATGCGGCGTTGCCGTCATTCAAGAGCCGGCTCACCCCCAATGGGGCGACGCGGTCATCGCCGCTCAAACCTTCGGGCTGGTCTGCGCGAACGGTCACCCTCTCGCAGCGGGACATACCTTCTGCGAAGTTTGTGGTCAACCTGCCCCTGATCTTCATTCCGGATTTATCCCACCGGCCGAGCCATCCCGACCAAAGTGGCTCTTCCCTGTGGTTGGTGGACTCATCGGTGCAATGGTCCTCGGAATGGTGGTCTTTCTCGTACTCCCAAGTTCGAGTTCAAGTGCTGCCACACGACCCATGACATTCCACTACGTCTATCCGGGAGAAACCTGCGCACAAACCGGGCCGGTGCACGATGGGACGCTGGTTGAAGTAACCAATACGGCGGGGCATCTCCTCACGACCGGCACCCTGACGACCGGAATCACGTCGTATTCAAACGGCTCGCCAAGTTGCTCCTACGTCGTGCACGTCCGCGTACCGGAAAATGTCGGGACCTACTACTTCCGGGCCGAAGGCGACCGCAACGCCTACCGCGTCTACCGGTCAACGATTGACACGACGCAGAATGGTTGGGCAATGGTCTCAACGGTCACGGTTGGTGTAGCAGTCGTCGCGTGGTCTGGGTCGGTCTGGAGTGCCTACTAGGTCTGGGGCCAGCTGCAAGATTTTTCCGTAGGGTCAAATCTGCACGCTTGACGGCCTGTCTCCAACGAGCAGAATCGAGCGAAGTACGGTTATGAATTCTGGTGAATTGAGGATTCACGCCCCCATGAGAAAGTGGGCAACTGCTCTTGTTCTCAATGTCGGACCATTCCTCTTCCTCATTCTCCCTGCAATCCTGATCAATCCCGCAGGATGGCATCCGTGGGGCTACTCAGCGAATAGTGCCCTGGTCGATCCGATCTACATCGATCTGACCGCCAGACTCGGCAACTTGATGGATCTCCATCTCCTCGGGAATATCTACGCAAACTTTCAATTTGAAGCGTTCACATACCCGCCGGGCGCCATTTTCCTCTTCTACCCCTTGCAATGGGTTTCCTACTGGATGGCGGTCGGTGCTTGGACCCTGTTGAGTTTGGTGTCGCTCCTCAGCATCGTCATGACTGTTCTCACAAAAACTCGACCAGGACTGGGATTCTGGCGTGTCCTCTGCATGGGAAGCTGGATCTCCGCGGGCATGATTGCACTCTCCCCAGCGGTCTACGAATGTTTCTCCCTTGGACAAACAGGTCTCCTACTCTTCGCCATAGTGACCGTCGATTACTGGTGGGTTGGACCTCGCTGGAAGGGGGTGCTGACCGGAATCGCTACCGCGTTCAAGATCTACCCAGTCGTGGTTGTTCTGTGGTGGTTGACGCAGCGGAATGCAAAGGCCGTAGTGCGAGCCGGACTCGCTACTGCTGCCATTACTTTCGCCAGCTTCCTCGTGTGGCCGACCAGTTTTCGGTCGTACGTTTCAACGATCCTCATTGGTGGCACTGAGATCAGTCACCTCGACGGGGGACTCAAGGTCCGCGCCAACTCCAGCATCATCTCCCCATTGCTCAAGCCACCGCTCACGAACACCCCGGTTCCGGACTGGCTCCAGATTTTGGTGATCGTCCTCGGGATTGCGGTGGGGCTTTGGGTCGCGAATCGGCTCAAACAGAGTCGTCCAATGACTGCGTACTTCATGCTGTCCCTCACTACGGTGTCATGTTCGTTCGTCACATGGGACCACTACCTAGCGTTCATGGTCTTGCTGCCACTCGCCAATGCTGAGCACCGGGAACGATGGGTCCAATGGAGCATGATCGGAATTTCGCTCCTCTCGCTCGTTCCGTATTGGAGGTTTCGATACGTGGGTGGGCACTCACTCTCCGCAGCGTCGGAGCGATTCATCGGCTCGTACGGCGTTTGGGGGACGTCGTTGCTCTTCTGCATCCTGTGCCTGGTGCTCAGCCTGCAGGTCGCTCCGTCGTCGCCTCAACTCGGCGACTCCACCGCCACTCGCTCATAAACAATCAGCGATCCGGCAGGGTTCAAGGCGTGGAAATTCTGGGCGAGGTAGAACGTCAATTCCGAATTCCACGGCAGGAACGGCGTCGATGGCGATTCGAGCACCAGGTAGTCAGACCGCTTGAGGATTGTCATCCACTGTCGTGCAAGCACTGCTGCTCCTCGAGAACCATTTCCTGCTGCGAGTTGCATACCCGAGGGATCAACCACCACGGGACACCGTGGAGACGTCGACACCAGATTTCCTTCGATTGAGTAGTAGGTCACATCGAAGGTGACGCAGGACGAATGTGGGATAGAACCCACAGCATCGGGCAGTGGAACGTTGAAGGAACTTGGCGTAGACCGGTACGCGCCATCCCAATTGACGTAGAGCGTTCCAGCGAAGAGCACGAGAAGGATCATTGCGCTGGCCTTGGAAAGGGAGAGCAAACGAGCAGAAGGGCTGAATCTTTGCCGAAGCCTCGAGCACGCGTCGAAGAAGCCTCCGAGCGACGAAACGGTGACTACGACGCAGTAGGGAAGCGCGATTGTGGCGTAGTAGGGGAAGAACTCTGGAACGACAAGGACGAATCCCACCGAAGCGAGTGCCGCTGACAGGATGAGGTTCTCCAAGAAGGTCTTCTCTCGACGAAGGAGGAGGCCAATGCCGAGTGCGAGGAGTACTTCGAACGAGACGATGGCGAGAGATCGAACCGAAGGTTCCAACGATGGTGCGTTCGCACCAAAGAGGTACTCGACGCGAGTCCAAAATGTCACCTCCCATCCAGAGCTGGCGCCCCTTCGCACCTGCGCCTCCATGGTCTGCTGGATGAACTGGGTTGGAGAGCAGAGGAGGAACGGTGTGACGAGCACGACGAAGGTTGTGGCGATTGCGCCGAGGTAGAGGAAGATTCTTCTTCCTACTTTCGGTACGAGGAGGGGAAGGGAAGCGCCAATCGGGATGACCGCCCAATACTTGACGGTCATTGCAACCCCAAAGAGAATCCCGGCCAGGACGAGATGCTTCCGGGTCAACAGGACGGCACTCTTGCTCGATCCGAGGACCAGAAATGCTGACAGACAGATGAAGGTGAGAAGGGGTTCAAGTTTGACCGAGTCGGACACGAAAACGGTAACGGGGAGTAGCGCAAAGACTAAGGAGGCAACAGCCGAGAGGAGCCTTCCTCTTCGACGCGCGAGTAGCCCTACGAGAGCGACGTTGCCGCCATTGATGCAGCAGAGGAGAACTCTGGCGACGAGCAGTACCGAGGGGGTCCCGCCAAGAATTCCAAACGGGGTGGCGACCATCAAGAAGTAGAGGATTCCTGGAGGCTGAACGAATACGAACTTCTGATATGGGAGTGCCCCATGCGCCATATGGATTGCGGCGCCAACATAGACCCCGGTGTCGTAGTTCGAAGGAGATGCTGAGACCCGAAGTTCGAGCAGGTAGACAACCGCCGCGATCACACCCAGCCAGCAAGCTGGTTCACGCAGAACTTTGCAGAGTCTCAAGTACTTGGTCGGCATTTCACAACCATCGAACCTGATTTGGAGGCGAGTGGCAACGCCAACGGCACGACGCGTCGCCTTGACTCCTGGGACACCACTATTCCTTCGCCAGAGAATCTGAAGGGTGGAGCCATCGCACGGCGATGGTAGTTCTCCTCGGAGTCTGGCTGAGTTCAGGGTCACCAAAGCAGTTTGGGTGACTCGCCGCTAGACCATCTCGGAGGTCCTTGATCTTCATTTTCCCTCTTGCAATCTTCTGACTCCAACCATTGAGCGGGAAAGAGTGGGCGCGAAGAACTGTGCCAAATCGGTCTGATGAAGACTGCCGTTGCATCGTAATCCCACTCACCAGTCTTACCGACGAGAACACGCTGAGGCATGAGATTCGCCGTGGTCTGCCATAAACGAACGAATGTGTTCTGGGAATGATCGCTGCAGTCACTTGCAAGTTGTGATAGCACCTGTTCAAGAAAAGAGGGAATATGAGCGAACAATCCATTCCAAATAGTTCTTGGGCAACTCCATCGGTGGGTCTCGCGACTGGCACGTATACCAAGGTGACGAGCGTGATCATCTATTCACTGAGTCAGCGGAACCGGGTGACCGGCAATTTGGCAACCCACGAAGCTGCATTCAAGTCGGCACAGACGCATTCTTCAATACTCGGATGGTGGAGCATCTTTGGTGTTTTTAGGACACCCGAGGCGTTGGCTCGCAACACAAAGACGATCCGGCAGATTCGTGAGATCTTCGCCTCAGGGGCGCCAAAAGCTGCTTGGCTGAGAGATCCTTCGGGCCGCTTTGACGAACGTTACTGGGATGGAACCCGCTGGACGGAGCAAGTACGTTCAGCCATGGCTGATGCTCCTCCCCCGCCTCCGCCGCCCGAAGTCCAGTGAGGTATCAACGGGTGTTCCTATTGAGGTAGTCCACGAAGAGATCGCAGTCTGTACTGGCGATGCATTTGTAGCGCCATGACGAAGGGGGAATCAATGAATGACAACACTGGCATGAAATGGAGTTACGTCATCATGGCGTTATGGGTCTTGGGCATTGGTGCCCTTGGACTCCCGTGGGTGACTGTATCGGCTCCCGATGCTTTCAACTACCACGCCTCACTGATTGGTTTTAACGCCGGAGATGGCCAGCTATTCCTCGGTGTCATGATTTTCTGTGCCGTGATTGGACTCTTTGGATTCATCTTTACGAGCCTTGCTCTGTGGTGGATTGAGTTCGCTGGCGCACTCCTAGCGGCTGGTCTGGCCCTTTACGATATCTACAACTACTCGCTCGGCCCATCGCACTCCTCAACGGTTGAGGGTTACGCGGCTACACTAAGTCCGGGGGTCGGCATTCTGATGTGCGGTGCATTTGCGCTCGTACTCGTCGGTGCGTCATTCACGAATGCGATGAGTCGGTTGCGATATCCCGAAGAAGGTTTGTCTGCATCAGGATCATGGCGGAGGAATGCTCGGGCTAACCGTCCTCACGACATCTCGCGCTCTAGCGGTGGCAATACACCGCCATTCAGCGGTGTGACATCAGCTTCTTCCTCCATGACATCACCTGCACAAGCAGCCAATCCGCAGCACACCACCCAATCTGAGCAATTTGTTGCGATCCTTTCAGACTCCGCAACCACCCCTTCGCCTCAAATGGCCCCGCCCCGCCCGACCCAGCCTCCTGCACCCTCGGTTGCACCCGCACCTCCTGGCACACCCCCAAGTTGGTTGCCTGATCCGATTGGTCGATTTGAACATCGGTATTGGGACGGTGGGAAATGGACCGAGCACGTCTCCAATCAGGGCGTGATGTCTGTTGATTTCCTGAGATAGTTAGCGGAGAAACGAAGTTGGAGGACGGCGCCGTCGAAACCACAACCTTCGCTGACTCCCAAGGCATCGAGTCACCTCCAAGGACGAGCCAAGGAGAACGACGATGTTCACGTCAAGCAACTCCCGAAGTTGCGTCAAGGATCACCCGAAACTGTGTAAGGCATCAGGCGAAGTGGAAATGTCCAACTTCACCCGAACCTTCACACAACACTGAGAGCCGACGGTGGGATTCGAACCCACGACCTGACGATTACAAATCGCCTGCTCTGGCCAACTGAGCTACATCGGCGTAGCGCTCAATCCTACCGAGCCATCCAATGATGCCTCTCGGGGGGAATGGATGTCGAACCAACCTGTGGTTCAGGACGTCCGGATGAGTCGAAGGTACGACGGCCTGGCCTTGCGGAGCGACCGACGCTCGCCGCGCTCGTTGATCAAGGTGATCGAACCTTGGGTCCAGACCCGCTTCGATGCAGCATGTCCACTCGTCGTGAGGAGCGCTGCGCACTCAAGGGCCGCGCTCATCGCCACGTAGAGGTTCTCTGCGGTGAGCGGAAAGTTTCGCTTCGCAGTGCCGTCTCGCGCTTCAACCGTCCACTCCATACCTTCAGGAGATCAGTTCGGTGTCACATTCCCCTCTAGGCGCCAGACTCTTCGGTTGCGTTGCGTGGGGAGACCGGGCAGGCTAGGGAAATGGCAAAACGAACCGGCGGCCTGCAATCACTCGTCAAAATCCCGCCTGAGCTCCGTCGTGCAGTACGCGGCGGATCCATCGGTCTCGCCATGTTCGTTGTGGGCATCGTGATCTTCGCAGGGCTCCCATCGAGTGCCTACCACCCAACAACAACAACGACGACCACGACCACGACCATCCCGGTCATCAACCGGGCGAGCTACCGGGTGCAGGTCTACAACGGCACGGCCGTCAACGGAGCGGCTGGAGCGACCACGAACAAACTCCGGCTCGGCTGGGCCACCATGCCGGCCGTCACCTCGAACACCACGGTCGTCAGTTCCATCGTCGCCTACGCCCCCGGCGACCTGGCGGCGGCTGTCCTGTGCGCGCAAGATCTCGGTCTCCCTGCGTCGAGCGTCAAGCGGCTCA
>Ga0208507_1000077_pt1 | contig 80732 bp, 67 predicted proteins | sample CryBogCBH12Aug01_FD_184626 | JGI IMG/M metagenome (GOLD analysis project Ga0208507, IMG submission 184626) | Freshwater microbial communities from Crystal Bog, Wisconsin, USA - CBH12Aug09.1 (SPAdes) (version 2) | ecosystem: Environmental > Aquatic > Freshwater > Lake | place: Crystal Bog...
GCCCAGGGGCTGCTGGCAGCCGCCGCCGATGCCCGCGAGCACCTGGCGCTCCAGCGTCACGCAGCGGGCGGTCAGGGCGTCGTGCAGCTCGGACAGGGCCTCGATGAGGTCGGGACGGTCCGCCCGCGCCTCGGCCAGCAGGGCGCCCTGCCCCGGCGCCGAAGGCAGCTCCGCGGGGGTGAGGGGCCGCACCGTGAGGCCCGAGAGGTCCAGGCCCAGCCGCTTGAGGCCCGCCGCGGCCAGCATGGTGGCGTGGAGGGGTTCGTCCCGCAGCAGGCCGTCCCGCACGCGCTGGAGGCGGGTCTGCACGTTGCCGCGGATCCAAGTGAAGCTCGCCTTAGGGAACAGCTGGCTGAGCACCCGCTCGCGGCGCACGGCGCTGGTGCCGATGACCAGGTCCTCGGGCGCGTCGGGGCGCAGCACCAGCCAGTCCGAGGGGTCCTCGCGCAGGGGGATGCAGGCGGCCACGATGCCCGCCGGGCGCTCCAGGGAGACATCCTTCAGGCTGTGGATGAGCAGGTCCGCCTGGCCGGAGCCCATGGCGTCCTCCAGCTCCTTGGTGAAGAAACCGCCGCCCTGCTGCTTGTCCAGCGGCCCCAGCAGCCACTGGTCGCCGGAGGTGGAGAACTTGCGCCAGGTGACGTCATAGCCCCGGGCCTCCAGGAACTTCACCATGGGCTCGGCCTGGCCCACGGCCAGGGCGGAACCTCGGGTGGCAACCGTGACGTTTCTCATTACTTGACCGCCTCTCCGTCTGCAGTGGGCCTGGGTTGGGTCTGGATCAGGGCCCGGAAGGCCAGGGTCCGACCCCGGGCCAGGATCTCTTTCAGGGCTTCGCGCTGGGCCTCATCCATGCAGGCCATGGTCTCCTCCAGCACCTGGACTTCTTCCTCCAGGGCGCCCCAGGCCGAGTCCAGCCGCTCCTGGGCGGACACCAGGTGCCGCTTGCGGGCGCGGGCCTCGGCCCGGTGCCGCAGGCGGCGGGCGGCGCCCACCAGATAGGGCTCGGCCTTGAGGGCCGCCTCGGCGCGCTGGCCCCGGGCGGTGGCCGTCTGGGCCAGGAAGGCGTTCAGGTCCACGCGGTGGATCCAGGGCAGCAGCTCCAGGCCCGGCTCCGAGTCCGGCGGCAGGGCCAGGTCGAGGATGCGCAGGGTGGGCCGCTTCAGGGTCTGCCAGGCCTCCAGGGTGAAGAGCGGCTCCGGCGCGGCGGTGGCGGTGACGATGGCGTCGAAGCCCGCGGGGTCATGCTGGAGGCGGCTCAGGTCCACGGTCTGGAGGCCCAGGGGATCGGCGAGGTCGTGGGCCTTGCTGCGCGTGCGGTTGGCCACGGAGACATGGAACCCCCGCTCCGGCAGCCGCTCGGCCAGGTACTGGGTCATGGGACCCACGCCCACCAGGGCCACGCTGGACCCGGGCTCCAGCCCCTCGGTCAGGTGCTTGAGGGCCACAGTGGCGACGCTCACATTGCCGTCCGCCAGGCCCAGCCGGGCCCGCAGCCGCTGGCCTTCGCGGATGATGTCCTCCAAAGCCGTCTGGGCCTCCTCCCCGGCCACGCCCACCTCCCGGGCGGCCTCCAGCGCGTCCTTGAGCTGCCCGGGGATCTCCCGATCCCCAAGGTTGGCGGACTCCAGGCCCGCGGACATGGCCAGCAGGTGGGTCCAGGCCTCCTCGCCTTCGTAGCGGCGGAACCCCGGCCCCGGATCGATGGCCTCGGCTGCACCGCCCCACACCATCCACAGCACCCGCTGGCAGGTGGCCAGGTAGACCAGCTCCCGGGCCTCGGCCCGCTGCTGCCAGTCCCGCAGGTGGGCCGACAGGCCCTCCCGCACCACGTGGTGCGCCACCTGGTCCAGGTCGTGGACCGGTGCGTGGAAGCTGATGAGGACGGGTTCCATGTCGGTGGAAATGATCGGCTGCGAGGGAACCGGGTAGGTCATCGCTTCGTCATGCCCACCCGAAAGTGGAGGTCATCACAATCACCGGGGCTGAAACAGCGCCTCCACCGCGTCCCAGTCCCACTCGGGGACCGGCGGCGTGCCGTCGCGCAGGGACTGCTGGGTGAGCCACGCGTCGTAGATCACCAGGGCGCACATGGCCTCGGCCACGGGCACGATGCGCGGGGCGATGCAGGGATCGTGGCGGCCGTGGGTGGCGATGTCCGCGGGGTTGCCGTCGCGGTCGATGGTCTTCTGGGTCTTCGAGATGGAGCTGGTGGGCTTCACGGCCAGGCGCACCACCACGGGCGCGCCGGTGCTGATGCCGCCCAGGGTGCCGCCGGCGTCGTTCTTGAGCGGCCCGCCGGGGCCCAGCGGGTCATTGTTCTGGCTGCCCCGAAGGCGGGCGCTCTCGAAGCCGGCTCCGAGCTCCACGCCCTTCACGGCGCCGATGGACATGCAGGCCAGGGCCAGCAGGCCGTCCAGCTTGCCGAAGGCGGGATCGCCCAGGCCTACGGGCAGACCCTCGATCCAGACCTCGCAGACGCCGCCCACGCTGTCGCCCTCGGCCCGGGCGGCCTCCACGGCGGCGCGCTGGGCCGCGAAGGCCTCGGGATCCGCGGTCCGCAGGGGATTGCTCTCCACGAAGGCCCAGTCCACAGTGGTGCCCGCGAGCCCGGCGATCTCGCGGTTGAAGCCCCGCACCGTGACGCCCAGGGCCGCCAACTGCTGCTTGGCCCAGGCTCCGGCAGCCACCCGCCCCAGGGTCTCGCGGCCGCTGCTGCGCCCGCCGCCGCGGGGATCCCGCAGGCCGTACTTGCGCTGGTAGGTGAGGTCCGCGTGGCCCGGCCGGAAGAGGTCCGTGATGGCCTTGTAGTCGCCGCTGCGCTGGTTCTCGTTGAAGACCACCATGGCGATGGGGTGCCCCGTGGTCTTCCCTTCGAAGACCCCGCTCAGCACCTGGACCTTGTCAGCCTCCTTGCGGGGCGTCACCAGGTCCGACTGGCCGGGCCGGCGCCGGTCCATCTCCGCCTGGATGGCCTCCAGGTCGAAGGGCAGGCCGGGCTTCACGCCGTCCAGCACCACGCCCACGCCCGCCCCATGGCTCTCGCCGAAGGTGACGATGCGGAAGGACCGGCCGAAGGAGGAGGGGGAGTCGAAGAGCATCCGGCCATTGTGCCGCAGGGGCGTCCCGGCCGCCACGGCAGTGGAAGCCGGCGCGCCCACCCGATTGCTGTTAAAATTGCGTCTTTGGACAATCAATGACCTATCCTCGCCGGTCCAGCCTGCTGCTCCTCGCCCTCCTGGCGGGCCCCCTGGCGGCCCAGGCGCCGCTGCTCCAGGACGAGGCCGAGCGCCTGCGCCGGGACTTCGCCCGCTGGGGCGAGGGCGAGCCCGCCCCCCGGACGCCGCTGGCAGGCCCGGGAGCCCTGGGCCTCACCGAGGCGGCCGCCGTGGCCATCCTGCCCGGCGGCGAGGCCCGGGCGGCCTCCCTGGACGGGGGTGGCCTGGGCACCGTGCTGCGCGGTGGTGGCCTGGCCTGGCAGCATGCCCTCGCGGACCGGCACTGGGAGCTCGAGGCCACCTTCCTGGCTCTGCGCGGCTGGGGGGCCCAGACGGACCGCCTCCGCCTGCAGACGGGCCGCCTCGCCTACCACTCGGACGGAGGCTGGCGCTTCGCCCTGGAGCGGGAGCCCTTCCAGTGGGGCTACGGCCTCACCGGCGGCTATCTCTTCGGCACCTCGGCCAGGGCCTTCCCCCGGGCCGTGGTGGAGTCGCCCATGGCGGACCTGTCCCTCTTCCACGTGCCCCTGGGACGCTGGGGCTTCGAGGCCTTCCTGGGCAAGCTCGGCGGCGACCAGGTGGTGCCGGACTGGGCCGGGGACCAGGAGCAGCGGCTGAGCATGGCCAAGGCCCAGGGCGGCCTCCCGCAGACCGCCTTCCAGGGCGGCTACCGCCTGAAGGCCCAGTTCGGGCCGCGGATCGAGATGAACTTCGCGGTCTCCTCCCAGTGGGGCGGCGTGGACGCGAAGGGACACAGCCTCACGGCCGGCTACGGCCTCAGCGACTACCTGCTCTCCTACTTCGGCGCCCAGAACACACTGGTCACGGAGTCCCAGGGCACTCCCGACCACCCCACCGGCGCCAGCACCAAGAGCCAGAGCAACGGCATCGCCAACGTGGAGGTGCGGGTCCGCCCCGACTGGCTCACCCGGGCCCTCGGCGCCAGGGGCTCCTATGTCTACGTGAGCCGGGGCGCCGAGAACGTGCTCTGGTACTGGCGCGAGTTCGGCCATCACCCCCTGCCCTCCCTCTGGCGGGACTTCAAGGCCGCGGTCACCAACTACCCCCGGACCATCTGGCAGAACGATCGCCGCGAGTCGGCGCCGAACCTCCAGTGGCCCAACGAGTCCGTGGGCATCGGCGCCTCCTGGAGCGAGGTGGACCTGGGCTTCGAGTACCTCGACAACCGCACCGCCGAGCAGCCGGGCCAGGGCTATCAGACCTACTCCCACTGGTTCTTCCTGGCGGGCCACTCCAACGGCGGCGACCCCATGGGCGACGCCTTCGGCGGCAGCATCATCACCCGGACCCTCTCGGCGGGCTGGCACCGGGGCGCCTGGTCGAGCCGGGCCACCTTCACCGACGGCCTGCGCGTCTTCAAGGACGATCTGGCGGTGTGGCAGACCGTGCACCCGGGCCTGGCGCCCGACCCGGGCCGCTTCCTCAACCTGGAGCTGCAGGGCGCCTACGCCCTCTCCCAGAGCTGGCGGGCTGGCGCGAGCCTGGTGCTCCACCGGGAGCGGAACGTCCGCTTCGTCCAGGGCCTCACCCAGAACGGCACCAACGCCCTGCTGTCCCTCAGCCGCCGGTTCTGAGCAGGGGCGTGATGCCCCGCTCCGACGCCCGCCCCACCTGAGCGCCGTCCTTCACCCAGGGGAAGTAGTCCTTGAGCGCCAGGGGCAATGCCTCCTGGGCCAGCATCTCCCGCCAGCGCTCCGGCGCGCCCTGGTAGCCGTAGTAGACCTCCTTGAAGCGCAGCTGAGGTTCGATGACATAGGCCAGGTGCTGGAAGCGCAGGCCCTCCGCCTCGGTCTCCGCGTGGGAGAAGACGCTCGCGTCGGTGGCCTTGAAGGGGGGACGCAGGCGCTTGCCGCGCAGGAGCCGGGGCCACTGGCGCCAGCGCTCGAAGCGGCGGAACAGGCCCGGTGGCTCGTGGGACTCCCAGCGGTCGCCGGGCCGGAAGCGCCAGGTGCGGAGCCACTCGAAGGCGCTGTTGTTGCCGTAGGTGTCCCGGCTGGTCACCACCAGGTCCGGACCCACGAAGAAGTCGCACCAGTAGAAGGCCGCCCGCTTCTCCGGCCGGGCCAGGAAGAGGTCCCGGCAGTGGCTGATCTGGGCGGCGGTCCAGAGCTCGTCCGCGTCCACCTGCCAGAGAAGGCACTCCTCCTGGAGGTGCTCGAGCGGGGCCCGCACCATGGCCAGCTTGCCGTCCCAGAAGGTGCCCAGGGGACGGCGGTAGAGGGTCACGCGGTCCGGATTAGCGGCGGCGAGCTGGTCCAGATAGGCGCTGGTGCCGTCGTTGCTGCGGCCCTGGTCATGCAGGGCGGCCTCGATGCGCCCGCCCCCGGCCACGCTCCAGGCGGTGTCGTGCTTCAGGTCCGCCACGCCCTCCACCACGTGCCAGTGCCAGTCGAAGGGCAGGCTGCGGAAGACCTCCAGGTGGTAGCGGATGAAGGGCTCGCCGTTGAGGACGATGGTGAAGAAGTGGACGGGCAGACCACTCATGCCAGGCGTTTTCGGAAGTAGGCGATCGTCTCCTTCAGGCCGTCTTCCAGCTGCACCTTGGGCTCCCAGCCCAGCAGCTCCCTGGCCTTGGAGATGTCCGGCCGGCGCTGCTGCGGGTCGTCCGCGGGCAGGGGCTGGAAGACCAGCTTCGAGCGGCTGCCGACGAGACGGATCACCGCCTCCGCCAGCTGGAGCATGGTGTACTCGCCGGGGTTCCCGAGGTTCACCGGCCCGATGGTGCTGTCCTGCTCCATGAAGGCGGTCATGCCGCCGATGAGGTCGTCCACGTAGCAGAAGGAGCGGGTCTGCTGCCCCTCGCCGTAGATGGTGACGTCCTCGCCGCGCAGGGCCTGGACGATGAAGTTGCTCACCACGCGCCCGTCGTTGGGATGCATGCGGGGGCCGTAGGTGTTGAAGATCCGGATGACCCGGATGTCCGTGTCGTACTGCCGGTGGTAGCTGAAGAAGAGGCTCTCGGCGCAGCGCTTCCCCTCGTCGTAGCAGCTGCGGATGCCCAGGGGGTTCACATTGCCCCAGTATTCCTCGGTCTGCGGCTGCACCTGGGGGTCGCCGTAGACCTCGGAAGTCGAGGCCTGGAGGATGCGGGCCCCGGTCCGGCGGGCCAGTCCCAGCATGTTGATGGAGCCGTGGACACAGGTCTTGATGGTCTCCACCGGATCCTTCTGGTAGTGCACCGGCGAAGCCGGGCAGGCCAGGTTGTAGACCTGGTCCGCCTCCAGGTGGATCGGCACCATCACGTCGTGGCGGATCAGCTCGAAATAGGGACTCTTCAGCAGGGGCAGGACGTTGTCCTTGGTGCCCGTGAAGAAGTTGTCCAGGCACATGACCTCATGGCCCTGGCCCAGCAGGCGCTCGCAGAGGTGCGAGCCCAGGAAGCCGGCACCACCAGTGACCAGGATGCGTTTCGCCATGGAGACTCCGTAGGATGCGGGGTGGTTCAGTTCGAGGTCCGCGGGCGCCAGGTCAGGGCCTGAGCCGGAGCGGCAGTCCCCGGAACGGCCCAGAGCGGGCAGTCCTGGTCCTCGGAGAGGCTGGGCAGGCCCAGGATTCCGGGGCCTCCGGAGAAGCCTAGCACCGGGAGCTGGGCGATGGTCTCGAGGCCGAAGGCCAGGTAGGCGGCCAGGGGTCCCTGCCCCAGGATCGCCACCGGGCCGCCCGGGTGCTGGTGATGGTAGGGCACCAGCAGGCTGCACATGACCGAGGCCGGGTAGCGCTTGAGCGCGTGGTCCGTGGGCGGCAGGCCGCGCAGCACCCAGCGCAGGGGCTGCAACCGGTCCTGGCCGACGCTCGCGGGATCCTCGCCCCGGCGGCGGGGCCGGAGGCAGACGGCACCCGGTTCCAGGGGTTCGGCGTGGGCCTGCACCGGGAGGCCCAGCAGCCTGCCGGCCTGCCGGGCGCGGAAGCCCCGGGGGCGGCGGCCCTGCTCCTCGCAGGCCAGGGCCAGCCAGAAGGCGGCCGGACCGTTGCCCTCGATCCAGAGGACCGCACCAGCGGGCACCTTCGCCAGGAGGGCGGAGGCCAGGCTGCGGGCCTGCCCCCAGGCCTGCCGCACGTGCCGCTCGATGTCCGGCAGGACCCCGGCATAGGGATCCGGCAGCTGGGCTCCCCGCGCGCCGTAGACCTTCAGCACGCTCGTGTAGATGGCCTGGGCCACGGCATGGAAGCCCAGGGACTCGGCCCGGGAGCCACCGTGGCTGCGGTATTCCACCAGCGCCTTGGGGACGTGGACGCGGGGACCCAGGCCATCGGCCTTGAGGGAGAAGTAGACGTCATCGGCCAGGTCGTCGGCGCTGAAGCCGCCCACGGCCTCCGCCAGGCGGGTGGTGGCGGCGAAGGGCGCGCCCAGGGAGTCCCAGGAGAACAGCCGGGCCCGGGTGAAGGCGGGCGGCCGCTTGCGGTAGGAGCGCCCCCTGCCGTCCGCGTCGATGTCGTACTGGTCGCAGTAGGCCAGGGAGAGCGGATGGCCCGCCAGGGCGGCGCGCAGCGCCGACACGTAGTTGGGCAGCAGGCGGTTGTCGGTGTGGATGTAGCTGAAGTACTCGCCCTCGGCCATGCGCAGCATTTCGTTCAGGCAGAGGCCGGGGTCCATGCGGCGCGGCTCATGGATGAAGTGGATGCGCGGATCCGTGAAGGCCGCCATCACCTGCGGGGTCGTGTCGGTGCTGTTGTCTAGGATCCACAGCTCCCAGTCCGGGTCCTCCTGCGCCAGGACCGAGACCACCGCTTCGCCGATGAAGTGGGCCTGGTTGTAGGAGGGCATGAGCAGGAGAAAGGGCATAGGGCATCCCATCAGTTCCCGCCAGCGCGGGCAAGCACTTCCTCGTAGACCGCCTGGTAGGCCGTGGCCGTCCGGGCCCAGGTGCGCTCGGCCATGCGGGCCTGGGCGAGGCCCGCCAGCTCGCGGGCGGCACCCTCCTCGAGCCAGAGGTGGCGGATGGCCTGGGCCATGTCCGCAGGGTCCAGGGGATCGAAGAGCAGGCCGCCGGGCCCCATGGCTTCGGGAATGCCGCAGACCCGGGCCGCGGCCAGGGGCTTGGCCAGCGCCATGGCCTCCAGCACGGGGATGCCCGGACCGCCTTCGAAGAGGGTCGGCACCACCACCACCCGGGCGGCCACATAGAGCGCCCGGACATCCGCCTCCGGGAGGAGTCCCAGCCAGTGGACCTGACCGGCCAGTCCCAGCTCCGTGGCCCGCCGCTGCAGGTCGGGGAAGTGCTCGTTCTGCTGGCCGCAGCAGGCGAGCGGCACCGTCACCCCCTGGGCCTTGAGCGCCGCCAGCGCCTCGAAGAGTCGGGCATGGTTCTTGTGCACCCAGGTCTGGGCGGGATAGAACGCGAAGGCGGGAGGCAGGCCCAGGCGGGCCGCGGCCTCGGCGGCGGCAGCGGGCTCCGGCACCTGGGCCAGGTCCCAGGTGGGCGCCAGGGGAATGGCGTGGACCTTCTCCGGCGCCACGGGGAGGTGGGCCAGGATGTCGCGCCGGGTCCACTCGTCGGCCACGCAGATGGCGGCGGAGGCCTGAGCCGAGGCCAGGAACCGGCTGCGCCGCTTGGCCAGGTCCTCCGGGCTGAAGAACGCCGGGAAGTGCTCGTGCTGGAGGTCCGCGAGGTTCATGACGTAGGGCAGGTTCCAGTGCTTCGGCGGGCGCGGATGGATGATCTGGGTGGGCACGTGCACGATGGTTCCGGCGGCCCAGGCCGCGGGGAAGGCGAAGGCCCGCTGGAAGGGCCGGGCCGCGGCCACGCCCAGGCGCCGGCCGAGGTCCGGGGCCCCGAAAGCCCGCTCGATGGCCCAGCCGGATTCCCACTTCCCCAGACCCGTGGCATCCAGGGTCTCGAAGGGTCCCCGCAGGGGAAAGTGCTGCCCCCAGGTGCGGTGCCCCACGGCCACCAGGGTCCGGGTGGCTTCGGCACCGGCGGCGGGCACATGCTCCGCCAGGCACTGGGCCAGCCGGGCCGCGCCCCCGACCCGCTCGGGGTCCATGGCGATGAAGTTGAAAATAAGCCGCTTCAGTCGGGTCATTGGTTCATCATGACACGCGGAAACCCCCGGAATCCCCCTCCGCCGCGCCCGAGCGGCGGCTCGGCAAGCTAGGGGAGCGCAGGTTCCAGCAGGCCGCCGCGGGCCTCCAGGGCCAGGGCGTGGCAGCTGTTCAGCACCCGCTCGGGGGTGACGCGGTGGGCGGCGGAGCCATGGGTCTCGAAGCCCTCGGACTCGCCGGGCCAGCTGTCCACGGAGCATCCGCGCAGCAGGCCCACATAGGGCCCCACGGGGCCGATCAGGTTCTCGGTGCTGTTGCCCATGATGACCACCGTGGGACGCCCCGTGGCAGCGGAGGTATGGGCCAGGCCCGTGTCCACGGCCACGTTGCCGTAGGCGGCCTCCTGGATCGCGCAGGCCTCGGGCAGCGTGGTCTGCCCCGTGAGGTCCAGGCTGCCGGGGGTGGCGGCGGCCAGCTCCCGGCCCAGGTCCACCTCGTCGGGGCCGCCCAGCCACACGGGCTGGAGCCCCTGGGCCAGGAAGAGCTGGGCCAGCCGGGACCACTTGCCCTGCTCCGGGAACCAGCGCTTGCTGAAGCCCCGGGTGCCGAAGGCGAGGGTGACGAAGGGGCGGCCGGCCCAGCCCTTGGTGCGGAGCCGGTCCAGCCCCGCCGCGCCGCCCAGGTTGTGGGCGCCGACCCGCAGCCAGCCCAGGTCCGTCTGCCCCGTCAGCTGTTCCAGCAGCGGCTCGTAGCGCTGGGCGAGGTGGATGGGCAGGTCGCGGTACTTGAAGGGGTGGGTGTAGAAGAGGCTCAGCCGGTTGTCGGCGATGCCGCCCCGGATGGGCACACCGGCCAGGCGGGCGGCCAGGGCCAGGCGCACGCTCTGGCTGAGGTTGATGATGCAGACCGGCGGCCGCTGCCGCCAGCGGCGCAGCAGGTGCCAGGGATCCGGCTTGCCGACGCCGCCCTTCTCCAGGACGGACTCGGCGATGAAGTCCGGCGCGGCCTCGGCGAAGAGGGCGGCGCCCATGGCATGGCCCACGGCGATCCAGCGCAGCGAGGTGCCCAGGGCCGCGGCCTCGGCGTTCCAGGTGGCTTGCAGCGACCCGAAGAAGGGCAGCGCGAAGACCACGTCCCCCAGCTGCCGCGGCCAGCGGATCCAGACCTCGTGAGGTCCCGCCTGCCCCTCCGCCAGGCGCCGGCGGAGCTCTTCCCTTAGAATGTCTGTTCCCCTGCGAGCCAACATGTACCTCTTGCCTCCATCTTCCCCGAAATGGCTCTCCGGTGTGCTGACTGTCAGCAGCCTCCTGGGACAGACCCCGCGCTTCAGCCCGGCGGACGCGGTGCGGGCCGAGTGGGCGCGGCAGCCGCTGGCGCTCACGGAGACCCGGCGCGCCGCCCTGCCCCCGGCGGACCGGGCCCGGCTGGAGCTGTCTCTCCGCCGCATCGGGGCCCCGGGCGCCCCGGCCCTGCTGCCCCCGGAGCTCGACCAGCCCACGGAGGCCCTCTGGCTGGCCAAGGCCGCGGCGGCGAAGACGCCCCGGGAGCGCTTCGACGCCCTGTTCTTCCTCAACCGCCTCAAGAGCCCGCAGGCCCTCCGGTCCCTGGCGGGTCTCACCGCCGCCGATGCGGCCCGCTGGCCCCCGCACCTGCACCTGGAGGCCGGCATCGCCACGGCGCGGCTCAATGGGGCAGAGCTCGCCCCGGTGCTGCAGGCCTTTCTCGCAGCCCTTCAGCAGGCCGGCAGGGTCGACCCCATCCGCGCCCAGGCGGCCCGCCTGCGGCTGGTCATGGCCGGACTCGAGAAGGAACTGCTGCCGCCGGTCCCGGCGACCCCCGGCAGCCTCCTGGCCCTGCTGGACGCGTGGAACCGCGCTCCCTGGGAGCAGCGCCGCGAGGCGGTCACGACGGAGCTGCGTACCCTGGCGCCGGACTCTCCCTTCTGGGCCCGCCTGGGCCTGCAGCGACCCAGCCCGGCGACCCTGGAGACCGCCTGTGTGGGCATCCTCTCGCGGCTGGCGGAGGGCCTGCCGAAGGCGGCCCCCGCCGAGGCCTTCCCCGCGGGCGGGCCCTGGCCCTGCGCCCAGGAGCCGCTCAGCCTCTGGTACGGCCTCCAGGGGCTGGCCAAGGCCGGCGCGCCGCTGCCTGCCCTGCGCGAGGCCGTGCGCCAGGAGCCGCCCCTGGGGATCACCCGGCCCGACCTCCTGGGCGCCTTCCTGCCGGGCCTGCGGAAGCAGGATCCCGCGGCGGCCGACGCCCTCCGGTCCCGCCTGCTCGCGGGCACCGACCCCATCGCCCGCGCCGCGGCCATCGAGGACCTGCCCACCCCGCCGGCGGACCTGGAGGGGATCACCCGGCGCGCCTGGGCCGACGCACCCCTGGACTCCCAGCAGGTCCTCATCCAGAGCTATGCCCGCTGGCAGCTGAGCCCCGAGGACCAGCGGGCCCGGCTGAAGCCCTGGCTCCAGCACCCGGACTGGGCCTGCCGCCTGGAGACCTACCGCGCCCTGGCCAAGCTCGAACCCGCAGCGCCCTGGCCCGCCGCGCCGCCCCCCACGCAGGTGGACGCCGCCATCCTGGCGGAGGCGACCCGGCTGGCCCAGCGGGGGAAGCCCCTGCGCCTCCGCCTCACCTTCAGCGGCCAGCGCCAGGTGACCCTGAGGCTGGATCCCACCGTGGCCCCGATGAACGTCGCCAACCTCGCGCTACTGGCGCGGCGGGGCTTCTTCGACGGGCGCCGGGTGCCCCGGGTCGTGCCGGACTTCGTGGTGCAGCTGGGCTCCCCCTTCGACACCATGGACGGCGGCCCCGGCTACACGGTGCGCTGCGAGGACAGCCTGACCTGGTATGGCCCCGGCAGCGTGGGCATGGCCCTCTCGGGCAAGGACACCGGCGGCAGCCAGTTCTTCATCACCACCAACGCCACGCCGCACCTGACGGGCAAGTACACCCGGGTGGGCGAGGTGGAAGAGCCGGACCGGGCGCTGCGGCTGCTGGATGACCTGGAGCTGGGGGCCCGGGTGCTGTCCATCCGGGTGCTGCGGTGAGGCGGGCCGCCGCCCGCACGGCCCTGGCGGCCCTGCTCGGCCTCGGGGCCCGGGCCCAGGCGCCGGTGCTGCAGGATGGCGCCGCGGCGCTGCGGCAGGCCCGCCTGGACTGGACCCTGGGGCAGGCACCCCGGGAGCCCTCGTCCCTGCCGTCCTTCGAGGTGGGCCTGGGCGGCGCGGACAGCGGCGGCGCCTACACACCCCTGGTGGAAGGCGAGGGCCTGGGGCACGGCACCCGGGGCTGGGGGCTGGGGCTGCAGGGCCGCTATGCCGCCGGCGGCTGGGGCTTCAGCGCCACGGTGCTGGGCCTCCGGGACCAGGGCCGCACCACTGGGGTCCTGCAGCGTGCCACCCTGGGCTTCCAGTTCCCCTCCGGCGGACGGGTCAGCCTGGAGCAGTCCCCCCTCGCCTGGGGCTCCAGCCTCAACGGCGGCGACCTCCTGGGCAGCTCGGCGCGTCCTTTCCCGCGGCTGACTTTGGCCTTCGCGCCCCTGGACCTCTTCTCGGCCCGCTGGCACCTGGAGGCCTTCGAGGGGCGCCTGGAGCCCCAGCCCCTGCCCGCCTGGCTGCCGGACCGGCAGGCGCGCCTGGCGGCCCAGGGCGCCGGCCTGGACCTGCATCGTCCCACCCTGACCGGCACCCTGCTGTACGCCGACTTCGGAACGGATGTCCAGGCCAGCCTCGGCAGCCTCACCCTCTCCCACGGCCAGGACACCGCCGGCAAGACCGCCCCCCCGTCGGCCAACCTGACCCAGTCCCTGGCGGAGCTGCGCCTGCGCCTGCCCCGCCTGGCCCGCCTCGCCGCCGCCCAGGGCGCGTCGATCTATGCCAGCCGCGTGGGCTCTCCCAGGGGCGGGGTCCTGAGCCTGGTCCCGGCCCGGGACCTCGGCGGCCTGCAGCTGGTCTGGGAGCGCTGGGACCTCGGGCTGGAATACGCGGGCGCCGCGCCCCGGGACGCCGCCGGGCTCCAGCAACCCAGCTACCTCGCCGGGTTCTCCACCCGGGGCGACAGCCTGGGCCCTCCCTTCGGGACCGCGGTGAGCACCCGGACGGTCGTGCTGGGAGCGCCCCTGTTCCTGGAGGGCCGGGGCCTGCTCCGGGCCGTGCGCGCCACGGCCCGGCCCGGCGAGCTGGCCGGGGATGGCTGGTTCCTGCAGGGCGAGGCCCAGTGGCGCACCCCCACGGGCCGGCTGGGTGCCGCGGTGGCCTCGCGGCAGGACCACGCCTTCGGCGCCCCGCTGCGGTGGGGCTGGGCCTGCAGCGTCTTCCAGGCCTTCCGGGTGTTCTGACCGGCTTCGGGACCGGGCGTGGCATCCTCTCGGAATCGGCTGCGCCGATTCAGAGATAGGCAATAATCGGGTGAAAGAGGGCATCCCTTTTCATCAGTCAACGCTGAACACTGCGAGGAATCCATGAAGACCTGCCTGATGGCCGTGGCCGCACTGCTGACCCTGGCCTGTGCCGCGCCGAAGGCGACGCCCCCCCCGCCGCCGCCGGAGCCCTTCGTCCCGCGGATCGCGCTGCGGCCCCTGGCCGTCAACCTCCTCCGGGGGGCCACCCAGGCCTTCGTCGTGGAGCTGAACTACCCCGAGGACCTCCGCTACATCCGCGAGCCCGTGACCTGGGCCGTCCTGGAACCCACTGGCGGCAGCGTCACCCTCGAGGGTCTCTACACGGCCCCGGCGACCCCAGGCACCTACCATGTGCGGGTGACGCGGGTGGACTACCCGACCCTCGGCGCCACGGCCACGGTGACGGTGAAGTGATGGACCTCTACGGCGCCCTCCGGCCGCTCATCTTCCGCCTGGACCCCGAGACCGCCCACAACCTGGCCTTCTGGCTGGGCGAGCGGGCCTGCGCCTGGCCCCGCCTCGTGGCGCCGGAGCAGCCCGCCGGCCTGCGGCGCTCGGTCCTGGGGCTGGACTTCCCCACGCCCCTGGGCCTCGCGGCGGGCCTGGACAAGGGCGCGACCCTGCTGCCCCTCTGGCAGTCCCTGGGCTTCGGCCACGTGGAGATCGGCACGGTCACCCCGCGGCCCCAGCCGGGCAACCCCAAGCCGCGCCTGTTCCGCTTTCCCGAGGCGGGCCTGATCCTCAACCGCATGGGCTTCAACAGCGAGGGCGCCGCGGTGGTCGCCGCCCGCCTGAAGCACCGGCCCGCGGGGCTGCTGGTGGGGGGCAACCTCGGCAAGAACAAGGAGACGCCGGAGGCCCAGGCCCTGGATGACTACCGCGCCGCCTATCGCCTGATCGCGCCCGAGGTGGACTACACGGCCCTCAACGTCAGCAGCCCCAACACCCCGGGGCTGCGCAACCTGCAGGCGCCCGAGGCCCTGAAGCCGCTGCTGGCGGGCATGCTGGAGCTGCGACAGGAGCTGGGCCTCGAGCGCCAGCCCCTGCTGCTGAAGCTGGCGCCGGACCTGGCACCGGAGGACCTGGACGCCATCGTGGAGGTCGCCGTGGCCTCGGGGATCTCGGGCCTCATCGCCACCAACACCACACTGGACCGCGGCGTGGTGGCCGAGCCGCTGCGCGCCCGGGTGGAAGCCAGGGGCGCCGGCGGCCTGAGCGGCGAGCCCCTGAAGACCAAAGCGCGGGAAGTGCGGCAGCGCATCCTCGCGGCCCTGGCCGGCCGCCTGCCCCTGGTGGCCTGCGGTGGGCTCGGCAGCCCCGAGGACGTCCAGGGCGCCCTGGCTGACGGCGCCGCCCTGGCCCAGATCTACAGCGCCCTCATCTTCCAGGGCCCCGGGCTGGTGGAGCGCATCCACCGGGGCCTCGCCTGAGTCTGGCCGCAGTGGCCTGCCTGCAGGCGAAGGACGAAGCGAACGTCAAGAAGTGGAAGGCCGTCGAGCGGGAAGAGGGCCGCAGGGCCGGCCTGCCGGCCGCGCTGCTGCGCCTGCGGGAGCTCGGCTCACCCTTCAGCCTGAGCCTCCCTTCGCCGGGCCCGCTGCAGGTATTCCCTGCGCCGGAGGTTGGTCCACTGGGTGAGAGAGTCCAGCAGGCTCCCCTGGAGGCTGGGCCGGAACTCCAGTCCCACACTGCGCCCCTGCACGTACCGGACGATGGCCTTGGTGTTGATGTAGATGTCCGGCTCCAGGGGAATGGTGATGGCGATTTGATCCTCCACCAGGACCTCATCCAGCTCGAAGTTTTTCCGCGCATGGATCCGGGCCCCCGTGGTGCTGATGTTCACCAGGTTCCCCACGAGCAGCTCGTAGACCCGCGTGCTGAAGGTGACCGGAATCCGTCCCACCCGCTCGACACGGAACGCCCCGCGGTAGTCCTTGTCCTGCAGGGTCTGGGGGATGCTCAAGCGCAGAGAGGGGCGGCCCTGGATCATCCCCAGCCCCAGGAGGGAGACTCCGCCCTCCATGAAAGTGGACCCACAGGGAAAACGCACGATCATCTCGGCGGCGCGTAGGTCCGACATGACCTCCTCGCGCCGCATGGCGGCCGCCACGTGGAAGCAGTCCTGATCCAGCCGCAGGAACACAGACTCGAGGCGCGTGTTGCGGAACAGCAGCATGATCACCTCACCCTGCTCGCAGCCGCGCCAGAGGGCATCCCTGATGGCGGCCTGGTTCCGGATGTGGTTCTTGCTCATGCCTTGGTCCAGGAGAAGCGCTCGCCCCCGGAGGCGGTTCCGGGGCAGTCAGTGCGTCCTTATAACAACGGCATGATCTGGCTTAATCTCAAGTACTAATGACCTTTGCGTGTTGGCTTATTTTGAATTATGTCTAGATATTTTTTTGGACAAATCACCTGCCAGGGCGATGTTCTTGCCCCCTGCGAGCGCCTGGTGGCAGGTCATCGCCTTCGGCAGGTCCAGGAATCAGTTCGGGTTGACCCGGTCCCGGATGGGCGTGGCGAACTTGTACTCGATATCCCAGGGGAAGAAGATCCACTTGTCCTGCTCGAACTCTTTGACGAAGGTGTCCACGATGGGCCGCCCAGCGGGCTTGGCATAGAGAGTGGCGAAGTGGGCCCTGGGCACGAGCCCGCGCACCACCCGGGCCGTGCCGCCAGTGTCCACCAGGTCGTCGATGAGCAGGAAGCCTTCCCCATCGCCGCTGACACCCTTCAGCACCTTGGCGGTGCCAGCCAGCTGCTCGGCTTCCCCGCTGGCCTCGGCGCCGTAGCTGGTCACGCAGATGGTGTCGATGAGGCGGATGTTCAGCTCCCGGGCGATGAGCGCCGCCGGGATCAGGCCGCCGCGGGTGATGGCGATGATCCCCTTCCACTCACCCTTCTGGTGCAGCTCGTGGGACAGGTACCGCGTGTCCCGGTGCAGCTCCGCCCAGGAGATGACCACGTCGTTCTGGTAGGGGTTCTTGGCCATGGCCGCTCCAGGGGAAGGCCCCAGTTTCCCATCGCAGCCCGCCCCGGGCCACCGGAAAGGGGTGCTGGGGTGGGTGGAAAAAAAGAAGGTTGGACGGGGCTTACGCGGATCCTGCTTATCGGCCAGCCTCCGCCCTCTCGTCCTTATCTCTGCGAGCGTTATTCAGGTCGCCGAGATCAGCCGATCCCGCCGGGCGTGCAGGATCCGGTCGCGGAGCTGGGCCGCCTCCTCGAATTTGGTCTGGGACGCCAGCTCCTTCATGCGCTTCTCGAGCTTGACGAGCTCGCGCTCGAACTCCTTCTCGGCCAGGTAGAGCAGCGGCTCTTCGGCGGCCTGATCCTCCCGGGGGACGTTCACGAACTCCCGGGCCAGGGCCTCGCCCATGACGTCGTCCAGGTTGCGCTTCACGGTCTCCGGAGTGATGCCGTGGGCGGCGTTGTGGGCCAGCTGCTTCTGGCGGCGACGCTCGGTCTCGCCGATGGCCTGCGTCATGGAGCGGGTCATGACATCGGCGTAGAGAACGGCCTTGCCGCTCACGTTGCGGGCCGCGCGGCCGATGGTCTGGATCAGGGAGCGGGCGTTGCGGAGGAAGCCCTCCTTGTCCGCGTCCAGGATGGCCACCAGGGTCACCTCCGGCAGGTCCAGACCCTCCCGCAGCAGGTTGATGCCGATGAGCACATCGAAGACGCCCCGCCGCAGGTTTTTCAGCAGCTCCACCCGCTCCAGGGTGTCGATCTCGCTGTGGAGGTACTCGGCCTTCACGCCCAGCTCCCGGTAGTAGGCAGTGAGTTGCTCCGCCAGCTTCTTGGTCAGCACCGTCACCAGCACCCGCTCGTCCCGGGCCACCACCTTGCGGATCTCCTCCAGCAGGTCGTCCACCTGGGTGGCCACGGGGCGAACCTCCACGAGCGGATCCACCAGCCCCGTGGGGCGCACCACCTGCTCCACAAAGGCGCCGCCGCTCTGCTGCAGCTCGTAGTCGCCGGGGGTGGCGGAGACGTAGACGACCTGCTTCACCCGGCTCTCGAATTCATCGAACTTGAGCGGACGGTTGTCGAGGGCCGAAGGGAGGCGGAAGCCGTACTGCACGAGGGTGGTCTTGCGGGCCCGGTCGCCGTTGTACATTCCGTGGAGCTGCCCCGTGGCCACGTGGCTCTCGTCCATGAAGACCACGAAGTCCTCCGGGAAGTAGTCCAGCAGTGTGTGCGGCGGCTGGCCCGGCTGGCGGCCGTCCAGGTAGCGGCTGTAGTTCTCGATGCCGCTGCAGTGGCCCATCTCCTTCATCATCTCCACGTCGTAGATGACGCGCTGGTGGAGGCGCTGCAGCTCCACGATCTTGCCCTCGGCGCGGAACTCGTTCTCCCGCAGCTCCAGCTCCGCCTTGATGTCGCGGATGGCGGTCTTCAGCTTGTCCTCGGGGGTCACGTAGTGGGTCTTGGGCCAGATGGTGAGCTGGTCCAGGGGCTCGAGGACGACCCCCCGCAGCGGGTCGATCTTCGAGAGGCGCTCCACCTCGTCGCCCCAGAGCTCGATGCGGTAGGCCACATCCTCGTAGGCCGGGTAGACCTCCACCACGTCGCCGCGCACCCGGAAGATGCCCGGCTCGAAGCTCAGGTGGTTGCGCTGGTACTGGATGGCCACCAGGTCCCGCAGCAGCATGGCCCGGTCGACGGTCTGGCCCTTCTGCAGGTTCACCGAGAGGTTCATGTAGGACGAGGGGTCGCCCAGACCGTAGATGCAGCTCACCGAGGCGATGACGATGGTGTCCCGGCGCTCCAGCAGGCAGCGGGTGGCGCTGAGCCGGAGCTTCTCCAGTTCCTCGTTGATCTTGGCGTCCTTGTCGATGAAGAGGTCCCGCTCGGGCACGTAGGCCTCGGGCTGGTAGTAGTCGTAGTAGCTGACGAAGTACTCGACGGCGTTCTCGGGGAAGAACTGCTTGAACTCACTGAACAGCTGTGCGGCCAGGGTCTTGTTGGGCACGAAGATCAGGGCCGGGCGGCCCAGGCGGGCGATGGTGCTGGCCATGGTGTAGGTCTTGCCCGAGCCCGTTACCCCCAGCAGCGTCTGGGCGCGGTCCCCGCGCCGGAAGCCCTCCACCAGCTGCGCGATCGCCTCCGGCTGGTCGCCGGCCGGCTCATAGGGCGCCACAAGCTTGAACGGGATCGGTTTCGCCATAGATCAAAAATCAAACCACGAAGACAGGAAGACCACGAAGGGGATCTTGGTTCTTCTTCGTGGTCTTCCCGTCTTCGTGGTGAATTTCTTTACTGAACCTTGCGCAGGACCAGGCACCCGTTGGTGCCGCCGAAGCCGAAGCCGTTGTTCATGGCGTACTCGTAGTCGAAGGTTCCGGCCACGTTGGCGGTGACGTCCAGGTCGCACTCGGGGTCCTGCTGGTCCACGTTGATGGTGGGGGGGATCTTGCCGGTGTGGACCGCCAGGGCCGCCACGATGGTCTCCAGGCCGCCCGCGGCGCCGAGCAGGTGCCCGTGCATGGACTTGCTGCTGCTGACCTTGATCTTCTCGGCGTGCTCGCCGAAGACCCGGCGGATGGCCATGCACTCCAGCTTGTCGCCGACGGGGGTGCTGGTGCCGTGCATGTTCACGTAGCCCACTTCCTCGGGAGCGATGTCGGCATCCTTGATGGCCGCCCGCATGACGCGCTGGCCGCCCTCGCCCTCGGGGGCCGGGGTGGTGATGTGGTTGGCGTCGCCGCTCATGCCGTAGCCGGCCACCTCGGCGTAGATCTTCGCGCCCCGGGCCCTGGCCAGCTCGTACTCCTCGAGGATGACGATGCCCGCGCCCTCGCTCATGACGAAGCCGTCCCGGCCCACGTCGAAGGGGCGCGAGGCCCGCTCGGGCTCGTCGTTGCGCGTGCTCAGGGCGCGCATGGCCGCGAAGCCGCCGACGCCCAGCTGGTTGATCACCGAGTCGGAGCCCCCGGCCATCATGCGGTCGGCATAGCCGAAGGAGATCAGCCGGGCCGCGTCGCCGATGGCGTGGGCGCCGGTGGCGCAGGCCGTGGCTACGGCGCTGTTGGGGCCCTGCAGGCCGTACTTGATGCTGGCCTGGCCGCTGGCCAGGTTCACGATGAGGCTGGGGATGAAGAAGGGGCTGGTGCGGCGGGGCCCGCGGTAGCCGCTGGCCTCGTCCCAGATGGTGCTGAGACCGCCGATGCCGCTGCCGATGTAGGTGCCGAACATCTCGCGTTCGGCCTTGGTGAGCTGGACCTGGTCGAGGCCCGCATCCACCCAGGCCTCCTGGGCCGCGCCCAGGGCGTAGTGGATGAAGATGTCCATCTTCTTCTGCTCTTTCTTGTCGATGCACAGGTCGGGGTTGAAGCCCTTGACCTGGCCCGCGATCTTGCAGGCGAAATCGGTGGTGTCGAAGCGATCGATGAGGCCGATGCCGCTCTTTCCCGCCAGGAGGTTGGCCCAGGTCTCGGGCACGGTGAGGCCGCAGGGATTGACGGTGCCCATCCCGGTGATGACAACACGACGGCGCTCGACGGTCCTGGTCATGACTTCACCTCATTTTGGAAAACAAACGTGCCGCAGGGCCATGGGGGCACTGCGGCACATCATGATCGCGGCGGATCAGCCCTTCGAGTGCTTCTCGATGTAGGCGATGGCGTCGCCCACGGTGCGGATCTTCTCCTGCTCGGTCTCGGGGATCTCCAGGCTGAAGGCTTCCTCGATGGCCATGATGATCTCGACGGTGTCAAGGCTGTCGGCACCGAGATCGTCCACGAAATGGCTGGACTCGGAGATGGAATCTTCGGGCTTGGCCAGCTGCTCGGCAATGATAGCAATGACCTTCTTACGCACATCAGCCATCGGGGGCTCCTCCAAACGAACCTGGAAACCCTAACACATCCCGGGGCGAAATTCCAAACCTCGGGTAAAGGTCCGACTGCTACCCCTGACAAGACAAGGGATTGCGTCGCTGCTCCAGCCGTGGAGGATGGACCCATGCCCCGTCCCAGGACCCTGGAGGAACCCGAGCACGGCTGGCCCCTGGGCTGGTCCGAGAGCCTGCGGGAGTTCCGCACGCACCTGGCGGTGGAGCGCGGCCTCTCCCCCAACACCACCGCGGGCTACCTCTCGGACCTGCAGCTCCTGGCGGCCTGGGCCTGCGGGCAGAGCCTCCCCGCCGACGACCTCAGCCGCGACCAGCTCACGGGTTTCCTCGTCACCCAGCAGGCCGCGGGGAAGGCACCGCGCAGCCTCGCCCGGTTGAGCTCCAGCCTGCGCGCCTTCCTCACCTTCCTGCGCATGGAAGGCGGTGGTGGCGCGGGCCCCGAGGCCGTGGTGAAGCCGCCCCGGCCGCCCCGCATCCTGCCGCGCACCCTGGGCGAGAGCCAGGTGGAGGCCCTGCTCAACGCGCCGGACACCGCCACGCCCCTGGGCGTGCGCGACCGGGCCTGGCTGGAGCTGCTCTACGCCTCGGGTCTGCGCGTCTCCGAGCTGGCGGGGCTGCCGGCCCTCTCCGTCTTCCTCGACGAGGGCTTCCTGAAGGTCTCCGGCAAGGGGCGCAAGGAGCGTCTCATCCCCTTCGGCCAGAGCGCGGAGACCTGGATCCGCACCTGGCTGACCCTGCGCCCCGGGTTCAAGCCCACGGGCGGTGAGCTGTTCGTGGGCCAGCGCGGGGAAGGTCTCAGCCGCCAGCACCTCTGGCGCCTCCTGAAGGGCTACGCCCGCAAGGCCGGCCTGCGCGCCGAGGCCGTGAGCCCCCACGTGCTGCGCCACGCATTCGCCACCCACCTGCTGGACCATGGGGCCGACCTCCGCGCCGTCCAGGCCATGCTCGGCCACGCCGACATCAGCACCACGCAGATCTACACCCACGTCCACCAGACTCGCCTCCGCGCCCTCTACGACCAGCTGCATCCGAGGTCGGGAGGCACCTGACCGCCGAGGCCCTCGCAACTGCCCGGTGGACCGCTGGCGCGGGAATGGGGGATGATGGGCCAGGAGCATCAACCCATGGCCGTGACGAAGACCCCCCGCAAGAAGCCCGCTGCGCTCGCCACTCCCGAGGAGGCCGCGCCCGTGAAGGCCGCGCCCGCCAAGAAGGTTGCCGCCAAGAAGGCCGCGCCCGTGGTGTCGGCCGAGCAGCCCGAGGCTGTTGCCGCGCCCGTCAAGAATGCCAAGGCTCCGGCCAGGGCGAAGGCTCCGAAGGCCGAGCTGCCCGCGGTCGAGCCCGCCGGGGTCGAAGCCGCCGTGGTTGCGGCGCCCGAGCCCGCTCCGGCCCCGGCCGAGCCCGTCCAGGCCGCTCCGGTACAGCCGCCCGTGCCGGTCCTGCTCCCCCCGATCGTGGGCACTCTCCTAGCCGCCATCCGCGAGGGCCGCGCCCTCGAGTTCATCTTCGCCGACGCCGACGCCAACGCGCCCCGCACCTTCGAGCCCCGGAGCCTCAGCTTCGACGCACTCAGCCAGGCCTGGTATGTCTGGGGCTGGGACCGCCGCTACAACGCCGAGCGCCACCACCGGGTGGACCTCCTGGCCGAGGCCAACGAGGTGGAGGGCGTGGGTCGCGCCGCCCAGGGCCCCTACGCCGAGGGCACTCCCGCCAACCAGATCGGCGGCTGGCTGGGCGGTGAGCCCATCGCCGTCAAGGCCACCCTCATGAAGCAGTGGGTCTTCGCGGTGAAGCAGGCCCCGCCCGCCTTCCCGGGCTTCCGCCTGGAGGACCAGGGCGACGGCCAGGCGCTGGTGTCCTTCGCCGCCACGGACCTGCGGGCCATCGCCCGCTGGGCCATGCAGTTCGGCGACGGCATCCAGGTCCTGGAGCCCGCCCGCCTGGCGGATCGCATCAAGCAGGTTGGCGCAGTCTGGGCTGGCCGGGACCGGCTGGCCCCCGCCGCCGCACCGGCCCCGCGCCCCGCCTCCGAGCCCCGGCGCCACGAGTCCCGGCCGCCCCGCGAGGCCCGGCCGGACCGCGAACCCAGACCCGAGCGCGAGGCCCGTCCTGAGCGTGAGCCCCGTCCTGAGCGGGAAGCCCGGCCCGAGCGCGAGGCCCGGCATGACCGCGACCGCGACGAAGCCCCCAAGGGCAAGCCCGGCAAGGTGGAAGTCATCCGCTTCGACCGGCTCTGAGGCCCGCTACTCCGCCAGCCACCAGCCGCGGCGCCCGGGGACGAAGCCGTAGGTCTGGCCGAGGGCGCTGAAGGCCACGCCCCGGAGCCGCCGGTCCGTGGCGAGGTAGCTGACGGTGTAGGTCAGCTGGAGGATGGGGTGGTCCCGCTGGATCAGCTGGTTGATCCGCCGGTAGATCGCCTGGCGGCGACCCGGCTCCAGCTCGTGCCGGCCCTGGTCGAAGAGCCGATCCACCTCGGGGTCGTGGTAGCCCGTGACGTTGGTGCCCCCCCGGATCCCCTCGGTGGTGAAGAGCGGGCTCTCCGTGTCGGGGTCGAGGCTGGTGCTCCAGGCGAAGTCCCAGATGTCACCCTCTCCTCGCGCGGCTCTCACCTGGATCTCATCGAAGCTCGCGCGGCGGAGCTCGATCTGGATCCCGAACTTCTTCGCCGCGTCGCGGAAGGCCTGGGCCGAGTCCCGCTGGCCGAACTCGCGGCGGCAGTACATGACCACCTTCAACGGGCGTCCCTGGGCGTCCCGGCTCACCCCATCCGGGCCGGACGTCCAGCCCGCCTCTTCGAGCAGCAGCCGGGCCCGGTCCGCGCTGGGGATCGCCTCCACCCGGGGCTCCCAGGCCCAGCTGCCGGGCGGCCACAGGCTGCTGGCCAGGCGGGCGGCCCGGAGCCGCCGCTGGGCCATGAGAAACTCCCAAGGCAGCGCCTCGGACAGGGCGCGCCGCAGCCGCACGTCCCCCAGCAGGCTGCGCCGGGGATTGCAGTTGAACCAGAAGACGTCATAGGCCCCCTGCGGCACGGACTGGGCCACCAGCGTGCCCTCCCCGAAGGCGCCGCGCCGCAGCAGATAGTGATGGAACCAGTCCAGCTCCCCCGCATGGTAGGCGTGCGCCAGGAGCTGCCGGGCGTGCTCCCCGGGGTCCGCGGCCTGAACCCGGAACAGAAAGCCCTCCCAGCGGCCTGGATGGGAACCGGCATAGCCGGCCCAGCGCTCCAGCCGCACCTCCTGGCCCGTGGCCCCCGGCAGCACCCGGTAGGGCCCGGAGCCCACGGGTGTGAAGTTGAGCGGATGCTGCAGGGGATTCCCGCCCAGGGTGTAGCGGCGGCGCGGGACCGGCTGGAAGTCGTGGAGGTCCGACAGGAGTGAAGCCCGGGCCTGCTTCAGGCGGATGCGGACGCGCAGGGTGCCCTCGGCCACCAGGCTGTCGAGGGTGCGGACGCCGACCAGATCGTAGACCCGGCGCACCTGGGGCAGCGAGAGCATGCGCCAGGTCGCCACCAGGTCCTCGGCCTCGATGGGGGTGCCGTCGTGCCAGAGGAGGCCCGGCCGCAGCTTGAGCAGGATGTCCCGGCCATCCGCGCTGATGTTCCAGCTCTCAAGCAGCTGCGGTACGAAGGCGCCCTGCTCGTCCAGGGCCACGAGCCGGTCGAAGACCAGGTCCACCACCTGGGACTCCACCTCCCGGGCCAGCAGGAGGGGATTGAGGCTCAGCAGGGGCTTGTCCAGGGCCACCCGGATCGGCTCCCCGGCGCCGAGAGCGGAGCCCAGGAGCAGCACGAGGACAAGGTGGCACCAGCGCATGGTCCTTCCCTCATCGGTGTCGTGGGACCGATCCTGAGTACCGGTCAGGGCGCGGCCTTGGCGGCGGCCTCCAGGAGCTCGACCAGGGCCTCGGCCATGGTCTGGCCCACGCGGGGAGGATTCTCCACGACGGTCCCCATGAGCTTCTGGCTGCCGCCCGGCTGGGTGGCGAAGAGGTAGAAGGTGGGCACCCGGACCACCGCCTGGGGCGGGCAGCCCGCGGGCCAGGCGGACGGCTCCAGGCGCTTGTCGCGGTTGACGCCCAGGTAGTGGATCTCCAGGAAGGGCGTGGGCACTGCATCCAGGGCCAGCAGGTCCGGCAACTGGAGGTGGCTGTCGGCGCACCAGGAGCCGAACACCGCCACCAGGGTGAAGGGCTGGTGGACCGCCTGCCAGCGCCCCTTCAGCTTGGCGGACAGCTTCACCTTGGCCAGGTTGTCCCGGAAGATGGCCCGGTGCGCCAGGATGGCCTTCGCCGTGGCGGGGCCCAGGAGCAGGGGCAGCTTGTCCTTGGTGTCCACGGGGGCGCCCGGCGCCGGTGAGCCAGGGGGCGGGGCGGCCGCGGCCGGACCGGACTGGGCCTGGAGACTCAGGGCTGCGAGGGCCAGAACAACGGCTTTCATGGGGAACTCCGGGGGCTCCAGCATACTGCGTGGTAATACTTGACTCGTTTGCTCAAGAATACTAGCCTTGATCCTGGAGAACGCTCCGTGAAGATCTCGGCTCGAGGCAGGTACAGCATGCAGGCCCTCTTTGACCTGGCTCACCACAGCCACGGCCAGCCGGTGCCCCTGCACGTGATCGCCGAGCGCCAGAAGCTGTCCCTGCCCTTCCTGGAGCAGATCTTCAACAAGCTCAAGAAGGCCGGAGTGGTGGCCAGCGTCCGCGGTCCCCGCGGCGGCTACATCCTCACCCGCCCCTGCAACCAGGTGAGCGTGGGCGAGGTGCTCCGCCTCACGGACAGCAGCTTCTACGCCGCCGCCAAGGAAGATCCCAAGACCGCGAACCAGGTGCTGAAGTCTGACGAACGCATGAGCCAGATGCTCTGGAACCGCCTCTCGGACCACATCTCGGCCTTCATGGAGAAGGTCACCTTCGCGGACCTGTGCTCGGAGACCTCGAGCAACACCTGTCCCGACTGCACCTGCCCCGAATACGTGAAGGACATGCAGGGCCAGTTCGTCCGGGGGGAGCGCAAGGCCTGCGGCGTGCTCTGATGTCGGCCCAGGGGGGACCGCCCGGTCCCTGCGGGCCCTCTGCGTCCCCCCTGGGACCCCCGCTGCTCAGCCGGGCAAAGCCCGCCGGAGCAGCCTCGATCGGCCCCTGCAGGGCCGTGCCGGTAGACTGGGACCGTGAGTAACCCCTGCGCTCTGCCCAGCCTGGCCTATCCGCCCACGGAGGCCGACCTCAAGGCCCTGCCCGGCCTCACGCGGAAGCTGGCCCGGCGCCTGGGAGCGACCAATGGGGCCTACGACCTCATCGCTGATGGGGACCGCATCCTGGTGGCCGTGAGCGGCGGCAAGGACTCCTGGGCTCTCCTGGACCTGCTGGAGCGCCTGCGGAAGCGCGCCCCGGTGACCTTCTCGGTGGACGCCGTCACCGTGGACCCCGGCTTCCCCCAGTTCAATCCAGACCCCATCGCCGAGGTCTGCGAGCGCCTGGGCGTCCCGCACCACGTCATTCCCGCCCCCATCGACAAGATGGTGCGCACCCAGCCCGAGGCCCTGCCCTGCATCATCTGCTCGCGGCTGCGGCGCGGCGTGCTGTATTCCTTCGCCAAGCAACGGGGCTTCACCAAGATCGCCCTGGGCCACCACCTGGACGACCTCATCGAGACCCTGCTCATCAACCTGTTCTTCGAGGGTCGCCTCAGCACCATGCCCCTGCGCCTGGTGAGCGACGACGGAGCCAACACGGTGATCCGCCCCCTGGGCACCTGCGAGGAGCAGGACCTGCAGCGCTACGCCTGGCTGCGCGGCTTCCCCATCGTGCCCTGCGGCTGCCCCCTCTGCGGCTGCTCCAGCCTCGAGAGCCGCCGCAAGCAGGTCAAGGAGCTCATCGCCTCCATGCAGGGCAGCATCCCCCAGCTCAAGGCCTCCATGCTCGGCGCCATGGGCAACGTGAAGCTGAGCCACCTGCTGGACCTGAACCTGGGCGCCCGGCACGCCATCGGCACCGACGAGGCCGTCGAGCGGCTGGGGTAGGACCCGCGCTCGGGGAACCCCAGGAAACTGAAGCAGAATGAGCGGAGGGCCGCCGAGAGGAGGAGGGCCGAGCAAAGCGGCAGGGCGGGAGTGCGCCAGCCGGTCGCCCGGGGGGGTCCCCCTGCAGCCACCTCTGCCAGCCATCAAGCCATCGAAAAGCATTGTTTTATCTGGATATATTTATGAAAATACATACTGGAAATGACCTTGCTCTTGGTTAATTCGGATGCTCTACTGACGCGAGGTCCACTGCCACGCCATGGGAGGTGCCTGTGCGTCAGCGATTCCCCCTGTTCCTTGGGATCCTTCTGGCTTTGAGTGCCCTGTCCCTCGGCCGGGCCCAGACCCCGCCGCAGACCGGGTTCTGGGCGGCGGGAGAGCTTGGCTATGGGTCAGCAAGCTACAGCTCCAATATCAACTCCCACAGCAAAGGCGGCCTTGCCCTGGGCCTTGAGGGTGGCTATGCCCTCAACTCGACCGTTTCACTGGGCCTGCGTCTGAGCGGGTGCTCTCTGGAAGCCTCGAACCTGAACGATCCCACCAAAGGCGAGAGCATCTCCCTGTTCTCTGCGCTGGTGCGGGTGTATCCCCTTCCCGGACAAGGGCTCTTTCTGCGGGGCGGGCTCGGTTCCCTTCGCTACACCAACAACCACCCCCTGGAGTTCAACGGCAGCGGCACCGGGCTGACCTTCGGCGCCGGCTATGAGTTCCCTCTCACAAAGCGGCTCAAGCTCGCACCCGTGGTCGATTTCACCCAGGGCAAGCTGGATGATGTGACCAACCCCCTGGTGACCCTCCGGGACCGTCGCTGCAAGTTCCTTTCCATCGGAGTCAGCCTGAGATTCTCCTGAGGCGGGCCTGACCGTGGCCCTGGCCGCGACCTTCCTCCTCGCCTCCGTCTTTTCTCCGCTTATCCATAGCTTTTCTCATTGAATCTATCCTGGAACCCTCACCCCGGGAGCCGCTGTGAAGGTGCTGATCGTCCTCGCCCACCCGGAACCGAAGAGCTTCAACGGGGCGCTGTTCGAGACGGCCGTCGCCACCCTGCGGGCCGCAGGCCACACCGTCGCCACCAGCGACCTGCACCGCCTGGGGTTCAATCCTGTCTCGGACCGGGCCAACTTCACCGCGGCCGTGGACCCGGCCTACCTGAAGCTCCAGGCCGAGGAGCTGCACGCCACGGAGACCCACGGCTTCGCGCCGGAGCTGGAGGCGGAGATCGCCAAGGTGGAAGCGGCGGACCTCATGATCTGGCAGTTCCCCCTCTGGTGGTTCGGCGTGCCCGCGATCCTGAAGGGCTGGGTGGACCGGGTCTTCGCCATGGGCCGGGCCTACGGTGGCGGCCACGTCTACGAGACCGGCCTGTTCCGGGGCAAGCGGGCGCTGCTCTCCCTCACCACCGGCGGCCCCGAGGGGGCCTACCGGCCCGAGGGGTTCAACGGCGACCTCCAGGCCATCCTCCGCCCCATCCACCGGGGCATGCTTGAGTTCACGGGCTTCGAGGTGCTGGCGCCGCAGGTCCACTACGGGCCCGTGCGCGTCGACCCGGCCCAGCGCGAAGCCTGGCTCCAGGCCTGGGCCCAGCGCCTGCGGGGCATCGAGAGCGAGGCGCCCATCGACATCGGGCGCTACTGAGCCGGACAGCCGGGACGTGGCAGGGCTTCAGGCGCTCTCAGTCCACGCCCCCGATCCCGATCCCGAGGTCCCAGGTGGTGGCACAGCGGCAGCAGGTGGCCACATACGAGGCCCGGCCGCGGCGCGTCTTCATCGGCTCGTCGCACTGGGGGCAGTGGGTGTGATGGAGCCGGTAGAAGAGGTAGGCCAGGGTGCCCAGCATGGAGCTGCCGAACGCGATGGCCAGCAGGAGCCCGAGCATCCGGAGAGCCCCCCGGTAGGGCACCACGGCCCCCACGAAGAGCAGGGCGTTGATGCCCCAGGCCCGGAGAAAGAGCCGCAGGAACTCCTTCGAGAAAGTTGGGTGGGGCAGCGTCTGCAAGCTCGACTCCGGCCTTGGGTGGGGTGAAGGGTTCAGCTTGACCTGGTCCCTGCCAGGCAGGAAGGCGGGCTCCTCACCCCTCTGTTCGATCAGCTTCTCGTGCGCCAAGGGACACCTCGAACCTCTGCTCAGTGACTTCCTTGCCCCACTGCCGGCCGCGCTGCTGCAGGGCCAGCCGGAAGCCGGCCTTCTCGTAGAGGTGCCGGGCCGGAGCCAGCCCCTCGAAAGTCCACAGGTAGACCTTCTCGTACTGGCGGGAGCGGCAGAAGGCCATGGCCGACGCCAGCAGGGCCGACCCGACCCCCCTGCCGCGCAGGTCATCCGACGCGATGAACCAGCGGAGATGGGCCCCGTCCCGGTCCGCGTGGGAGCCGTCGATGGCGATCGAGCCTTCGATCTTCCCGTCCTGCAGGGCCAGCCAGAGCCCGTCCCGCTCAGCGTCATAGCGCTCGCAGAACTCCGCGAGCTCGCGCGCCACCTTGCTCTCGAAGAGCACCCCGAACCCGACGAGGTCCGAGTAGTAGCGGGCGTGCAGCTCGGCGACGCGGCCGATGCAGCCAGGCAGGTAGTCTCGGTGGATCGTGAGGGGCATGGTGCACCCAGGATGCGCCCAGCGGGACGGCCTGAACAGTCCCCTGGAGCAATCGCCGGCGGATGACTGATCAACGGTGAGAAAGACAACAGAGTCATTACTCGGCGCTTTTCTCTGCTTTCCTCCGCGCCTCCGGCTGTCCTCTGCTTATCTCAATTATTTGTTCTTTCCCCGTTTTCCAGAGAAGCCAACCAACCGCTCAGTCCACGCTCAGCCACAGGCCTTTGAGGTAGAAGCCTTCGGGGTGGTTCAGGCTGTAGGGGTGGTCGGCGGGCTGGCCGAGGTGGGCGAGGACTCTGGCTTCGCGGCCGGCTTCGAGGAGGGCGGTCCAGACGGCTTCCTGGAAGCGGGTGCGGTCCAGGTGCTGGCTGCAGGAGAAGACCCAGAGCATGCCGCCGGGGGCCGTGGCGCGGGCGCCGAGGCGGAAGACGTCCTTGTAGGCCTTGAAGGCCTTGTCCACGTCCTTGCGCTGCTTGGCGAAGGCGGGGGGGTCCACGATGACGCGGTCCCAGGCCATGGGCTCCAGGGTGCGCATGAGCTCAAAGGCGTCGCCCTCCAAGCGCAGGTGCACCGCCGGGTCCAGGCCGTTGGCGGCCCAGTCGCGGTCCGCCTGGTCCAGGGCCGGGGCGCTGATGTCGAGGGTGGCCACCTGGGCGGCGCCGCCCAGGCCGGCGTGGATGCTGAAGCCGCCGGTGTATCCGAAGGCGTTGAGCACACGCTGGCCCCGGGACACGCGGCCCAGCTGCAGGCGGTGCTCCCGCTGGTCCAGGAAGAAGCCCGTCTTCTGGCCCCGCAGCAGGTCCACGGTGAACCGCGCCGCCCCCTCCCGCAGCTGCACCGGCCCCGCGAGGCTGCCCTTGAGCAGCCGGTTCACGGCATCCAGGCCCTCGTCGCGGCGGCCGGACTGGCTGCGTTCCACGAAGGCCACGATGCCCTCGCGCTTGCCCAGCTCGAAGAGGATGGGCCACCAGACCTCGCGCAGGGCCTCGAGCCCCGCCGTGCCCACCTGCAGCACCAGGGCGCTGCCATAGCGGTCCACCACCAGGCCCGGCAGGCCGTCGCCCTCGCCGAAGATCCAGCGGCAGCCGCCTTCGGGCTCCCAGAGGCCCAGCTGCTTGCGCAGGGCCAGGGCGGCCTCGAAGCGGGCGCGGAAGAAGGCCTCGTCCAGCGGCGCGTCCTCGAAGCGGAAGATGCGCGCCGCCAGGGGGTTCGTGGGGTGGGCCGTGCCAACGCCCAGAACCTGGCCCGAGTCGTCCGCCAGACGCACCAGAACCGAGTCCGCGGGCTTGGCCAGGGCGCCCGAGAACACCCAGGGATGGCGCCGGGAGAGCATGGCCTCCTTGCCGGGCTTGAGACGGAGGAGGGGGTAGGGCCAGCGTTGGGTGCTCATGGTTCCAGATTAACTTGATACCCTGGAGAGATGCGCCGTACCGCCCTGCTCATCCTGATCTTCTCCGCCCTGCTGCAGGCCGCTCCCCCGGTGCTGCTGGTGAGCCTGGATGGGCTGGGCGCCGATCAGTTCAGCGCGACCACCATGCCCAAGCTCTGGGTGCTAGCCGGACAGGGCCGCCGGGGCGAGGGCCTGCCCCCCTTCCCGGCCACCACCTTCAACGGTCACGTGACCATGGCCACCGGCTGCTGGCCCGAGCACCACGGGGTCGTGGCCAACGGCTACCTGGACCCCGCCACCAAAGCGCTGGTGCCCGTGGCCCATAGCGCCCAGGACATCCAACGCGAGCCGCTCTGGGTGGCGGCCACCCGCAGCGGCGTGCGGACCGCCGTCTTCCACTGGGTGGGCGCCACCGGCCCCTGGGAGGGCGTGACCCCTTGGCGCATGCAGGTCTTCCGCCCGGGCCACCCGGACGCCGAGGGCCTGGCCTTCGCCGAGGCGGCCCTCAGCGACGGCGCCCAGCTCGTCATGGCCTACCTCTCTGGCACCGACGGGGAGGGCCATGTCAAGGGGCCCCGAAGCCCCGAGCTGCGCGCCAAGCTCCAGCTCATCGATGACGAGATGGCTCCCTGGCTGCAGCGGATGCTGGCCACCTACCCGGGTCTCCGCGTGATCCTGGCGGCGGACCACGGCATGGCCCTCATGACCCGCCGGATCCACCTCCCTTCCCTGCTGGACGGCATCCCCTGCACGCTGGTCACCCACGGCGGCAGCGCCTACGTCTACCTGAAGAACCCCCAGGACGAGGCCAGGGCCCTGGCCCGCCTGCGCAAGCCCGGCCTCAAGGTCTGGCCCCGGGCGCAGGTGCCCGCCCGCTACCACCTGGCGGGCAGCGCCCGGGTCGGCGATCTGGTGCTGCTGGCGCCCGAGGGCCAGTGGTTCTCCCAGGCCCGCTCCAGCCGCGAGGAGGATGGCGAGCGCTACGGCCGCAGCGGCGCCCACGCCTACACCAGCGAGACGCCCAGCATGCACACCTGGCTGGTGGTCCTGGGCGCCGGCACCGCCCCCCTGGGCCACGTCCCCCTCTGGGACCTCGCCCCCACCGCCGCCGCCTGGCTCGACATCCACTGGGCCCAGGCGCCCGACGGCCAGCCCCTCCGCTGAGGCTACCGCAGCAGCCCGAGCAGGACCTGAGCCAGGACGATCTTGAGGATGGTGGCCAGGGGATAGACGGTGGCGAAGCCGACGTTGGGCAGGTCGTTGCCGGTATGGTGGTTGGCGTAGCCCAGCACCACGGGCTGGGTGTGGGTGCCCGCCACGATCCCGAACATGATGTTCAGCGGGATGCGGAACAGCTTGTAGCCCAGCACCATGGTCAGGGAGTCCGCCACGAAGCAGACCAGGAAGGCGGCGCCCAGGAACAGGGGCAGCACGGACGCGTCCCGGGACACGATGGCGCGGAAGCCCTCGCCCGACAGCACGCCGATGCCCGCGGCGAAGAGCACCAGGCCGAACTGGCGGACCGTGTGGTTGGCGCTGTAGGGGAAGTTCCAGACCAGGGACCCGACGCGGTGGAAGCGGCCCAGGATCAGGGCCACGGCCAGGGGCCCGCCCGCGAAGCCCAGCTTGAAGATGATGCCGTGGCCCAGGGGGATGGGCAGCTGGCCCAGGGCCAGGCCCGCGGCCAGGCCCATGGCGAAGGTCAGGAAGCTCACCTCGCTGATGGCCCGGTAGCTGTCGCCGAAGAATTCCTCGATGGCCTCGATGTTGTCGCGGCGGGTGGTGACCCGCACCCGGTCGCCCAGCTCCAGCACCGTGTCACCGTCCGGCACGAACCAGATGTCACCCCGGCGGACCCGGGTGATGATGGCCTGGAAGCGGTTCACCAGGTCCAGCTTGCCCAGCGGGACGCCCACCACATCCCAGCGGGAGACGAACACCCGCGTGGCATCCAGGGCGCTCTGGTCGCGGTCCAGCTCCACGTGGCTGCGCTCGCCCACGAGGGCCTCCACCTGGGCCAGGTCGTCCGCCGAGCCCACCACGGTCACGAGGTCGTCCAGCTTCAGCCCCAGGTCCGGGCCCGGCAGCAGCAGCTCGGCCTTGCGCAGCACCCGGCCGAACACCACGCGCAGGCGGCCCGCGGCGCAGAGCTCATGCTTGGTCAGGGTCTCGGCCTCGGGCCGGGTCACGCGGATCGTCCAGGCCTCCAGCTTCTGGTGGCCCGTCTGGTAGTCCTTGAGGCCGTCGGCCTCCTCCTGCAGGTTCACGCGGAAGACCTTGGCGCTGACCAGGATCACCAGCATGGGCACCAGCACGCCGATGGGGTAGGCGATGGCCGAGGCCACCGTCGGCTGGGCCAGCTCCAGGGGGCTGGCCCCGGAGGCCTTGACCCGCTCGATGACGCCCGCCAGGGCCGGCATGTTGGTGAAGCTGCCCGTGAGCAGGCCCGCGGCGTAGCGGGCGTTGAAGCCCATCACCCGGGCCAGCACCACCACGAAGGCCGTGGAGAGGAGCATCACCAGGAACACCACCGCGTTCTTCTTCATGCCCTCGCGGCTGAAGGCCGCCCAGAAGCTGTGGGAGATGGAGAGGCCCATGGCGTAGACGAACACGGCGAGGCCCAGCTCGTAGACCAGCTTCATGTCCTTGGAGATCTCGCCCTTGAGGGCCGGATCCAGGCCCGGGGCCATGACCAGCGCGCCCAGGGCGATGCCCGCGAAGAGGATGCTGGCGATGCCGAAGGAGGCGCCCGCCACCTTGAGCTTGCTGATGGGATAGCCCAGGGCCACCACCGCGAACAGGAGCAGCAGTGGATTGTGCGCGAAGAAGAAGAGGACCTGTTCAACCATGTTCGCTCCCTGCCCGCCCCGGCCATCCGGGACTTCCTATGTCAACCGCTTGATGGCCGCCACCAGGGCCTCCACCTCGCTGGGCTGCGTGTCGGGAAGCATCGAGATGCGAAGCACCGAGCGCGCGTCCTCGATAGTATACCCTAAGGTCGTGATTGCGTGGCTGGGTTTTACGGCGCCGCTGTGACAGGCGCTGCCGGTGCTCACAGCGAAGCCCGCCAGATCCAGCCCCACCTGCAGGGCCTCGCCACTGCGGCCCCGGAACAGCACGCAGCTGGTGTTGGGCAGGCGGGGCTGACCCAGGCCGATGACCTCTAGGTCCCGGTGCCAGCCCAGCAGCTCGGCTTCAAAGGCATCGCGAAGAGGAGCCAGCGCCGCGTTCTGCGCCAGCCGCTCGGGCAGGTGCCGGGCCGCCGCAGCCAGACCCCGGATCGCGGGCAGGTCCTCGGTGCCACCCCGGCGGCGGCGCTCCTGGGGGCCTTCCATCACCGGCTCCCAGGGCAGCCCCGGCCGCAGCCACAGCAGGGCCGCGCCTCGGGGGCCGCCCATCTTGTGGCCGCTGAGCACCGCGGCGTCGCAGCGGACGAGGGCCACAGGCACCTTGCCCCAGGCCTGGGCGCAGTCCTGGATCCGCACCGCGTCCAGCACCGGCGGCAGAGCGTACTGGATCCCCGTCTCGTTGCTGGCCGCCAGCTGGACCACCGTGGCGCAGTCCCCGGGCAGCTCCGGCAGCCAGGTCACCCGCGCCCAGTCCCGCAGGGGGTTCAGGCAGGCGCTGTGCTCGCCGGGGAACACCGCGGCGGGGCGGTGACCCAGCGCGGGCTGGAGGCCCCGCAGCAGCAGGTGCAGGGCCTCGGTGGCGCTGGCGCAGAAGACCAGCTCCCCGGGCGCCACGCCCAGGGCCTCGGCCAGCTCCCGGCGGGCCTCCTCCAGCAGGAACCGCGCCCGCTGGCCCTCACGGTGGGTGCTGGTGGGGTTGGCCCAGTCCCCGGCCAGGGTCCGGCACACCGCCGCCACCGCGTCCGGATGGGGGGGCGTCGTGGCATTGGCATCGAAGTAGTGACGGGCCATCCCTCAATGTAACCTGAGGACATGACCCGATCCCTGGCAGGCAAGCTCGTCGTGGCGATATCGTCCCGCGCCCTCTTCGACTTCGAGGAGGAGAACCGGGTCTTCGAAGAGACCGATGACCGCGCCTACATGGAGCTGCAGCTGGCGCGCCTGGACCAGCCCGCCCAGCCCGGCGTGGCCTTCCCACTGGTGAAGAAGCTGCTGTCCTTCAACGCCGACGGCGCCTCCCGGGTGGCGGTGGTGATCCTCTCGCGCAACGACCCCGTGAGCGGCCTGCGGGTCTTCCGCAGCGCCCAGGAGGCAAACCTCCAGCTGGAGCGCGGCGTCTTCACCCGGGGCCGGAACCCCTATCCCTACCTCACGTCCCTGGGCGCGAACCTGTTCCTGTCAGCCAAGGAGGACGACGTGCGCGCGGCCCTGCTGGCGGGCTTCGCCGCAGCCCGGGTCTATCCGGACAGCACCGTGGCGGCGGACCGCCACCCCGAGGAGATCCGCATCGCCTTTGACGGCGACGCCGTGATCTTCAGCGACGAGGCGGAGCGGGTCTACGACCAGGGCGGCCTGGCGGCCTTCCAGGCCCACGAGACCGAGCGGGCCGGGGTGCCCCTGCCGCCCGGCCCCTTCAAGCCGCTCCTGGAAGCCCTGCAGCCCCTGCAGGCCCAGGGCGCGGGCGCCCCCATGCGCATCCGCACCGCCCTGGTCACCGCCCGCAGCGCCCCGGCCCACGAGCGCGCCATCCGCACCCTCATGGCCTGGAACATCCAGGTGGACGAGGCCATGTTCCTCGGCGGCCTGGAGAAGGCCGACTTCCTCCGCGAGTTCGAGCCCGACTTCTTCTTCGACGACCAGACCGGCACCTGCGACACCGCCGCCAAAGTCAGCCCCACCGGCCACGTCGTCAGCGGCGTCAAGAACGAACAGGCGTGACGTGTCGCTGGTTTAAAGGAAGAGAACTGATTCACCACGAAGACACGAAGACACGAAGAACTGCATGCATGGGGTGGTTGGTGAGGCCGTGATCCCTCAAGGCAACCCATGGCTTTTTGCTTTTCTTCGTGTCTTCGTGCCTTCGTGGTAGATCCTTTTTACTTTTTCTTTCCTCCCCCCGGAAGTGCCAATCTGGCCCCACTGGTAGACTTGTCAGCCGTGGAGGACTTATGTCCCGCAGGCTGGTGGAGTGTGTGCCGAACATCTCGGAGGGCCGGGACGCGGCGAAGATCAAGGCGGTGACGGACGCCATCGCGGCAGTGCCGGGAGTCGAGGTGCTGGACGTGGATCCGGGCGCGGATACGAACCGCACGGTGATCACCTTTGTCGGGGAGCCCGAGGCCGTCCTGGAGGGCGCCTTCCGCTGCATCGCCGAGGCCGCGAAGGTCATCGACATGGCCCAGCAGCGCGGCGCGCATCCCCGACTGGGGGCCACGGACGTGGTGCCCTTCGTCCCCGTGGCGGGGGTCAGCATGGCGGACTGCGCCGAGCTGGCCCGGCGCCTGGGCCAGCGTGTGGGCACCGAGCTGGGCATCCCTGTGTATCTCTACGAGGCCGCCGCCTCGCGGCCCGAGCGCCGCAACCTCGCGGACGTGCGGCGGGGTGAGTACGAGGGCCTGGCCGCCAGGCTGCGGGATGCCCAGTGGCAGCCGGACTTCGGCCCCGCCACCTTCAACGCCCGCAGCGGGGCCAGCATCATCGGCGCCCGGGAGTTCCTGGTCGCCTACAACGTCACCCTCAACTCCGGCGACAAGGCCCACGCCACGGACATCGCCTTCGAGCTGCGCGAGAAGGGCCGGGTGGCCCGCCGCGGCCGCATCCAGCCCTTCTACCAGACGGGCGAGATCCAGCTCTACGCCGAGGGCTCCTTCCCCTGCGGAAACTGCGACTTCACCGGGGCCAGCTTCGAGGCGACCGCGGCCCACTGCGCCGCCGCCCACGGCTACGACCTGCCGGAGCTGCTGCGCCTGAACGACGTGGACCCGGCCCGCCCCATGGGCCAGAAGGTCCGCCGCCGGGGCCTCTATGGCCACTGCAAGGCCATCGGCTGGTACGTGGACACCTACCACCGGGCCCAGATCAGCATCAACCTCACGGACTACCAGCAGACCGCCCCCCACACCGTGCTGGAGGCCACCCGCCGCCTGGCCGCGGACCGGGGCCTGGTGGTCACCGGCAGCGAGATCGTGGGCCTGGTGCCCTTCCCCTGCCTGCTGGCCTCCGGCCGCCACTACCGGCGGGCCATGGGCAAGTCCACGGGGGTGCCGGTGGCGGACCTCCTGGAGACTGCCGTCTTCTCCATGGGCCTCGGCGACGTGGCCCCCTTCGACCTCGAGCAGAAGGTGCTGGGGCTGCCGAAGGTGGATCCCAAGGCCCTGGTGGCCCTGCCCGTCCATGCCTTCACGGACGAGGTCAGCCGGGACACGCCGGCCCCGGGCGGCGGCTCCATCGCGGCCCTGGCGGGCAGCCTGGGTGCGGCCCTGGCCAGCATGGTGGCGAACCTGGCCCACGGCGGGTCGGACGCCGCCAAGAACGACCTCCTGGTCGCCCTGGCCGAGCGGGCCCAGGTCCTCAAGGACCGCCTGATGGCCGCCGTGGACGCGGACACCCAGGCCTTCAACGCCTACATGGACGCCCGCCGCCTGCCCGACACGACACCGGAGCAGAAGGCCGCGCGCCAGGCGGCCATGCAGGCCGGGCTGAAGATCGCCATCGAGGTGCCCCTGGAGACCGCCGAGGCCAGCCTGGAGGCCCTGGAGCTCGCGGGCGAGGCCGCCCGGCTCGGCAAGGTGGCCAGCATCAGCGACGCGGCCGTGGGCGCCCAGATGGCCTACGCCGGGGTGCGCGGCGGCGTCTGGAACGTGGTCATCAACCTGAAGGACATCGCCGACCCGGCCTACGTGGACAGCATGCAGGCCCGGGGAGGGGACCTCCTGGCCCGCGCCACCGAGCGCCTGGCGGCCGTCACCGCATTCGTGGACCAGAAGCTGCAGGACCGCATCCTGAAGGCCCGGAAGCAGGGAGCCTGATGGCCCGGACGAGGACGGGGGCGAAACGCTCGGCTGCCGCAGAGGGACTCAGCTTACCCCACCTTTTGGTGCACTTATAAAAATCTAGACAAGCCCCGCTCGGGGTCGCCGCGATTCAATCCCACGGCCCGGCGAGCCGAAGCACACCTCGGGAGGAATCCCCTCCCCCCGAGGAACGGCAAGCCATGGACACCAAGAGACTGGCTTACCCACCCAGGCTGCCTGCGGCGCTGGCCCAGGTGGCCGAGAGTCTCCGGGAAACCGTGGAGCGCTTCAAGTTGCAGTGACCGCAGAGACCGTTCCCAACCTCGGTCAATACCTCCGGAAAACATAATTCACCTTCTGAAACAGGAATGCCGTTTGTAAATTAACTTCATTATTTCAACCAACGTCGGGCCGAGGGTCCCTGCCCACCCCCGCCATCCAAGCGCATCTCCAACCTGACGAGGAGCCGCCCGCCATGAATCGCAAGGGTTTGGCCTTCAAGTTCATCCTGCCCGTGGCCGTGGCTCTGGCGGTGCTGCTGGGTGCCGTCATCTGGGGGGTGAGCTCCTACCAGACCGCCCAGGCGGAGCAGGCCTTCGAGGAGCACCTGACCTCCCTGGCCCTGGCCTCGCGGTTCATGATCCACGCCGAGGCCCGCGACTACTGCACCAGCCGCGGCATGACCTTCCACCGGGTCCGGGAGGGGGAGGCCTCCCCGGATCGGGTCGCCGGGAAGCTGGAGGGCGAGGCCCTCGCCCACTTCGCCGCCAACCCTTCCGCAATCAAGCTGGTGCGCCAGTTCAAGGACGAGAAGGGGGAGCCCCGCCTCTACGTGCTCACCCCCGGCCGCCTGAAGGACGTCTGCATCGGCTGCCACGGCGCCTTCGGCATGGAGTCCTTCACCGGCCGCCCCGCGGGGGACCTGGTGGCCACCTTCGGGGTGTCCGTGAGCACCGCGGAGCTCTACCGCTCCCAGCGCAATCTGCAGCTCCTCGCGGCCCTCGGCGGCCTCGGCCTGCTGCTCGCCATCGGCGCCATCGTCTTCTACCAGGTGCGGGTCTCCATGCTGAAGCCCCTGGGGAACCTCTCCAGCGCCATCGGCGAGGTGGCCGGCGGCAACATGACCGCCAAGGCCCCGGTGGAGAGCGACGATGAGATCGGCCAGCTGGCCGGCACCTTCAACGGCATGGTGGCGGACCTGAACCAGGCCCTGGGCAGCATGAGCCTGGCCTCGGACCGGGTGGCCTCGGGCAGCACGGAGCTGGCCTCCAGCGCCGAGGAGATGAGCCAGACCGTACAGGAGACCGCCCGGGTCGGCGAGGAGCTGCGGAGCGCCGGGCGGGAGGTCCAGGAGGCCCTGCGCCGGCTCGACTCGAACGTCGAGGCCATGGCCGACCACTCGGGCCAGACGGGGGCGCGCACCGAGGCAGCGGTCCAGGACACCCACCGCGGCGCCGAGACGGGGCGGGCCACCGCCGAGGGCATGGAGGCCATCCAGCAGGCCACCTCCCGCATCGTCCAGACCGTGAAGGTGATCCAGGACATCGCCCGCCAAACCAACCTGCTCTCCCTCAACGCCGCCATCGAGGCGGCCAAGGCCGGGGCCCAGGGCAAGGGCTTCGCCGTGGTCGCCGACGAGGTCCGCAAGCTGGCCGAGCGCAGCCGCCAGAGCGCCAAGGAGATCGAGGACACCATCCAGGCCATGCAGGACGCCGTGAGCGGGGGGTCCGCCAGTGTCGATGTGACCCTCCAGCACCTGGAGGCCATCCGGGACAGCATCTCGCAGGTCTCCGGCAGCATCCAGGAGATCGGGACCCTCAGCCAGGGCCAGGCGGAAACCAGCCAGGAGGTGGGCCGCATGATGGACCAGACCGCCTCCCGGCTCGACCAGAACGCCACGGCCACCCACGAGCTGGCGGCCACCGTGGAGGAGATCGCCCGCACCTCGGACGATCTGGCCCAGGTGGCCGAGAGCCTCAAGGCCACGGTGCAGCGGTTCCGGCTCCAGTGAGGCCCTGGAGCCGATGCCCTGAGCGGTGGCTGCTTCGCCCTGGGCCACAATTCAACCTCTACGTCATCTGAGTCGATGCCTTGGGTGGTCCCCGGACCGGCGTGGCCAGGAGAACGACTCATGAACCGCAAGGGATTGGCGCTCAAATTCTTCCTGCCAGTGGCCCTGTCCCTGGCCGCACTCCTGGGTCTGGTCATCTGGGGCGTCAGCGCCTACCAGACCAGCCAGGCCGAGCAGGCCTTCGAGGAGCAGCTGACCTCCCTGGCGGTGGCCTCCCGGTCCATGTTCCATGCGGACGCCGAGGACTACTGCCGCAGCCGCGGCCTGGACTTCCACCGGGTCCGGGAGGGGCAGTTCACCGCCGACAAGGCCGCCGAGGCCTTCGAGCGGGCCAGCCTCGCCTACTTCGCCAGCAACCCGTCCTCCGAGCAGCGGGTGTTCAACTTCACCGACGCCAAGGGCGAGCCCCGCATCTACGTGCTCAGCCCTGGCCGGAACAAGGACTCCTGCATCCAGTGCCACGCGTCCTTCGGCATCGAGACCTTCAAGGGCCGTCCCGCCGGCGAGCTGGTGGCGGCCTTCGGGGTCTCCAAGTCCACGGCCGGGCTCTACCGCACCCAGCGGAACATCCGGCTGATCTCCATCCTGGGCGGGGCGGCCCTGCTGATCGTGATCAGCGGCATCATCACCCGCCGGGTGAAGACCGCCATCCTCACGCCTCTGGAACGCCTCTCGGAGACCATCGCCAAGGTGGCCGGCGGCGACATGACCGTGCGGGCCCCGGTGGAGAGCCAGGACGAGATCGGCCGGGTGGCGGAGACCTTCAACGGCATGGTCGCGGACCTGAACCAGGCTCTGGGCAGCATGGGCCGGGCCTCGGAGCAGGTGGCCTCGGGGAGCACCGAGCTGGCCGCCAGCGCCGACCAGATGAACGCCACGGTGCAGGAGACCGCCCGGGTGGGCGAGGAGCTGCGCCAGGCCGGCCGGGAGGTCCTGGAAGCCCTGCGGCAGCTCGACGCCAATGTGGAGTCCATGGCCAGCCACACACAGCAGACCGGCACCAAGGCCGAAGAGGCCGTGCAGGATACGGATCGCGGTGCCGAGACGGGCCGGGGCACCGCCCAGGGCATGGGGGCCATCCAGCAGGCCACCGCCCGCATCGTGCAGGCGGTGAAGGTGATCCAGGGCATCGCCCGCCAGACCAACCTGCTCAGCCTCAACGCCGCCATCGAGGCGGCCAAGGCCGGCACCCAGGGCAAGGGCTTCGCCGTGGTGGCCGAGGAGGTGCGCATCCTCGCGGAGCGCAGCGGCCACAGCGCCAAGGAGATCGAGGAGACCATCCACGCCATGCAGGAGGCCGTGGCCGAGGGCGCCTCCAGCGTGGACGTGACCCTGCACCACCTCGAGGCGATCCGGGACCGGATCTCCCAGGTGTCCACCAACATCCACGAGATCAGCGGCCTCAGCCAGGGCCAGGCCAAGACCAGTGAGGCCGTGAGCCGGATGATGAACCAGACCGCGACCCGGCTGGAGCAGAACGCCACGGCCACCCATCAGCTGGCGGCCACCGTCCACGAAGTGGCCCGCACCTCCGAGGACCTGTCCCGGGTGGCCGAGAACCTGAAGGAGACGGTGCAGCGCTTCAAGCTGCGATATTAGTCGGGAGCCGACCGGGATCGTCCCGGCGGCGCCGGGATGACCATGCCAACGCCGAACCGGGGATTCCGCCACGAGGAGCAGGTCGGTGCCGCCGCCGCGGGACGGACCGTGCTGGACCACCTGGCCCAGCGCTTTCCCCGGGCCTCGGCAGCGGAGTGGCTGGGGCGGATCGAGGCGGGCCAGGTGTTCCTCGGCGACGCGCCGGCCCGGCCCGGCGACCCGCTCCGCGCCGGCCTGCTGCTGGCCTGGGTCCGCCCGCCCTGGGTCGAGCCCGAGGTGCCCCTGGCCACCGCGATCCTGTTCGAAGACGAGGACCTGCTGGCCGTGGCCAAGCCCAGCGGCCTGCCCACCCTGCCCGCGGGCGGCGAGTTCCTAGAGCACACCCTGCTGGCCCTGGTGCGCGCGCGCTGTCCCGAGGCCAGCCCCATGCACCGCCTGGGGCGCGGCACGTCCGGCCTGGTGCTCTTCGCCCGCACTGCCGCAGCGCGGACGCCGCTGCAGGAGGCCTTCCGCGACCCGCGCACCCGCAAGGTCTATCGCGCCCTCTGCAGCGGGCAGCCAGCAGCGGACGCTTTCGCGGTCATGGCCCCCATCGGAGAAGTGCCCTACGCGCCCCTGGGCCTCCTCCACGCGGCCCATCCCGCCGGACGGCCCTCCGAGAGCCGCGTAGCCGTGCTGGAGCGCCGCGCCGGGGCCGCCCTGCTCGACGTGGAGATCCGCACGGGCCGCCCCCACCAGATCCGCATCCACCTGGCCTGGGCGGGCCATCCCCTGCTGGGCGATCCCCTCTACGGCGTTGGTGGCCTGCCCCTCCCCGGCACCACCGCCCTCCCCGGCGACCCCGGCTACCGCCTCCACGCCCACCGCCTCGAGCTAGCCCACCCCCGCACCGGCGCCTGGCTCGTCCTCGAGTGCCAGCCACCCCCGCCCCTGCGGGTCAGCGGCTGAGGCCCATGGTTCTTTTCCCATCTCGGAATCGGCGCAGCCGGTTCCGAGCGCGCCCCTAGTTGTGCACCCCGGGCGCTTCCCGCCCGGTGCTCTCGACGTATTCGGCGTAGCTGCCGCTGAACAGGAGGGGCCGGTCGTGCTCCTCGCCGGCCAGCTCCAGCACGCGGTTGGCGAGGCCGCGCAGGAAGGCGCGGTCGTGGGAGACGAAGAGCATGGTGCCCTCGAAGTCCTTGAGGGCCTCGATGAGCATCTCCTTGGTGGCCAGGTCCAGGTGGTTCGTGGGCTCGTCGAGGACCAGGAAGTTGGGCGGGTCGAAGAGCATCCGCGCCATCACCAGGCGGGACTTCTCGCCCCCGGAGAGGGCACGCACCTTCTTGTCCACGTCGTCCCCGGAGAACTGGAAGGCGCCTAGCAGGTTCCGCACGACGCCCAGGCCCTCCATGGGGAAGTCCTGCTGCATCTGCTCCAGCACCGTGAGGTCGGGGTTCAGGAGGTCCAGGGCCTGCTGGGAGAAGTAGCCCAGCTTGAGGCTGGCGCCCAGGCGCACGGTGCCAGCATCCGGGGTCACGGCCCCGGCGATCATCTTGAGCAGGGTGGACTTGCCGGCGCCGTTGCGGCCCATGACGCACCAGCGCTCGCCGCGGCGGATGTGCAGGGCGAAGTCGTCGTAGATGCGGCGGGTGCCGTAGGCCTTGGAGACGCCTTCCAGCATCGCCACATCGTCGCCGGAGCGGCCGGGGATGCGGAAGTTCCATTTCACGATCTGGCGCCGGCGGGGCGCCTCGATGCGCTCGATCTTGTCCAGGGCCTTGACGCGGCTCTGCACCTGGGCGGCCTTGGCGGCGTGGGCCGAGAACCGCTCGATGAAGCGCTGCTCCTTGGCGAGCTTGGCCTGTTGGCGGGCGTAGGCGGCCTCCTGGTTGGCCTCCCGGGTCTCCCGCTCCCGCACGTAGAAGTCGTAGTTGCCGGAGTAGGTGACGATGTCGCCGCCGTCGATCTCCAGCACCTTGGTCACCACGCGGTTCATGAAGTCCCGGTCGTGCGACGTCATGAGCAGGGTCGAGGACACGGACTTGAGGAAGGTCTCGAGCCACAGGATCGACTCGATGTCCAGGTGGTTGGTGGGCTCGTCCATGAGCAGTACGTCGAAGTTGCCGAGCAGCACCTTGGCCATGGAGACCCGCATCTTCCAGCCGCCGGAGAGGGCGCCCACGTCCCCATCGATCTGGTCCTCCTCGAAGCCGAGGCCCTGCAGGCAGGCCCGGGCCCGGGCCTCCAGCTCGTAGCCGCCCATGTGCTGGTATTCCTCCTGCACGTGGCCGAAGCGGTCCAGGATGGCCTCCAGCTCATCGGCCCGCTCCGGATCCGAGAGGGCGTGCTCCAGGTCCGTGAGCTCATGGTGGAGGTCACCCAGGCGGCCGCTGCCGGCGATGGCCTCGTCCAGCACCGAGCGCCCGGACATCTCGTCCACCTCCTGCCGGAAGTAGCCGAGGGTGAGCTTCCTGGGCAGGCTGACAGTGCCGTCGTCCGGCGACTCCTCGCCCATGATCATGCGGAACAGCGTGGACTTGCCGGCCCCGTTGGGACCCACCAGGCCCACCTTCTCGCCCGGGTTGAGCTGGAAGTCCGCCTCGATGAAGAGCACCTGCCGGCCGTACTGCTTGCTGACACTGGAAAACGAAATCATCAGGCCTCGCCTTTTCCGCCGGGGCTGCCGGCATCCCCGCGGGGACCATGCATGAGCTCGACCACCGCCTGGTTCAGCCGCAGGCGCGTCTCGTGGCGCTCGAAGGCCCGGGTGATGTAGCGCACCCGGATCTCGATGCCACTGCTGGTGGGCACGATGTTCAGGCCGGGCGCGGCCGAAAAGGACTTGACCCGGTAGCGCGCCGTGGCGCCCTGCCACTCCTGCTCCGCGATGCGGGCATTGGCCTCGGTCTCGCTCAGCACCAGCTTCTGGACACCATCGATGACCGGATAGGGGTCCTGCCCCGTGGGGATCAGCACGGCCAGCTCATCCCACATCCACTGGCCCGAGGTGGAGAAGTTGAAGAAGTGGCCCTCGATGGCGAAGCTGTTGACGAAGGCCACGCGCCGGCCCGTGGGATGCCCGGCATCGGCCCAGCTGCCGGTCTCCATGACCACGGTGCGGAGCAGGCCGATCTCGACCACCTCGCCGCCGACGCCGCGGATCTCGACCCAGTCGCCCACGCGGAGGCCGTTGCGGCCCATGAGGATGAACCAGCCGAAGAAGGCCACGATGAAGTCCTTCATGGCCACCGTGAGTCCCGCGCCCGCCAGCCCGAGGACCGTCGTGGTCTGGGCGGGCAGGCCGAAGACGATGAAGAGGATGGCCAGGCCGCAGAGCACCTGCAGGGCCAGCTTGACCACCACCCGCAGGGTGCCGGCGCTCTTCTTCTCGCCCGCGGCGCGGTGGAACAGGTGATCCACCAGCAGGCCCAGCAGGAAGGCCGCCAGGGCCAGCCCCAGCACCCACAACAGGCGGGTGAGGGTGTGGTGCAGGCTGGTCACCGCATAGCCGTCCACCAGGGCCTTCCAGTTGCCGTAGACCTCGGCCAGGGCCTTCTGGTCCTGGACCCGGCGGCCCATGTCGGCGAGCCGCCGCTGGTCCTCGCTGAACTGCTTGAGATAGGTCACCGCCTGCTGGGCCTGATCGCGCCCGGGGCCCTGCCCGGCCGCCTGGCCTTCGCGCACCAGGCTCTTGGCCCAGAACTTCGCGGCCTCGCGGTCCTCCTGGTCCTTCTGGGCTTTCTTGGAGAAGGTCTCCTGGCGCTGGGCCAGGTCCTGGCCCTTGGTCTTGGACTCCAGACGGGCGGCCTCCAGGCGGGCGGCCTTGGCCCGCAGCGCGAGCCACTCCCCCAGCTGCCCGGCCAGGCTGCCGGGCTGGAAGGCGGGCACCGGCGGCGCCGAGGCCTGCAGCCGCGTGGACTCCCGCTCGGCGGCCTCGTGGGCCTCCTTCAGGCGGCGGATCCGGGCCTGGGTATCCCCGCCGGCCTTGGCGAGGTCCTCCGCGGCGCTCTCCAGCTCGTCCTGGTCCAGCTCCAGCTGGGCCTTGGCGACCTCCAGCTGGTCCTGCAGGGCGCCCTGCTGTCCCTCCCCCGTGGCGGCCAGCAGCCGGGTCAGGCGCTGGATGACCTGCTTGTCGGCGTCGACCTGGCCCTCGGCCTTGGCCTTGGTGTCGGCCAGGGCCTTCACCTCGGGGGAGGCTTGGTCCTGGGCCAGGGCCGCCCGCCGCAGGGCGTCGGCGAAGGCCAGGTCCACCTCGTGGTTGGCCAGGCGCTCGGCCTGCCGGGCCAGTTGCAGCTCCTCCGCGGTCCCGGCCAGGGGCAGCAGCCCCCGGGCCGTCAGCAGGGGGGTCTGGTCCACCAGCCGCTCCCGGGGCGCCGCCTGGCGCCGCAGGCCCGCCTTCTTGGGGGCGGCCTCCTGGACCGTGGGAGCCAGGGGCTCGCGGGTCCAGAGCCAGCCCCCCGCGGCAAGCAGGGTCAGGAGCAGCAGTGCGGCTGCGGGGAGCCAGGGGCGATGTTTCATCAGATCCAGACAAGCATGATCGGCGCCTGAACGCAAAACCCCGGAGCCGGGCTCCGGGGCTCGTCGCGAGGAACCGCGATGGAATCAGTGCTACTTGGGGGCTTCGTCCTTCTTGGGAGCGTCCTTCTTGGCGGGGGCCTTCTTGCCGCCGCAGTCGGGGCAGTCCTTGCAGGAGGCCGCCTTGTTCTTCTCGCAGCAGGCCATGCCACAGGAGGACTTCTTGGGCTCGGGCTTCTTCTCGTCGGCGGCGAAGGCCACCAGGGCGAAAGAGCTAACCAGGGCAAGGACCAGGATTTTCTTCATGAGAGTCTCCACACGAGTGGGATCCCGTCCCACCGGAACACCATACTCCAGGAAATTGGCTTTCCCAACACCCAATTGCTCAGCTGCGGAGCAGGTTCCCCATGACCATGACCGCCATGGCCGGGTTGTGGGCGAGGCGGCGCTTGAGATAGTGCACGGCGTACTTCCAGTCCTCGGCGAAGGGCACGTAGAGGCGCATGATCTGGCCGCGCTGGACGATCTCCTGCTGGATGGCGGTGCGGGGCACGCCGAGCAGCATCTGGAACTCGTAGGCGTCCCGGGGCACTCCCCGCCGGTCGAGGTAGTCCAGGCAGCGGCGGATCAGGGGCTCGTCGTGGGTGGCGATCTCCGGGTAGTGGCCGTGGTCCAGCAGCAGCTGCACCTGCTCGAAGAGCTTCTCCTTCATGGCGGGCTTGTCCTGGAGGGACACTTCCGGGGGCTCGGTGTAGATGCCGATGCAGATGCGCACCTTGCAGGGCTTCGCATGGAGCGCCTTGATGTCCTCCCCGGTGCGGAAGAGGCGGCTCTGGAGGACGATGCCGAAGTTGTCGAACTCGTCGCGGATGGCGCGGAACATCCGCAGCGTGACGTCCGTGAAGTGGCGGTCTTCCATGTCGAGGGTGACGTGGATGCCCTCCACCGCGGCGGCGGCCACGATGCGCCGCAGGTTGTCCTGGCAGTAGGCCTCGCTCTCGTTGAGGCCCAGCTGGGTGGGCTTGAGGCTGATGCTGGCGTAGGACCGGCCCTTCAGGGCCTCGACCATGCGGAAGTAGAGCTGCACCATGGCCTCCACGTCCTCCCGGCGGAAGACCTCCTCGCCCAGCAGGTCCACGGTGGAGCACAACCCCTGCTTCGCGTGGAGCTCCTCGGCCTTGGCCACGCCCGCGGCGATGCCCTTGCCGGCGATGTAGGGAGAGGCGAACACGCGGACCAGGCGGCCGGGCATGAGATCGATGATGCTGTCCTTGATGCCCACGTATTCCTCCCGGCGCTTCCGCTTATCAAGACCAGTCCCCAGGGACAGTCTGCTCCCCTGAAGTATAGCGGTACCGGGCTTCCCGGACGATCAGGGGAAGGTGAGCGTCGTGGTCGCGGGGGGGCCCACCACCACCAGCACCTGGCTCCCGTTCTTCATCGTCGCGGGTCCGCCGGAGGTGCTGCGCTGGGCGGTGACCCCGTAGCTGCCGGGGGCCAGGCCCGTGATGGCCGCCTGGTCCTGCGCGACCCCGGTGACCACGGTCTGGGAGCGGACGATGAGCACCTGGGAGCCGGACGTGCCCGTGGCCAGGGCCTGCCTCAGCTCGGCCCAGGTGCCCTGGCTGGAGCTGGAGGGGGGTGTGATGCTGACCGTCAGGGAGCCGGGCGTCTGGAGGCCGCTGAAGCCGAGGTTCGCCGTGTAGATGCTGGCGGTCAGCGCATTGACCGGCGCGGCGGCCACGGCGCTGTAGGCGCTGCTGGTGCCGGCGGGCTGGGCGGTCACGAAGTAGACGCTGCCCGTGGGAGGCCCTCCAGGACATAGGCCCCGGTGCCGTCCGAGGTGGCCCGCCGCTGCAGGGTCGCCAGCCCCGTGCCGTCCACCGTCTCAGCGTAGACCTCCACCCCGGCCAGGGGCGTGCTCCCGTCGCTGAGGTGCCCCGTGACCTGGGCACAGAGGCTGAGGTCATAGGCCGTGCCCGTGGCCTGGAAGAGATAGCCCGTGGCCGCGCGCTGCTGGATCGCCTGCTGGCCGCTCAGCATCAGCTGCGCCGTCGCCACGCCATTGGCGGGCACATTGACGGTGCCGGTCAAGGTGGTCGTCGTGGGCATGGTCATTACCGCCCCGGTCGTGGGACTGAAGGCCACGAAGGCGGGTTGCTTGGTGCCGTCCAGGTGGTTGACGCTGTCCCAGGTCAGGCGGAACTGGGTGTAGACCCCGGCATTCACCTGCACCGAGGAGGCGAGCAGGGCGCTGTGGCCGCTCTGCAGAGCCAGGAGATCCCAGGTGTAGGTGTTGCTGGGGCCCGCTGTGCCAACCGTGGTCCAGTGGCTGCCGTCGGTGCTGGCCTCCACCTTCGAGAGGCTGACGAAGGCCTGGTAGTAGCCGGGGAAGCTGTCGGAGCCCAGGCGGAGCGTCAGCATGCCCGTGGGCGTGGGCGCGCTGGAGTCCCCTCCGCCGCAGGCGAGCAGTGCCACCAGTGCGAGGAAGGAAGCGAGGCGAGGAAGAAGGCGCATGGGAACTCCAGGCAGTGTGAGGCAGGCTCCAGTCTAACCTCCTCCACTGGACGGCCTCCCGGCTCCGGGGTAGGGGAAAAAAGCGTGGTCATCCAGACAGGCTCAAGTGGGTCGATTTAAGTATTTCTACGTATATCTAACCATAATTTATGGCAACAATTGTCCATACTAAAGAGGATTTATTTAGGGCCCTTTCGACCTATCCTTCAGAGGCAGCCAGTTGTTTCGGCACCGGCCACAGGAGGCACCCATGACTCGCCAGCCAGCTGCCCTCCGGGGACCCCACCGGCAAGCCGCCGAGCCGAGGGGAGACCTGCTCGGCGACGAGGTTCCCGAGGACCTGCTGCACGCCATCCAGGACTGGAAGGCCGGCATGATGGATCCCTGGGCCGATGGTGTCTTCGAAGAGGGCGAAGCCGGTCCCGCAAAGCGGCCGTCCGAGGGTTCCCAGAGCCACTGAGCCCCGTCGGCGCCTGACGTGCCCCGGGACCGGATTCCAGCTGTCGGCTGCTGCGCGCAGCGCCTTGACTGCCCGTCCAGGCCGACCCATCTTTTAGGTCCCTAATGCTCTTGTTCGAGGGAGTCGACCATGAGCCTCAGCACCCTCACACCCGCGCTCAGCGAGGCCGAGAAGGCCGCGATCACCCAGGACGTACTCCAGGCAGTGAAGCCGATGTTCGCCGCCGCCGAGCGGATGGACCCGGCCTGGGTCCTGACGTTCTGCCAGGACACGCCGGAGTTCCAGATCTCCTGGGCCAGCGGCCAGACCACGGACTTCGCGGCGGCGGACCGGACCTGGCGAGACCTGGCCGCCCGGTTCACCGCCCAGAGCTGCCAGGTCTTCTCGCAGAAGATCCAGGTCCTGGCGGCGGACGCCGTCCTCCACACTTGGCAGGGCCGGACCGAGCTCACCCGCCAGGACGGCGGGCGCGTCTGCTTCGACCCCTTCAGTGAGACGGCTCTGCTTCGCAAGGTGGGATCGACCTGGAAGCTCGCCAGCCGCTTCGACTCCGGGACCCCCACCCCCATGGCGAGTCCCCCCGTTCCGGGCCATGGCCAGGTCCAGCTCTGGGGCGGCGTGGTCTGACGCTCCCGAGGTCAGCTGCGGGGCCGGACCCTCGCGCTCAGCCCCGCAGCACGTCCAGGTATTCCGTGGCCTGGCGGAGCGCCTCGCGCAGCTCGACCTTCTGCTGCTCAGGCAGGTCGGGCTCGAGGAGCCTGGCCTCCGTGATCACGGTCAGCTCTTCCATGGTCCGGATGGAGTCCAGCCGGACCTGCTCCAGGTCGGCGGCATAGGCGTCCAGCTCCTGGGCGGTGGGGTTCGCCGGATCCAGCGGTTCCCACACGGGGAGGGCGAGGTTCCAGCCGGGCATCGGCTCTGGCTGGCCCGGGGCGCTGCTGCCATCGGCTGGGTTCATGGGCGCTCTCCCTGGCAAGAAAAAACCCCGTGGCTCAGCTTCCACGGGGTTCAGTGCTGGTGGTCCCTCCCGGACTCGAACCGGGGACCCTCTGATTAAGAGTCAGGAATAGATGAATGGATCAAATTTGACCAATTATTACATATATTGATTTCATTTGATGTTAATTGTGATCAACTTGGATGAAATTCGACCAAATTCGACCTGGATCGACCCAAAGTGTGATGATAGCGTGATGACCAGGATGCTCGTCATCACATTATGGGGCGCACATGGCCAGCAGCGAAAATGCCATCAAGTTGAACAGATCGGACGTGCTGGCTCTGGAAGCTGACCCCTCTGGGAATCGGTTCTACCCTGTGCCGGGATATCAGGGACTCTGCGTCCAGGTCACCAAGGGGGGAACCAAATCCTTCGTGCTTCGTTACCGGTTCCATGGGCGCCAGAAGATCCACACTCTGGGCATCTTTCCTGCCATGACACCCAATGAGGCCAAGAAGCGGCACTCTGAGGCGTGGACGAAGATCAATGCCGGGATCGACCCCAATCAGGTCAAGGCTGAAGAACGCCAAGCCGCTGCCGCCGCTAAACACGCAGCCTTCACCGTTGAAGACCTGGCGTCACGTTATATCAGTGACCACATCATGGTGAACAACAAGCTGAGCTGGCAAACCGAAGCCACACGCCTCATCAACAAGCACATCATCCCTGCCCTGGGCAAGCTGCCGGTGAAGGAGGTGGGACCGGCAGACGTCTCTGCGATGCTCTTCAAGATCCGGAAAAAGACCCCGACCCAGGCGAATCGGGTGAGAGCAGTCCTGCGCACGATGTTCGGGCGAGCTGAAGAATGGGAGCATCGCACCCTGGGATCGAACCCTGTTGCCGTGGTGAAGCAGAGATCCCCAGAGAAGAAGCGTGAGCGCCGTCTGTCAGACCTGGAGCTGAAATCCCTTGGTGCCGCACTGCGGAGATCCAAAGAATCACACCACGTTCTGGCTGCGGTCAGATTGGCGCTCCTGGCCGGAATGAGGAAAGGAGAGATTCAAGGACTTCTATGGGACTGGGTGGACTTGAAAGCAGCAGAGATCCGCTTACCCGCCGAAGAACACAAGACGGGCAAGAAAACCGGCAAAGCTCGGGTGGTTCACCTCTGTTCCGCCCTGGTGGATGTGCTGAAGGCCCTGCCCAAGATCGAAGACTGCCCCTATGTGGTGCCTGGACTGCCCGAAAGAGACGATGACGGGAAGGTGATCCGCTGGCGCCCATTCATCGGCCTACAGAACCCAATAGAGCGCATCCGTGAGGCTGCCGGACTGGCCAAGAAGAAGAAACCTACCGATGACGACCCAGGGTGGCACGACCTTCGGCGCACCTTCGCATCAGTTGGGTCCGACCTTGGATTGAAGGGGTTCATGGGTGAACTCCTTGGCCATGCAGAACAGACCGTGACGGATGTCTACACTCGCACAGCTGCCCAACGTCTGAAGGAAACGGCAGAGACAGTTGGAGCGAGGATCAATGGCATCCTCACAGGTGCCATTGATCCAGAGAAAGATGAAACCGGCTCGGAAGTGAAGGATAAGAAAGCAACTTAGGATTGGACAGGTAAGTTTGGGTTCTACATCTGTCCACCTCGCAGGATGATGTTGCGAGGTTGGGACCAAAGTGGTGACCAAGCACAGTCCGAGACATGTCGAACGTTCTACAGCCCTTGCTAAAGAGCTTCTGGTCGCATGGAAGATGCCAACCACCAAAGCGGATGTTGAACAATGGTCGAAATACTTATGTCATCTCGGCGATCAATATAAATTATATCTTAAAGAATACGACCTGGAGTCTAGTAAGTCAGATACAGGAAAACAAAGACCAATTCGACAAAATAATTTGTCATTATTGATCGAAATATCCTGTGGTGCTATCAAGTTGGTGGACGCACTTAAAAAAGCAAAAAAGAAACCAAATTTCATTAATCAATATCTTCATATTGATGTTATTCCTGGGCAAAATTTTCAAACTGAAGACGAATTACTTTCTGACCTAGAATTCTACCCATCAGAGGGATTTCATGACATACCTATTATAGCGTCACTAGAATTGCTTTCAATTAAAGCCATCATAGAAGCTGATATATCATTACAAGCAAACACGACTCCACGTAGAAATTCATTCATTTATGGACACCCAACTATTAGACTAATTAAGCTTTGCTTATATTTTTTAGAATTAGCAAAATCTAATGACCCGATTAAGCAAGTTGATAAATTAGCCTTCTCTGTTCACGCCTTGATGGAGAAGGAAGATCACCCTCCAGGTTGGGAAGATTACATCTACCAGTTCAAGGCTTGGTGGAATTTGGAGGGGCGCGAGTTATGGAAGGATGTGCTTGCGTTCCCAGATGGTGATACCAGTGGTCACATACCGCTTGAAGCACGGAATGCTTACACCAAGAGTTTGAATAAACTCCTAGACGAGATTCGACGCAGAGACTTGGAAACCGACCTCGGCGAGCTAGGCGGAGTGTCTCCGGACCCTAGGAAAATGCGCGGAAAGAAACAAGGGACTCCTCGCCTTCCACAAAAAATGCGGGACGTCTAAGGACAGCCTTGCCAACTCTGCCGACCAACCTCGATCGTATGTTTAACTCCCTTACTGTGTTCAATTGCCAACACACCTAACTACAACTTGACGCCCGTCAAATTCTGTCAACTGTCAGGAGAATAGATAGCTTGCGGTGCATACCGCTCAAAGCAGCCTTACTCCAAGGCTGTCCTTATCTATTGCTAATAAACAGGTTCAAACTTTTCTCTGGTGGCTGGGAAATCCTCTCCACCTCAAACCGGGAGAAAAGTATGGCCATGGAGAAGATCAGAGGGGAACCAGCTGAAAGACCGAAGAGTGGGTCGATTTCTGACCCATCTGAGTCTGGACACTTGCCGCTGAAAAGGTTCCTGGACCGAACTGGGGCTGCTCACTTTCTGGGAGTAGAAACCTCGACACTTGCGAGTTGGGCCGTGAAGGGAACCGGCCCTCCGATAAGCAAGATGGGGCGCCTTGTTAGGTATGACATCGAAAAACTTCAAGCATGGGTTGAATCACGGACTGTCAACTCAACTGCAACATACGGCAGAAGCACCTAATTTCAACCAAGAGGGAGCTGTAATGACCAATAAAATGCATTCAAAGCAAGTAAATAAAAATGTTATAAAGAAACATGCTCCCATTGAAACTACTGGAGCATTGGTTAGCCCGTCTAAGGATTTTCAAGCCCTTGGTGCATGGCCTAGAAAGTGTTTTGATCAAGTTATTATTGCTGGCATAGACATGCACCTCGGATATCCCATTGGAATGATCGGATTCGGCCCGGGCGGCCATATACTAGATTTTTCATGGGTCGTGGTAACAGATATAACTTCGAATCATTTACACGAGCTAGCGATTGAAAAGACCCCCGTAGGCTTGCTTGGAAAGACCAATATTTTTGAGGAAGGAGTCAAAGATTCTTGGGTCACATTTGACGACGTTGATTTAGAGTATCTGGCTCAAGCAACTCGATCGATCTGTAACGCCTTACTATAGCTTTTACAGCAATTAAGGGAGAGCCTGCTGTGACAACCGGCTCTCCTTTTTCTTGCTCACCAGGGGCGGATACCACCGACCCTGCCCGAGGATTAGCCAATGAACACCGGCCCTGCAATCACTGCCACGGACAAAGAGTGGTATGAGCTGCTTCAAGTTCACACCTTGCCCTACATCAAAGCGCTCACCGGACAAGAAGATCCACTGAACGCGAAGGTCCACTTCCAGACTTTCGACGATGCCTATAAATCAGGCGATCCGAAATATCGGCCTCATTTAGCTCGATCGCGTTATGGCTCATTAAAGGATCTCGGGAAATCCCTCCGTGAAGCCAACCGCTCTGGAGCCGGTGTATTCGTGGCTGTGAACGAGACCGATGGAGTGACTCGATCCGCAAAGACCATTGTCCGAGTCCGTGCAGTGTGGGCAGAGTTCGACGGGCCGGAAATCGACATATCCGCCCTGCCCCTCGCCCCCTCTATCGTGGTCCAGAGCCACCATGGCCCTCATCTTTACTGGTTGGTCGAACCAGGGGTGACTCCAGAAGATTGTCGGGCGGCCGTGAAAGCCATCGCCCATCACCTTAACGGCGACCCCAAGGTTCATGACCCTTCCCGTGTTCTGCGCGTCCCGGGCTTCTTTCACTTGAAGAACCCCGATGCACCCTTCCTTGTGACGCTGGTGAAGTCATGACAGCAGGCCCCGGTCGATATACCCTGCCGGAAATTCAGGCAGCATTCCCTCCAATCCCAGCCAAACCGGGGTCTGGTAAGGGTAATAAGCGCAATCCTGATGATGACCCGGATGACCTTGGTCATGAAGATACTGCACACCCAGAGAACCCTGTTCACTTGGAAGACCGCATCGCCCAGGCTGAGGCTTATGTATCCAAGATCCCTGGCGCACTCCAAGGCAACCGGCACTCTGGAATGCTTCAGGTAGCTTCAATCTTAGTGCGTGGCTTTGACCTTCCCGATGGCCCTGCTCTAGTCATCATTCTATCCTTCGCCTCTCGATGTGAACCGCCGGTTGACCATTCCGAGGCTCCTCATTTCCTGGAGCAGGCTAGAAGGTATGGAAAGGAGACTGTGGGTGGAAGGGTCCGCCAACCGCTGCCGAACATCGAGGTAACCACCGATGAGAAGGGAGTCGCTGACAAGGCCGTGGCTGCGCTGGTAAAGGCCGGAGAAACCTACCAGCGTGGCAACAGGCTTGTTCAAATCGTCTCGGAGGGGCGCCCGAATTCAGCCCTGAAACGCCCTGTAGGCGCGCCCCATATCGCTCCAATCCACGTCCACCATTTGCGGGAGCTCATATCGGCGGCGGCCAAGTTCTTCAAGCGGATTCCAAAGAAGAATCCCACCGATCCCCACACACCTTCCTCCGACACGCAACTTGTCCATGTTCCAGTCTGGTGTGCAAATGCCATCCACGCCCGGGCGAGTTGGCGTGATATCCACTACCTCCAAGGAGTGGTGACCACTCCCGTTCTTCGAGAAGATGGGTCGATTCTGGACCTCCCTGGCTACGACCCTTTCAGCGGGATCTACTTCTCCCCCCAAACAACCTTTCCACCTATCCCAGTCAACCCGACAGAAGCCGAGGCCAAGGAATCCCTCGCAGACTTGCGTGAAGTCTTTTGCGATTTCCCGTTTGCTACAGTGGCACACGAGGCCGTCAACATTGCTGCAGTTCTAACCCCCTTCGCTCGGCCTGGAATGAACGGGTCTGCCCCACTCACCCTCTACGATGCGAACGCGCCCGGTGCGGGCAAGGGACTGATCGCCGATACGGTGGGGGTTATCAGCACGGGTCGCACAATTGCCCGAATGCCACAGGCTCCCAATGATGAGGAGGAGGAGAAGCGCCTCGCAGGCATCGCGCAGGACGGCGATGCAATTGTTCTGATCGACAACATCACTCGTCCCCTGGGCAGTGGTGCATTGGATGCGATCCTCACTAGCACCAGTTGGAAGCCTCGGATCTTGGGGAAAACCGGCAATCCAGAGTTCGAGGTCAAGACCACCTTCCTGGCGACTGGCAATAATGTCCAGATCGTTGGTGATCTCACCAGAAGGACCCTTCACTGTAGACTTCGCTCAGATACCGACCATCCCGAGGACAGGACAGGCTTCCGCCACCCTGAATTGCTGAAATGGGTAACCAAACACCATCCCAGGCTGGCTGTAGCCGCACTGACCATTCTTCGCGCCTACATCGTCGCTGGCAGACCTAGCCGTGGAATCTCCCCCTGGGGTTCTTTCGAGGATTGGAGTCGCTTGGTCCGGGAGCCGATTGTCTGGTTGATGGGCGTGGACCCCATGGACACGCGTGAAGAGCTTGAGACGCATGCCGACCTAGAGAAGGTCGCTCTTAAAGCCCTTAGAGATGGCTGGAAGAACCTGTTTGGTTTTGGCCAACCTCACACCGTCAGAGAGCTAATGATGTTGCTAAACAGTGATTTTCGTCGAGAATCTGGGTTACGCGAGGCTTTATGCACATTATGTCCACCTAAACCTGGGAATCAGCTGCCAGATACACGGCAAGTAGGTAATAAATTCAAATCATTTAGGGAAAGACCAATCGATGGAATTTGCTTCATTCCTGGGAAGCCCACCGCAGAGGGTCAACCATGGATATTAACTGAAATCAATAACAATAAACATTAGGAGATCCCAATGAATAGCAACCATGAGAGTGACTATTCTAAAAGAGAAACAAAGAAGGCTAATGCCTGGGAAATGTATAGAAGTTCTACAACAATCGAAGAAAGGGTTTCGGCCATGATACAAATCATGGAGACTCACTACTCACGTAACCCAGAATCAATTCCTTATTCATTATACGCTTCTCATTGGGGATATGCACAACAGTTTAATTTCTCTAAAGAAGAAGTCAATGCTTTTCGGAAGAAATTCCCTCTAAAAGGAAAACCCAGGATAGAACTCTCTTGCACTGATTGGGATAGCTTTGGAAATCGAGGATACGCCTATATAAGAGAGCAAATTTTTCAACAATATAACCTAACAAAACTACCCCATTTCTAATGCGTATCTGAGTCAGGTTGTGGAGACTCGAGCCTCTAAATCTCATCCGGCCAACATTCGGACCTCATTCCATCCAGGGTTCAGCAACAGTCCAGAAATGTCGGCCTCACCCAGACTGGGCGGACTGCCTCCCTTTTCATCCCTTACCTAATCCTCAATCTTGGGTGGAATGTGGAGAGCTGCCTTGGCAGCTGCCGCCAGCATTTCCCGTGATGCAATCAGCTGTTCCTCGTCAGAAGGCCCCTGCGGCGGATCAGGCTTCTTGGGCTTCTCCCCAGCCATCCTCAAAATGAATAGCTTTCTGCCCATCTCCATGCCCCCCGGTTCTACCGGTAGCCAGAGGTCTTCACCTGGTGGCGCATCCGCTATCTCCATCAGCTTCCCGGCCAGGAACCTGAACCCATCGCGATTCGCAATGATCGACAGGCAGGTGAACGCGTCTGCGATCTGGTAGTCGGGCCTTCCTTCTTTAGTTGAAATCCTCAGCCGCTCGGCCAGTTCTGCTGCGTATTTGCTTTTCGCATCTGGGAAGTGGGGAAGAACGCTGTTGTAGCGGTCCTCCTCGATATCCGGAGGCTCATCGTCTGGGTGCGGATACTTCGCATCCCGATCTGGGACGGAAGACTTGAACAGCTTCTTCTTGGGTTCCATGGTTGCCCCCGAATTACATCCTCAACTCTTCGATTAGACAGTGCGAGTCAATTTGCCATGCCTGGTAACGGTTTCACCTTGCTTGGCCGTGGAAGGAGCGTAAGGTTGGGATATCCCCCAACAACTCGGAATGCCCTCTCCGCCTCGGCGTGAGCCACTGGTATTCCCCACAGCGAAAGGCGCACAGCCATGGATATCTCTCTGCCCGAAAATATCGGTATCCACATCTTGGAGGAGCGCGATCGCTTCTTCGATGACTCCTCGATCGTTCCCAGGGACCAGCGCCCCCGCCTAGTGCTTCTTATGGGTGCGCCTGCTGTCGGGAAGACAACCATCAGAAAGGATCGCTACTCCAAAGGATACGTGGTTGTAGATGCTGCTGAGATCTTCCTCAACCTAAGCAGAGGCGGATACTACTCGTTCCCAAAAGCCTTTGAGGAGCCGATGCAACTCGTCGGCATCCAAGTAGCCAAACGAGCGGTCTTTCAGCTCCGAAACATCGTCGTTGAGCTGATTGGAGCTTCGTTTGAACCACTCAAAGAGTTGCTGGACGCAATGTATGCCCTTGGGTATGAGATTGATGTTCAGTTGATTACCTGCGACTACGAAGAAACGGTCCGACGCAATGCGAATCGAGGTCGAGATTGCATCTCGGCCCATTATGCAGAGCGATTTCAGAGAGCTTGGCTAGTTGATGCAGCCAAGGAGGCTCTGGCATTGATTGAAGGGATGTGATTTGGCCCCTGGCGTGCAAAACAGGCATTGAATTTGTTATAAGAACAACGCAGGGACCAGCCATATCGGTTGGTCCTTTTTGCTTGTTTGGAGGTCCCTGTGAACCCAATCCCCATCATCGCCGCCGTCGTGGTCAAAGCCTTCCTCGAATGGTGGCTTGAAGACTGAATCAGGCGCCTACCCCTTTTCCAACCTCATGCCCCGCACACACGGGGCTTTTTCGTTTCTGAAAGGATCATCAGATGTCCCATAACCTATACCGGAACACCATGGCCTTCTCTGGGCAGCGCCCCTGGCACAAGCTCGGTGTTCAGTTCGACCAGGAGTTCACCAGCGCAGAAGCTATTTCAGCGGCTCGGCTGGATTACCCCGTCCTGAAGGAACAGCTCTACCGCCTTCGTCCAGATCTTGGCCCAGGCATGACTGAACCAACAGAGGCCTACGCAACCATCAACGGACATACCCAGGGCGTTCTTGGCATCGTCGGTGATGGCTATGAGGTGCTTCAGAACCAAGAGGCCTTCGACTTCTTCGACATCCTGCTCAAGGAATCAGGCGGAAAGCTCCAAACCGCCGGTGCAATTGGCAAAGGCGAGAAGGTTTGGATTCTGGCAAAGCTGCCGGAAGTGTTCTACCCGCTGGTTGGCGATGGCGTTGAGCGGTATCTCCTTGGCACAACCTCCCACGACGGCACGATGAAAACGGAAGTCCGCTTCTCCAGTATCAGGGTGGTCTGCCAGAACACTTTCAACCTCGCGATGAAGAACAGTCGAGGTGTCATTTCAATTCGCCACACCATGAATATGCGCCAGAAGCTTGAGATGGCGGCGATGGTCATGCTCCGCTACAAGGAACACTTCGATATCGTGGGTGAACAGTTCAGCAAGCTTGCCAGCGTGAGAATCGACGATACCTGGATCGACGAATACCTTGAGCGAATGTTCGGGAATCCAGAGAACGTGGCTGATGGCAGAGGCAGGACGATCATGGAGAACAAGATCAAACTGATCGAAGGTCGCCTCGCTTTCGGCAAGGGGGTGGATCTCCCTGGAGTAGCCAATACAGCTTGGTGGGCTTTGAATGCCATGGTTGAGTTCGCGGATTACGATATGAAGGCGAAAGGACAGGCTGCTGACGAATCTCGCCGCACTCAGAGCATCCTGTTTGGAACCGCCGCAGAGTTCAAGCAGCAAGCCTTTGATACGGCGATGGCGATGGCAGGTAGGTAGATCTCATGGGCCGAATGGTGGGAGACTGAGCTTCTCTCACCAATCGACCTCCTCATCGCCAACCTAGGAGAACCAATGTCATCCACTTCTGAGGAATCGGTGCCCAAAAAATGCCCCTACTGCCTTGCAGAGGTAGAGGAAAGTGCCAAAAAATGTAAAAGCTGTGGAGAATGGCTTAAACAAGAAATTGGTTCAGATAATATCTATTGCCTATGGTATTCAAAGCTTCTTGCCATTTTGAATATTCTAGTAATTATTGGAGTGGCTATCTATTGGAAACAGATAGAATCTAGTGACAATCCCTTTATACTTGGAAAAACAATAGGTATTGCACTGTGTTTGTCACTTGTTATAGGATTTTGGAATTATAAACACAAAAAACATCAATGGCCGTTTATTGTAGTTTCTATTGGGTCATTGCTGTTAATATTATTTAATCTAACCATCATACTATTACTTTCAAAAAATTACATTAATCTTCAAAATGATGAAGTTACTTCATTTGTTTGGTATAATATAGGTTGTCTCATCTTTTTTGCATTAAGTTTCATAGCTACAATCAGAAGTAAATTACCTGCTAAAAATATTGGATTTATGAAAATTTTTGCTTTTGAAATTGTATTTTATTCAATAATTATTGTATTTATATATATTATAAAAATATTACCAGTTGAACGTTCTAATAAAATATTTATCGACAATGTGTTAGAAATTGCGTCTAGATCTTCATCTATTTCTCCAGAACAAATTGAGAACCTAGTAAAAATCAAGGCTCTTGAAATAGGATTACCTGAAGCACGAACCAAAGGAGCGATCAGTGTTAATAAAAATGAAAATGATGGAATCGGTGTAGTAAATATAAAGATTCACTATTTTCAGAAAATTGATTTTTTTGGCATTTTGATAACCAATCCAGTCGAAATAAAATATCAAATCTCAAAACCATATATTAAATAAAATTCATGCGGAGGTATATGAATGAAAATTTTAACTAATCACAATCAAACTATTCAGCGAATCTTCCTCCCAGGACTGCTACTTTGTATGCCCTATTTTGGGTGTAATGAAAATAACGAATCCGTAAAGCCGACTCCAAACGCAACCATCTCCAAAGAAAAGGCTGCCGAGAATGAGGCTACAGACAGGGTCTATCGAGAAGAACAGAAGTGGCTTCAGCAATTCCGTCAGGCTGGATTGTCGGAATCTGAAGCAAGAAAAAGCTTGGAATCAGCCTGGAAAACCACTGGATTGATTGGCGAGTCTAAAGAACAAAGGATAAATCGTTATAAACAGGAAATACTAAAGAATAAATAGCCCATTTAGTAGAATTTTTTATATTAAGCCGGTCCTATGACTGGCTTTTTTTGTGGAGGTTAATATGAATTTATCGACTTTCATTCAGGCTGGTATGCAGAGGTCTATTCAATCCCGGCTTGATCAGAACTCCCACCTAGGAGATCGCAACATCTATATCGGCGCTTCCGAAGTCGGTTCCTGCTTAAGAAGAGTTGTCTCTTCCAAGCTCTACCCAGAGCTATTTGACCAAGCTTCTATGGGCAGGATGTTAGCCGGAAAAGCTTTAGAAAATGAGATCGTTCAGCTTGTGCGAATTGCGCTGAATGGGCGCATCCGAAACACGGGCCGGGTTCAGCTCGACCTGAGACATCCAACCTTGCCCTTCCATGCACACCCTGACGGGCGCATCATCGGCGGCTTTGATGGCCTGGACGGTGACGGAGTTCTGGAGGTCAAGACGGCCAGCGCCAGCACATTCAAGCGATACCAGAGCGACGGTCTACCTCAGAGCTACATCGATCAGGTCCAGGCTCAAATGGGGCTTGGTGGATTGCTATGGGCATTGGTGGTCCTTGTAAGCAGGGAGAACCTTGCCGAGATGACCACGTTCACCATCAAGTTCAGCCGCGATCACTTCGCTCAGCTGGAATCCAGGGCGGCTCTCGCTGCAACTGCTCTCAGAGAAAATAATATTCAGGAAGAACTGAAGGGAGAACCAGAGCGAGGGTTCTGCCACACCTGTCCCTACTCCGGTAACTGTGCGATCTACCAGGATCAGCGCGAGGCTAACAAACGTGGGGAGATTCCTGAAGTCACCCGTCTTCAGCTTGAATGCCAGCTTGAAGAGCTGGCTTCGCTCGAATCAATCTCCAGCCCTATGCAGGATCGGATCTCGGAATTGAGGGATCAGGTGAAGACGGCGCTGCTATCTAGCGGGGCAACCAAAGTCGTTCTGGATTGCGGAACCGTTCAGATGGTCGAGTCATCCCGCACCAGCTTCGACAGCAAATCGTTTCAGAGGGAAGCGCCAGACATCTTCGCCCGCTTCCAGAAGACATCCACTTTCTCCAACCTTCGCATCACAATCAGAGGAGTCTCCCCATGTCTATTAACGGCGTAGTAACCCTTCCGCCGATCTCACCTGTTGTGCAACCTCCTTCCGCAATGCCACCTTTCAGTGTTTCAGAGATACGCAAGCGCACTCATGCTGTGCAGGAGATCATGCGCGGCGTAATGAAGGAGGGAACTCACTACGGGACTATCCCCGGAACGCTCAAACCCTCCCTTTGGAAGGCTGGTGCTGAGGTTCTATGCATGACCTTCCGACTGGCTCCGCTTCTTGAGAGCCGCGTAACTGTAGATGAACCTGAAGCGGAGTGGATCTACACGGCCACAAAAAAGGATGGAATCATATCCGGTGTCTGCCTGGGGTTCTTCGAAGTAGAGGCCACTTGCACGATCACTGGAATGAACGGAGAAACATTCAGCCGATGCTCTGCCAGATGCTGCTCAAGAGAAGCGAAGTATCGAAACCTCTCACTCTTTGACATCCGGAATACGGTGCTAAAGATGGCCGAAAAGAGAGCATTCGTATCGGCAGTTCTCATGGCTACCGGCGCTAGCGACATCTTTACCCAGGACCTGGAAGACTTTCCCGAATTAATGGAGCGGGCTGGCTCAAAGGACATCGAATCGAACCCAAGGCCTGCACCCCCAGCCGTGGGGTCTAGGATTCGACAGGGACTAACCCCCAAGCGTGAAGCCTGGCTGTTTCGAGCTGCTCAGGAGGCCAATCTACCCAAAGAAGCCCTAGAACAGTGCCTCGAGCATCTTCGGGCCGCACCATCAGACGTTGTGAATACATTCTTTGACGACCTTTCAAGGCGTAGGCCTGTTTTTGAGACTATTTTGAAAACCGTGGCCTAAATCAAGGCGGTGGGTGCTTGCCAAGCCCCCATCGCCTTTCTTTTTAGTTATTTATTAACAATACTTTACGCATTTTTTCAAAGCATCTCTTACCGAAGCTTCTTTCTTGTTTCATTTTGTTTCAGGCTGTATCATTCATCTCCTGGAGGGGAAATGAACAACCTGGAACTGGTCACCGGGGGGGCATTAGAACTGCATCTAGGGGTTTCCAGATCGACCCTGTGGCGATTGCGGCAAGAGGGGCTTCCAGTTAGACGAGTGGGGAAGGCCGTGCGTTATAACTTACTTGAGGTTGAGCAGTGGCTGAATTCAAAGCCGCATCACGATCTATCCCTCAACACAACCGCAACCCGCGGCCTCCATGCCGAACACAAATCCGTTGCTTCCCATCCTGCTCTATTCCTTGATGCCGACAACGATCCTAATCCTGAGAGTCCCCGCCCAGACTCGGTGAGCATACCGCCATGCCATTGGAGCCGGGCTGTTGCACTCGACCCAAAACATAGGCCACAAACATTACGAAGACCGTCCAGCACCGTGCGTCGTGAGTGGTGGCGCTTCCCACAAGAGGCTCACCTCCTAGACGAGGACAAGAGGAAATACCGACGATTACGGGCGTCGGAGATAGCAGTGCTTCAAGGTTTTCCATCTGATTGGGGCGTAAAATCTGGTTTAGCGGAACTTGACCTTATCCGAGGATACGGGAATGCTGTTCCTCCACCCCTTGCTCAGGTTCTACTCGAATCGCTTAAGGAATTGGTTCCGAATCTTCCGAAAACATCCTTGGAGGTTTGTGCTGGGTTTGGTGGCCTAGCGCTTGGAGCGTCCCGAGCAGGGTTTGACCACCTCTCTCTTATGGATTTTTGGGGGCCAGCAGTTCAGGTATTGAAATCAACCGGACCATGGCGAGCGGAGGACGTTCATCAGGCAGATATCACAACGGTGGACTGGTCTTCATTGAAAGGACGGGTTGGAGTTCTGAGTGGAGGCCCTCCCTGCCAGCCTTGGTCGGCCGCTGGTCAGGGGAAGGGGAGCGATGATGAACGTGATCTTCTAGGGTTCATGCCAGACTTGATCAAAGATTTGATGCCAACAGCATTCATCCTAGAGAACGTCCCAGGCCTGCTCCAAGGTGAGAACGAACCGTATGCTAGATGGCTGATCGAGAGGTTGCGCAATCCCTCACCAGGATTGAACTATGGCTGTGTAGCTGGAGTATTAAACGCTGCTGACTTTGGTGTGCCTCAGGTAAGGAAACGTGTCTTCATTGTTGGTATATTGGATGCTGAGGTTCCCTTTGTTCATAAATTCTTTGATGCAATCTACAGCCGAAGGACCCATTCCGACCCGCGTCGAATTATTCCTTCAGGAAGGCAACCGTGGGTCACTGTAGGTGAGGCCCTCCCAGAATATGAATGCGAGCAATCTGGATGGAGGCGGTGGATAGAAATGCCCGAAACTGACAATCGATCAGAAACAGCTTCATCAGTTGTAGAGGCACGTCGTCCAAAAATACTGCCACCAATCCTAGGCCTTACATGGCCCAGTCGCGGGAAAACATTCGGATGGGATTCCGGGAGTTGGGTGACTTTGCCCATTCCCCATACAGAAATCTCTGAGGAATATAGGCCTCTCCTTCTGAATGCTGAATCAAAGGGACATCCGCAGCGGGACCCATGGTTTGTAATAGGGGACCCAGCCCATACATTGGCTGCCCTACATCGAACCTATGGGCGTTCTACTCAACTTGTGTATCTCGACGTCCCTAGGCTACGAACCGATGATTCAAGTTTCGCAAGTGACGACCAGTATGCTCGACTTGATACATGGCTCACTGTTCTTCGCGGGTTGCTTGTCAGAGCGATCACGCTTCTCGATGATTCGGGAGCGATTGTTGTTCTATGCGGGACGATCGAGTCACCTTACGTTGAGCTTCAGTTAAATGAGTTACTAGGTCCCGGGAATCGAGTGGGGACTATTGCTTGGCAGAAGGCATACGCTCCTCGAAATATGGAGGGGATGACGGAAATTACAGCCACGCATGACAACCTGGTGATTTTCGCAAAACGTCGTGAAGAATGTTTGGCCCCTGTTCATCTACTCGTGCCACCAGACGACCTGAACAATGATGGTGACCCACGGGGACCATGGAAAGCGGAGCATAAGGGCGCGAATAAACCAGATGTTTCCTATGAAACACATGTTCCTCCCTATGACTGGAGCATAATTAAAGGAGAGCTACCTCCTGGATTTTGGCGTCTTTGCGAGAAGAGCGGTGTGATTTGGGCGGACGCGAATTCCGTGTCACAGGTAGGCAAGTGGGACCTCGAAATTGAAGTCAAGGATCAGGAAGGGAAAAAGGCGCGTAAAAAATTTACTATTGAAGTCACACAAGACGCAAAGGCACCTGAACCCAATGCTCCCCCGTGGTTAATCGTTCGGCGCGATGCAAAAGGTGCAGTATCAAACGAAGTGAAATCAGGGCGTGAGTTAAAGATCATGACTCCTGATCTCCCGCCTGCTCGTGTGGGGTTCGAATACTCAGCATTACTTATCGCTTCAGGTGGGAAACCCTTCCAGGGACGAGTTCGACCTGGAGAAGAGGGGCGGTCCATATTTGAGGTGGTAGTGGAAAGCGATTGCTCCGTTCGTCAACTCGCGAGAACACACAAAGTAAACCCCAACGAGTTGACATTGAAAAATGGTCAACCCCTTGAATTAGAAAGCACCATTCCAGCTGGCACAACTGTATGCCTCACGCGACATGGCAGATATTGGGAATACACTGCAACAACTCTTGAACAAGCCTGCGCTCGATTCGACTTGCATTTTGGCTCACAAAAACGAAGCTCTATCCCTGCAATTAAGCGGCATATACCAAACCTTCAACCACTGAATCAAACATCAACTTGGATTACAGAGAGTGGATTGAAACGTGAAGATCCAAGGCGTATCGGATGGACTGAGGATGCAAAGAAGGAGCTTCAGACTCTTCAGTCAATGGACATCATTAAGGAAGTTCCAAAGCCAGTCATCTCGAAACCGAGTGGATTAGTCGGACGCCTGATTGCACTTTTCTCCCGTGAAGGTGGAACAGTTATTGACATTGGCTCGCCCACAGCCGAAATGGCATCCATATCATGCGCACTAAATCGAAGAGCAATCTACGTCGAACTTCCATCCGATTCTGCAGGGAGAACAAAGCAAACACTTCCTCGTCTTGCAGCTGCCTCAAGGGGTGAACACCCCTTACCGACTGGAGCCTTTTTCCAACCTTCTACAAATGAATCAAAAGTTGATGTCGGATATTTTTGTGGCATCTCTCCGCGTGGGTTATACCCCGCGGCATCACCCTGTTTATTCGAATTAGGCTCAATCGCCTTAAAGGTCAAACGGGACCCTAGGGTTGCTGAGATTGACTATCATTTGTTCCCAGCAGGGTCTGACGCATTTCTTCAAATGATTGCAAGCCTGGAGGGATTAGTCCCAACCCTTGATGCAATGGCAATCCCGAATTGCTTTGCGACAGGTTCAGGCGGTCTGCTCAAAGCCATCTACGTTCCTAGTTCAATCTTCCTTTCAATCGGGAAAATAAATTCGATTCTTCAGGATTCAGGAATGGTCGTGCCAGATGGTAGACACAAGCTACGCATCTATTTCCATCGTGGCCTTGATCCACTCGAAACCGAGTTGCCGAGTAACGTTGAGTTGAGGCGTGTGCCTTATGATCTGGATACTGTCGGAGCGAGGGTTCGGGGATGAGTCGTCGAGAAACAATTAATCAAGCCTTTGAATTAGTTTTACATCGAATGTCTTTACGCCCTCCACAGGCTGCGGCCCTTGAGAAACTGCGTGATCTTCTAATTCGGTTACCGAAGCCACTATGCGAATGCACTGATCAAGAAGTCAGGGAGTTCATGACCTTTGACGGGTATGTGCATACCCAGCACCCATCATTCGTTCTCTCGTTAGCAACTGGAGTCGGGAAAACCAGACTCGCAGGAGCGATAATGGCAATGCTCTGGCTATCTGGAGAAGCACAGAATTTCCTATTCCTAGCGCCGAGTAAAGCTGTCCTGAACCGTTTGCGGAGTGCTTTCAACCCAGCATTTCGAGAATACATTTTTATTGAACAGAATCTCGTTCCAGAACCAACCCTTATTGTTACGGACCAGTTAGAAGATCCTGTAGCTACGGGGCGGCAACAATCATTATTTTCAGATGGCCCAACAATTTACTTGCTGACTCATCAACTGATCACAACTAGCGCTAGGTTTCGGAAAAGCAGTAATGAGTTTTCTGGAGAATCGCCAGCAGACTACCTTCGAAATAAACCAGATCTAGTTGTCATTTCTGATGAGGCACATCACATCGATGAATCTGCAGATGAGCAGGCTGCTTGGCCGCGGGCGATTGCTGATCTCAATCCAAGGATCCACCTTGGCCTGACAGCAACCCCTCCGCGTGATTCACAGGGTCAGCTAAGGTCTTGGGTCAACCTACTTCATCAATACACACTGCAGGAAGCGCTTAACCAGGAACTTTATACAAAGCGTGTTGAAATGCTTGTCCACCACTTTTCTGATGAAGTTGATGCAGAGGAGATTGATCGGGCAACCATAAGATACGCAATTCAGTGCCTGTCAACAAAGGCTGAGGCGGCTGCGGGAATATCTGGTCCTCATCCATTTCCTGGTGTGAAGCCGGTAGCAGTATTTTTTGCTCAAGATACTGCACATGCAACTCAGGTTGCAGAACAGTTGCGAGTAGAATTTGGTGTTCCCGATGCTGAGATCCTGCTAACCCATAGCAAAAAATCAAAGACCATTGAACAGTCTGAATTGTTATCAAGTATTGAAGATGAAAACAATCCGATTAGATACGTAGTGAATGTTCAAGAACTCGTTGAGGGTTGGGATGTAACAAATGTATATGTGATTGCTCCTCTTAGGGCAATGGCAAGCTTTGCTTTTGGTGTTCAGGCAATGGGGCGTGGCCTTAGATTGCCCGCAGGGAAACGCACGGGAAACAGCCTGGTCGACACACTGGATCTCATTTGCTTCGGACGGGTGACTCTCGAAGAGATCATTGAAAAGGAAACAAAATGGACAGGTCGTGCAACCGACGGGAAACCCCTGATTGAAGCCAAGCAGTGGGATGACCCAAAAACTTCTCCGGTTTCCGTTCTTTCTGAGATCCAAAAAGCTAAGACTTTAACAATAAATGATTTAGAACTTATTAATCATGAACTAAACCTTAGCCTTGGACCAGCTGCATTTGCAAATATTCATAAAATAATCGTGAGCAAGTTGAGACTCGCTGCAGCCCAGATGAGAGTCTCCAACGCAGAAGGCCGGCTACTCCTTAGTAGAGAGGTATTCATCGGTGCTGTCGCTTCAGAGGTGATTCGGCGGATGCCTAGGCAGCTTTCTGATGAAATGCATACAGAAGCTGTGAAAGGTGAAATTGAACGATGGCTTAAGGAAGGCTCATCCGATTCCGATGTCGTCCAGTTCAATCCTATTCAGGTAGCTAGTGCGATGGTGGACGCGTTGAAATCCTCAGTGGAGCGCGAGGTAAGTGACTACACACCGACGGGAAAGAACTCGATCATTTCCTTTCCAGAATTTCAGATCACATTCGAAGTTCAGAACCCGATAGATGGCAGTTCACCGGCGGCACCTGCGGCAAAGAATCTTCCGGTAATTACGGACCGATCCACCTTTAAGAAAGGGCGTCCCTACCGGGGTTGGGGACAGGCGCTTCATACACTTTATTCGTTCGACTCCTGGCAAGAGGCAAAGACTGCGCAGCTTTTGGATCGAGCTGAGGTAAATTGGTGGGTCAGAAATCAGCCCCGCCGTTTTCGAATCGAAACCTCTGCCGGATGGTTCAACCCCGATTTTATCGTGGCGACAATTGGCAGTGACCGAGCTGATCACATATTGCTCCTCGAGGTTAAGGGCGATGATTTCTGGAGTCCTCCAGATGGTAAGGCTAGATTGAAGGCAGCTGCAGCTAATCAGTGGATTATCAAGCAGAACGAATGCTCGGCAACTCGCTGGTCATTTGGAGTTGCTTTGGAATCCGTCGTCGAAAGTGTGACTACCTGGGACGAATTGAAGCTTCGCTTACTTGAGAAGTAACTAATCCCCCCCCGGCATAGCCGGGGTCTTCTATCGTTGGCCTATCGCTTGTGACTTGCGAATAGGCAAGCCAACGGCTTGTCTTCGAAAAAACTTCTGGTAACGATGACCCAATCTCCACGAGATCCATCAGGGGCGCCTTTGAGGCAGGATTCTCCCCACTGAATTCAGTGACTCTGATGACTCTGATGATTCAGTTTCATTGCGTCTTACATTTTTTTTGAAGATGGAACTACTACAAACACCCACGTATGAACGGAGTGGAAACAGATCCATCAGTGTCATCAGGACCATTCCGTTTGACAGAATCGGGATGGTCGGCTCGTGCAGGGTGTGATGATAGTGTGATGACGGATTAAATCTGGGCGACCAATCAAGCCGCTCACATGCCGATAAAAAACAACCCGCACCTAGTAACTGTGCGGGTTGCCGTTTGGTGGTCCCTCCCGGACTCGAACCGGGGACCCTCTGATTAAGAGTCAGATGCTCTAACCAGCTGAGCTAAGGGACCACGAAGGAACCAGTCTATCAGGGCCGGGCGGGAACACAAGAGCGGGTTCGGCACCGGGTCTCAGGGCTTTCCGCCCGGCGCCGGGTGCTGGTCTCAGAGCACCGGCAGCTTCATGGCGTCGCGCACCTCGGCCATGGTCTTGGCGGCCACGGTCCGGGCCCGGGCGCTGCCGTCCCGCAGCACCGCCTCGATGTCCCCGGGATGGCCCAGGTGGCTCTCGATCTTCTCGCGCACGGGCTCGATGCGGCGCGTCAGGGCCTCGGCCACGCGCTTCTTGCAGTCGAAGCAGCCGATGCCGGCCTGGGGGCACTCCGTGGCCACCAGCTGCACCGTCTCCGCGTCGCTGAACAGCTTGTGGAACTCGAAGACCGGGCAGATCTCGGGGTTGCCGGGATCGGTGCGCCGCAGCCGCGCCGGATCCGAGGCCATCTGGCGAGTGCACTTCTCCAGGATCACGGCGTTGGTGTCACGCAGGTAGATGCAGTTGCCGTAGCTCTTCGACATCTTGCGGCCGTCCAGGCCCGGCACCTTGGCGGCCTTGGTGAGCACGGCCTCGGGCTCGGGGAACACCTCGCGCTGGAAGAGGAAGTTGAAGCGCCGCACCACCTCGCGCGCCAGCTCCAGGTGGAAGAGCTGGTCCTCGCCCACGGGCACCTTGTGGGCCTGGTAGATGATGATGTCGGCGGTCTGCAGCAGGGGATAGCCCAGGAAGCCGTAGCTGCCCAGGTCCGCCACGGCGTTCTGCAGCTTCTCCTTGTAGGTGGGCACACGCTCCAGCCAGGAGAGCGGCGTCACCATGGAGAGCAGCAGGTGCAGCTCCGCGTGCTCCTTCACCAGGCTCTGCACGAACAGGGTGGCCCGGTCGGGATCGAGCCCCGCGGCCAGGAAGGTCGCGGTCAGCTCCAGGGTGGCGGGCCAGATCTCCTCGACGGACTCGTATTTCGAGGTCAGCGCGTGCCAGTCCGCGATCATGTAGAAGGCCTCACCCTCGCCCTGCAGGCGGGTGAAGTTCTCCAGGGCCCCCACCAGGTGGCCGATGTGCTGGGAGCCCGAGGGCTGGATGCCGGAAAGGACGCGGGGCTGCATGACGTTCAGACTCCGAGGAAGAGGCGGGCGATCAGCTCGATGCCCGTGAGGATCACCCCGAAGACGGGGCCGATGACGATGCCAAGCAGGCCGGTGAGGGCGAGCACGATGAGCACGCCGCCCATCCAGGGCTGGGCTCGGTCGTATTTCGGCAGCCACTGCCAGGGCAGCAGGCCGCGCACGATGCCCGAGCCATCCAGGGGGCCCATGGGCAGCAGGTTGAAGAGGGCGAGGCCGACGTTGATGAGCACCAGGCGGCCCGAGAGAGCCAGCGCCAGGGTCAGGCCGGTGCTCAGCTGCAGGGCCTGGAGCTGCTCCACGCGGTGGGCCAGCAGGGCGTGCGCGAAGAGCCGGAACTCCAGGATCTTCGGCACTCCGGAGAGCTTCACCAGGACGATCAGCAGGGCCAGGAAGAGCCCCGCCAGCACCAGGTTGGACGTGGGACCCGCGGCGGCGACCAGGGCCATGCCGCCCCGCTGGGTGAAGCGCCGGTCCAGGTTCCGGGGGTCCACGGGCACGGGCTTGGCCCAGCCGATGAACGGGAAGCCCGTGGCCATGCCCAGCAGCGGGAAGACGAAGGTGCCCAGGGGATCCATGTGGGCCAGGGGATTCAGGGTCAGGCGCCCCAGCCGCGCCGCGGTGTCGTCGCCCAGCTGGAAGGCCGCGCCGGCGTGGCTCGCCTCGTGGACGCTGAGGCTGAACAGCAGGGCCACGTAGCTGACGAGGATGGTGGGGATGGAGATGCTGTCGAACACCCGGACTCCGGCAATCCTCCAGTCTACAGGGCCGGAGCCGATGACTGGGGTATGGCCTGCGTCGGCAGCACTGGAGTCCCGCCTGCCCCGCCCCGGAGTTCCCATGCACCTCAAGCCCAACTCGCCCTACGCCGCCGAGGCCGGCCCGACCCTCATCGGGTTCAACCTCGTCAACGGCAAGGAGGTCGAGGGGGACCTGGCCCTGATTTTGTCCAAGTCTCCGGTGGACGGCCGGGACCTGGTGGGTATGTTCCCGGACAGTGGCGACAAGGACGTGGCCCGGGCCGCCAAGGCCGCGGCGGAGGCCTTCCAGACCTGGTCCCGGACCCCGGCCACCGAGCGCGGGGGCGTGGTGCTCCGGACCGCGGCGATCCTGGCGACCCACCGCGAGCCGCTGGCCCGGGTCCTCACCCGCGAGGTGGGCCTGACCGCCCAGGAAGCCCAGGCCGAGCTGCAGGAGGCGCTGGATGCCTTCGAACACTACGGAACCCAGCCCCCGCCCCTGGGCCTGGAGCTGCCCTCAGGACTCCAGGCCCACCCCCGCCCCGTGGGCGTCTGCGGCATCCTGGCCACGGGCGCGTCCCCCCTGGCGGCGCCGCTGCGCAAGCTGCTGCCCGCCCTGCTTGCCGGCAACACGGTGGTCTGGAAGCCCAGCGACAACGCACCCGCCGCCGCCTACCTGCTGCTGCGCGCCTTCATGGAGGCGGGCCTCCCCCCGGGCGTGGTGAACTCCATCAACGGCCGGGGCCGGGCGGGCTGCGGCCGGCACTTCCTGGCGGGCATCGAGAAGGGGCTGTTCCAGGGCTTCGGCTTCGTGGGCTCCCGGGTGCTCGGCCGGACCGTGGGCGAGCTGTGCGGCCGCCAGCTTGTCACCCCCAGCCTCGACCTGGTGGGCAAGGGCGCCATGGTGGTGCTGCCGGACGCGGACCTGGACCTCGCCGTGGCGGACGCCCTCGCGACCGCCTTCGGCCAGGCGGGCCAGCGGCCCGTGGGTCTGGGCAACCTCCTGCTGCACAAGGCCTGCGCGCCGGCCTTCCGGGAGCGGTTCCTGGCGGGCCTGGCGGGCCTGCTCCAGGGCAACCCGCGGACCCATCCGGAGGTGGCCTTCGGCCCGCTCATCAATGCCCGCGCGGCCAAGGCCTTCGCCGACCACTGGGAGGCGGGCCGCCAGGAGGGCGCCACCCTGCTGACCGGCGGTGAGACCTGGACCGAGGCCAACCGCACGGACCAGGTGCGGGGGGAGATCGCCTACGGCGCCTATCCCCAGCCCTGCGTCTGGGAGGGCGTGCTGCCCGCCATGGGGCTGTTCCAGAGTCCGGTGGCCGGCCCCTCCGTGAGCCTCTGCACCTTCAGCGAGCTGACGGAGGCCCTGGCCTGGACCAACGCGGCCCCCTGCGGCTTTGCCGTCAGCCTCTATACCCGGGACCAGGCGCAGGTCCAGCTGTTCACCCGCGAGGTCCGGGCGGACGTGGCCACGGTCAACCGCCCCGCGGACGCCAGCGGGGCCCGCCTGCCCTTCGCCGGACAGGGCACTCACCCGGGCGCCCGTCCCGCCGCCGACGGCTTCCGTCGCTGGCAGACCCACTGCACAGCCAGCTCCGCCGAGCTCCCCCCCGAGCTGCCCCTGGTCCCCGGCCCCGCCCTCAGCACCGAGTGGGACAGCCTCTGAGCTGGTGGGATCCGGTGTAGCTGTCGGCTATCAGCTATCAGCTTTCGGTGAAAGAAGGCATCGACTGACCAGGGCTGACACCCAAAAAACCATCCGAAACGCGCTCCAAGCCAAGAGCTGACAGCTGACAGCTGATGGCTGCGGGCTGCGCCCCGCCGCCCGCCTCAGCCTTCCTGCGAGGCCTCCAGTTCCGCCAGGGCTTGCGCCAGACTGGCGGGGGGCTGGCCGAGGGCGAGGCGCAGGAGGAACTCGACGTTGCCCTCGCCGCCCCTGATGGGGCTCACGGCCAGGGCCTGCGGGGCCAGGAGCGTCGCCTCGAAGAACTTCCAGATCTCCAGGGCCACGCGCCGGTGGACCGCCGGGTCGCGCACGATGCCACCGGGGCCGACGTCGTCGCGGCCCGCCTCGAACTGGGGCTTCACCAGCAGCACCGCCTGGGCCCCGGGCTTGAGGCTGGGCAGCACGGGCGGGATAGCCAGGCGCAGGGAGATGAAGCTCAGGTCCGCCACCAGCAGGTCGCAGGGCTCGGGGATGGTGGCGGGATCCCAGGTGCGCAGGTTCACCTGCTCCAGGGAGACTACCCGGGGGTCGCTGCGCAGCTTCCAGTGCAGCTGGTTGGTGCCCACGTCCACCGCGTAGATCCGCGCCGCGCCACGCTGCAGCAGGCAGTCCGAGAACCCGCCGGTGCTGGCCCCGGCGTCGAAGCACACCCAGCCCGCGGGATCGATGGCCCAGCGGTCCAGGGCCCCGGCCAGCTTCAGGCCGCCGCGGCTCACGTAGGGCAGCGCCTCGCCCCGCAGGCGGATCGGGGCCGACTCGTCCACGGCGGTGCCGGCCTTGGTCACGGGCCGGTCGTCCACTAGCACGTCGCCCGCCAGGATGCGGGCCTGGGCCCGGGCCCGGGTCTCACAGAGGCCCCGCTGCACCAGGAGGAGGTCCAGGCGCGCCTTAGCCACGGGCGGCCCGCTTCTGCCGCTGGATTTCCTGGCGGTAGACGCCGACGTTCTTGTTGTGGTCCTTCAGGCTGGGCGCGAAGCTGTGCCCACCCTTGCCTGTGGCCACGAAGTAGAGGTCCTTGCCGGTCTGCGGGGCCTTGGCGGCCTCCAGAGCCGTGGCGCCGGGGATGGCGATGGGCGTGGGCGGCAGCCCCGCCACGGAATAGGTGTTGAACCGGTGCGGTCGCCGGATGTCGGCCTGGAGCGGGGCCGTGAAGCGCAGGTCGCCGCTGGCCCAGCGGGCGTAGAGGCTGGTGGGGTCGCACTGCAGGCGCATACCCAGGTCGAGGCGCTTCTTGTAGACCCCGGCCACCCGGGGCTGTTCCTCGGCCAGCTTGGTCTCCTTCTCCACCAGGCTCGCCAGGATCAGGGTCTCGTAGGGCGGCAGGACGCCACCTTCCAGCTGCGGCCGGATCTGGTCGCGGAAGGCCTCCACCAGCAGCAGCATGACCTCCTCGGGCTCCATGGCATGGTGCAGGCGGTAGGTGGCCGGGGCCACCAGCCCCTCCAGGTCCTCGGCCTGCTCGAAGCCCGCGGCCTTCGCCAGGCGCGGACTCTTCCAGAGGGTCCAGAAGACCTCCTCGGGCACGAAGTCCTTGAGGCGGCGTTGCACGGACCAGGCGTTGGCTCCCTCGGGGATGGCCACCGGCGTGAAGTGGATCTCCGCCCGCCGCAGCTTGCCCGCAACGTCCGCGAGGCTGGCCTGGGGCCGGAAGGTGTACTCGCCGCGGATGAGCTGCAGCTTGCGGGCCCGGGCCCAGAGCCGGAACAGCGAGGCCGAGCGGATGACGCCCTCGCGCTCCAGCTGGTCGGCAACCTGGTTGATGCTGGTGCCCTTCTTCACGAGGACCGTGGCGTCCTGCTGCAGGGGGCCCTGGCGCTTCCAGGTCCACCAGCCGCCCAGGGCCGGCAGCAGGGCCAGCAGCAGGATGGCCACGAAGAGCCGGAGGGAGAGGACACGACGCGCCATGCCTCCAGAATGCCGTGATAGCTTGGATCCAGCCACCGCAGACCAGGATTGCCATGACCACCGGCTACCGCCGCCAGCTCGGTCTGTTCTCCGCCACCATGCTCATCGCCGGGTCAATGATCGGCAGCGGGGTGTTTATCGTCGCTGCGGACATGGTGCGGACGGGGCACTCGGGCTTTTTCCTGCTGGCGGCCTGGGGCCTCACAGCGGTGCTCACGCTCTTCGCGGCCCTCAGCTACGGGGAGCTGGCGGGCCTGTTTCCCCAGGCCGGCGGGCAGTACACCTACCTCCGCGAGACCTACGGCCCCGCCATGGGCTTCCTCTACGGTTGGACCTTCTTCGTGGTCATCGAGTGCGGCACCGTCGCCGCCGTGGCCGTGGGCTTCAGCAAGTACCTCGGGGTGTTCCTGCCGGCCATCACGGACAAAGTGTGGCTCGGTCCCAAATTCGATGTGCCGCTCGTCGCCCTCACCCGGACCACCGAACTGGGGCCCTATCACTTGGGCCTCACCCCGGCGCGGCTCTCGGCCATCGCCGTGGTCCTGCTGCTCACGGTGGTGAACCTCTACGGCGTGAAGCTGGGAGCGCGGATCCAGAACCTCTTCACCGTCACCAAGATTGGCGGCCTGGCGGCCCTGATCCTGCTGGGCCTGCTGCTGAAGCCGACCGGGGCGCCCTCCCAGGCGGCCTTCCTGCCCCTGGACGGCCCCGCCCTGCCCTTCCTGACAGCCCTCCTGGTGGTCCAGACCGGCAGCATGTTCTCGGCGGACGCCTGGAACGCCATCACCTTCATCGCCGGGGAAGTGAAGGACCCCGAGCACACCATCCCCTTCTCCCTGCTCATCGGCACCACCCTGGTCTGCGGCCTCTATATCCTCGCCAACGTGGCCTACCTGAAGGTGCTGGGTCCCGCGGGCATCGCCAACGCACCCGACGACCGCGTCGGCACCGCCGCGCTGCAGGCCCTCCTGGGCAGCGGCGGCGGCCTCATCATGGCGGGCAGCATCCTGATCTCGATGTTCGGCTGCCTCAACGGGCTGGTGCTCTCCGGTGCACGGGTCTACCAGGCCATGGCCGAGGATGGGCTGTTCTTCCCCCGGGTGGCCACGCTGAACGCCCACGGCGTGCCTGGCTTCGGGCTCTGGATCCAGGCCCTCTGGACCTGCCTGCTGACGCTCACGGGCACCTTCGACCAGCTGCTGGACTTCGTGATGCTGCCCACCATCGCCTTCTACGTGTTCACCGTGGGCGGCGTCATCCTGCTGCGGTGGCGGCGGCCCGAGCTGCCCCGCCCGGTGCGGGTCTGGGGCTATCCGGTGGTGCCCGGGCTCTACATCCTGGGTGCCGCCGCCATCGTGGGTGCGCTGTTCATCTACCGGCCAAGCTATTCTTGGCCAGGGCTGGTACTAGTGGCCCTGGGCTGGCCAGTCTACCTCGCGGTCAAGCCCCGCATCCCCGCCTGACCAACCGAAGGAGCTCGTCATGCTGCATGTCGTCGTACTGGGAGCGGGCCGCGTGGGCGGCGCCATGGCCAAAGATCTGGCCCAGGACTTCCGGATCACCGTGGCGGACCGCTCCGAGACGGCCCTGGGCCGCATGAGCCGGGAGGGCCTGGCCACCCGCGCCGCGGACCTCTCCAGCTCCGAGGCGGTCGAGGCCGCCGTGGCCGACGCGGACCTGGTGGTGGGCGCGGTGCCCGGGTTCCTGGGCTTCCCCACGGCCAAGGCTGTGCTGGAGGCGGGCAAGCCCCTGGTGGACATCTCCTTCTTCGACGAGGACTGCTTCGAGCTGGATGCCCTCGCCAAGGCCCAGAACCTCACGGCCATCGTGGACTGCGGCATCGCCCCGGGCTGCCACAACATCATCCTGGGCGACCTCTCCCGGCAGTGGGACCGCATCACCTCCTTCGAGTGCCTGGTGGGCGGCCTGCCGGTGATCCGCACCTGGCCCTACGAATACAAGGCCGGGTTCAGCCCCATCGACGTCATCGAGGAATACACCCGGCCCTCCCGCTACGTGAAGGACGGCCGCGTCGTGACCTTCCCGGCGCTCTCCGAGCCGGAGCTGCTGGAGTTCGAGGGCCTGGGCACCCTGGAGTCCTTCAATACGGACGGCCTGCGCAGCATCCTCAAGACCTTCCCCCAGGTGCCGGACATGAAGGAGAAGACCCTGCGCTATCCGGGCCACATCGAGAAGATGCGCATGCTGCGGGAGTCCGGCTTCTTCAGCAAGGAGAAGATCCAAGTCGGCGGGGTCGCCGTGAGCCCCCTGGACCTGACCACGGCCCTGCTGTTCCCCCTCTGGTTCATGGAGGAGGGCGACGAGGACTTCACGGTCATGCGCGTCACCGTGGCCGGCGAGCAGGCGGGCCAGCCCGTGCGCAAGCAGTTCAACCTGCTCGACCGCTACGACCGCACCACCCGGACCACTTCCATGGCCCGCACCACCGGCTACTCCTGCACCGCCGCCGTGCGCCTGGTGGCCAGCGGCGGCTACTCGCGCAAGGGCATCAGCCCCCCGGAATACCTGGGCCTCGAGCCCGGTGCCTGGGACTTCATCCGCGCCGACCTCGCCCGGCACGGCGTCATCTTCACCGAGAGCGACTGAGCCTCAGCCGTCGAGCTCGCGGTGCCGCACGGTGAGGGCGGCGACGTCGTTCATGAGGCGGCTGGCCAGCATCTCGACCAGGGCCACGGAGCGGTGCTGGCCGCCGGTGCAGCCGATGGCGAGGGTGTGGTAGGCGCGGCCCTCCTGCTGCACCAGCGGCAGGGACCAGCGCAGCCAGCTCTCGACCCGCTCCAGGAATTCGCGGAAGTCGGCGGACTCGAGCAGGTATTCCTGGACGGGCCAGTCCCGGCCGGTGAGGGGCTTCAGGGCTTCCACATAGAAGGGATTCGGCAGGAACCGGGCGTCCAGCACCACGTCCGCATCCGCGGGAACGCCCCGCTTGAACCCGAAGCTGAGGAGCCGCACGGCGGTCGTGCGTGTGGGCAGCTGGGGCACCAGGGCGGCGATGCGGTTGCGGAGGTCCGAGAGGGTCAGCTGGCTGGTGTCCAGGATCGTGGTGGCCAGGGCCCGGGTGGGGGCGAGCATCTCGCGCTCCCGCTTGATGCTCTCGGCGGGGGTGCCCAGGTTCAGGTGGTGCGGCCGGCGGGTCTCGGAGTAGCGGCGCACCAGGACACTGTCCTCGGCCTCGACGAAGACCACCTGCACCGGTGTGCCATTGAGGCGGAGGCGCTCCAGCAGCGGGGGGAACTCTGCGGCAAACTCGAGCTGGCGGCAGTCCATGCCGATCACCAGGCGGCTGAACCCCGCCTGCAGGTTCTTCTCCAGCTCCAGCAGGGCCAGCAGCGGCTCCAGCAGGCGCGGAGACACGTTGTCCAGGGTCGTACACCCCGTATCTTCCAGGGCACCCAGCACCGAGTGCCGGCCGGCCCCAGACAAACCCGTGACGATGATGAGTTCCATCCCACCAACCGTAGCAGGGACGAAGGCCCTGCCCAAGAAAATCGAAGGGGGCCGGACGGCCCCCTTCGATTTTCTCAGGAGAACAGCTGTTCAATCCTCCAAGCCGCCCGCCGTGAAGCGGAGCACGCGCTGGATGCCCTCGGGGAGGTTGCCCTGCTCGTCGGGGCCCAGCTCGAAGGTCTCGGAGGGACCGCGGAAGAAGTCCTCGTCGGGCGTGTAGGCGGGCTGGGGCTCGACCCGGTAGAGGTAGGAGATGATCTCGTCCTCGTAGCCGAAGCGCATCTGTTCGAAGTACTCGTAGGACTCCCGCTTGTACTCCACGAGCGGATCCTTCTGGCCGTAGCCCCGGAAGCCGATGGCCTCCTTGAGGTGGTCCATGACCAGCAGGTGGCGCTTCCAGGCGGCATCGATGATCTGCAGGATGGACCAGCGCTCGTAGCTGCGCATGCCCTCGCCGCCGAGCCGCTCGTCCTTGCCCTCGTAGTAGCTCTTGACCAGGGCCGCGAGGGCCTCCGTGGCCTGGGCCTGGGGCATCTGGCCGATGGCCTCGACCTCGGTCCCGGTGAGGGTGAAGAGCTGCTCCACGCGCTCGCGGAAGCCGGCCTGGTCCCGCTCGCCCTTGTCCGCCAGGAAGTCATGGGCGATGCCCTCTGCGATCTCCCCGGCCACCTGCAGCACGTAGTCCTTGGTGTTGCCCTTGAGGATCTCCGTGCGCAGGCCGTAGAAGAAGATGCGCTGCTTGTTCATCACGTCGTCGTATTCGAGCAGGTGCTTGCGGATCTCGAAGTGATGGGTCTCCACGCGCTTCTGGCTGCGCTCGATGGCGCGGGTGACCATGCCGGCTTCGATGGGCTCGTCATCGTTCATGCCCATGGCGCCCATGAGGTTCTTGATGCGGTCCCCGCCGAAGATGCGCATCAGGTCGTCCTCGAGGGACAGGTAGAAGCGGCTCGTGCCGGGGTCGCCCTGGCGGCCGGCGCGGCCGCGGAGCTGGTTGTCGATGCGGCGGCTCTCGTGGCGCTCGGTGCCGAGGATGTGCAGGCCGCCCAGACCGACGACCTCCTCGTGCTCCGCCTTGGTCTGCTCCCGCATCTTCTCGACCAGGGCCGAGAATTCGGGGGTCTCGAAGCCTTCGGCGTCGTAGAGGGCGAGGTTCTTCTTCTTGGCCTCGAGCCGGGCCAGGCCCTCGGGGTTGCCGCCGAGGATGATGTCCGTGCCGCGGCCCGCCATGTTGGTGGCGATGGTGACGGCGCCTTTGCGGCCCGCCTGGGCCACGATCTCCGCCTCGCGCTCGTGGTGCTTGGCGTTGAGGACCACGTGGGGGATGCGGGCGGCCTTCAGCGCGTCCGACAGGTCCTCGCTGCTCTCGATGCTGGCGGTGCCCACCAGCATGGGCTGGCCCTTGGCGTGCAGTTCGCGGATCTCCTCGACGATGGCCTTCTTCTTCCCGTTCCGGGTGGAGTAGACGGTGTCCGCGAAGTCCTTGCGGACCATGGGCATGTTGGTGGGGATCACGATCACGTCGAGCTTGTAGATGGAGTGCAGCTCCGTGGCCTCGGTCTCGGCGGTGCCGGTCATGCCCGCCAGGCGGCGGTACATGCGGAAGAAGTTCTGGAAGGTCACCGTGGCCAGGGTCTGGTTCTCGGCGTTGACCTCCACGCCCTCCTTGGCCTCGATGGCCTGGTGCAGGCCGTTGGACCAGCGCCGGCCCGGCATGAGGCGGCCCGTGAACTCGTCCACGATGACCACTTCCATGCCCTTGCCGTCCTCCTTCGGGCGGACCATGTAGTCCACGTCCAGGCGGTAGAGGTTGTGGGCCAGCAGGGCCTGGTTGAGGCCGTGCAGGGTCTCGATGCTGGTGGGGTCGTAGAGATTGGTCACGCCCAGCAGGTGCTCGGCGTGGTGGATGCCATCGTCCGTGAGCATCACCTGGCGGTCCTTCTCGTCCACCTTGTAGTGCACCTCGGGCTTGAGCTTGGGCACGATCGCGTCGATGCGGAAGTACTTGGAGGTGTCCTCCTCGCTGCTGCCCGCGATGATCAGGGGCGTGCGGGCCTCGTCGATGAGGATGGAGTCGACCTCGTCCACGATCGCGAAGTTGAAGCCGCGCTGGGTGAACTCCTCCAGGTCCCACTTCATGTTGTCGCGGAGGTAGTCGAAGCCCAGCTCGTTGTTGGTGGCGTAGGTGATGTCGCAGGCGTAGGAGTCCCGCCGCTGCTGGTCGTCCAGGCCGTGCTGGATGATGCCGACGGTGAGGCCGAGCCAGGTGTAGAGGCGGCCCATCCACTCGGCGTCGCGCCGGGCCAGGTAGTCGTTCACGGTGACCAGGTGGGCGCCCTTCCCCGCCAGGGCATTGAGGTAGAGGGGCAGCGTCGCGGTCAGAGTCTTGCCCTCACCGGTGCGCATCTCGGCCACATTCCCCTCGTGCAGGGCCATGCCGCCCACGAGCTGCACGTCGAAGTGCCGCATCTTCAGCACGCGCTTGCTGCCCTCCCGGGCCACGGCGAAGGCCTCGGGCAGGATGTCCTCCAGGGTGGCGCCCTTGGCCAGCTTCGCCTTGAGGTAGGGCGTCTTGGCCTTGAGGGCCTCGTCGCTGAGCGCCGCCATCTCGGGCTCGAAGTCATTGATCGACTGGACCTTGGCCCACAGGCGCTTGAGCTCCCGGTCGTTCTTGGAGCCGATCAGTTTCTTCAGAAGGTTTTCGATCATGCTGTCGTCCAGTCGCGTAAACCACCGATTGTAGCGCGGAGCCGCATCTTTTCCCAGCGCTGGAGGTGCCGGGCAAGCCTTCCTGGTTGCCATAGTTACCGGCCCAGGACACACTAGTCGTTTGGATTCTGGAGGAACCATGGCCCTCGAACGCACCTTCGCCATCGTCAAGCCTGATGCCGTCAAGGCCGGTCACATCGGCGAGATCGTCAGTGCCATCGAGCAGAGCGGCCTGAAGGTCGTGGGCCTGAAGCTGACCCGCCTGACCCCCGCCCTCTGCCAGGGCTTCTACCACGAGCACGTGGGCAAGGGCTTCTACGCCGAGCTGGAGGCCTTCATGTGCGAGGGTCCCGTCACCCTCATGGTCCTGGAAGGCGAGAACGCCATCCTCCGCTGGCGCGAGCTCATGGGCGCCACCAACCCCGCCCAGGCCGCCGAGGGCAGCCTCCGCCAGCGCTTCGGCACCAGCATCGGCCGCAA
>Ga0208507_1000082_pt1 | contig 78577 bp, 80 predicted proteins | sample CryBogCBH12Aug01_FD_184626 | JGI IMG/M metagenome (GOLD analysis project Ga0208507, IMG submission 184626) | Freshwater microbial communities from Crystal Bog, Wisconsin, USA - CBH12Aug09.1 (SPAdes) (version 2) | ecosystem: Environmental > Aquatic > Freshwater > Lake | place: Crystal Bog...
GTTGGCAAACACACCCTATCCCCGCCGTGGGGACAGGGGTGGGGATACCCTAAACGGTTCAATTCCGGTTGCCTCCAGACGAGGATTGTCCTTGAAAAAAGGTTCGAGCGGCATGAAAGAGAGGCACCAATCCACCAGTTTGACTGGTGGACAACAAGAGAGACCAGGGTTTGACGCAAGAACCACGGGCTTTTTTGCAGTCGAGGACAATACGAGTTGCGATTTTATTTTACATATCCCGCGCACGAAAATTTTGCTACACTACTTGTGATTCACATTATATTTTTAAGTCATGCCTCCAACATCGAAGAAAAATCCAGCAGCAGTTGCGCTCGGCAAGCTAGGCGGCCTTAAAGGCGGCAAAGCGCGAGCCAAAAAACTTTCAGCTAAACGCAGATCGGAAATTGCACGCAATGCGGTTATGGCTCGCTGGAAAAAATATCACAAGGAAAGTTAGTTTCTATTTTTATTTTCCATATACTTGACCGGTCATGTATATGGGTTTAGAATTAAATCATACCACTATGAATAAATTATTTCTTTACGCCCGCAAATCCACCGATGTCGAGGACAAACAAGTCCTCTCCATTGACGCGCAATTAAATGAATTGCGCGAGTTCGCCGAGGCAGAAAAAATCACGATTGCCGAGGAACTGATCGAAAAGCAGTCCGCCAAGACACCGGGCAGACCGATTTTCAATGCGATGTTGGAGCGTATAGAGGCTGGAGAGGCCGAAGGAATCCTCGCATGGCACCCCGACCGCCTTGCTCGCAATAGCGTGGACGGCGGACGGATCATCTACATGCTCGATACCGGTAAAATCCAAACGCTCAAATTCCCCCGTTCGTGGTTTGAAAACACGCCCCAAGGAAAGCTCATGCTCCACAATGATTTTGGCTTTAGTAAATATTTTGTGGATTCGCTTTCTGAAAACACGAAACGCGGCTTGCGTGAAAAAGTCCGGCGTGGTGAATTTCCCTGTCTTGCGCCGTTGGGTTATTTGAATGATTACCGCACCAAACGCATCATTGTTGACCGCGAGCGTGCGCCGCTGGTCAAGGAGGCGTTTGCGCGGTATGCGACCGGCGAGGTGACGCTTGATGATCTGCGCCACTATTTTGCCGGTCAGAATGTCCACACCCGCAACGGCAAGATGCTGACGCGCGGAAATATCACCAAGACACTTTCAAACTCCTTTTATTATGGTCATTTTCGCTATGCAGGCGATGTGTATGAAGGCACTCACGAACCGCTCATTTCCAAGCAGCTTTTCGACCAAGCACAGGCCGTCCTGAAAAGCCGCTATAAATGGTCGCCCAATCATACGCCGGTAAAACCGAAGCCTTTTCTTGGTTTGCTGCATTGTTCGACCTGTGGCGGTGCCATCACCGCCGAAGTTCAGAAAGGCCATACCTATTATCGTTGCACCAAGAAAAGTCGTGCGACGACGTGGTGCCTTCAGCCTTACATTCGCGAGGAAGACCTGAACATTGTGATTTCAGACCTGCTTAAACCGTATTCGCTTCCGGCAGATTGGGCGGATGACATGCTGACACGGGTTAATGATGAAAAGAAGCATGTTGCCCAATCCGCCCGGCTCATGGCCGAACAAAAGCGCGCGGAGATTGAAAAGATCAATCGCCGCCTCCAAACGCTTCTGGACTCATTTTTGGACGGGATTATTGACCGCGAGGCTTACGTCGCGGAAAAGGCCAAAGGAATGAGCCAGAAGAAATCTTTGGAGGAGCAAAGCGCCGCGCTTTTGAAGGGCCGAGCCGATTGGCTCGAACCGTTCCAAAATTGGATTTTAACCGCTAGAAACGCGGGCGAAATCGCTGTTAAGGGTTCTCTTCAAGAGAAGAGGGTTCTCGCTCAAAAAGTGTTTGGCTCGAACCTTGTCCTCGACTGCAAAAAAGCCCGTGGTTCTTGCGTCAAACCCTGGTCTCTCTTGTTGTCCACCAGTCAAACTGGTGGATTGGTGCCCCCGGTAGGAATCGAACCTACATTGCAAGATCCGCAATCTTGCGTCCTATCCATTGAACGACGAGGGCAGAACTCACTACAAACCTCAATATCTTACGCGCTTTATCCGAGTTTGGCGAGTGCTTTCATCACGCGAGATTTACTGCGTGATCCTGCATTCGCTTTGATGTAACCAGTCTTGACGGCCTTATCAAGAGCTTGATAGATGACTGGTACGAGTTTGGTTGCTTCAGCTTTGTTTTTTGCGATGATGAGCTTACGGAAAGCTTTAATATTCTTCTCTATTTCAGACTTACGGCGGATATTAAAAACACGCTTCTTTTTCGAAGCACGGAGGGCCTTTTTTGCTGATGAGGTGATAGCCATATGATTTAAATGTCCTTGAAAGGTAACATACCGCTTAAAAATTGGCAAATCTGTTATACTTATCTCTATGATCGCTACCCTACGAGGACAAGTTACTGAACTCGGCAATAGATATGCCGTTATCGAAGTCAACAATATAGGCTACAAAGTCTTTTTGACTGATGACTCTATTCATTCATTGAAAATTGGCACTGAAACATATCTGTCTATATATAATGTCATTCGTGAAGACGCGAATGATCTCTATGGTTTTGTGGCGCGAAAGGAACGTGATTTCTTTGAACTTTTGATCAGTATTTCCGGTATTGGACCAAAAAGTGCTTTGAATATCCTTTCATTGGTTGCGAGTGATACATTGGTCAGTGCCATTCGATCTGGATCCACTTCACATCTCGTAAAGGTGTCCGGTATTGGCAGAAAAACGGCAGAAAAGATTGTTCTGGAATTGAAAGATAAACTCGCACCATTTGCTCACGATCACGGCGATGCTGAATATTCTGCAGAGATTTCAAGCGATATGGATGCAGTTGAAGCTTTGAAAGCGCTCGGCTTTGGGGCTGATGAAGCACGTGAAGCTTTGAAGAAAGTTGATAAGAGTATTACTACGACTGGTGCCAAGGTTAAGGCGGCGTTGAAGACACTCTCTTAACGAGAACAGTAAATATGCTAGAGTAAAGCAATGATTGACTCATTACTCGGAAAAACTCGTAAACTTATTCCTCGACCTCTTTTTAATTTACTCAATCCTATATACCACTGGACGCTCGCTGTCACCGCTGCGTGGATCTACCGTTTCCCTTCTCGTCATATCAAAATCATCGCAGTCACTGGAACCAAAGGTAAAAGCTCAACAGTTGAACTCATAAGTGCTATCCTCGAAGAAGCTGGCTACAAAACTGCGCTATCAAATACAATTCGCTTCAAGATAGGCAATCTCTCATCAGACAATCTGTATAAAATGAGTATGCCTGGTCGTTTCTTTATGCAAAAATTCCTGCGTACTGCAGTCAAAGCAGAATGTGATTATGCTATCCTCGAAATGACTTCCCAGGGCGCTCTTACATACCGACACCTCTTTATCGACTTCGATGCGTTTATCTTTACCAACCTCTCTCCTGAACATATAGAAGCTCACGGTTCATATGAAAATTATCGCTTAGCCAAGCTTTCCATAGCAAAACGACTTATACTTTCACACAAAAAAAATAGAATCCTCATTGCCAACGCTGATGATAAGGAAGGTGAAAAATTCCTCGCCTGTGATGCTGATGAAAAAATCCCGTTTAATATTTCTTCACTTGAACCATATACATTACAAAAAGAAGGTATAGATTTTACCTTCAATGGTAAAAAAGTCTACTCACATTTGTCTGGTCTTTTTAATTTATACAATATATTGGCAGCTATAACCGCTGCACAAAGCCAGAAAATTTCTAACGAGATCATCATCCGTGCTATAGAGAAATTTACTGGCATATCGGGGCGCCTAGAAAGTATAGACGCGGGCCAAGATTTTAAAGTCATCGTTGATTATGCTCATACTCCTGATTCTCTTGAAAAAGTCTATCAAGTCTTCCAATCATCTCGCAGTATCTGCATACTTGGCGGAACAGGTGGTGGCCGTGATACATGGAAACGTAAAGAAATGGGCCGTATCGCCAATGAATACTGTGATGAAGTAATCTTAACTGATGAAGACCCTTATGATGAGGACCATAAAGGGATTGTGGAGGATGTGGCACTCGGTATGACCCACACACCAACTATCATCATGGACAGACGACTCGCTATACGTGAAGGCATCAAACGTGCACAAACAGGTGATGTAGTCATCATCACCGGTAAAGGAACTGATCCATATATCATGGGACCACAAGGAACAAAGAAACCATGGAGTGATTCTAAGGTCGTACGAGAAGAATTGGAGAAAATTAAGAAATAATCAAAGCGTGTGAGCCACACCGTAATTTTGATTTAACACATGAAGTGTTTTTGTGCCAATCGTATTTGTTTCGTCAGTTATACCGTATTTATCTTGAAATGATTTGAGTGCGGTCTCTGTACATGGACCAAATTTCCCTGTTCGTGGACACTGGTTGAGATCTTTGTCTGGAGGAGGATAATCGCCATCAGTGATAAGAGCTGTCTGTAGTGCAAAAATATCTGTGCTTTGAGTATTTTTACCAGAAATAACCTGCATCCATGAGTGAGGAAGTGCAACAGTATCATATGAATTACCAAGAGCAGTAGCTGTACCTGCATCAAAGAAATCTTCAAGACCGAGATATGTCTCATACGCCAAATCTTTGAGTGCCAAACTCCGAGTATCAGGATTGGCAAATTGTTGCTCATATATATATGCATATTCTATAAGCATACTTGCAGCATCAGCTGTATCATGAGACCCGATAGCGATGAGATCTGGATCTTCGACTATGCCCGCTGATTCACCTTCAAGATCGCTCACTGGATTGTATTTCGCGAGGCGTTTGAAAATTGTATTGGCTAAAGCTTTACTTGTCGTACTATTTTCGTACTGATGTTCGGGTATATAGATAGCAAATCCACTATGCGTTCCTGGCACTCCTCCTTGGTGAACTGGATCATCATTGAAATGAATATGGATGGTGATGTCGATATCATTTTCATTGGCCCATTTAGTTATACCGTAGAGACGCATGGCAACACTGTTAGGTGCACTATTATGATTTACTGCGGGAACGATGGCTGTCGCGGAGCCGATAGCGATACGATGTGCCATTTCTTGAACTGAAGCCTTTTCCCAATCAATGATATCTTGCCGATTATTTTTGAAATAGTCTGCAAAAGGTTCTAACCAGTCTGTATTATTTCGGGTGACGAAAAATTGATAATGATTATTGGAACTCAGATATGCACCGAGATCTTGTGCAAGTTCAACCGTCATTTCCCTTTACTTAAGAGAACCAAATTCGGCACCACCATATCCCGGCTCATGTCCTGGTACCAAAAGTATACGGACTTTATTGACTGTTGCAGGTAAATTGAGAGAGGATGGATTGGAAATTGGTGAATTATATTTGGCTTGAAGATCAGATATAGATTTTGGGTTATGACTCAAGATGACAGCTGCCAATTGATTGGTTGCCTCGCCAAATAATTGAGCGATCTGGTCAACTTGTGAACCGAAACGTGAAGAAACAGCTGGGACACCGAAAATCATCAAAGCGAGAATGGTGTAAAAATAATATTTCACCATACTAGTATACACTATGTTACTATGCGTTTATGCCTGAATTACCAGAGGTACAAACTACCGTCACAGGACTTTCTCGAACCATTATTGGCCTGAAAATCATGGACGTGTGGACTGATTATAATAGTCCCTATTTCAAAGGATCACATACCATAAAAGATCCGGTGTATTATACGTATTTTAGGAAAGAGGTTATCGGTAAAAAAATTATCGGGGTTAGTAGACGAGCAAAAAATATACTTATTCATTTGGAATCAGCTACACACGGTGTAGTTGGAAATACAATTCTTATTCACATGAAAATGACAGGACACCTTATGTACGGTGACTACAATCGTACTGATCCTTTCAATCGATTCATCCACCTCATATGGACTTTATCGAATGGTAAAACCTTGGAATTATCTGATATGAGAAAATTTGCCAAAGTAACACTGCTTACTGATGCAATGAATAATGGTTCAATGACGCAATCAGTACACCTAAAAGGACTTGGACCAGAACCGCTCGATAAAAAATTTACCTTCAATATATTCAAGGAAAGGTTACACACAAAGCCACACGGAAAAATAAAGACGATTTTGATGGACCAAAGTATTATCTCTGGTATTGGAAATATCTATAGCGATGAAGCTCTGTTTCGCGCTGGCATTCATCCTGAAAAAAAAGTGAGTGATATTTCAAACTTGTTATTGAAAAGATTATATGAAGTAACTATATTCGTCCTTAAAAAAGGAATCGATTTTGGTGGAGATTCTATGTCTGATTATAGAAATATAGACGGTGAACGTGGAAAATTTCAAGGACAACATCAGGCATATAGGAAAACTGGCACGCCTTGTACTTATACAAGTGGTACAGGAAAAAATGCTCGAAAATGCCCCGGAATCATTCAAAGAAAAGTAGTTGGTGGTAGAAGCGCACATTTTTGTTCAGTTCATCAGAAGTTTCGATAAAGTTACATCTTCGAAGCTCTACCTTAGTTATCCAACAGTCTGTATAGAAATATACCTGCTGTCACCGAGACATTGAGCGATTCTTTTTTTCCATGGAGAGGAATTTCAGCAATAAGATCAGCTTGATCAAGAAGGAATTTCGATACACCTTCAACTTCATTGCCAAGAATAATCACGACTGTATCTTTTGAAGATGAGGCGAGAGTAACATTTTTATAATCAATTGAGTGTGGTGACTGTTCCAATGCAACGATTTTGGCCCCTTCTTTTTTGAACTTTTTGAAAAGAGACACTTCGTCACCAGGAGAAACGTATTCCCACGAGACAGAATCTTCTGCTCCCAAGGAAACTTTTGCAAAATCAGGTCTTTTATTATTGAATCGATCGAGGGGTGTTGGTGTGGTATTAAAACAGTAAATCTTTGAAATACCGAGGGTTTCCGCTGTACGAAATATAGAACCTACATTATGAACACTGCGGATATTGTCCAATATCAGACGTACATCTCGCTTTTTTGACCCTTTTTCTGCTATCATGACTCTACATTATCTTAATCAAAACCACATATCAACATGCTTTCTCTATTCCCTACACTATTTAGCTATCAAGAAGTCGGCCCCCTCCTCATCCGTCTCATCGTCGGTATTACACTTTTGTACTTCGGTTATGAAAAACTTATGCATAAAGGCACAAGTTCTGGAAGTAATGCTCGAACATATGGAGTGGTAGAGATGATTATTTCACTCTTTCTTATCATTGGACTTTTCACTCAACTCGCCGCTCTCTTGAACGCAATTATCCTCGTCATCAAACTTGGTTTCAAGATTCGTGATGGTAAATTCCTATCTGATGGCATCAACTACTATATCCTTCTCCTTGTTATGGCTATCTCTCTCATCTTTACTGGACCAGGATTCCTCGCTTTTGATTTGCACCTATAATATTGGGTCGGTTTAAAGCGAGTTGCATTATCGTTGTTTTATCAGTATAGTTTCCTCTATCTTCATATATGTGGAGACCTGGTCAAAAATTTCTTCTGGCTTCGCCATCAGAAATCTTTTGATCCGAATTTCGTGGTACGAAATTCGCGCCCATAGAAGGTTTTTCGTTCAATAACAATTCATACGCGCCCATAGCTCAGGTGGTAGAGCAACTCCCTTTTAAGGAGTGGGTCGTTGGTTCGAATCCAACTGGGCGCACTTTTAAGTCTCGTTGTTAAATATAATCATCAGCCCTGCTGGGTGGGTCACGTTATTCGAATCCAACTGGGCGCACAATTTGACAGATATGTCGTTTATATGTTAGTTTTTTTCTGAACTATACAGGGTCTTTATCCTGTCAGTTATTCAAAACAACATAACAACGAAAGAGAAAAAGTATGAAACAAATGAATGGGTCAGGCTTGCCTAAATTGGCACAGCCGACCGTCTCCTTATGGAACACCGAAGCTCCGTTAATCCTCTGGATCAACGATGGCTTCAAACAAAGCAGACACTTGGAGCTCCGCGGATTGGATCATCATCCCTTCCGCTTTTCGTTCGGAACATCGGACAGAGGTGAAGCAATCAAACGCCAAAACCTGGTTCGACTACTTATCGAAAATCAGGAACTCCGTTGGTTCGCACTGTTGGATTACTTCAAATACGATGGCGAGCTCATCAACATTCCAAACGATGGGCAAAAGTTCGTGAACTACTTTGATCCCCAAAACCAGAACCTGTTCTGGAAAAAGATCGGTGAGTTCAGCGACATTATGGCTGAAGTCGAAGCTGCACATCCTGACTTGGATTCGAGTAATCACGCTCTCGTCTCGATGGTCCAATACCTCCGTAACGAAAAAGAACGCCTTGAGGGGATTGAATCTCGTATGGGATCCGAAGTTATCGAAGAACTTCTCAAAGCGACCTCGGTTGACGGAACGGTGACGCTCCAACTTCGATACCAAGAAGGACGCTGGCGCTTCGTCGTCACGACTAAGGAAGCCGTCGGTCATCGTCTCTACGCACTTAATCCACCTAAAGACGGGGTTTCGATACCCAGTCAATGGGACAAAACTCTCTGGCATAAGCTAGGTGTTTACGAATGGCTCCTCAAACGAGCCACTAAGCGGAAAGAGCAGGAAATTCGTGCGTGGGCAAAGCCTATCATTATCACTGCGTGTCCCAACGAAATCTCGCGGGACATCTGCGCACACATGAATAATGTTCTCGAACAAAGCATCGAATCGGGAGGATTTCCTGTCCCCGACGATGGTAAAACCAAGTTGGTAGATCTTGTGTTCCGTTTTACCTACCGCAGCAACGGTCTCCGAATCAAATTGGTTGGCCTCAGTGGGAACCAAGAAATCCCTGAAAAATATGAAAAAAACTGGATGTCAAAGCCGGCTGATCAATCGTTCCGTTACTATTCCGAGGAAGATAAAGCAAAAATGGTGGCTATGCGACTGGACATTGTTCGTCGTTCGTATGTCACCCATTTATTGACCAACTACTAACCGATCTTAAATCAGTGGTTCGAAAAAAACCTCAATGGCTTGGTGGGTGAGGATGGTATGGTCATCAAATCATCCTCTTCGGATTATCTGTTCAAGTGGTCTCATGCCGAAAGTATCTGCAGACAACATTGGTCTGAAGTTTACGAAGCAGCACATTCCATCCGGAGTTTCGCTGCGAGGCACTTAAATACCCTCAAAGAGGTCGCGAAGATCGCGGATCACTTCGTTAAGCGGTCAAAGATGTGGGGGTTACCTCTCACCTTCCCTGAATTAACGGAGGGAAAAACCGCGACACTGTCATTTCATGAACTCTGGCCGGTGGACCTCATTGGTCGTGAGACTTCAGGATCAAAGGGCAAAAAGATTGGGGCTGAGAATCTGCGTCCTATCACAGCGCTCGGGGATCTCTCTGCTGGCATAGCAATGCTCACTGGTGGTAATGGTGCTGGTAAAACAACTGCCGGCGAAGAGCTCATGGGAGTTTTGTTGGACGCAGCCAGTGGCTTTCCAGTCTTCGGCAAAGGCGTCACGTTAAATCTACGGACCGTTATTGGCTCCATTTATTTGGAGCGTGGAGACGGATCGACGATGCAGCTATCGCTAGTCAAACTAGCGAATGTACTTGAAGAAGTGCAGAAGCACCCACAAAACGGCACATTCGTGTTCTGGGACGAAGCAGGCACTGGCACAACAGCCAGTCAAGGTGAGCTTCTTGGTATGGCTACACTGGCACGCCTCAAACAAATTGGTTGCACAGTTTTGGTCAACACTCAAATACCTGCGCTTGCCGAAAATGCTCAAACACGTCTCGGAGCAAAGTGTTTCCAGGTAGACATGCGTCACAGCATCAAACCTGGTATCGGCGAACCTGACATCAGGGAGTTAGCTCATTCTATGGGATTAAGTAAAACTTTGAATCTTAATTAGTTGCTACTTTTAGCTCTTCAAAGACATTGGGCGGAATCATTCGATTCCGCCCTTTTTTTACCAATTTCTCACTACACTAAATAGTTGTAGGCTAGAAATCCTTACAATTTCGGTTCTAACTTCATTGAGCTGGGCGCACAATTCTAGTCATGTTACAATTGAAGTATTATTAGATACGATTGTTCTGAATAATATTTAAATTTATTTATCATGTCTCGTACTAACAAAATCATTTGGCTCGGTGTTGCTATTGCTAGCATCGCTGGTATTGCGCTTGCCTCGACGACTATATCAACTAATGTTGTAACGGGAGGTGACCTCAATGTTTCAGGTACTAGTACGCTTAACAACTTGATCGCGACTGGTACTACAACTCTCAGTGGCACCACAATATTGAATGGAGGATTACAAGCTACTGTTATTCCTCTTGAGGGCACATCTGCAACTCTTGCAGGAGTAGTTCCACTTTCTGGACAAGCAGTATACGAGACTAATACTAGATATTATAAAATTGGGGATGGTGTTACTTCAGTTGGAAATACATTTCCACTTAATTTTTCAAATAATGGAAATATTGCTAGTCCGGGATGGGGTATTGGCACCACAACCAATCTTGATGCACTTTTAAAAATTGCAGGTGGAAGCTATTCAGGTACCCCTCGATCAGCTGATCAGATAGGTTTAGAGAATGATTTTATAGGCGATGATGTTGGAGAAACATATAACGTTTATGGGGCGAAATTCTCAGTCAATGCAGACGATGCCAATAATATCTACGGGGTCGGGATCGATGTTATTGCCCCAAATATCTCTGGCGGTGAGGATGCTGGTTTATATGTTAGCGATCATTCTGCTGGCAGTGCAACGTCACTTATTAGAATAGATGGAATAAATTCCTCATCAACTGCAACTGGAATTCTTTTATCAAACTTAACCACTGGAATCATAGCAAACGGAATAGATACTTTAAACCATGGGACGAGCGGCGTCATGGGATCGTTCCAAAACGTTGCTAGTACTGAAGATAAAAATACACATGGTGGATATGCTCTCGAAACAAAAGGTGACAATTATTTCCAGGCTTTTATTATTAATGGTGGTGGTAAAGGAAGAGGTTTTACAGGCATTGGAACATCATCTCCATCTTCAGTTCTCTCTGTATCAGAAGAAATATCTACAACCTCAGTTCCACTATTTACCGTTGCATCATCATCAAATGCGATATTGTTCCAGGTTAATTATGATGGGCACAAGGTGACTGGTGGTGCTTCTCCGACATGTGGTACAGGTTGTTCCTCAGTCACTGGCGACGATAACACTATGAGAGTTGTAACAGGGTCATCTGTATCAAGTGCTACAGTAAATTTTGCCCACACCTACACAAAAACACCAGTTTGTATTGCAAATGAAGAATCTGGGGGCACAGTGGGTGTTAATGCAAGCTCAACTCCTTCCGCAGTTATTGTCAATTTCGCATCTTCCCTCACAACAGTGAAAATAGCTATCATCTGTCAGATAAGTCAAAACTTCACTCAATAAAAATATGAAGAAGTTAAGCTTTATAACTCTACTTGTGATAATACCATTTGCATGGATATCACCAACGTTTGCATTCACAATTATTGCTTCGACCTCCACACCAACAACTGTGAACGATCTACAAGTAGGATATCTTGGTAGTCTGAATATGTACGATTTCTCCTTGTTGTCTACAGCACTTTCATCAGTCGCATCTGGAGCATTTACAAGTTCTACAACAATAAAAGATATTGTGTACAATACATCAACAAATGCTCAAGTAACTTACTCTTGTGCACTCAGTGTGTTAAATAACACTAGTCAACCTATATACAAGGCGGTGACACCATCGATCGCTTCGATTGATCAGGCAGGAAATACTACTTATATCTCAAACGGAATGGCTTTATTTGACGTGACGGTCGGACCACGAACTCGCCAAATAGCGTGTCCATTTAGTTACGACAATGGTAGCCCAGCAAATAATTACTACGGTATATCGCCCCTTTCACTTACGTACGGTATCATTGCAAGTACAACACCTATCTTCACCGGGCGGGCAACGTCAACATCCGTGGTCGCTCTCTATTCTTCCACTGATGATACTAATCATGTGTACGTGCGAAACCCTAATTTATATGGTGGGACGATAACAACCTCAACTTTGACTTCTATACCAGTTTATAACTCGCAAACCGGTACTAATTTCAGTGGAGTATTAGTTGCTACTGATACGCTTATATTCGCTAACCATGCTCACCCATCTCGCGGAGCATCAATCTATTTTGTAACACCTACATCGGGAACAGTTATTGAAACTGTTGAAGGTGGTATGCAGATAGGTGGTTCAGATATATATGTTGCAACAATGACACCAATAACAACTGGTATTACCCCGGCAAAGGTACTCGCCCAAGGAAGTCTACCTGATTTTCTTCGCATAAAACCTGACGGCACAAGAATCTCATTTTCATTAAATGAATACCATCAAGGTTTACCTGCTTTTTATACTGATCAATTCAGAGAGCTCCATCTGGGTACGGCTATTAATTTCACAATTGATGAGTATAATCTCTACATGATCTCTACTAATCCTTGGTATCAATGGTATAGGAAAGTTGTTAATGGAGATAGTGGCTCACCTTCATTTCTTATGATCAATGGAAAACTTGTTACCCTGGGAACTTTCTATGGCGCAGGAACTCCATCCAATATAAGTAGTGAGGAAAGTGCCATAAATGCTGCAATGGTAACCCTTGGTAGTCATTATCAACTCACTGAGGCTGATCTAAGTGGTTTTACTTCATTTTAATTACATATATGAATAAGAAAATATTTTTCATCTCCATACTAGCTATCAGTCCTCTCATAGCTTTTGCCGCTGGTAATGACGTCACTCTCACCACAGACACTATTCTTTCAGTCAACGGTATAACTTTGAACGTTTCTGGCGGTAATGCCACCCTCCAATCAATCACAGTGAATCCAACAAACTTCACAGTTACCTTGGCCTCAGGATCATCAGTGACTATCGTCGCTCCAGGGCTCAATCAACTCACGAATGATACCGCAAGTGATGTTGGCGCAAGTACCTGCACTGCTTCCGCCTCTTCTCTCACTCTTACATATAGTGGCGGAGGAAGTGTAACCAATACTATTACTCCATCAACCAGCTTGTGCAGTGGTTCTGGCTCATCTCCAACTCCTACACCAACTCCAACAGTCTCCTATTCATCAAGTGGAGGTAGTATATCTTCGAGCGCTCTCGCCAAACTCCTTGTCCCTGGAACTACAACCACAGCATACTTAAATTCATTGAACAAAAAGACTACACCTATTCCAGCTTCACCAAGTACTCATGTTACTTTCACCAAAGACCTTCAAGTTGGCAGTATTGGTTCTGACGTCAAAGCACTGCAAATCTATCTGAACACACATGGATATACCATCACTTCATCTGGAGTTGGTTCTCTCGGACATGAGACAACAAGTTTCGGTTCACTAACCAAGAAAGCAGTCATGAAGTTACAAAAAGCACATAAATTGCCTGTGACAGGGTTCTTTGGACCAAAGACAAGAGCAGTTATAAACTCGAATCTATAACAATCTTTCTTTTATTTCAAAAAAATAGTATGCTTCACGCATGAAACGACAAACAATTTGGGGAATTATTTCGCTTATAGTAGTCTTTGTACTGATATCTGTGGGAACACATGCGCTCCGTAGTACTGATCACCCTACTGTCGTTGCTAGTATAGATGGTGATACTGACGAGATCTCTGGAACACCAAAGGACTATACTGCTCAAATAACCTCTGCACTTGGAGCACCCAAGGTTATGTATCAAATATCGAGCTCAACTCCACAATTTGTTCTTCTGTCATTTGATGGATCGAAAGATGTCTCAATGCTTGATGAGACACTCGCATTCCAGCAAAAAATGGTATCTGAAAACAAACCGCTTCACTTCACCTACTTCATTAATGCCGCTTATTTTCTGACAAGTGCAAACTCAGGATTGTATAAGAGTCCACAACAAGCAAGTGGAACATCGATGATTGGTTTTTCCAACACATCATCTGATATAGCTCTTCGTGTACAAGAATTCAATAAAGCTTTTACTCTGGGTAATGAAATCGGTTCTCATTCTGCGGGACATTTTGATGGTTCTGGGTGGTCATATGATGAATGGAAACAGGAATTTACTTCATTCATGTCTCTTCTCACCAATGTACAACAGAACAACCCATCTACACACATAGACACTCCTATATTTACGAATACTATGGACGGTTTTCGTGCCCCTAATCTTGGTGTGAATGATAATCTCTATCGAGTCCTTGGTGAACATGGTTTTACACATGACTCAAGTGGTGTAAATGCCAGTGATGCATGGCCAACAAAAGATAGTTATGGTGTATGGCATATACCCCTAGGGACAATTTACCTTGGTACAGACAAAAGACCTGTTATATCGATGGACTACAGTATATGGACGCGAGAATCCCAAGCAAAAGAACAAGCAGTAAAAGGAACTGCTCTATGGAACCAGTACTACACTGATGTGGAGAGTGCATATATGAACTACTTTAATACAAACTATAACGAAAATCGTAGTCCTATCGTTATCGCTGATCATTTCTCTAAATGGAATGATGGGGTGTATTGGGAAGCTATGAAAGCTTTTGCTGAAAACGTCTGTGGCCGACCAAATGTTCAGTGTGTAACCTTCAAAGACTTGGTAAAGTATCTCACTACGACAGGAGCACCTGCGAGGTTATAAGAATGTGACAAATTAACTATTGAGTGACAACATCATCTTTTCTATTCCTCGTTCCGCGTCTATCAATCCCCTATGACTATCGTGGTAGATTCTAATCAAATCAGTTAAAAGCTGACTCAATTCACTTTCAGAATACCCGTTGCTAAATTTTTTACTCGCAATCATTGTTTTTAATTTCCAAAAGAGAACACCGATGATATTTTCTGCTTCTAGGCCACTGTCAACCGCTTCTCGATATAGAGTCCATGATTTAAGAGAATTTCTTGAAGCCACAGCATCAGCCAATGCGAAGATATTAAAATCACCTTTATTTGTGGCGCTAAAACGAGAATTGGAAATTTTGGCGACCTCATCAGTAGTAACCACCTTCTCTGCATATTTTTCAACCACTTTTTTCAGATCTGCGTTCAATTTACCTTCAAGCAAAATAAAGACGTTGGTGGACTCATGCATTATTTCTATCATGTCTGGCAAACTTTCTTTTGCCTCGGCGTTTTCAGTTACTCGGTTGAGAAAGATGATGTACTTACTTGAAAAAAGCCCCTGACCACCAACATTTTCTTCTACAATTGACGAACTCCAATTATCAGCAATCACTTCTATATAGGTCGCATCTGGTTTCTTGGCACGTAGTGAATCCGCCAAAGCTCGAGCTTTTTCAAGTGACTTATTTATATCTGAACCGTGAAATACGTAAAGCATATATTTACTTCAACTCTCCCCAACTGTCTCCTATCGCTGCCTGAGCTGTCAAAATAATACCGCTCGTATCTTTCGAACTCATAACTTCCTGCATAATTTTAGTAATATCACTTGAAATCTCTTCTGCTTTATCTTCACGTATCTCACAGACCAATTCATCGTGCACTTGAAGTAGTAAATATGCAGTATCATCTAATTTATTTTTTGTAATATACTCATCAATCTTAATCATGGCCAGCTTAATAACATCGGCCTCAGTACCTTGGATAGGAGCATTGATAGCCATACGCTCTGCAGCTGCACGGATAAATGGTAATTTGGAATTTATGCCTTCAAAATAACGACGACGACCATAGAATGTTTCTGTATAACCTCGTTTTGCAGTTTCAGCTTTAACATTATCCAGATATGAAGCTAGAGTTGAGAATGTTGAAAAATAATCATTGAGGAATGTTTGTGCTTCTTCACGAGTTGAACCGAGATTTTGTTTGAGAGCGTTCACGCCCATGCCATATATGATGCCGAAATTGATAACCTTGGCTCGGCGACGCATTTCAGGGGTTACTTCTTTTGGATCTACCTTGAAAACAGAAGCGGCAACAGCGGTATGAACATCCTCTCCTTTTTTGAAAATATCTATAAGCTTTTGGTCACCTGACATAAATGCTGCAATACGTAGTTCCATTTGAGAATAATCGAGTGAGACGAGCTTGAATCCTTTTTCTGGAATAAAAGCGTAACGGATGTTTTTACCGAGCTCCGTCTTGATAGGAATATTCTGTAGTCCTGGATCCTGTGAAGCCATACGGCCTGTGGTTGAGCCGGATTGTATAAAATGCGTATGCAAACGATTCTCTTTATCAAGGAGAGGAGGAATAGCGTCTATATAAGTACCAAGAAGCTTAGCAATTTCACGATATTCGAATATGAATGGCACGATGGGGTGCATATCACGCATTTTCTCAAGCTCTGACTCTTTGGTTGAACGAGCGCCACCAGCTGTTTTCTTTGCATTCTTAGCTTTGAGGCCTAATTTATCAAATAAGATTTCTCCCAATTGTTTTGGTGAGGCAATATTAAACTCAACGCCAGCTAATTCCCAAATCTTCTTTTCCAGGTCAGCGAGAGTGGCGTGATACTTCTTAGAAAGTTCACCAAGAAGTTTTTTGTCTATTTTCACTCCCCTTTTTTCCATTTTATGAACGACTGGAATCAATGGTAATTCGATGTCTTCATATATTTTTCTAACGTTTCTTTTATCAAGTTCAGCAAAAATGGTTTTTGAGGCTTCAGCAAATTTTTCTGTATGAGCAAAAGCGTAGATATCTTCAAGAGTTGGGTTGGTTATATTCGACGTGACAATCCACAGCGCCAATGCGGTCTTTTCCAATTCAGCTGGATCTATTTCCTCTATCTTCTTTGACTGTTCAACTCCGTCAAATAATTCGGCCGGCTTTCCATTCACTGCTTTCTCTAGTCGTGGTAAAAGTGTTCTAAATTCCAATTCATTCCAAAAATTTCGTATCTTCTCAAAATCAACACTTTCTTTGAAAGTCTTCTCTGGCAAAACAAAATCTATAGGTGCATCTCGGCGTATAACAGCTAACATCTTACTGAATTCAGCTTCTTCTTTATTGTCTTTGAGTAATTGTATGAGACGTGGACTCATACCAGCTTTGGTAAAAGCCTTTTCATTGCCATTCTCAAGCTCTTTATACATATTCTCAATAGTCCCAAAAGCCATGATGAGTGATGTGCCACTCTTTTCACCTATACCTCGTATGCCAGGGATATTATCTGACGGATCGCCACGGAGACCTTTGTAATCAGGAATAAGTTTCGGTCCAAAGCCGAATCGTTCAATCACAGCTTCTTCGTCATACATAATGGTATCTTTTATTCCTTTTTTGAGTGTATACACTTTTACATCGGTACCATCGATAAGTTGCATGGTATCCATATCACCTGATGCAATTATTACTTCTAACTTTTCACTTTCATTTTTTACTTTTGAATTAAGACTTTTTACTTGTTCGACAATCGTTCCGATAATATCATCAGCCTCAAATCCTTCTTTACTGTAAATAGGGATATTGAGAGCTTTGAAAACATCTTGCGAACGATTTATTTGTGTAATCAAATCATCATCTGTTTTCTGGCGACCAGCTTTATACTCTTTATATATTTCATGGCGATAGGTTGGTCCTTTCAAGTCATAACACGCCACAATATAGTCAGGCTTCAAGTCTTCAATGATCTTGATGACCATAGTCGAAAGACCATAGAGGGCTCCTGTCGGCTCTCCTTTTGAGGTCGCAAAATCAGGCAATGCATGATATGCACGGTGTAAGATGGCATGAGCATCGAGGAGAATTAAGCGTTTCATTACTCAATTGTAACTTTATATGAGCCTTCTAGCGAGTCAAAAGAAAGATGTGTTGATGGCTCAAACTCTTTTAAATCAACATTCTCTGGCCACTCAATCAAAATAAGGTTATTCCTGTCTGCCACCAACTTTTCCCATTCAAGCACTTCCAGTTCTTCCCTTCTTTCAAGGCGATAGGCGTCTATGTGAATTAATCTTTTCCACGGAATTTCAACTCCATATTCCTTGTTAATTTTTTGGCCAGGCTCGTATATTTTCATAATGACAAATGTTGGACTCGTCACTTCTTCTTTGACCCCAACTATGTTCGCTAATAATTTTGTAAAAGCCGTCTTACCAGCGCCCAAATGTCCTGATAAGCCAACGACAAGGGCATCATCTTTATTTGGATATGTATTTGAAATAGAAACCAACCAATTTTTGGCAATTTGTTCGGTTTCTTTGAGAGAATGTGAGGTAAATGATTTCATACTAGATTTTATAACGGTTATTGAATAGTAATGAAAATAGAGTAGATAAGCAAATAAAAAAGACCGCCCCTCCCTTTCGGAAGAAGCGGACTACTGAAACCAATTTAAATTACTGCTCGGTTGGTGAACCGAGTTGAGGGTCGTTGGGAACTGTTTTAACAGTCCCATCCACAAGAACTGTATGAAAGTTATTATGAACTTTCCACGGCGACCCGCCACATGTTTCAATGTGGTGCTCACTATCAAGGATGTACGCTTTGCCATTACATCCTTCAAGGTGATGATCCTTGGGAACTTCGTGTATAGTGCCGTTATACATTACCAACTTTGAATCCTTGGCACGCCACATGCCAAATTGGTGATCCCACACCACGACACCATCGGAACTTGCTCCATTAGCAGAGCTCCCGCCGGTTGATCCATATTGCTTTGGGCCATTTGCCCACTCATCGAAAGCTGTTAGTGGATCAGAAACTCCGATTGAAGTAGTATTTTCGGTGTAAGAACCGTCTGGATTATTCTGCTTTGAGTGGCCGATGTGTTGCAATTTAAGATTCACACACCCACTCCCGAACAGTGCCAAACAAACCAACGCTGTAGACGATATGACCCAAGCGAACCAATTTTTTATTTTCATATTCAAACAACTGTTTTGTACGCACAATATGTAAGCACCATGCCCACATACGTCACATACTGTTTTGACAGCATTATACCAAATTATATGATAATGTCAATATCCGTTATTTGCAACTCATTTTCTGCTATACTTATAGAAAATAAAAGCCATGACCATCCAATTTGACGAGGACAAACAGAAACAACATCTCGATAATCTTCACCATCAAGAAGAGGAGGACCTTGTGCAGATATTGTCTGCGAAATATGGGGTGGAGTATGTAAATCTATTAAATACACCTGTCAATACTGACGCATTACGTCTCATAGATGAACAAACTGCACGAAACACACAAGTTGCTGCATATGCTTTGGTCAACAAAAAACTCAAGGTTGCTGTACGTAACCCAGGTGACCAAAAAATCACGGACCTCATAGCAACTCTCACAGGGAAAGGATATGAACCAGAAATATATATAACTTCAACTCAAGGACTGGAGAAAGCGTGGAAAATGTACAAAGATCTCTCTTTTGCGTATGAAAGCAGAGCTGGATCACTTGAAATATCAAGTGAGGAGATATCTGAGATCATTGATCAAGCAAAGAGTCTGCCGACAGTTATTTCCATCCTGCAAAATACCATGTCAGCAAAGAAAAGTTACCGCGTCTCACGTATCCTTGAAACTATAGTTGCAGGTGCTCTCGCAACCAGTGCTTCAGACGTTCACCTCGAACCAGAGGAAGGTTATGTCCTTCTCCGTTATCGTCTCGATGGTGTGTTGCAAGAACTTATGAGAATAGACAATGAAACCTATGCTCTTATTCTTTCTCGTATAAAACTCATTTCTGGCATGAAATTGAATATAAAGAAAGATTCGCAAGATGGACGTTTCAGTATTCGTCTTTCGACTGGTGATATTGAAGTTCGTGTCTCTATCTTGCCAGGTGCGTACAATGAGTCAGTCGTTATGCGTCTCCTCGATCCAAAATCTATTCGTGTCTCACTCGATGAAATGGGTATCAATCCGAAATTACTCGCTATCTTGAACGAAGAAATCAACCGTCCAGATGGTATGATTCTCACCACTGGTCCAACTGGTTCTGGTAAAACGACAACTCTCTACGCATTCCTTCAGAAGGTCCACAACCCCGGAGTAAAAATCATAACTCTTGAAGACCCAATCGAATATCACATGCCAGGAATTGTGCAAACTCAAGTCAATGATAAAGGCTATACCTTCTCTGAAGGTTTGCGCGCTGCAGTTCGCCAAGATCCAGATATCATCATGGTTGGTGAAATCCGTGATGGTGATACAGCTAATATCGCCATCAACTCCGCACTTACCGGTCACCTTGTTTTCTCGACCCTTCACACCAATGATGCGGCTGGTACATTTCCTCGTTTGATCGACCTTGGAGCAAATCCAACTATTATCCCTTCAGCTCTCCGCGTCTCTATGGCACAACGTCTCGTTCGCCGCCTCTGTAAGGAATGTAAAAAAGAAATCGCCCTTGAAGGGCAGAATCAAAATGAAATAGAGACTACAGTAAATGGTATAGAAGACCAGTCAGCTATACCTGCTGATCGTTCAAAGATGTGGACACCTGTCGGGTGCGATAAATGTAACCACACCGGTTATAAAGGACGTATCGGTATTTATGAAGCAATTCTCATGAATAAAACAGTCGAATTGGCTGTACAAAGAAGCTCGAGTGATCGTGAGATATGGGAATCAGCAAAAGGTCAAGGAATTTTGACTATGAAGCAGGACGGTGTGTTGAAAGTTCTGGCAGGTATCACCTCCCTCGAAGAGCTCGAGCGTGTTATTACTCTTACGGATTAGTTAAAACAGACAAAAATAAGCACTGTCAATTGCTTTTTTCCTGTGCATAGCGCTAGGATAGAAAACAGCTAGAGGAACCTTCAAATGATAGATCGAACACAGAATTCTCTAAGCAAAATCTTGTCTCGTGATGAGTCAAGCGAGGTAGAGTCCCGAGGATAATTTCAGTACGCGAGGCCGAAGCCTCACAACCAACATGTCCTTAGCACTATACCCAAACCTGGGAAGGCCATTGCTTAGAGAATTATGGGTTCGAATGGATAATCATACATTACGGCCAATCCAAACGATTATTTCAATAACTCCATAACACTAGCATACAACTATTTAAATGTCAAGTACCTCTCAAAACACCATACCAGATGAGAAAGAAGTGGGTTTTCTCGACCAAACCCTCCGCCCTTCACGATGGGACGATTATATTGGTCAGAAAAACATCAAAGATAACCTCCACATCCTTCTCACCGCTGCGAAAGAGCGTGCTCACCCTCCAGAACACATTCTTTTCTATGGACCTCCAGGCCTCGGCAAAACAACACTCGCACATTTGATCGCAAAAGAAAGTGGAGCCCAAATGAAAGTAACTTCTGGGCCTGCGATACTCAAAGTGGGTGATCTTGCTTCAGTTCTGACAAATTTGTCAGCTGGAGACATCCTTTTTATTGACGAAATACATAGACTGAACAAAGCAATTGAGGAAGTCCTCTACCCTGCTATGGAGTCCGGGGTTCTCGATATTATCATAGGCAAAGGCCCTTCAGCAAGGACTATACAGCTCGATTTACCTGCTTTTACGTTGATTGCCGCTACAACTCGCATAGCCATGATTTCTAGCCCTCTACGTAGCCGTTTTTCCGGAGGTGTTTTCAAGCTCGAGTTTTATAGTAATGAAGAAATTGGTGAAATTATCAAGAGGTCTGCCAAGATTCTCGATATAAAGATTCATGATGACGCTGTCCGCGAAATCGCTGTACGTTCAAGATTTACACCTCGTACAGCTAATTATCATTTAAAGAGATGTCGCGACTTTGCCCAAATTCACAAAACTGACCTCAATCGCGAAACTGTTGAGAAGGCTTTAACTATGTTAGGCGTAGACATACTCGGACTCACCGCTGCTGACCGTGAGATTTTGAAAGTAATAATAAATAAATTTGGTGGAGGTCCAGTTGGACTCAATACTATCGCTGCTGCCCTTTCTGAAGAGCAAGCTACTATAGAAGAAGTTTACGAACCATATTTAATACAGCTTGGTTTGCTTGAACGAACACCGAAAGGAAGAGTTGCTACTCTTAAAGCTTATGAGCACCTTGGTGTAAAGGGTGCAGAAAAATTATTATAGTAAATTGATCTAATTATTCTAATTTATAATTGACCTAATTATCATCAACTAGAATATGATCTTTGAGCCACTCGCTTTTCTTTTGCTTATATTCTTCCCTATTTAAGCCAGATAACGTTCTTTTATACGACTCGTAATCCTCACACAATTTATCATTTTCACGAAGTTTTTTAATAATACTTCTATGGATATCGATCATCTTATTGTCAGGAGACATAATCTGTACCGCGACCTCGATTTCACCCTCCATTCTTTTAAGAAATGAGGTTTCATTAACTACTGGACCTTGTTTATATGCATTTTCTGCAAGAACTTTTGAGTCCGCCTCAATATTCTTACTAATAACCAATATATCAAGTTCCGGTCTTCCAACCATAGGAATCGCCATTGCTCCAACCAGCTCAACTTCAGAGTTAGGTAAAAGAGCTGAGACTTCATTAATAACCTGTTCTTGTAAATTTAGTATTTCTGAATTGGGATCAATTACAGTTTCAATTCTCATTTTCATATATGAAGTATAGCAAACAATAGAATATATTATTTAAATTGATAGAATTACAGAATTAATCTAATTTTTCTTATTCCTAATGAAAACACAAACGAAAAAATATGATTTAGAAGAACGAACCGCCTTATTTGGAGAGGCGATAATTTGCTTTTGTAAGGAAATTAAGAAAAATGAGATAACAAAACCCCTCATTACTCAACTAATAAAATCGGGAACATCGGTCGGTGCAAATTACTGTGAAGCTGACGATGCTGAAAGCAAAGCTGACTTCAGACATAAAATAGGAATTTGTAAAAAAGAAGCTCGGGAAACAAAACATTTTATCCGCATGATGGTGGCAGCAGATTCTGAAGTCAAAGAACGAGCAAAAGTACTTTGGGTAGAAGCAAAAGAATTGCATCTTATATTCAATAGTATCTACAAAAAAGTGAAGTGATTTGGTTCAATTAGATCAATTAGAAATTAGTAATTTACTACTTTCAATTTTCTATCTTTAGTTGTAGACTTATTTTACAATGTCCGGCCACAATAAATTTTCAAAAATTAAGCATATCAAAGCCAAGAATGACGCTCAAAAGAGTAAGAATTTTGGCAAACTTGTTCGCCTTATCACTGTTGAAGCTAAGAAAGCTCACGGTATTCTCACTTCCCCAGGATTGGCAGCTGCTATCGAAAAAGCTCGTGGAGAAAATATGCCAAATGACACTATTGATCGTGCGATCAAAAAGGCTACAACTGATAATAGTGCGGACATGGAATCAATCATCTATGAGACATATGGTCCTGGTGGTATTGCCATTCTCATAGAAGCACTCACAGATAATAGAAATAAAGCTGCACAGGAAATCAAACACATCCTCTCACTTCACGGTTTTGAACTCGCTTCTCCTGGTAGTGCATCATGGGCTTTCAAGAAGGAAAATGGTAAATGGATAGCAACTACAACCATGCCACTCGAAGATGCTGATATCGAATTGCTCACAACCCTCGTCGAACAACTCGAAGAAAATGATGAGGTGCAGGAGGTATTTACCAACGCAGAATAAATTACTAATTAACCTAATTTCCAATTGACCTGAATGTTAGAAATTAGATTAATTAGAGCAATTAGAAATTTATGTTAATCCTTGGTATAGATCCTGGTTATGACCGTCTCGGTATAGCCATTATAGAAAAAACACCAAAAAAGAAAGATGTGGTAATTTTTTCTGAATGTCTGACCACTTCATCCAAAGACTCAATTTATAATCGATTTAAATACATTGGCGATGAAGTAACTAAAATTCTAGATACGTACAAACCCGATGCTCTTGCTATTGAAACTTTGTTTGTAAGTAAAAATCAAAAAACAGCTATGCGTGTTTCGGAAGTACGTGGCATCATCATTTATCAAGCACTCTCAAAAGAGATTCCTGTATTTGAGTATGCTCCAATGGAAATTAAGATGGCTATAACAAGTGACGGCTCAAGTGATAAATCAAGAATAATGAAAATGATCCCCCTCCTTGTTGACCTCACAAAGATCTCAAAAAAGGCTTTGGATGACGAATATGACGCTATAGCAGTTGCTCTTACACACTCTGCAGTTTTCCACAGGTAGGACAATTTGCAAAATTTTAGTTGTTTTGCTACAAATGAGGACACAACTATTTATGGCACGTACAAAAACACAAAAATCAAAAAAATCTGTGACTAAAAACATAAAAAAAGGTTCAACGAAACCAGTGGTTAAAGGTATTGAAGAAAAGGAAGAGGAAATAGATATCATCGTACCAGGAACGCCAAAAAAGGGGTTGGGTATAGATGTGGCTGATATCTTACCTGATGCTGATGAAAAAATAGAAGATGAATCGCCGGCTCTAACACTCGAGGATGAGGATGGTGAAGATGGTGTAGGACTCGACGTCGAAGATTTGAATCCTTTTGGTGATAAATGGGAAGAATAAAGTGTTACAATAAGTACCTGTGACCCACCACCCTTCTTTAAGAAAGAAATATAAGAAACATATCCATCGTATAAAAACGAGTATTATCGTTACCCTTTGTGCAATCTTCATATCAGTAGGGTTTGGATCATTGTGGGTAGCAAGCCTCCATATACCTGACCTCAGTTCATTTGATTCAAGAAAAGTTGTTGAATCCACAAAAATATATGACCGCACAGGAAACGTCCTTTTATACGACACTGGTGCTAACACAAAACGAACTGTTATCAGTCTGGCTGATATCTCTCCATATATCCAAAAAGCAAGTATTGCTATAGAAGATTCTAATTTTTATAACAACATTGGTATAGAACCAACTTCTATTATTCGTGCGGTTCTAGCTGATCTTGCGACAGGAAGTTTTGGTCAGGGAGCATCGACTATCACTCAGCAAGTAATTAAAAACACATTACTCACAGATGATAAAACTATTTCAAGAAAACTTGAAGAATGGATACTCGCGGTCAAACTCACTCGTATCATGAGTAAAGATGCTATCCTCGAAGCATATCTAAACGAAACTCCGTATGGAGGAACTGTCTATGGTGTTGAAGAAGCAAGTCAAACATTCTTTGGAAAACCAGCAAAAGACGTAACATTGGCTGAATCTGCATATATCGCAGCTATCCCTCAAGCACCAACGTACTACTCACCATATGGTACTCATACTGCAGATCTCGATGCGCGACAGAAGCAAGTCCTCGGCCGTATGAAGGATTTAGGTATGATTACTGACACTGAATATCAAAGTGCACTCAAAGAAAAAGTGGTGTTTCTATCAAAAAATGCTCAGAGTATCCGCGCTCCACACTTTGTGATGTCTGTGCTTGATTATCTTACTCAAAAATATGGCGAGGATGCGGTTACTTCTGGTGGATTGAAAGTTATAACAACACTTGATTACGATATGCAACAAAAAGCCGAGGATGTGATTTCTCGTTTTTCTTCAACTCTTCAAAACAACTTCAATGCAAGTAATACTGCTATGGTTGCTATAGACCCAAAAACTGGTGATATCCTCACTTTGATCGGTTCACGAGATTATTTTGATAATTCTATTGATGGAAACTTTAATATTGCTTTGGCGGAACGTCAGCCAGGCTCAACATTCAAACCATTTGTCTACGCTACTCTCTTTGAGAAAGGATACACCCCTGACACAGTTCTTTTTGATGTACCAATGGAATTTTCATCTCTCTGTTCAGCAACGAGCACACCAAAAGACTCTACAGCTTCATCATCTGTATGTTACTCCCCTGTTGAATATGACAATGTGTATTCTGGACCAATGACTATACGTGATGCACTTCCACATTCACGTAATATCCCTGCTATACAAGCATTGTATCTCGCTGGTATCAATGATTCGATCAAAACAGCAAAAGATATGGGTATTACGAGTCTAAATAATCCTGATAGATATGGTCTTACTCTTGTCCTTGGTGGTGGTGAAGTAAGTTTGCTTGATATGACAAGCGCGTATGGTGTATTTGCAAATGATGGTGTACGTAATCCATATCGATCTGTTTTGGAAGTTGATGATAATAAAGGTAATGTTCTTGAGAAAGCAACAACAAGCCCAAGCCAAGTGATTCCAACAGACGTTGCCCGACAAATAAATCAGATTCTCTCAGATGATTCACACCGTATGGTAAGTATTTTACCTATAGCTCAAAGTGTAGGACGACAAGTGGCTATAAAAACTGGTACAACAAATGATTATCGTGATGTGTGGACAATGGGATATACTCCGAACCTTGTAGTAGGAGCATGGGCTGGAAACAATGATAACCACCCTATGAAAGATGCTATATCAGCTCTCATCATTACACCAGTATGGGGTGCTTTTATGTCACAAGTTGCGGGTAGTTTCCCTCCTGAAAACTTTACTGCCCCATTACCTGCTCCAAGTAATTTGAAGCCTGTTATGCGTGATATTTGGCAAGGTGGAGTATCTTATTTTATTGACACTGTCTCAGGAAAAGTAGCTACACAATACACCCCACAAGAAACAACAAAAGAAGTTGTATTCCCAAGTGTTCACTCAATATTGCAATGGGTTAACAAAAGTGATCCTCTTGGTCCTATACCAACTAATCCGCAACAAGATTCACAATACACAAATTGGGAGTATGCGGTACGTAATTGGTTTACCACATGGCAGATGACTCATCCTGATTTCAAGGAAACAACAAATTTCACTATTCCTACTGCAGTGGATGATGTTCACATCCCAAGTAAAATGCCTACAGTTACGATTACCTCACCAAAAGAAGATATGACTATTGATCCGACAAAATTATTTACTATTAATTTACAGGAAACTGGCGCGTATCCTATACAAAAATCAGAATTGTATCTCAATGGAAAATATGTGTTAACAAATACAAGTAATCCACTCAATATATCATTTGTTCCAGCAGACATCGGAGGAATATCTGCAACAAATACTGCGTCTGTTATTATCTACGACAGTGTTTATAATCAAGCAACAAGTTCGGTTGATTTTTCAACAACTCAATAGGTTCAACTTTAGAGGTAAAGCTTTGTTTCATCGTATATCAGATATATAGAGTGCGCTGTTCAATCTTGAAGCGAAATCTATAATTTGTTTTTTATGTATAAAGATCACTGATCGAGCGCTTTGTGATATACCTTTTATGTTTGCTGTATTCGATTTTATAGTGATAGATGCTACAGACACATCAATATGAGTAAATTCTTTGATAGCGAGGCGTATAGCCTCTCTCCCAGCCAGTTCTTTTGCCTGTACACCACCAATACGTTTAAAAAACTCACCTATGTTTTTCATATTATAAGATGTTAGAAACCACTACCTATTCATAGGCATAACGAGGTATAAAAATGTTCCATCACCTGAAGCTGGTCGTATAACCATAGGTTTATTGGTTCCACTCAATTGGAATGAGACACTATCTGCGTCTATTGATTGGAAACAATCAGCTATATATTTTCCATTGAAATTAATTTCAAGTTTTTCACCAGTTAGAGCGGCGTCGACTCGAGTATTATTTTCTCCAATATCAGCGTTTTTTGTTTGAATTTCAAAAACACCCCCTTTTGGATCAAAAATGAACTTTACTTGATTAAATTTATCAGTAAACACATTTGAAACTTTGAGAGCATTGATAACATCTTGTTTGAGGGTAATAGCTTCAGTACTGTACCCTTTTGGAATAATCTGTTTGTAATCAGGAAATGTACCATCAATGATACGTGAAGCAAGGTATATCCCTTCACTTTCGAACGAAATGAGGTTTTTATTTGAATGAATATCTATATCTCCTCCAACATCTTCTAGTATGCGAATAATGTCACTGATATTTTTGAATGGTATGAGAATATCATCAAAATCTGTTGTTTGATCGAGTTTAACTTTTTTCTCTGCAAGACGGAATGAATCAGTAGCTGCGAATGTGAGATATTCAGCATTTTTGTAAATAAAAATACTTGAAAGTTCTGGTTTAACACTTGATATAGATGCGCTATACCAAACTGATTTTAAGCCTTTTATAAGGATTTCAGAGGAGATACTGGTAGTTTGGCCTTCAGTTATACGAGGGATTGAAGGAAAATCGTCTACAGGGACTGTTTTTATAATAACTTTTGATCGAGCTGATGAAATATGGAGGTTATTTGAAATTAATTCCATTTTTACCACACCATCTTGATCAGAAAGTTGAGAAACAAATGAAGAAATTGTTTGAGCTGGAACAGCAACAGAGCCAGTACCATCTGATTTTGCGGGAATAGAGATTTCAACACCTACATCAAGGTTTGTTGCTTTAATATTGAGAAAATTCTTCCCCACTTCAAAAAGAAGACATGAAAGAACCGGTAGAGTCATGTTTTTCTTAGCTATCTTTTCAGATAAACTAATCATTTTTTTGAATTGTGTGAGATGAACTTCTATTTTCATGTTAGTTATTAATTAGTAGTAGTATTTTTTTATATAAAACAATTTATTGCTATTAGTGTTGTGGATAAGGGGATAAGTTAATTAATATATATTTTTAGTCTTATTTTTAATTAATTAATTTTTTATTATGTGTATAATTTTGTATAAATTTCCAATTCCTAATTCCTAATTACTAATCTACACACCTTCTCCCCCACTTATTCTTATGTTATCAGATACTTATTCACAGGTTTATAACATAGTTCGCAGTTGTGATATCTCTTGTGCCAGCAATGAATTGTTTTTTATATCTTCTTTTATTTTTTCATACGAATGAATAACTGTTGTATGATCTCTTCCACCCATTTTCTCTCCAATAGATGGAAATGAGATATTAAAATCTTCACGCAAGATATACATAGCTACTTGGCGTGGCTTAACCACCTCTTTTCTACGGGTTTTATTATAAATACTTTCTTCATCAATAGTATAGAAATCAGAAACGATTTTCACTACTTCTTTTACAGAGATGTTCTTTTTTGGTTTAACACTATTCTTTAAGAGGTATTTTATCTCATTCAAATTCAAATCACGATTTTTGAGCTGAACTTGGCACGCAATAACATTCACAATACCCTCTATTTCACGAATATTATCCTCTATTTCTCCCGCAAGGAACTCAACAACCTCATCAGAGAGACTTATGTTATGTATACGGCACTTTGAGCGTACAATCGCCGTGCGAGACTCATGGTCTGGTTCCGGTATATCAACTGTCATACCCACACCAAACCTGCCACGAATACGATCCTCGAGGCCAGGAATGACGTTAGGGTGACGATCTGAAGAAAAGATGAGCTGTCTACCAGTATCATGAAATACATTGAACAAATGAAACAACTCCTCTTGGAATTTCTCTTTACCAGAGAAGAATTGAACATCATCCATGATCATAACGTCATATTTTCGGTATTTTTCCTTGAATTGCTGAGTTTTATTCTCTTGAAATGAGTTCAAAAGTTCTGAACCAAACTTTTCTGATGTTAAGTAGAAGACTTTTTTGTTTGGGTGGAGTTTTTTGATCTGATTTCCTATAGCTTGAATGAGGTGAGTCTTCCCTCTTCCTGGGGAACCATACACAAAGAGAGGGTTATACGTCTGCCCAGGGTTTTTGATAACTGTTTGTGAAGCGGCATGAGCCAATTCGTTGAAAGGACCGATAACAAAGTTCTCAAACGTATAGCGAGGGTTCAGGTTATCATCCTTATTTATATAGAAATCCTGCAAAGGCATAGCCAAAGTTGGTGAAGAAACAGCCTTTTTCTGACCAACATCCTTACGTTCACCATCTTTGATAATAACGTAATCAAGGGCACGAACATTGGTATTTATCTGGCGAAGAATCTTCAATATAGAGTTGTGACACTTTTTTGAGAGCCATTCTCGTGTAAATTCGTTTGGTACACCAAGATATATGACACCTTCATTCTCACGTATGATCTTGGTAGTCGTTAACCAAGTTGAATAATTCGCAGGCGAGACGATACCCTTTATCTCTATAAGCGCAGTTTGCCATATTTGAGAGTAGTCGTTCATAGCAAGCATTATATACTTGTTTATAAATCTGCAAACTTGTGGAAAGCTAAAAAAACTGTTGATATGTTGTGGACAAGAAATTAAGACACAGATTTTTTCACCTACTTGCAGAAATTCAGTTTTTCATCTATAGTTGTGACCTATGTCATTCACATACCAACCAAATAAACGTAAGCGAGCAAAGACCCACGGTTTCCGTGTACGCATGAAATCTCCTACAGGACGTAAAGTTCTTGCAAAGCGCCGTGCAAAAGGACGTGCAAAACTCACTGTGAGTAAAAAGCGTTAATCTTTTAACCTCTACATATGCCGAAAAGCATTCATAGGCTCTCCACAAAACAATTTATGGAAGTCATGGAAAAGGGGAAGATATATACTTCTCCCCTTTTTGTTGTGCGAGTACTACAATTTAAGAATAAAGAAGAAAAAATAGAGAATAAAGGGAGAATCGCAGCGGTTGCACCAAAGAAAGTGGCTTCTACAGCGGTTATGCGTAACAAATTACGTCGTCAGATATATGAAGCCGTATCCCCTCTCATCAAAAGTATTATTCCAGGTATTTCAATTATTATTTTGGCAAAAAATGAGACTATCAAAGCTAATTTCAAGGATCTTACCCCAGATCTCAAAAATCTTTTCGTAAAGGCAAAAATTAGTGTATAGTTAGAACCTATGTACAATACATTCATATTTAAACCTCTTTACAACGGCCTTGTCGGTCTCATGGACCTTTTACCGTGGGTTGATGTGGGTATTGCAGTCATTCTTTTTACTATCATTGTACGCCTGATTATATTTCCACTTTCTAAGAATGCTTTATTGACACAGGTTCGTATGAAAGAAGTTGAACCTGAAGCGAACAAGATAAAAGCAGAATATGCCAATGATCGCCAGAAACAAGGTTTGAAAGTGATGGAACTGTATAAAGCCAAAGGAATCAAGCCATTCTCAGGCGTTCTCCTTCTCATTATTCAACTTCCTATTCTTCTTGCTCTTATTTCTGTTTTTTATAAAATTATACCTACGATTGATCCAACGATTCTCTACAGTTTTGTTCATGTACCAGCTATAAAACCATTTTTACTTGGTCTTGACCTCACAAAACCAAATATTATTTTGTCTATCATTACAGCCGTTATTCAGTATTTTCAAATGCATTATTCTCTTGCGTCACGCCAACACAGAGCATTGGTTGCCAAAAACGGTGGAAAAGCTCTCGGAGGTAACGATTTCTCGTCAACTATGGCAAATTCCATGAATGGTCAGATGAAGTACATCCTGCCACTTATCGCTTTTGCTTCAACATATTGGATTATACCAGCTCGTTTTCCTCAAGCAGCATCGATAATTGCTATCTATTGGTCTATCAGTTCCCTCTTTACTCTTGGTCAAGAACTCTATATCCGAAAAAGACACTTAGAGAAAAAAGTTTAAGTAGAATGAGTAACTTACTTACTACTTACCAAATCAAGTGACCAGAATGAGAGGTCATTTTTATTCATAAAGAAGAGATAGTTGTCATGAGCGTCTAATCCAAGATTGAAAGCATCGATACTTTGTTTTGCCACACTGAAAATAGATGAAATGAGGTGAACTTCACCTGTTACAGCATTTACTTGCCATAATTTATCTATAGTGGAGAGGGTGCCTATATACCAATCATCAGGATAGACTCCAGAAACTGGTTGGAATGGAACTGCACAGTACACAACATCTTTATAGAAATTACCCCAAACACATTTATCTGCCAATGTCTGGATGACTGCGTCATTGGCTGTAGAAGAAGCTATAGAATAGATGAAAGTCGCTACACTATCACCTTGTCCTGTGGCTGAAATAAGGGCATATTTTGCATCGTGGCTCACTAGAGCTGAAAGTCCTGGTAATGGGCCAAGGATATTTTTCCATACACCAGTTTTTGGGTTAACGAAGTATAGATATCCATTTGAATGGGCAGATCCTTTCGTAGTTAGAGATATTGTGTTTGCTTCAGGCCAATCAACATTTACTTGGGTGATAGGTGTAGAAAATATTTGTGTGGCTGTGCCGCCGTTGAATGGAGCTATATACCCTATACCAAGATTATTTTGTACAGCAAAGAGAAAGATTTGTTTTTTATCTGGTGAAACGGCATACGAAACAATAGTACTTGGTAAATTTTTTCCTTGAAGGCGATATGGCGTAGCTGAAGTGCTGGTTGATTGAGGTAGTAATGCACCAAAAATAGTTGAAATGGTCCCATTATCATCACCAAGAATCGATCCAACAAAGGAATAGGTATCTGCACTCCACACACTTGTATATGTCTTTGGTAATAGTGTGTTTGAGAGAGTGTTGATAACAAGCGAATCCTCTCGAGCTTCGAGAACATCACCTCTTCCCCTATCTATCCAATGCACAATAGTCGTACTCGCGGTTGTAGTTGCCCCATATCCTCCTATAGGCGTTGTAGAGAGCTCACGGAGGGCTGGTATGGTTACTTCAGTTGGATAAGTTGTGTTCGGATTGTTTGTAGGTGTCTTAGTCCCAGTCCCCTTTTGACTTGTTCCTGTACTCCCAAAAGGAGAAAAGCCTGTCGTTGGTGAATTTCCACTCGTGCCAGAATTAGATGTTCCCGTATGGATAAAGAAGAACCAGAAAAGGCCAAAAGCCACAAGGACTAAGATGACGAGAATTATGATGAGTGTGGATGTTTTGCGGAGCATGGTTTATTTATTGGATGGCAGCATATTCTTTAATTGGCTATCATATTTTTTAAGTTGATTATATACATCAACATTTGATCTGTGAATTGTCATAAGATCTTCAGTTGTAATTATTGCCTGATTCACAGCTGTTTGTTGTACAACAGGATCGCTAATTCTCGGCAAATCGTTAATGATTGCATCATTAATTTGGTTTAAATAATCACCCGGAACAAAGCTATTTGCCATATTTTGAGCAACGGCAACTTGCATCACTGCTCGCGCTGAGTAATAGGCATTATTAAGTGATTGTAAATCACTCGCTGTCTCACCAGTAGTTACCAATTTCTGATCAGCATTATATTGTTTATCAAGAGCTTGTATTTGCGCGGATGTTATTTCAGATGGGAATTTTATTGCAGTTTCTGCTTGAGTATTGAAATTTATTGCTTGGACTTTTGCGGTACCATCTGCAATAGCACTTTGTTTGGAGTCCAGAGCACTAAAGTAATCAGCACATAATTTACTTAACTGAGGATCAGGATTTGCTGAATAATCCAGAACAGAACACGCTTGTAATGGATCTTTTTCTCCTGTATAACTTGATATCTGAGAAGCAATATTAGTAGCATTTGCATCTGCAGCACTTACATCATTAGTTACTGTTTGTAAGTCTGATTTTATAGTTGTATTATTTGAATCAATTTGCTTTGCCACATCTACTAATAGTTGATCCCAACTATTTAAACCTGTCGGTGCCTTTAATTTCAATGGTGGTACCAATGTCGCTGAAATATTCACAAATCGTGGATCAATAGTTCTCAAAATGAGATACGAAGAGAGAATAAGTAATAATCCATAAATAGCATTCTGAATCTTTGTAATCCCCTCCTTTTTTCCTTGTACTGCATCTGTGGTCATGTACTCAAAACCACCCCACGTAATCATGAAAACCGCAGCAACTGCCCCCAGAGCAATCAAAAGATTAAAGGCATACGTAATATATGTTTTGAAATCAATAGTTGTTTTGGAAGATAGGCCTGATGAAGTTACATCAGGGAGGGGTGCGAGAGGAGTGTAAGTTGTTGGTGCACTCAGAAGACCACTCAAACTATTTGAACTCGCTTGTGCAGATACACCAGTTGGCAGAGCCAATGGAGCAATACATATCAATAGAGTAAGTACGAGAGCTATATTTTTTGAATTACAGAATTTCATATATTTATAGATTTATCGGGTTAGATACAGCTGAAGGACTACCAGTTGTGTCAAAAGAAACATTAAAACTATTATCTGCCTTTTGGAGAATATTATTGACCCCCTGCACACTGAGCTCTATATGAGATGTGCCAGCTACCCCATCAGGTGCGCGGAGAGCCACAACTTGATTTGAGGCAAGCTCTGAATGTTCTGTACTGTTGATCATCCAATCAAGAGTCAAGTCATTTGCAATAGTATTTGAAAAATTAAAACCAAAAAGTGATGCAAAAGCTGATGTTTCTTTCTCACTTCCTATATGAAATGAACCAGTTATAGCTTTATTGAAGAGAGGTCCATAGAGTGAATCATCGTTATAAAATGTAATTAATGGTGACGTTGGTTGTATATGTATCAAACTTTCTGCTTGAGCAGAACCATCACGACTACTTGCAATGACAATTAGATAAAACGGTCGTGGCACCAAACTCCCTTTGAGTGATATTGACTGTTTACCATAGCCAGACTGATCTTGGAGAACGGTGCCATTATCCTCACTCCATTGGTATACGAGTGTAGATGGGTCATATTCTTTTCCTGAAGGACTAATGAGATGAGGCACAGCAATGACTGTTACTGTATTTTGGAAAACAAGAGGAGTCTTTCCTTTAAAGAATGGTGGAGTATATCCATCTGTCTCTATAATCATATCTATCAAACCAGAACCAAGACTAATGCTGTTATTGTAACTACTTCCATCAGTGGTTACTGCAGTAACAGTTACTGTTGTTTTTTTACCAAGTGCAGGCGCAGGCACATCTAGAGTCGTTACCCCAATTCCCTTTTTTGCTTGTTTTCCATTCACCGCCCACGTAATTGTCGCTGAATTTATATCAAAACTATAACTCACTGCGGTAATAGTAACTATTTGTCCAGGAGTTGGATTGTTGGAAGAAGCCGTCAATGTTATCTGGTTTATGCTCGTTGGAATACCCTGAGCGAAAGCAGGTATAGCGAAGAGTGTAATAGAAAAAATAGAAAGAATTACAGATCTCATTGCATATATTGTATCAATATTACTGGTAGTTGTCTAAACCTTTGCTCTTGTAACTCTACGAATACCATTTTGATTGAGGGGCTCACTATCATCCACGTCTGTGTCTTGAGGAGGCATACGGACACCGTCTTTATACATCGGTTGAATGTTTATATTACGCATCATCATTTCTTGTTGTTTCTGGGCTTTTTCTTGAGCTTCTTCTGCTTTAACTGTTTTGTGAATATACCAGACGTCTATAACCCATGCAGGAAATACACTCACCGACATTTGCTCTGCAAAATCAGCAGCAAGTAATGACAGTATCCTTTTTGGTTGAGTGATAACTGGTACTCCTCGTAAGGTAAAATACGCTGTCAAACCAACTCCAATAACAGGATCGGCAACCTCATTGACTCCAGCACCCGCACCAGTAAAGTCTAATGCCCATTGAATGATATCAATAAGTCCTGTTAACACATAAACTATTTTCCACTCACTTTTTCCTATTTTTGAAGCCATGATTATATTCTAGCATGAGGTTCAAGTTGAGAGGTCGAACCTATACACTCGCCTGCTCTAACTGTCTCTTTGACTCTTTTATATTCAAAACCTGTTGAGGATTGGTGGTAATAATCTGATCCTCCGTATATGAAGCAACTATCTTTATAGCAACGTGTTTCAAACCAACGAAGAAAATACCTTCACCTACATCTGATTCAAGGAGGAGGTATTTCTCTTCATCAGTAAGGTTAAAGACTTTCTGAATATGATCAATAACTGTTGGTGATTGCTTCAACAATATCTGGATAGACGAGTTGGTGACGATAGGCATACCGTATGGCGAATTCAAGAAATCATCCACGTCCTGGGTGATAGTTGAAAGACCAAGGAAATATTTACGTCCACGCTTCGCCAAACCGAATAGGAATGAAGCCGTATCTTCAGATTTCATCATCCACCACGCCTCATCGATAACAAGTAAGCGTTTTTTGAGTTCTTTACGGATAGCGTTCCAGATGAAGTGTGTGACGAGATACATGGCAACTGGCTTGAGTTCATCTTCCATGTCACGGAGTGAAAAGACGACGAATTTTTTATTGATATCCACATTTGATGGCCTATTGATGAATCCAGACCACGTTCCTTTGGTATATTTGGAAAGTCTTTGCACGAGTGAGTCAGCCCCTTCCATACCTGCAAGTACAAGTTCGAAGTCTGACAGAAGTGGAGGTTCTACATCTTTGAAATTGGAATCAGGAGTGATGTCTTTGAGAGCATACGTTTCAGTGATAGCACGGTCAATGATGGCGTCTTCTTCCTGAGAAAGACCGCCAAGCATGATGCGGAACAAACCAACAAGGTTGATAATATTAGAGCGAAGAACATCAGCAGATGACTCATCTTCACGAGCTATAGGCAGGTCGAACGGGTTGATATGGTGTTCAGAGTTGAGAGAAATATTGAAATATTTACCACCAGTCGTTTCAGCCATGTATTCATATTCTTTTTCAGGATCAATAACAATAACGTCTACATCGAACATGAGCGTACGGAGGATTTCGAGCTTAGTTGTGTAAGATTTTCCGGCACCAGCAGTAGCAAAAGTGACAGAGTTGTAGTTTTCAAGTGAATAACGGTCAAAAAGCACGAGTGATGAGTTGTGGCGGTTGATACCGTAGAGGATACCTTTGTTTGAAGTCAGGTCAAAAGAGACAAAAGGAAAAAGACTCGATAATGGTGAAGAATTGAGTTTGGAGTGAACATTGAGCTGATCATCAGCGATAGGAATGACACTCTTGAAACCTTGTTCTTGTTGGAAAAGGGCTGGTTTGACGTAGATAAGCTTGGATTCCAAGATAGATTTGATTTCTGATTCAAGTTTATCAAGTTCATTTTCACTGTCAGCAAATATGGTGATATAGACACCCACATCAAAGAGGTGTTCCTGGGCTTGCATGAGTTGATCACGGAGTTGTTCGAGGTCTTGGTAGGCGGTATCAAGGGCAGGATCACGCACCAACCCCTTATCTTCCCTGCGTGAAATCTGACTCTGTACTTCAGCTACTTTCTTTTGGAAATGGCGAAGAATCTTGGCTGTATCAACTGGATGGATAAATATGGAAATATCAAAGACTTTATCGAGGTTAATGATAGGTGCAAACCAACTTTCATCAAGGAAACGTGGATATGATATGACAAAAAGTGTACGGCCAACCTTTTCACCCAAATTGAGTTCTTTTGGTGAGACTTTCAAAGCTGAAGGAGCAATGATGTCTTTGAGTTCAAGAACTCCAGCCTGGTAGATCTCCTCAGGTAAGATGGAGACTATAGGAGAAGCTTCTTTCTTTTTAAATGGGTTTGAAAAAATAGACATGTGTTTGTAATTTTTACTACGAAATCTGAATTGGTTTCTCCGTATCCCCAGGGTTAAAGATCTTGTAGAACAATTCTACCACTTCTTCTGTACCAAGTTCTGCTGCACGTATACCACAACGAACCAATCCTTGCTCAACAACAGCCACTCGTTGCTCAAGCTGACTTCTGTATTCAGCAAATTTCGCATCATCAGTGGCAGTTTTCTGCGCAGGGCTCTTTTTGCCCCCAGGGAGTATACCGCTCATTGGGTTTTTACTAGCACTCAAGATAGGTGGATCGTATGGCACGACAACAAAGAAACTTTTCGACATGATATTTGTACTTTCAACGAATGATTTGACGAATTCTATATATTCTCGGACTTGGATTTTCATAAGATCAGTAGTCTGTTCTTTGTAACGATCCTCAAGAAGCGCTATATATGGTCGTATATCAAGTTTTTTTGATTGAGCAAATATCTGTATTGAAAAATCGAGTGAATTGAGGAAGTTTTGGAATTCACCCAAAATAGCATTTTGTTCATCGGCTGATTTCAAAGCAAAGTTGAGAGACGTGGCGAGCACAACCGATCTCATTCCCCCATTACGAAGGACGACGACACCGTCTCTGATCTCTTGAATAGGTATAAAGTCTTGAGTTGTGGATGTTTTGGCAGCCATAATAATTTATTTTTGTCTCTTGTTCGAATAAATACTTTCTTTTATATCCAAACTCCATGCCAAATCTTTCAATTTACTATCTGCTATCTTTGGCACCATGACACTGGCATATTTTTTCGCATCTCGGACTGCTGCAGTCGTATCCTGTGGTTGTGGTTTATCTTCTTTTTTCCAAATATAGAGTTTGTTTGCAAAATAATATTTGAATGCTGACTCGACGACGTTGATGAATGGACGGTTATTGATCTTGTAGAATGCGAGAACACCAGATATAGCCATAATGACGAGGATAGGAATGGCAGAAAAAAGGAGGTTGTTGATGAATATATATATAAGGAATGAAAGTCCCGCACCTCCAGCCATGAAGATGAATTGCTTCAGAGTGAGTGGTCCGAAGATTTTATCCTCAACTTCAATGAATTGGGGAACTTGATAACGCATTGCTCATTATTATAGCGCAAAATTACTCTATAGGCTCTCTGTATAAGTCTGGTCCTTTCGGTTTTGTTGAGGGTTCAGGTGTTTGAAGCTTTGGGGAGACAATAGGTGTCTTTTGTTCAACCTTCTTTTCTGTGGTGACAATAGGTCCTGATAAGAGATGGTCTACGAGAAGATCAGTATGTATCTCTGGTTTTGCAGGTTTACTCATGTCTGGCTCAACTGAAGGTGTTGGATTCTCTATTCCAGCTATGACATCCTCAGGTTTTTCGACGTGCTCTACCCCGTGGTCGAGAGCCCAATCGTTCGATTCCACCTTGAAATTACCTGCTTGTTCAAGGGATGAGAGGGCTTGTTTGTTAGCGGATTCTTCTGTAGGCAAGTTCTCTGGAACATTTCCTCCAATCATTTCTTTTTGTTGAAATGCTTGCATGGAAGCTTTTATCTCACTGAATATTTCTTTATTTATATCTTCGGCAATAGCACTTGCAGTTGTTTGGTCAATTCCAGCTATATTTGAAAAATTCCTAACGAAATCCTTTGAAGGAGAGAGACCAAGCATAACTAAACCAACTTGATCAACAAGTTCCCCTTCCTGGTCAAGAAGTAAGTCATGTTTTTTTGAAATGGAAATCAAACTATTATGAACTTCTGCAGAAGTTATAGCATCCTGCAACTCCTTTGGCAGTTGTTCAAATCGAGCTTGTATTTCTTCAGAGGTAAATTGACGCATATTTTTTATTTTTTAGGTTCTTCTTTTGGTTTCTCTTCTTTTTCTGGTTTTTCTTCCTTATCTTCTTTAGTGAGTTTTTTAAGTTTCTTTAACATTTCTTCGCTATCAGCTTCTTCAGCAGTCTTTTTAAGACGTTCGACTGTTGCTTGATATTTCTTCTTTTCTTCATTAATTTTCTTAATTTCTCCCGCACGAGGATTACCTGTCAATCTATGCACACGCCTTTCCTCGTCAGTAAATGATTCATCAATTTCCTTTAGCTTCTTATCAGCATCATCAATTCCTTTCTTTGCTTCTTTGTATTCTCTCACCTCGTTTTCTTTTTTTAATTCACCACCAAGTTTTGAGGCACTTTGTCTATCAGATCTCCATAACATTTTTGTAAGAATACTTGATGGTGCAAGATTTTCAACATATTCACCTTTTACTCCTTGTACGCGCTGCTCCTCTTCTTTGAGTGCATTTCTACCCGCCTCAGTATTTAAATTGTACCTACTCTTATCAATACTACTTATATGTTTATAAAGTTCCTCCTGACTCTTCTTTCTTGCTTCAAGATTATCTTTGTAGCCACCCTTTTTCTGACCAAAACCAGCATTACCCAAACTTGAAAGACCTTTCGATGCTACCCCACCAATTGTTGGTGAAAGGGCTGCTATTCTCTTCATAACCCTACTATCATTCACACCATATGCAGCTCTACCAAGTGAATTTCTTCCACTCCAACCTCCCACTCCCCTCCATATCTTCTTCGCATCAAATCTATCTGTCTTGATCCAATCTGAAGCAACTCCTCCCATTGCAAACGCCGTGACAAGCGGAAGGTTGAGCAAAAAGACGATGAAGAAATCATTGATAGCAAGAACTATAAGGGCTGAAACACCTGATGTAGAAGTACTACCACTTGGATTGGTAAATATCGTACTATCTGAAAGTATACGTAACGATGCATAGAGAAGCAGGAGATATACAGGCATAAATATGAGCTGAGCTTTGAGTTGTTTGGTGAAATGGTCTGCTTTGTCTTTGAGTTCTGGTATGACCCATGAAGCAAACCAAAGTGGAGAGAACGCGAGTAAGAATATAAGTACGATCAATCTAACAACAAAGGCCAGTGCTGCGAGAAGGAATGACATACCAACAGTTATCTGTATGATGGAACCAACTACTCCTTGAATCAATATCATGTATGAACTCTGATTCTGCGCACTATTTGGATTGGAACTTGGACCGCCATTATAAATTATTTGCGGATTGAGATAACTCATGAAGACTCCAGATATCCCTGTTTCATCTCCACTCATCATTTGAGCTGTTGTGACACAGGTATTTACTGATCCAGGAGTTTTTCCAGTTGCCGATGCACAATTTTGTGCTACTTGAGAATTATTTGTCTGTGTTGTCGGTATCACGATGGCATCATATATAGTCATGGACAGGATATTTGACGCATCAATGAGAAGGCTTGTGATAAAGAAACTAAAATTAATCAATATACCGACGATAACTGCATTCTTAATAACATTCCCTGGTCCACCAAGTGTCTTTGATGTTTGGCCAAAAATAATAAGGAATGAAGCGTACAACAACATGAAGATGATAACCATTCCAGAGATGTCGCGAACAGTCTCCCAAACAAGATATATACCTTGAGTACTGTTAACAAAATCACTGATATGTAGGGTCATCACGATCGACACATTGAGCAATGCTCCAGTAAATGCCACCCAATAATTGGTAATGTATAAGAATATATACGATATACCTGATGCTACGTGGATAAGCAGGTCGTTTAAGTTATATCCGAGGAAAGTAACTACGCCTGATTGGGGTACTTTTCCATCAGCGTTCTGTGCAAGTACAAAGTGTGCAAAAGATATCCATCCGATAGTTGGTAGAAGGAGGTACCGTTTGAAGTTGGATAAATAACGTTTGAACATGTGTGTATGAACTAATTACCAGTACCGTTACCAAGTGACTCACACGCAGATATATAATTATTCGCTTTTCCATCGTAACTATCTGCAAGACCTTGTGCTGTAGTGAGACTATCTTGTGCTGTGGTGAGAGCATCACTACTTGAAGTAACTGGTTGTGTTGAGATAAAGTTTTGGATATTTTGCGTTACTGTCTGCAAATCTGTTGGACTACTTATGTTCGAGACACTCTGAAGTTGCTCATCGATAAACATAAGATTATTGTTTGCAGTCGTGAGACTGGTTTGATATGGCTGTTCAGATGCATACAATGAGACGAGATCCGAAGCTATTTTACTGAGATCACTACTTATAGTACTTCTATTTGCATAAGCAGCATTTCCATACGAAGACGCTCCTGATTGTAGGTCTTGGAAACATTGTTGAGCAGAGACATAATCATTCTTTGCTTTTTCAAATGCAGACACTGCTTGTTGGTATATATTTGAGATTTGTTTTGCACTAGTAACATATGGTGACAATGTTGATTGTATATTTGCTGAATCAGTTGAGTATTGGTTCTGACTTTCTGCTTCTGCGGATAGTTGAAGTATGGCGGACTGAGTATCACCAGAAGGTTTTTCACTGACACTTGCAAGACCTTTATGAAGAATAGTACTTACCAATTGAGAAAAGAGTGCATCAACAATCTCATTTATTGAATTAGCGAGATTGAGTTGTTCTATTCCTGAACCAAGTTGCTTTTCAAGTTGACTATTAATAAGAGAACCAGGGGTTTCAGTTTGACAATCTTGATATGAAGTTTGGCCGTTAGATCCAACTGATGTTTGGATGCTTGAATTATTACCAAGATTGAGAGATGGTGCGGTAGCAGCCCCAGCAATCGCTGTGCCGCCGGTGATACTATTAGCTCCACTGGCGCCACCGAGAGTACCTCCCTGTTGGATATTGAGGAGACTGTTATTGACAGCATTCTGGTTTGAAGCATTTTGGAAACTTGAAAGGGCAGCTGAGTTACCTGTCATACCAGCTACAGCTTTTACTTGTGCAGGAGTGACGTCCTTACAGCTTTGCCATGACAAAAATCCTCCTCCTTGGACAAGTTGTTGATTGACTCCAGCTTGTATCGAACCTATTCGTTGGTTGAGTTCGCTTTGAGCTTGAAGGTATGTACCCATAGCGTTGTTGTTCGGGTCACTGATAGATATAAACGCTGGCCATCCACCCTGTTTGAAATCTCCATTCATAAAACCTTTGATGGTGTAGCCATTGATGGTTGAGTTTTGAACGTTTTGAATAACAGAATTGAGTGTACAGGTATATTTTTCTTGTTCACCATATCCTGCGCCACCAAGGGCGAGTGACAATCTGACATCAATATTGAACGGAGAACATAACCCTGAGAGAATACCGGTATTTGCTATAAATGCACCAGTCTCTTGATCTGCGACATTTGCAAAATAACCACCTGGATTTGTTAGAAAAGCAGGACTTCCTTTGAAGCCAGAATTGATCCATTGAACCGTATCAGCCGTAATCTGTTGAACCATTAGTTTTGCAACATGCCATTCTATACCGTCTAGAAGAAAACTTTTTACTTTTTGAGCATAGATGTTGATTGTGTCTTGAATTGCTGTATAACTTACGTTTCCATCAACTAAGACAGGAAATGCTGCATGCGCTTGCTTTGGTTCTACATTCAAACCACCAAAAATGACCGTTACAAGCATGAGTCCAAAAAGTATTTTCTTTGTGAATGAATTTCTCATAATTTTATTGTGGTTGTAATAAAGATATAAAAGACCCTGGTTCAGTTGAAGCAAAAGTAATGTGGTTGGTATTCATATATGCCTGTATATTGAGAAGTGCGTTTATCATAGTATTTTGTGCATCACCATAATTACCAAGAGAAATAAGTGATTGTGCTGGATCCCCTTCTATATTTCGAAGTCCCTGTGAAACGAGTATCATCGAATTGATGCCATTTACAAGATTGAGTTGGTCTGTCGCCAATGGTTGAGGTACAGGAGTTGCAATAAGAAAATTTGATATCTTTTTATACGAATCAATAATAGGATCAATCTGTGAAAGTATACTCATATCGTTTTGAGTAAAAGCAGTATTTGCGACATCGGCTGGACTTTGTTTTGGACTATATTGGATAAATATACTACCAATAATATTTCCGTATTTTTTTAAATTTTGTGCACTAGCATCATTAGAAATAATCAAATCACTCGCAGTGTATTGTTTTGGTTTGGCTGCTGCTACCTGAGCGTTGGCTATGGTTTGATCGATCGTATCTTGGACCAATTGCTTATTACCATCCAAATTATTTTGTTTGAGTTCAAAATAACGTGAAAACAAATCTAGACCCATCTGATTCGTCAACGTTGAGGGTGTGTTTGAAGCTGTCGTATCAATTGCTGTCTTTCCTGTTATAGCGTTGCTTCCTGAACTGTCAAAAAACTGTTTCTTCCAATCAGTGCTACTCGTAGCTACGATATTCGTGTTTATTTCTGCGCTATTTATCGCAACTGATTGTGGGATTTGAGGTGCAGGTTCGCTATATACGTACAGCGCTGTACCTCCTACAGCCATGATACATATTATGGCAATAAGAATAGTCTGTTTATGCAGGTAGGATTTTGCCATGCTACGTTCAATTATAGCAAAGAAAAACCTTAATATTCTGTGGATAAAGCCAATAGAGATTATGTATACGAAACAAGGTTTGTAACCAGTGTAATCCAATCGTCGGGAGTAAAATCTTCTGCACGAATTTTTTCATCTAAACCCATTTTTCCCCAAACCATATCAAGTTTCTCTCGAGTAACCACACTTTCCAGATTTCTCTTCAATAATTTCCTTTTATGCGCAAATCCAGCACGAACAATAGTGAAAAAATATGATATGCCATCAGGGTTTTTTGCCAAAATACTCTTGAAATGTACATCTGAAATGTTTTCGATAGAAAGTATTGCGGAATCAACGGTTGGAGGTGGAGTAAAAGCACCTGGAGGCACTTTTGCTATACATTTCGGTGTACCAAAGACTTTTACTGATATTGAAAGGATACTTTCTTTACTTTTCCCTGTTGCTTGGAGGGGGCGTGCAACGATTCTATCAGCCACTTCCTTTTGTACAAGCAAAACCATTCGATCAGGGCGGGGTTCATGCTCAAGGAATTTTTCGAGGATGGCACCAGTGATATAGTAAGGGATATTGGCGATAAGTGCATAGGAATTCTCTTGATTTAACTTCACGTTTTCATCCAAAATATCCCCACAGATTAATTTCAATTGTTTCGAGGTTATCTCACCGGCAAATTTTTCTTTTAATAAATCAAAAGCACGAGTATCTTTTTCAATTGCGACAACATGTGCACCAGTTTTAAGTAAAGATTCGGTCAAAATACCCGTACCAGGACCAATTTCAAGAATGGTCTCACCAGATTTGATATTACCTGCAGTAATAATTTGCTCCAAAACATGTTTGGAATTGAGAAAATGTTGCCCAAGTGATTTTTTTGCGAATAACTGCATAAATCTATGCTATCAGAAATCGATAAATAATGCTTTTGCTCCACTCGGCTTCTCAGGAGGAGCTTGGTCTTCTATTAATTCCTTGGCGATATCGTCAATAAACTCTGACGGAATACTGACGCGCTGTGTTCCGTAAATCGTGCGCAAAATTGTGTAACTAAAATACACTTTTTTCTTGGCACGAGTAATAGCCACATAGAACAGTCGTCGCTCCTCCTCTTCTTCCATCTGATTGATATCATCTTCGCTTATGCGTTTGAATGGAAAGAGATCTTGTTCGAGTCCAGCGATGAATACATGCTCAAATTCAAGTCCTTTCGAAGCATGAACAGTCATGAGTCGTACAGCGTCACGATTTTCAGACAACTCATCTTGATCAGTAGCGAGAGCGGCGTTACTTAAGAAAGCTTCTATACCGGCAGTATTATTATTTGTGTTAGTCGCGGTATTTTCGTAGTTGTCATACTGTGCGGCAACCGAGACGAGTTCACGAATATTGAGCAATCTCTCCTCGTCCTCGCTATCGCCACTGTGTAGAGTTTGCTCCAACCCAGCTTCTTGGATAATGAATTTTATGGCTTCACTCGGTCGTTTTTCTTCAATCTCCTTTTTTATATCGTCAAGCAATTTCCAGAATTGTTTTATCTTTGTCTGCATTCCTGCTGGCAACAGGTCTTCTCTACCAGAAAGTACTTTCGCTACAGTTACTTTACCTATGCCTCGGACAGGAACATTGATGATACGAGCGATGTCACCCGCACTTTCACGGTTCAGAGCAGATTTGACGTATGAAAGCACATCCTTCACCTCTTTTCTCTCAAAGAATCTGACGCCCACCAATTGATATGGAATATTTTTTTTAATAAAAGCATCTTCAAGTGCACGTGATTGGAAATTTGCTCGATAGAGGACAGCAATTTCTTTTGGTGATATCCCCCTTTCGATAAGTGATCGAGCTGTGTCCGCTATTGCTCGAGCCTCTTCATTCTCTGTATATGAAAGTATGAGAGAAATTTTTTCACCTTGAGCATTATCGGTGAACAAAGTCTTTTTCTTGCGCATAAGATTTTTTTCTATGACGTTATTGGCAGCAGAAAGAATTGTTTTGGTCGAGCGATAATTTTTCTCGAGAGTGATGACAGTTGCTAGCGGGTAGTCTTTCTCAAAATTAAGAATATTTTCGATGGTAGCCCCTCTCCAGCTATAAATATTCTGATCAGCGTCACCAACGACACAAATATTGTTTATGGATGTCTCATCTCCGCTTATAGGGTCAACGTTTTTTGCATCTGCGAGGTATTTGGCAATGCGATATTGTACCTTGTTCGTATCCTGGTACTCATCAATGTGAATATACTTCCAAATTTTGTGATAGTGGTTTCGTACACTCGGATATTTTTCCAAAAGTTGAGCAGTTTTTGCCAATAAATCATCAAAATCAAGAGATTTTTCTTTTGAAAGTATGGCGTCATATTTTTCCCAGACATTCGCTACCGTTTCTTGCATAAAATCTTTTGCTGCATCCAGATATTCGAGGCGAGTGATACCGTCACCCTTGGCACGCGAAATCATATTGAGAATAGTGCCCGGTTCAACTTTCTTTGGATCGATAGAACATTGTTCCATAGCATCTTTCACAGCTCTACGTGAGTCACTTCGGTCGAATATAGTGAAATGGCGAGTCAGTCCAAGTATCTGGGCGTTCTCACGGATGATGTGGACGCCAAGAGAATGAAACGTACTCATAAAAGGTCGCTCATTCATAGAAATGGGTCTATTCAGGCTTTTTTCTTCAGATAGGAGCTTGTTGACGCGTTCCCGCATCTCTTTGGCAGCTTTATTGGTGAAGGTTATTGCCAAGATTTGGTGAGGAGGTACGCCTTTTTTAATTAAATTAAGGATACGATGGGTAATGACACCAGTCTTACCGGCTCCTGCCCCAGCGATAATAAGTACCGGCCCTTCCGTAGTGTCGACTGCCCTCTTTTGTTCTGCATTTAACGTGGTCATGGCGGTTATCTTAACACGTGCTTTCCAGTTCAGCTAAAATGGGCTGATATATGACATTATTTCAATATAATAATTGACTATATAGCAAATTTTGTGTCTGTGTACAGGACTCATTGACATTGCCGGCCTGCCTGATACCCTAGATAGGTAAATCAAAGATAGATAGTATATATTTGGCTCTAATGAGCCATTTATTAGCTAATCGGTATTATGAAATATTCCAACAGCAATTTACCTCAACGTAGCAATCGTTCCAAAGACCTCATCACAGTGGTTACTATTTTTGTTATGATTGTCGGAATAGTATCTCTAAACTCACAGACTGCCTCCGCAAGTCTGTTTTCTTTCTTTGATAGTCTCCTCTCAGCAGGACAAGTCTCTGCTGATATTCAAGCATCTTCATCAAACATATCGTCAACTTCACCAAATAATTCAGAGACTATGCCTCTTTTGGAAGCAGCTTCAAATCCTGATCCAAACCCAAATAACTGTTCTGATATCTCACCTGTAAACGGTACCATTCTCGATCCAAATATATCTGCGTCTACTATTGCAAGTTGTGGATCAAATAGTACAGAGATTAGTACGTATATTGTTAAAGAAGGAGATACTATTTCAGGGGTTGCTCACATGTTTAATGTGACAGTAAATACTATTCTCTGGGCAAATAACTTAACAAGTAAATCTGCACTCCAACTTGGACAAACACTCGTCATTCTTCCAATTTCAGGTATCAACTATGTAGTAAAGAAAGGTGATTCATTGCAAAGTATAGCTAAGAGATATGGAGGTAGTCATTCTTCTGACACCCTTTCCGATATTTTGAGTTATAACGACGTAACTCTCACCTCTCAATTACAAATTGGTCAAACCATCATCATTCCTTCAGCAGAAATATCTGCAAGTGATTTGGCTCAAACACCTGTATACCCTACAAAATCAAGCGGTCTCAATAGAAGCGCAATCTCATCCGAAGGATTGCTGGATAATATAAAGAGTTGGCCAGCATATCCAAGTTGTAATGTTGCTACAGCAGGTTGTTACTATCTACGTCCAGTTCTCGGTAGTCATATCAGTCAAAGACTTCATCTTCACAATGCTGTTGATCTCGCTGCTCCTGTGGGTACTCCGATCGTTGCTTCAGCAGGAGGAACTGTCATTATTAGTCGCATAAATAATGGTTGGAATGGTGGATACGGTAATTTCGTCGTAATCTCGCATAACAATGGTACACAGACGCTCTATGCTCATATGCAGTTGAAAAAAGTAGTGGACGCGGGACAACACGTAAGTCAAGGTGATCTTATAGGATATATTGGTATGACAGGAGAAACTTTTGGTCCTCATGTTCACTTCGAAGTTCGCGGTGCACAAAATGAATTCTGGAGCTCAAGTCCACAGTCACCTATCTCTAATTAGTTTATTTTTTGTCTATACTGGAGCGCTTCTAGTATATGTTTTTTCTGGACACACTGTGATGTGTCTAAATCTGCAATTGTTCGAGCAACTTTCATGATGTGGTGGAAGGCCCTTCCTGAAAGATGTAATTTTTCACCCGCTTTCTTCAATACCATACGTGCTTCATCTTCAAGAAGTACCGTATGCTCTAGATCGTACGCACTTATTTCACTGTTAAAATATTTTTTCACGGTGATCAAGCGTTTCCTCTGGATTTTTCTTGCATGTACTACTCGTTCTCGTATTATCTCTGATGTTTCCCCATTTCCATTTCTATTTCCAAGTTTTTCATAATCGATTTTATTGACTTGTATCCATATGTCTATGCGGTCAAGTATAGGTCCAGAGATTTTACGCCTATAGGACTCAGTATTTTTCATTGAACAGGTACATCCATTGTCTTTACCCTTACCACACCTGCATGGGTTCATTGAAGCGACCAATATGCACTGAGCCGGAAATGTGATGGAGCCACGAGCACGAGATATGGTGATAACTCTCTCCTCAAGGGGTTGTCGTAAAGCTTCTATGACCTCCCGATCAAATTCTGGGAATTCATCAAGAAATAATATACCTCTGTGAGCAAGAGTGATCTCACCTGGATGGAGACGTGGTCCTCCACCAAGTATAGATATAGCTGAAGCAGTATGATGAGGCGCTCGAAATGGCGGGGCGGTTATAAGTCCATTTTTGAGGGTATGAGCCACTGAGTATATACTTGTCACTTCAACAGATTGTTCATAATCAAGTGGAGGCATGATAGAGATGATACTTTGGGCCAGCATTGTTTTACCGGTACCAGGTGGACCATATAAGATTATGTTGTGACAGCCAGCAACCGCAATCTCAAGAGCTCGTTTCGCCGTTTCATTTCCTCGGATAAGTGAAAAATCATTTTTATCGGTGTATTTAGATTCAATATTCATCTCGCGTGGTTCAAGTGGCTCCAATCGAGTGATTCTCTGTATATGCTCCAAGATTTCTCTCAGTGATGAAACTGCATATATAATGATATTTCGAGCGAGTGATGCCTCCTCTGCATTTTCTATAGGTATAAATGCTGTTGTAAAGCCGTGTTGAGAAGCTTGAACGAGGATCGGTAACAATCCTTGTACTTTACCTATCTTTCCATCCAATGAAAGTTCTCCGAGAAATAGTATGTTGTCACATTCAGCCTCAATATCTCCTGATCCCATGAGATATGCAACAGCCATGGCTACGTCAAACGCAGACCCTTCTTTACGAATATGTGCTGGTGCCAGAGAAATAACAACTTTTTGATTTTTTTGTTTAGGCGAAACGTATCCAGTATTTTTTATGGCAGCACCGATGCGGTCTTTTGCTTCTTCAACAGATCGATCACCAAGTCCTACAACAGAAAATGAATGAAGACCGTTTGATATGTCTACTTCCACGATAATCTTCTCCATATCCAAACCCAATAAGTGCGCAGTGAATGTTTTTGCAATATTCATGAGCACATTCTACCTGTTGATGATAAAGAAATAATAAAAAAATTATAAAGAAATGATAAATTTCTCATAAAAAAACGATCAAATGTGATCGTTTTTCTAGTGTTTATGTTTGATTGAGGAACGAGCACTGGGATTTGCTTCAAGTCTCTCCAATTCGATCGGTTTGCCACATTTCTCACATGTTCCATATGTCCCCTTTTCGATACGATCTAATGCAGCTCGAACTTCGTTGAGTTGACCCTCAAGTTTACTTGCAATACCTGCATTTTCTTCGAGTTCCTCGAATTTATCAGCCACTTCGTTTTCATCAGCAGTATCAACCTTCAAATCACTTGTAGAGACATCCCAACCCCCCGGAGCACTTGGGTCTTTTTGTCCTATGCCATTAAGCTCTGTCTCAAGGCCAGCTTGTTCAGCAAGTAACTTCTTTTTGAATTTTTCCATATCACGTTTATTCATATTGGACTCAAGTTTAGCGCACAAATGCCTTTTGTTCAAGGCGACTCAAAATCTGAGACAGAGTCGATTCTTGGCTTGTAAGTATGAGTTTTTTGCTGTTATCTATGAAGGAATAGAGGAATAAAACCCCATTGTTGGTTATAAATTCACGAACGTCGTTATTTTGTATGATTTTATCAGTAAATGAACCATTAATTACGTTATGTGCAGGACTGACTTGGTAGTTCATTGTTGATGTTGAAGTAGTAATGGTCGAAGTTGCGGTAGTTGAGGTTGCGGTAGTTGATGTTGAAATGGTTGAAGTAGATGCTGTTGCTACACGTAATAGAGGTGCTGAACTTATATCTGCTGGTGTATTTTGATAAAGATATTGCTTGAGATCATCTGGCATATATGATTCCCACTGAAGCATACCTGCAAAAGCATTTTGGAAATAATCTATGTTGACAACTATGAATGTATCTTTATTTCCTTGAGAATCAGCATATACCCCAAGCATCCAATCATTTGAGAGCGCACGAACCAATATGTCTGGAGCACTGATATCCATAGCAATGATCATGTCACTCGAATTAACTCGGAATTTTTGACCATTTTTACTTTGAATCAAGATTATTTCTTTTATAGTATTCACATTCTGTGGTTTTGCTATTTCTCCACGTACTGCTTTAATAACTTCCGCAGGCGCCAAATTATCTATAGAGATAGTTACTTGAGTGTCAGATGGCACAATAGAGGTTGGTGCAGCAACCTCGGGCGTTGCTTTCGATGTTACATACAGTGGGCTTATCGTGTAGAGATAATATCCACCACCTACCCCAACACCAATAAGAATGAGACTTGAGAGTGCAATAAGTATTTTTTTTATAGCATGCGAACCCTCATCTTTTTTATTTTCTTCAGTTAATACATCCTTATTTCCTATACGGTTTTCACCAGTATCACGGCGCTTCTCCGCCATAGCTATAGTTGTCGTAGATATATTTTTGTGCGCAAGAACATCAGCCACATCGCTTTCATAGGTGCGAATAGGTTTTTGTGGCGTCTCTATCTTTTTTTTGTCCTCCTCATTCATGTTGATTAATTGTAACATAAGTTAAATGTTCAATAACACAATGACGCAATGGTCAATTGATCATTGCGTCATTTATAATTGATTTATTTTCTTCCTAGTATCTTTTCTTGAATTCTGGACGTGGTGGACGCGGCGTTTCCTCTTTCTTTGTGAATCTGTTTGGATCAGCTTGTTTGATTGAGAGATTGATTCTACCCTTTTCATCGACTTCTTTGACTACAACTGGTACTTTGTCACCTTCTTTTATATATGTCTCAACACGTTCAACACGGAATGGAGCTATTTCCGATACATGAACGAGGCCTTCTGAGTTTGGTCCAATCTTTACGAAAGCACCAAAGTCCATAAGTCGTGTCACTTCCCCATCAAATTTCTCACCAGGTTTATATTCACGGGTCATACCGTAAATAATATCTTTAGCTTTTTGAGCCGTCTCATTTTTGCCTGTAATAAAGATATTTCCATCATCTTCTATCGTAATATCCTCGACGCCAGTATTATCACGTATTTCATTGATTGTTTTTCCACCAGAACCAATAACGAGACCGATTTGATCAGGCTTTATTTTCATGACAATAATTTCTGGTGCATTTGGATTGATCTTGGCACGTGGAGCAGGAATAGCTTTTTCAATAACATCGAGGATGGTGAATCGTGCAGCTTTAGCTTTTTCAAATGCCTCAGCAAGAATTTTGAGTGGAATACCGCCAACTTTGACGTCCATTTGAACTGCAGTGATACCTGTGCGTGTGCCAGCAACTTTGAAATCCATATCACCGTGATGATCTTCTGGTCCTTGAATATCAGTTAACACTTTATATGCAATTGGCTTTCCTTGTGCATCTGTTTTCATCATGAGGCCACTCGCGATTCCGGCAACTGGTGCCTTGATAGGGACTCCAGCATCCATAAGTGCCAATGTTGATCCACAAACTGAACCCATAGAAGTCGAGCCGTTCGATGACATAGCTTCAGAGACGATACGGATAGTATATGGGAATACATCTTTTGCAGGAATAACTGGCACCAAAGCCTTTTCAGCAAGCGCTCCATGGCCAATCATGCGACGATTTGTTCCACCGACGCGTCCGGTTTCACCTGTTGAGAATGGGGGAAAGTTATAGTGATGCATGAAACGCTTATTTGGTTGCTCCATCAAACCGTCCAAAACCTGTGCGTCACCTGGGCTTCCGAGTGTTAGGGCAGAGAGAATATGTGTGCCTCCACGATAGAAAATACCAGAGCCATGCAACATGGTTGAAAGTCCGCCAGCCTGAGCAAAGAGGGGGCGAATCTGGTCCATAGTACGACCGTCGGCACGCTTGCCGTTCTTTATAGCTTCTTCGTGGAGCAATTCATTGACTGCTTCCTCAAAAACTTCTTGGGCCATAGCTTTATTTCCTTTTTTTCCGCTTGCTTCAGAGCACATTTTTTCTTCAAAAAGTGCTGACCAGATACCGTTGATTTCATTGATACGATCATGACCCGGTGTGCCACTCATAATATACTTGGCCAGTTTAGGTGCAATTTCTGCATCAAAAAGCTCTTGTGTTCCTGGAGTTGGTTCTGGTAAGACGACTTCAGCTTTTGGTTTACCAATTTCAGCAACAATTTTCTTTTGCCATGCTTGGATCTTTTCTATTTCCTCGCTTGCACGTGTGAGACCTTCGTTGACAAGGTCTTCACCGACTTCATGACTGGCAACTTCTATCATATTGATCATGCCATCTTTACCACAGGCTACGAGCTCGAGATCTATTTTTGCTTCATCGCGTGTAGCGTAATCAGGATTGATAAACCAGTTATGGTCTTTGGCTATGCGTATAGCGGAAGCTGGTCCATTCCAAGGAATACGTGAGACACCGAGAGCGAGAGATGCGGCGATAACTGATATGACATCTGGGTCATGTTCATCAATGGCGAGAGTAGTAACAATGACTTGGACCTCATTGCGCATTTTCTGATTGAAAAGAGGACGGATGGTGCGATCAACGATACGACCAGAGAGAATCGCTTCTGTTGATGGCTTTCCTTCGCGACGAACAAAGCGTGAGCCCAGGATGCGTCCAGTAGCGTAAAAGCGCTCTTCGAAGTCGACGGTCAGTGGGAAAAAGTCACCATCTTTCAAATCCCCCATTACTGCTGTCGCAAGTACGGCTGTATTCCCGTATCTCACAATAACTGAACCATCTGCATTTTCTGCGAGGTCGTTGAACTCGGCTGATAATATCTTGCCCCCTATCTCGAGTGAGTATTGTTTTGATTGCATAGTGCCTTCTAATGTAGCAAATAAAAAGGTGGCGCGCATCCTGTGATACAATGTTTTTTATGTACAAATCTCTCACCGCTCCAGAATTTAAAAAGATACTCAATTTACCAGATGACTATAAGGTTGAAGCATTTTTATCATATGGTGCATGGGATAGGCCAAAACATGATGCAAACATCGAGAAGACCATGAAAGATTTCGGTATAGATTTTACTGTTAAGAAATTAGAAGGTTTTCTTCAACATATATCGGAATTTACTATACAGGGAAAGAAATACTGGTTTACCATGATGTACGGTTCAGCTATGCTTTCTGAGATGATTCACTTGGCAAGTTTATTTGGATCAAAGAGAAATATTCATATCGGTAGTTGTGGCGGACTCAATCCAGAAATTGGAGATATGGAATTGATTATACCGACTTGGAGTTATGGTAATGAAAGTACAACGAGAACGTATGAGCCAAAAGCAATAGATTTTAAACATCATTCTGATAAAGATCTTTCAAATGAATTAAAAAGTAATCTTCCAAAACAATATAGAGTTTGGATTGGTCCAGTTATTACAAATCAGGCCATGATGGGTGAAACATGGGATGACGTAAAATCATGGTCAGAACAGGGATATTTTGGTGTAGAAATGGAAACATCCACCTTGTTTGCTGTATCAAATCATTTTAATGTACCAAGCACTTCGCTTATATATGTCAGTGATAATCTTATTAGGGGCCAGACTGCTGGTGATGAAACACATACCAAACAGAAAGAGGCTCGTGAGAAGGTAAAAATGGACGTGTATAAGGCTGGGGTAAAGACGATGTTGGGGTAATTTATAAATTTGCATTAGGATAAAAACATCTGCTATACTAGCTTTGGTCGCGAGGAAATCGCGCCCATCAATAGAGAGTCTCAAACACCTTGAGGCTCTTTTTTGTTTGTGTAGGAAAGAATTTAAGTCCATAACCATCTAGTGCATTGTTCACTTTTTGAAGTTTGGGCATTGATATATCTTTGAATCTCCAGTATTCATCGGCAGATTTATTGTATTCAAAGACATGGAAAATTGGATAACAATATAAATCTGTTATTTGAATACCAACGGTACTCTCAGAAGTCGAGTAAAGCAATCTTTCGATTATATTTGGGCATTTCTTCCACATATCACCGTCACACCATCTCATCATGTGGTGAATTTTTTCTAGTGTGTCACCAATAAATGTTTTATCGACCCTACCCTCGCGTGGATCAATTATACAAATCCCCAAACTTCCTTTCGATTTAAGAAATTTCTGAAATCTTTCAAGTAGGTATAAGTAAGCTATCTCATATGGATTTTGTGATGGATATTGTTGCCAATAGGCTGGTTTATCTATGACTATAGAGATGAGATCAGTAGGTATTTTTTGAAGATATGTGGTTATTTCAGATTCAAGATTATTGTATTTTTCGCGATTATTCAGTTTAAGTGGCGAATATAGCTGAATATCTGGGTTTGCGTATCGCAGAAAATTTGATTTGATTTCTATATCCTCATCTTGAAAGAATTTTTTCTTGATAATTCGTAGTGACGCTTCTATGCCTACCCCATCTTTTTCGTTAATGATACAACCGGTCAAAACTAGAAACCTCTTACCGTTTTGGGTAATAGGCGCCGTGTCCCCTGATTCATCAATGTACATTAGGTACATAAGCTCTAGTCGTTTGTTTTAATTAATTTTGCTTTTCTAGGTTTCTTATTTATTTTTACCTCGCTTTCGTTCTCTTGTGGTGTGACATCAATAAACTTTGCACCCATTGATTCAAACTGTTTGACGAAGAACCAGTGTATCGGAGGTATGATCTCATTACAGGACCGACAAATGTACGTAGATTCGTCTACTACTATTGGATTCTTACAATCATGCCAACAACAAGCCTTACTAGACTTTATTTTTTTACTCATATTTATTTTTACTTAACTCGCTATTAATAAAACCCCTCAAAACTCATTCTTGCACCCCTTTTCTACAAAATAGTCATCGCCGTACGACTTATTCGTACCATTGCGTAATTAATATAATTTTATCAAACAAAAAAATCCTGAGAACTTCCTCCGCAGGATTTTTTGTATTGTAATGTGAGTTTTTACCCTCTCCTATTATTCCCAGCCCTCAGCAAATATTTATTTACATTTTCATCGAGGTCCATGAAATGGTCTGCGACTTCTATGAGTTTTGCTGAAGTAGATTTACCGAATGAGACAACTTCGACTTGGCAACCTTGATTCATCTGGAGATATTCGACGAGTGGACAGAAGTCACCGTCACCGGTGAGGAGGATGACAGAGTCGAGCTTTGGGGCGAGTTTGACGGCGTCGATAGCGAGACCGACATCCCAGTCAGCTTTCTTGGCGCCAGAGCTGAAGATCTGAAGATCTTTAACTTTGGTTTCAATGCCGACTTTGGTAAGTGCATCGAAGAAGCCAGTTTCATCACCAGATTCTGTTGATATAACGTAGGCGACTGCACGAACGAGTTTACGGCCGTCCAGAGCATCTTTGACGATAGCACCGAAATTGACCTTTGAATGATAGAGATTTTTACCGCTATGATAGAGATTTTGTGCATCGATATAGATACCGACGCGTTGTTCTTTGTGTTTGATTATTGACATAAAAAATATGAGTTACTAATTTGTATTAAAATGTTATTTAATTTTTAAAGAGCCTATTACTATATTAACACACATGAATTAATCTAATTACTAATATCTAATTAACCTAAGATTAGGCATTAGAATAATTAGAGCAATTAGAAATTTTGAGACTATTTCTTGAGATCGAGCTTCTTTATGACAGCCGCGTAACGCTTTGGGTTACTTTTCTTCAAATAGACGAGATGTGATTGGCGATCAGCAACCATACCGAGGAGACCACGGCGTGAATGGTTATCTTTCTTGTGTTTACGGAGATGTGAAGTCAATTCATCAATTCTCTTGCTTAAAATGGCAACCTGAACTTCAGGTGAACCTGTATCTTTGTCATGAATAGCGATTTCCTTGATGATTTTGGTCTTTTGTCTCGTGCTTAACATAGTTGAAACATCATAGCATGAATGGTGAAAGGGTGCAAGTTTCGGTTAATAAATATGAAAAAGGACCGGTCTGCAGTGCAAACCGATCCAGTTTGAATGTTTTTCGTCATTCCTGACTACCTTGTACTTCCGTAGCGGTGGAAGCCTATGAGGAAGTTTTATAATTTGATTGGCCCTAATTCCTGACTCGATTTTTTCGATAATCTGTGCGAGAACATAATTATCTATGGCATTACGCCGATCGCTTTCTCATGACTACTAATGGACTTTTGGTCACACTATTGCGTCAAGATCAAGACATTAGGGTGTAAGACAGCTTTCTCCTTTCTTTGTTTGTGCATTTTGGCTCGGCGGTGGCGTCGCGCTAAATCGCGCGGTTGCCGTGGCCGGGGCCGGCGCAGGTGAAGTCTTTATTTTTTTGCGGGAAAAGGTTAACAAACGGCGGACTATTCATAGGCGCGGATTTTCTCCATTTTGTGACGTAAACTAGGCCAGTTTACGTCGTCATTTACCGCACGCATTTTTCAATGCATGGAATGTTCCCAACCTGTGCACAAGCGACTTAGGTTTTATGTAAGGTTCATTCGGAAATTATCTTACCACCCCATGACATATTTGTCAAGTACCTCAATATATATCCATATCATTACTCACAAATACCCTTAAAATACGCCCATGCTACAATATCAGCATGTCGCACAATCTACATGACTTGAAACAGCAATTTCTTGAATATATCGAGATAGAACGTGGTCGTTCAGTCAAAACTGTTGAGAATTATGATCGATATTTGACCCGCTTCCTCAACTACTCCAAGGCAAAATCACCAAGCGACATTACCGAAAACACTATTCGTGAGTTTCGTCTTTGGCTCAATCGTCAGTTGGCCAGTGAAAATGGTAAGTCAAAAGAAACTCTTAAGAAGAAGACCCAAAACTATTACCTTATTTCCCTACGCGCCTTCCTCAAGTATCTCGCCAAGCGTGGTGTTAAAGCAGTTTCACCAGAATATATTGAATTGGCGAAAGTTGGCGACAGACATCTAGATCTCATTACCAAAGAAGAACTTTCTCGACTGCTCAAATCAACTGATGGTGTTGATCTCAAATCACTTCGAGACAAAGCTATCCTCGAAACACTTTTCTCAACTGGATTGCGTGTTTCAGAGCTCTGTTCCCTCTCACGAGATATCGACCTCACTACTGATGAGCTTTCAGTCCGCGGTAAAGGTGAAAAAATCCGTGTCGTCTTCATGTCTGATGAAGCAAAAAAATCTATCAAGAAATATCTCGACAAGCGCCCAGACATGGATGATGCCCTTTTCGTCAAAATCTCCGGTGAAGAAAGAAAAATGAAGAATGAAGAACTCGGCCTCTCAACCCGCCAAATAGAGAGAATCATCAAGATATACGCCATCAAAGCCGGTATTTCCAAGAAAGTAACTCCCCACGTCATTCGCCACATGTTCGCCACAGATCTTCTCGGTAATGGTGCTGATCTCCGTTCAGTCCAGATGCTCTTGGGTCATTCAAATATTTCTACCACGCAAATCTATACTCACGTGACAGATAGTGAGCTGAAGAGAGTGCATAAGCAGTTTCATAATAAAAAGTAGACAACCTTGTGAGTTGCCTACTATGATTTTTGCGTAGTTAAATTGATTCGTAAATTTTACCTTCTTCAATCATATCGCGAGTAATACCGTTTGGCATAAGGCGCTTGACGAAGTTAGTAGTTATACAAAACTCTGTTCCATTTGCTTGGACAATGTAAACATACGGTTCACGATATCCAAATGAGTCGTCGCACCATGGACAGATGAGACCAAACAAAGCTGACCCAAGAGTTTTTTCGATTTTATCGCAGAACTTTTGAAGTTCTTCGAGAGTGAAGTAATCCCAACGTTTCTTCTGTGCAAAGAAACAAAGAAGGGTTCTTGCGGCTTCCTCGACTTCACATTTTCCAAAACTTATTTTTAGGTGCAGGTTGTTGTTGGTGAAGTATTCTGGAGGTGGAATCAAAGGATTGTCATTGCTGGTAACAGCCTTCCAGCTTCTACTTGATGTTTTTAAGGGGCTATATATTATTTTGTCATTCATTTTTTACCTTTCTATTTAATCGAAATCTACTCTTTTGGTAATAAATGTCAATCAATTTCAATTCTTCATTTCCTTATTTCCCTTTTCCATTTATACTATTCTCATGCGCATCATCTCATGGAATGTGAATGGCATCAGGGCAAATGTGAAAAAAGGTGCTTTTGATTGGTTACTCAATGAGTCCCCTGACATTTTCTGTCTACAAGAGACAAAAGCTCACCCAGACCAGTTGGAACCAGGAATTCTCAATCCTACAGGCTATACCTCATATTTTGACCATTCCAAGGGTCGTCAGGGCTATAGTGGTGTAGCTGTATACACAAAAGTGAAGCCGGAAAAGGTGGAATATGGCCTCGGACAATCAGAACTAGATCAAGAAGGCCGTTTTCTAGCCCTTTACTTCCCTACAGATGCTTTCAAGGACATGAGTCATAAATTTGTACTCATAAACACCTACTTCCCTAACGGCGGAGGTGGTCCTGAGCGTTTGGACTTCAAATTACGCTTCTATGATGCCTTTTTGAAATATATAAACCATGCCAAGAAACGTGGATACGAAGTTATCTTCTGCGGTGACGTCAACACTGCTCACACCGAGATCGATTTGGCTCGTCCAAAAGAGAATGAAAAGAACACCGGTTTCCTCCCTGTCGAGCGCGCGTGGATAGATCAAGTTATTGACGAAGGTTACATAGATGTGTTCCGATATTTGAACCCAGATGCTAAGGAAAAGTACTCATATTGGGACATGAAAACGTATGCTCGGGACCGCAATGTTGGCTGGAGAATTGATTACTTTTTTGCTACTCCGGGGACGGTCAGACTAGTGACAAAAGCTCGAATTCTTGATCAAATAATGGGTTCTGACCATTGCCCTATAGATTTAATTATTGGATAATTATAGGTTGTTATAGAGCCATATTTAGTTAAATCTAGCTATTTTTTGGCATAAAAAAGAGGGTATTGACGGTGTTGTGTAATGACATTTGGTCAAAAAGAAAGCGCACATGCCTCAAGAAGTGAAGCGTATGCGCTTTAAAAGTGAAGATTGCTAGTTGCTTCAGTCCACAGACTAGAAGTGTTCTGGGAGATCCAGAACGAGTCGTTATCAGAATTGGTCCTATCACCAATGGTGGTGACTTTGTAGGTGCCGTTGAGCACTCTCTAAAAATGTTTAGGGCCTCCACGGGGGAAGCGAATGTTGTGTTGATAGAAGATTCAACGACATCAGCCTAAGCACCAAGACGACACGAAATTTATTAGCATACTTCAAAAGAGTTTGTAGCCTACCCGCTACTAGTTTTTTGAAAGAACAGATCTTTTGTCTAATACCTCGGATGACAAAATTTAATCTGGGATAATTATATTCGACTAAAGGACAAGTGTAAAGGACATACTGGGGATAACTTTGTGTATAAGTCTGGCAGGAGTAAAACTTTAGGACACGCGGTGTTTCTTATGTATTTCTTCTACAAGCTTTGAATCAGCCTCTTCTTTCTTTTCTTTACCCATTTCACCAAGCTCCTTAAGCTTAGATTCTGTTTCACGTGAAAGCCCAACGGCTTTATTTTCGAGATATTCAGGAGTATTTAACTTTGGATCGTCGAGAACTTCGTTAAACAGGGCATGCAAAATAAATCCAATTTTTGGACTTGGAGGAATGTTACACACTTCCATAACTCGCTTACCATCAATCTTGAGCATGGAAAGGGAAACGGGATCACGGAGGGCTTCTTCGATCATTGCGTGATATTTGCGGAGTCGATATGGATCTTCTTTGGGTCTACCAGTTCCTATACGGTCGCAAATGCGTATATTCATGAGCTCCCAGATGTTTTCACGGCCCACGTTCACAATCATGCGCCTAACAGCAGATAGGGTAATCTGTTCTGTGTCAGAGAAAAACATATGCCAACGTATAAGTTTGGTCACTTTTTCAATAGTTTTCACGGGAAACTTCAAACGAGTAAGAATCTTGTGTGTATCACGTGAACCAATTACTTCATGGCCATAAAACGTAATAATACCTGTTTCACGTGAAAGACCCTTGGTTTTAGGCTTAGAAATATCGTGAAATAGAGCCGTTAAACGGATATCTAGGTCCCAATTCTTGTCAGCGGCAGCCTGTAGACTACGCAAAAGGTGTTCCCAAACATCGTAAGCATGGGCCTGATTCTGACCAACTCCAATAGCTGTCTGCAGTTCAGGAACTATGTGGCTTAAAAGTCCTGTTTCATTAAGTATCTCAATACCGAGTTTTGGTTGAGGTGACATGAGTATTTTGGCAAATTCATCACGAATACGCTCCAGTGATATATCTTTGAGGAGTTTATTGTGTTTCTTGATCGAGGCCAAGGTGTTTTGTTCAATAGTGAAGCCGAGTTCAACAGCCAATCTGACAGCGCGCATCATACGGAGAGCGTCTTCTGTGAATCTGTCGTCTGGATTACCCACTGTCCTTATAACTTTGTCCTTTATATCAGAAAAACCACCGAATTGGTCTACCGTGTCTTTTATTGCTCCATTAGACAAAGATAGGGCAATGGCGTTTATCGTAAAGTCACGTCTTTGGAGATCGTCCTCGAGTTTGTCACTAAATTTGACACTATCAGGGTGACGTCTATCAGAATAGTCAGATTCCAAGCGGTATGGTGTCACTTCAACGTTACGGAGAGTATTATCTTCTGTGGCCTCATTTATAACTGCCACAGTGCCATATATGTTCTCGTAGACTGTTTTAGGGAAGAGGGCTTGAATTTGATCTGGTTTTGCATTGGTTGTCACATCCCAGTCTTTTGGTGTTCTTCCAAGGAAAATATCACGCGCGCAACCACCAACAAGATAGGCTTGAAAGCCTGCCTTTTCAATTTTCTCTACTATATTGATTATTTCCGCCGGAATGGCTTGGTTTTTCATTTTTTTATACTACAACATTAACATATTTTAATAAATAGAACTATGTAGTATAGTTATGTAACATGAAAGCTAGGTTAGAAGATAAAAAATTGGCCATTGAATTGAGGAAAAATGGCTTAAGTTATAAGGAGATACAGCAAAAAGTTCTTGTCTCCAAGAGCTTACTTTCTGGTTGGTTCAAATATTTAGAATTGTCCCCAAAAGAAGAAAATGTTTTAAGATCTAGAATGAAAGAGAGGATGGATAAAGGGCGAATTAGTTCAACTTTATCAAATAGAGAGAGGAGGATGGAGAGGGAAAAAATTGCTTGTAGTGAAGCAGAGAAGATGTTTAATAAGTTTAAAGATCAATCCGAATTTCTCGTGGGGATTTCACTTTATTGGGCTGAAGGGTCAAAAAGAACCGGTGAATTTCAGTTTATTAACTCTGATCCAGAGATGATTATCTTTATGTATAAATGGATTCAGAAGTATATTGGAATTAAAAAGAATATGATCAAGTGTAGACTGTTTCTCCACAGGATTCCTGGATATGAAAATTCACATGTATTTTGGTCAAGAAAGCTTGAATTAGAGCCATATTTATTCGAGAAGACAATTTATAAACCAACTCAACATGTTATAAAAAAGAATCCAAATTATAATGGTTGTTTACGTCTTTCGATTGGAGGCATTTATCATTTAAGAATTGTAAAAGCTTGGCAAAAGCTTTTAATACAGTATTATGGTAATGTTTGATGTACGTCGTTGTCTGAGTAAATTTTTTGTTAAATTGCACCCGTGGTGAAATGGATATCATTATTGACTTCGGATCAATCGTTGGGGGTTCGAGTCCCTCCGGGTGCACAAGGTTTTGAGTTTATTTATAAGATGAGGTATACTCATTTCCGTTAGTAGAAAACCAATGCGGGTATAGTTTAATGGTAGGACGCGTCCTTGCCAAGGACGAGTTGGGAGTTCGATTCTCCCTACCCGCACAACCGAACGAAGTTAGGGTATTAAAGAAAGTGTACCAGTGTCTCTTATTCACAGGTGGAGAATAGTCTTTTTAATATATGGCTCAAAATATAGAGTTTCACGTGAAAACTGGGGATAACTAGGTGGAATATGGGTATAAAAGACAGGTTATAGGGCTCAAAATCGTTATTTTCGTCTGTTTGTGAGCGTCTATTATGTGGATATGGCTCTATTGGGCTATTTTTATTAAACAAATATTTAAAAGTCAGCAAAGACGTGCCATAAAATGAATAATAAAGAAAAAGGAAATATAGGTGAAGATATAGCATGCACATTTCTTGAAAAGAATGGCTTTGTTATTGTTGATCGTAACTATTACAAAAAGTGGGGTGAATTAGATATTGTTGCTCGGAAGGGGACTAAACTTAACTTTTTTGAAGTGAAAAGCGTTGTTGAAAATTATTTGACAGAGTCCTTTAGGCCAGAAGAAAATGTTACTCCATTCAAAGTTAAACAATTACGTAAAATTATTCAGACATATTTGACTGATAAAGGTTATGGACTTGATTATGATTTTAATTTTCATATTTTATCTGTATATATGAATGAAAAGACACGAAAAGCTCGAGTAAAATGGATAAAGAATGTTATTTTATAAGGAATATGTTAGGATATGCCAATATGAATTTAGAGAAGAAGCATTAATTTAAAACGGAGCGTGGTGTAACGGCTAACATGCCTCTTTTGGGAAGAGGTGACTCCGGGTTCGAATCCCGGCGCTCCGACCAGTACTATATGAATCAAGATAAACCAAATATCTTTCACAGAGTCGTCAATTTCTTTGATAAGCTCGAAGATGTGGTTCGTGGACACCTTAGTCACTATCCAGTTATTTATACAATCATAGGAGGTATAGCTATAGTGCTTTTTTGGAGAGGTGTATGGCATACCGCAGACCTTTTGCAAGAACAGGGAGGTGTGATCGGTTTTCTTTTTTCACCAGTTATCAATATGGTAATTGTCGCAATCGTATTGCTCATGACAGGTCTTTTTGTTTCATATTTCATCGGAGATACGATACTCATGAGTGGTATAAAGGGTGAAAAAAAGGTTGCAGATAAGACGCAGAAAGATGTTAAAGAAGAGGAGGAAAAGCTTGGACAACTACGCTCAACGATAAAGGAAATGAAGAAAGAAGTTGATGAGATCAAAACTATTGTTGAGGAGGAACACAAGATTCATCACCACTAACCTTGTTAGGTAGCAAGATTCTTGCTACGATTGTCGTGTTCTTGGAAAAGCGGGACTAGTTAAATGGTATAATAGGAGTTTTCCAAACTCTTGTCGGGAGTTCGATTCTCCCGTCCCGCACAATCGAACGAAGTGAGATTTTGGGGGGACAACACCTGCTAATAGCAGGTGTGTGGGAGAATCGAAAAGGCTGAATATATCGCACGGAGCGAAGCGAGTACGATATGAAGCCTGTACTGGTCCTGTAAGGACCCATTCTCTTTAAATATGTGTTAATATTATTGACATGAAAAGACTTTTTATAATTCACGGTTGGGGAGACGGTCCAAAACAACCCATGCTTTCTTCACTAGAAGAATTTGCAAAGGGAATTGGTTTTGATACTACTTTTTTGAGGATGCCAAATCCTACAGTGCCAACGATAGATTCGTGGACAAAGTATTTGGAAGACAATGTGTATTATGTTGATCAAGATACCTATTTTATAGGTCATAGCCTTGGTGGTCAGGCAATTTTGCGTTATTTGGAAATGAATAAAGGATCACAACTTGGTGGAGCCATACTGATAGCGCCAGCATTTATTGTTAGTGGTTTGAAGACTCAAGAAGATCAGGATATCTTCAGACCCTGGAAGGACAGACCAATAGACTTCACCAGTATCCGTTCAATGTCGAATAATTTCGTCACAATTTTTTCTGATAATGATCAATCAGTTCCATTCGATGCAAATAAAGAGGTAATTGAAAAAGGCTTGGGTCAAAAGATTATCGTCGAGCACGCCAAAGGGCATTTTTGTAAAGAAGATGACGTAGTTGATTTGCCTGTGGCGAAGGAAATTTTGGAAGGGTGGAAGTAAAAAAGCGCGCTCTAGATGAGCACGCTAATTGTTTGGAGTTTATTTATACTTTTTAACAAGTGCTTCAAAAAGTTCCTCAGCATATTTAACAAATGCGTACATGTCGTCGTGGTTGAAACACTTCGAGTACTCCTCTCGCCACATGTTGATTACTGATTTATCAACAAAATCTCGATTTGATGGCAGTACAGATTCAACCTGCCAACTAGCTCTCAAAGTACAAAAAGCATCCTGTAGCTCTTCAGGCTCATAGTCAGAGCCATGAAACTTTAGTTTTTGAAGACAGAGAAAATCATATTCTGGGTCAACAACAAACTGTTTGGAACGCAAATGACTCAATATAACAGCCCAACGATCGTGTTTAATGGGCAGCATCTCTTTTCTGTCAGCAATGGTAAATAATATTTTTATAAGATCAATTAACGATAGTTTTTCATTTTTCATAAGTAATCACACTTGTTTTTGTTTTTCTGTAATTAAACTAACACATGAAATATCAGTTTACAATCGCCAAAGTATGCATAAACAAAAATACCTCGTCCATTGCTGGAAGAGGTATTTTTGAATCTCTAATAAGGGCCGATATTCCTTATAGTGAGATAGGAGAGTAAATAGACTAAAAGCTTATTTAACTGCGTCCTTGAGAGCCTTTGCGGCGCGGAACTTTGGAACCTTCATAGCTGGGACCTTGATGGCCTCACCTGTGCGAGGATTACGAGCTTCACGTGCTGCACGCTGCTTGACTGAGAAGATACCGAGACCTGCGATTGAGACCTCGTCACCCTTCTTGAGTGAGTCAATGATACTGTTAATCATTGTCTCAACAGCTTGCTCTGCTTGAACTTTCGTTCCGCCGAGAATGCCGTGGACTGCCTCTACAATGCTAGCTTTATTCATTGTGTTTTATATTAAGGCTAATAAATGGCGTCGGCCCACCCGCCAAGGGCGAGTCGAGTCTAGAACCATTGGTACATTATATAGTAAGCCATATTTTGAGCAATAGGCTAACAATATTGACAATTATTGTTGTTCGTATTGATATAGATTCATGTTTTCAGGAGTATTTTCTCCAATTTTGATGAATTGAGGACAATTAAATGCTTGTGTGTAGGCATACGTAAGTTGAGAACGAGAAGCTATATCAGTTTTAGTTGTACAATCTGCGGATATGAAATCGTTGTATGACACTATTTCATTGCCTATTGTTGATGATTTCGATTCAAGAGGGTAATTGTGTGTTGCAACGCCTATGACAAGCCCTTTCCATGGTTGAGAGATAAAATAGTGCTCGTATATGCCGTTAAAGAGCTTTAGATCAATAGGATTGAGGTATCTGTTTATGGGGTTGGCAGGATGAACAATCACTATATCTGTTCCGCTTTTCAATGGAAGAGTGAGTTTTGACCAGCTATTGTGAGAAGGATATGAAAAGGCAATAACACAAAAACAAAGTAAAATGGCTACCATAAGAGTGTTTTTGATGTGTCTATGCCATCGAGAGATATATGTTAGACACACGTCAGTTCCTAGGCCAACGAAGAGCATCAAAAGTATCGATGTGATCGCAACAATACGTGAGTAATCGATAATACATGTCTGTGGAATATAAGCATAGATAATCCACATGATAAGGCCCACAATAACAGGTAAAAGAAGAGGGAAAATTTTTCTCTGTACAGCGATCACGATGCCTATACACACGAGCAATAATATGGGTATCGGTACCATATTCCAAATACTGAGAAAAGGGATTCCACCGTCGAGGTTTGGCCGTATAATCCATGAAATAAGCAGGTGGAGAGTCCCAGACCAGCCATACGTATGAATAAAAAAGATTGAAATGAATCCAGAGCCGAATATAACTCCACAGACAGCTAGACACAAGGTTTTGATTTGATTAATTTTATTCTGTAGAACTGTAACAGCAATAGCAGGTAGGATAAAAAGTACCATTGGGGGATATATAATCAATGAAAAAGTATACACAGCTAAAGCCCAGCATATTTTTTTTGTGAGAGTCAATAAAATTGCAATAAGAAATACACTAAGGCTGGCAAGAAATGGCACAAAAAACCAAATTCCTGGGGCATTGGTACCGTTGGTGATGAGAGGTACTGCGAGCATGGCTACACTAGACGCAAAAACGCTCACACCGAGACGTCGCGATATGAAATAGATCATGATGCACATAGTGAGACCGTTTATGAGTGCAAAGAGTGTCCAGCCTATGAGAGGATCGATGCCAGTTATTCCAAAAATGAGAGCGGTGAGGCTATAAAAAACAACCAATGGATTGGCGAAAAATTTGTTAGAATCCAAAGGATTGGTCATCGGCAAAGCATGATTTTCAATTGCGTATTTGGTCAAAGATACACCAACCCATTCATCAGAATAGTATGGATACGGATACGTATCATGCGTAACTATCTGTTGGCCAGTTACGGTCGCCACAGGACCGGAATAGTTATAATGTATAGAAAAGAGTTCAAAAAAAATGATAATGAATGAGAGAGTAAAGAGCGCAATACTCTTTTTATGGATAGTGATAAGATACAGGATACGCGACATAACGCAGTAATAATACCATGAAGAATGTTGAGACAAATCAAATGATGCCAGAAATAAGCATAATTTTGCCATGTTTCAATGAAGCGAAAGCACTTCCTCTGTGCTTACGAGAAATTCAAGGAGTTTTAGTGAAAGAGGGAATAGAAGGTATTGCTGAAATAATAATAGTTGATAATGGATCGAATGATGGAAGTTTTGAAATCGCGGAGAGGTTAATGAGAGGCATTCCTCAACTACGAGTAATTAGAGAAAATAGACGAGGATATGGTTCAGTATATATGAGGGGTTTATCCGAGGCTCGAGGAAAGTATATTTTCATGGCTGATGCAGACCACTCATATGATTTCAATGACATACCTCGTTTTATTCAAAGATTGAAAGCAGGTGCTGACCTCGTGGTGGGAAATAGATTTGTTGGTGGTATAGATAGTGGGGCTATGCCAGTACATCACAAATATCTCGGCAATCCAGTCCTATCTCTCATCGTAAAAAAACTATTTGGTATCAAAATAGGCGACATCCACTGTGGGATTCGTGCTATGACACGTGAGGCATTCAAAAAAATCACGTTATACACCACAGGAATGGAATTTGCTTCAGAAATGATTGTTAAAGTGGCAAAACAACATCTACGGATTGAAGAAATACCTGTGCATTATCGTGCTCGCATAGGTGAGTCAAAACTCGAATCAGTTGGTGATGGATGGCGACACCTTCGATTTATTCTTCTGTATTCACCGATCTATTTATTTTTTATTCCAGGAATTATCTTATGTGGAATCGGTTGTATTTCGCTCATTGCATTGTATTTTGGTAAGGCTGTTTTTTTCAATATACAATTCTATATTCATCCAATGTTTTTGTCGGCGGTATGCGTCATGCTTGGCTATCAAGTTGTTCTTTTTGCGGGTTTTGCGAGAATCTATGCAATCACTCATCTCGGTGAGACAGATCATTTTATGGAATCACTTTTCAAGAAAATTACGATTGAAAAAGCAGGTTTTCTGGGGATTTTCGTGGCAGGCATCGGCGCACTCATTTATATTCTTATTTTTTCAGAGTGGGTTCATTCTGGTTTTGGATCACTTGATCAAGTAAAAAATTCTATCCTTGCTTTGACCTGTATTGTTCTCGGTGTACAAACATTCTTTTCAGCTTTCATGTTGAGTATTCTGGGAATTAGAGAGAAATAATCTAAATGAATTTATAACTAAAATGAAAATCGCTATTTTCCAAAATTTTCTTGATACCATCGGTGGTGCTGAAGTGGTTGGTTTGACTTTGGCACGAGAACTTAAGGCTGATATATATACAACAAACATAGATCGAGAAAAGATCCGACAAATGGGATTCGATGATGTAACTATATATTCAATCGGTCGCGTGCCTGTCAATGCGCCTTTTCGTCAGCAGATGGTATCATGGCGTTTTCGAAGGTTGAACCTCAAAGGAAAATATAATTTTTTTATTATCAATGGTGATTGGGCTGTTTCTGGCGCAGTAAAAAATAAGCCGAATCTATGGTATGTGAATGCAACGATACGAGAATTATACGATATGTACTCGTACGTGAGAGAAAATGTACTCGGTCCGATTAAGAGACCAGTATTTGATGTCTGGGTTGGGTATAATCGCTATTTGAATAAAAAACATATTGCATATATCGATTCTATAGCCTCAAATTCAACTTTTACACAGGAGCGAGTTAAAAAATATCTACACAGAGAATCAGAACTGATATATCCTCCAACACAAACACAAAAATTTCATTATGAGAAATCTGGAGATTATTGGTTAAGTGTCAATCGAATCATTGGATATAAGAGGGTTGATATGCAGATGAAAGCTTTTGCTCTATTACCAGATGAAAAACTTATCATCCTTGGTCCGTATGAAAAATCTAGGACAAGTCTAGCTTATGTTGAATTGGTCAAGCGACTCAAACCGGAAAATGTGGAAATTATCGAGGGTGCGAATAGTTTCGAAGAGCTTGTACACTACTATGCAAACTGTAAAGGTTTCATCACAACCTGTCGTAATGAAGATTTTGGTATGACTGCTATAGAAGCTATGGCTTCTGGCAAAGTTGTTATAGCCCCTCATGAGGGTGGTTATCGAGAAACTATAGTTAATGGAAAGACGGGAATATGTATTGATGACATGACTCCTCAAAAATTGGCTGACACCGTTCGAAATATTAGCCAGGTATTGGCTCAAGATCCTGATTATTATGTAACATCATGTAGAGAACAAGCTATGAAGTTTGATGTCTCAATTTTTATAAGAAAGATCAAAGATATGATCTATGCTCGTTAAATGTGTACGTCTATCACCTCACATTCTCAGTATATTCCTCAAATTTTTTTGAGGTTTTCATTATATTTAGATCGATGAGCTGTGTACTGTCGATAAAGCGTGTAGAGGTTGAACCAAAAAGTGTTATGTCATCAACTTTTTTCAATTTTTCTGCCATCTGTTTGTATTCCACGGCATCATCCCAGTGCTCTTCTCGCTCTGCCTCTTTCAAAATATATCCTTTGAAGTTACCTGTATATTTAAAATGAAGTGTCACTCCTCTCATATCAGAAAAAATAACACCTTTTGCATCATGTTGGCCAATAGTGATTGAGACGTTACGATTACATTTTACTATAAAGACCTTATTTAGAAGCGCATCAACACCAAATAGGCGTTTACGTACTCCTCCGCGGTACCATCTCACCGTATCACGGTTAGTCATAGATGACTGTATATAGTCTTGTGTACCATCAAAATATGGAAATGCACGCATAAGATCGTCACCCTTTTTGTACTGTGTCGATTGAGTCGGTTTGTCTGAGTACATATCAAGGAGAAATGAGCACATAGCCGTACTTCCTTCTCTGTCCAAAAATGAGCAGAGATTTTTGAATGACAGCTTCTCGCAGTGTGGGAATACCACTATTTCATCTGCGTCTATGACCAATGACCAGTGTCCATATGCGTAACGTTTCATGAGTTTTCTTACCCATTTACTACCGCATCCAGATTCTTGAAAGCTCGCTTTTGTCTCAAACACATGAACATTTTTTTGTGATAGTAAGAATGTGACAGTCTCATCTTGTGAGCCATTATCAACCACAAAAAAACGATCAACTCCCTTATTTTGATAATAAGAAATAAGGTACGGAAGACGCATGGCTTCATTTCGTACAACCAGAAAGGCAAAGATTTCATCTGGTGCGGGTTGTATGTCTCCAGAATCGATTCTATGTAAAATAATCGGTTTTAAATCTCTCGGTCGTATCGTTATGCATTTCCAAACGAGATCTTTTGTCACAATCATAATTTTCCAAAATAGTTTCGGTGATTCTCTTTTTTCTTCAATACTTTTTCTAAGGTTGTATAACATGTCAATACAATTATATAAAATATACGTGATTATCGCTTACGTACATACTCTTCTATAACTTCCTTGGGTGTGCCAATTTTCACAATCGCACCTGCATCAAGCCATATAACTCGATCACAATATTTCTCAACAGTCCCAAGATCGTGACTTACCAGGATGACTGTCGATCCTCCGTGGATGAATTCTTCCATCTTGGTAACTGCTTTCTGTTGAAAATCGATATCGCCAGCCCCGTTTAAGACCTCATCTAGTAATAGGATGTCAGGATTGCGCTCACTCAAACAGAAAATAGTGACAGAGAAGTTTAGACGAGCACTCATGCCAGATGAAAACTGATACACTTTTGTATTAACGAAATCTTTTAGGCCCGAAAATTCAACGATACTATCAAAACGTGTACGAATTTCCTTTTGTGTAAGACCCATCATGGCTCCCATGAGGTAAACATTTTCTCGCATTGTGAGAAGTGGTTGTAATCCTTGTCCAAAACCAGCGAGATAGACCAAGGTGCCTTCGGTGGTGATACTACCTGAATATGGTCTATAGATACCTGCAATGAGACGGAGTAAGGTACTTTTACCTGAACCGTTGTTACCGATAATACCTATATTTTCACCAGGTTCTGCTTCGAATGAGATATCTTTTATGACATGCAACTTATTTGATTTCTTGAATCGTGCTTCTGTAGATGTTTTGACATATCTAAAAAAGAACGTAAGTATTCTTCCCAAAGCACTCGAGTTTTCTCGGTAGCTCATAGTGAATTTCTTATTGAGATGTGTGACAGTTACTCTTTTCATAGTGGTATTTATACAGATTCAGCAAAATAATCCTTAAAAATATAAAAGAAAGTATATCCTATGATAAGTGAAGAGAATCCTATGAGAACAACACCGATAAGGAGCCATAATGATGGTACGACTCCATATATAGCGAGATCACGAGCACTTGTCATGAAATAAAAGAGCGGATTGAATATATGTATCCAATGAGTATAATCTTCTTGGCGTATAACATAAAATATTGGTGTTACAAAAAGGAGGAGCTGAGAAAAAATTAACCAGATATTTTTGAAATCAACGAGATAGAGACCAATTGTCGCAAAGAAGAAACACAAGCCCAAGGTAAACAATATGTAGAATATAAATATAAGTACATACCATATCATACCGATCAGTGCGACATGAAAATATAGAAAGAAAATCAGTACGAGGAGCAATTCGAATAGATGTGAAAAAATAGCTTGAAATACTATGGATAAGACGAATATCTCATAGGGTATTTTCATTGATTTGATGAAGCCGGCATTATTTCGTATAAGATCGATAGATGCGTTAATTGATTGATTGAAAAAATTAAGCATAATAAGACCCATCAAGAGATAAATAGAGTAATAGGGTATAGTCGTGGTTGAAAAAAGAACACCTCGAAGATAGAGAATGATAATGAAGTAACTGAGTGGATTGAGTAAATACCACAAAATACCGAGATAACTACCTTCGTTTCTCACTTTGAAATTTGCTTTAGCAAGAGAATAACTTGTTGAAAGTATTTCTCGATATTTTTTCATATAATGTTACCTCGCGAACTCAATTGTTCGTGTCTCACGAATAACAGTGACTTTGATTTCACCAGGATATTTGAGATCCTTTTCAATTTTAAGGGCTATATTGCGGGCCAATTCTTTGGCTTCGACGTCACCCATTTCTTCTGGTCTGACAAACACACGAATTTCACGTCCCGCTTGAAGGGCATATGACTTATCTATGCCAGGGAATGAATTGGCAGTAGCTTCGAGGTCAGCCAAACGCTTCAAATAATTCTCAACGTTATCACGACGTGCACCAGGGCGAGCACCGGAGATAGCGTCAGCAGTTTGAACGATACGTGATTCGACAGTCTCATATGGATACTCTTCATGATGAGCTTGCATTGCCTTCACTATTTCTTCTGAAGCACCAAATTTCTGCAAGATACGGCGTCCTATCTCGACGTGGGTTCCAGAAACTTCATGGTCGAGAGCTTTACCGATATCGTGGAGAAGTGCACCAGCTTTGGCAACTTGAACATTGGCACCGAGCTCCTCAGCAATCATGCCGGCGATATGTGCCATTTCTACCGAGTGCTGGAGAACGTTCTGACCATAACTGGTACGGAAATAGAGGCGACCAAGAATAAGGAGTATGCGTGGATCGAGACCAACAACGCCACATTCGTAGGCTGCTTGCTCACCTTTTTCTTTGATGGTTTTATTGATATCCTGTTTTGCTTTCTCTATGATCTGTTCAATGCGTGCAGGTTGAATACGACCGTCCTTGATAAGTTCTTCGAGGGCGAGACGAGCAGTGTGACGACGGACAGGATCAAATGATGAGATGGTGATGGCGCCTGGAGTATCATCAACCATAACTTCAACACCGGTCATACGTTCAAAAGCCTTGATGTTACGGCCTTCTTTACCAATGATTTTTCCTTTTATATCATCATTTGGAATAGGAACTGACGTTGACATGACATCTGATGCGACAGAAGAAGCGAGACGTTGTATAGAGATAGCAAGGATATCCTTAGCCTTTTGTTCCAAAGCCTCTTCTCCTTGTGCTTCGAGTTTGTTCATACGGACGAGGATATCTTCTTCAGCTTGTTTCTCAACGAGTTTGATAATTTCAGCTTTGGCATCCTCTACTGACATCTTTGCTGCTTTTTCGAGGGCTTCTGTTCGGTCAGCTTGGATTTTTTCGGCTTGTTCACGAATAGCCTTGATTTCTGCCACACGCGTTTTGACCAAATCGACTTCTTTATCGAGATCGATTTGACGCTTATCGAGCATTTCCTCTTTTTTGATGAGACGAGCCTCTGTTTGACTAGCTTTCTCTTCTTTTTCTTTTATTTCTTTCTTTCCTTCTTCTATAACCTGTTGCGCCTTTGTTTCGGCCTCAACGGTGATTTTTTTTGCCTCTTCTTTTGCTGAGAGAAGCATCTCCTTTATCTCGAGCTCCATAGAACCCTTTTTACCGAGAGAAATGATGAGACGGAGGTAATATCCTACGGCTACACCTACTACTCCGGCTAGTGCCAGGAAGACGGCGATTAGTTTTAATGAATACATATGCGGATGTGATCCGCTCGGATAGAACTACGGTGATATATGGGTTTTATGAGTCTTTTTGTACCAAAGTGTCATAAATAGTAATGAAGTGTCACAGGGTTCTCTCAAAGCGTATCAAAATTAAATTAAGTAACAAAATTATAATATAACGATTTATTGTGAAAAGCAACAGTATGTGCATATATTGACACGGATATTTTTCTGCTGAAAAATTCCTCGTGCTCGCTCCAGTCGAGTCTCGCAAGGTCAATATATGCACATACTGTTGCTTTTCTGTCACTATTTCGTTATATTTCATTCATAATTATGAATTACCTCATCCCAACAGTTATAGAAAAGACCAGTCTTGGTGAGCGTGCTTATGATATTTACTCACGTTTGCTCAAAGAAGGTATCATTTTCCTTGGTGGACCGATAGATGACAATGTAGCTAACATTGTTATTGCCCAATTACTCTTCTTGCAGTCAGAAGATCCAAAGAGAGAGATTTCGCTTTATATTAATTCACCAGGCGGTTCAGTAACTGCAGGTTTGGCTATTATTGATACGATGAATCATGTAAAGAACGATGTTTCTACTGTATGTGTTGGATTAGCAGCTTCTATGGGAGCTTTAATTCTTTCGTCAGGAGTAAAAGGAAAGCGTTTTGTGTTACCAAATGCGGAAGTGATGATTCATCAACCACATGGAGGAACAGAAGGCCAGGCATCAGATATAGAAATTAGCGCTAAACATATCCTGAAAACTCGTGCAACAATCAATAAAATGTTGGCGAAAAATACTGGACAAACACTCACTAAGATTGAAAAGGATGTAGACCGCGACTTCTTTATGGATGCAGAAGAAGCTAAAAAATACGGACTTGTCGATCAGATAATGAATGGGAAGAAGTAGTATTACGCTATTTTAATGCGTTTACACCGATTTTACATAAGCGAAACCATTGGCTCAAAAAGTGAAGTAATTCTTGACTCTACTGACGTCATACATCAAATTCGTAAAGTATTTCGTCTGAAGAAAGGTGATTTACTGATAGTTTTTGACGGTTCAGGTTCTGATTATACGTGTGGTATCGAAGATTTTCGCGATGAGACGATAGTTTTGGGTGTGCGCGAGGCAAGTAAGAGCCGATTTATGCCTGAAAGGGAGGTATATCTCTATGCAGCGCTTGTAAAGAAGGACACTTTTGAGTGGATTGTGGAGAAAGCGACTGAACTTGGTGTGACAAAGATAATTCCTATTATTGCTGAGCGAACAGAGAAGAAGGCGGTTAATGAAGAACGTTTGAAAAAGATTACTATTGAAGCTAGTGAGCAAAGTGGTAGAGGAACAGTACCAGAAATTGAGCCGGTTGTTGGTTTGAAAGAAGCGTTAATTGAATTGCAAGAGAAAAATGAAGATGAAAGTGTAAAATCTATCGCTTTTCATACGGACGCCGAACTTTTCAATAATTCCGACCTCGGCAATGATATTGAACCCCTAGCATGTTTCATTGGTCCAGAAGGAGGTTGGTCACCAGATGAAGTCGGTTTGTTTCATCAGAATAAAATCCCCGTCAGATCTATTGGCACTCAAGTATTACGCGCTGAAACTGCTGTTGTCGCTACCCTATCATTGGTGATGTTTGGGAAGTAGGTGGTTACATGGGGTGTTTCATAAAAAACTATACACGATGGTATCTGTATGTTAGCTTTTAATTAAATCCCTGTTCTTTAACAACTCAAGACAGGTCGCTTCGCATTACGTGCAAAGATATGAAGTGCTATTCAGGCTCTTAAACATGAGTTAATAAAACAACAAAATAGGAGAAGGCCATGAAAGAGTATAGTTCGTATACATACGCTGAAGCAAAAACCGGAATTGGTCAACACGTTCGATTCACTTGTGCGTCTGAAAATGCCGACCGAGTAAAACTTTTCATCGAAGAAAACATAAGGGATATTGAAGTCCCGATTAGTCGCGTAAGTGAAATAAGTCATGGTGGTTATGGTCGTTTTAGCCGTTACAAGCTGAAGCAACACAAATACGCTGGTGGTCAGAATGAAGCCGGTGGGGGCTTTATTGAAGTTTTGGAAGTTATAAACCCTCCGAAAGGAAGACATTCGGTTGTCATTCATGAATACGACACTCATTCTGGTGGACGTTTTTCAGAATGGGATAGTGTCGAATCGGCAAAAGAAGCTTTCGAAAAGCATTGGTGCTCCGGTAATCATAATTGGCCGGAAGAATACAAGAAGACAAGATCTGGTTTCAGACGATTGGTGAGATGTGGTCCACTCCAACCTTGGTTTTATGCTGTAGGTGAAGAAGAGCTCGTGGGTGATTACGCTCTTGCATCAGGGCTTGAAGATGATCCAGTATTCAGGCTTGGTCGTAAATTTGTAGTGGCAGATGAGCATGGTGTCTCAAGCGTGAAGGTGTGCATGGGGTCACGATTCGTTTCTGAACAGTCTCGTGATCATTCTTCGGCATACACAAGTGTGTATCGGTATGTGTATTTCGACGACGGGTCTACGATACGGATATGCAAGGACAGCACTGTTGATGGTCTTGATGAAAATGGAAATAATAAGGCCTTTCCACGCGTATTCCGTGATGATGAAGTATGGATTACTCATTCAATCGAACAATTCCAAGTATTATTATCTGGATTGAAAGAAGGTTTCCAGATAAAGTTCGTTGATGGACGAGTGTTTACGGCAAAGCTCTCGAAGAAAGGAAAAAATCCGCCTTCGGTTGAGGGTGACTACCTAGTGAAGGTTACTCATACTGATCACACTAAGAAAGAAGGTTGGGTTAGAGATTTTGTTCCGACAAGTGAACACCCTGACATAGTAAGTCGCGTCTTGGCTAAGTATACGGATGCGCCTAAGACGAAAAAAGTTGAAATCATTAAATGTGTGCCGAAGAAAGGTGGTAAAAAGTGGTCCGGAGCATTTTTTGTCTCAAAATCTGTCTGAGTTTTTCTAGTTTACATGGCGCACTGCTTTGACAGAGTGCGCTTTTTTATTTCTCCATCTTCTCCAACCACTCAAACACCTTCTCATTTGTCAGAATTGTCTGCGCATAGACAGTAGCACGCTCACGATCAGCATCAGCATAGTGCTCGACGATATGGGCGACTTCGGCTTCTACTTCAGCAGGGGAGGCGTGGATGTTTTCTTTTTCGGAAATCATGTTCAACATAAGTTGTAATTTCGCCTTCTTTTCAGCTAACGGCTTCCATTCGAGGCGAATTTCTTCTTGAGTTTTCTTGGCATGCTTCAAGTAATCCTCCAACTTGATACCCATGCGCTCCATATCTGCCTCAAACTGAGCTTGAGTACGATTGAGTTCACTTTCAATCATGATATCTGGCAATTCAACTTTCACCGCTTCGGCTATAGCATCAGCAATGCGTATACGAGTTTTCTCACGGGCCTCACTGACCTTTTCTTCTGCAAGCATTGCAGACAATTTACTCTTGAAATCAGGAATATCAGTAAATTCACCAAGAGTTTTGACGAAATCATCAGTAAATTCTGGCATTGAAGCCTCAATTACTGCGTCATGCTCCTCTTTACTCATCTTTTCATGGTCGTGACCTTCATGTGAAGCACGAGACTTGCGAATACGCAGAATAGCTTCTTCTATATCAGCATCAGTAACTTTCAATTCATCTTTTGGAGCTTTTCCAACTTCTTTCTCTGCAATTTTCTTATAATCAGGAAGTTTGACGACTGGAACAACTGCAGTCACAACCTTGAATTCGAGTGGATTTCCCGAAGCAAGTTTCGTAATCTGTATTTCAGGCTTACCGATAGCATCAATTTTCTCTTTCATAATGATATCTATATATGCCTTTGACATAGAAATCTCTGCCATCTCTTCTAGAATAGCTTTCTCACCAACTTTGCCAATAAGGACATTTTCTGGAACCATACCTTTGCGAAAACCGTCGATAGTAACCGAATTGTTGATATAGGTAATAGCTTCAGCACGAGTTTTTTCCCAGACTGATGTGGGAATAGAACCAACGATTTCGACTCGCGATCTTTCTATTGGTTTGATCGTTACAGAATCGTATGTTTTTACTGTTTTTGTATCGGTTGACATGATTTTGACAGGTTAGTAATTAGTTTTTCTATTTTATAGCGTTATTAAGATCATTTTTCAACGACTGAACATCGTCACCACTCATTTGAATAGTAATAGTTGATGAAGCGGTGTCTGAATTGATGAGAGCCTGACGGTTGATATGTGATGCAAAGACATAGAGAGCTGCTGCCACTAAAACAACAATCACAATCAGAGTTCCTACGATAGGGCCAAAGTTTTTTGTCTCTATTTTCTGCATATTAATTCAATCGAGCAGATGACGTACTTGAAGAAGCAGTTTCAGCCTCTATAGCCTGAAGAACAGCGTTCAAAGCATCCCATGATTGTCCAAGAGCGAAATATGCCTGCTGATTTTCTCGATAACCCGGACGAGGATTGGAGCCAGTTATGGTTGAAGTAGCAATTGCTACGGCTTGAGCAGAAAATATAAGAGTTTGATCTGCAATGTTAAGCAATTGGATAGATTTCGTCATAGGAGTGCCAGAAGCAACCTCTTTTTCGATACGACTCTCCATACGTGCACGGATATCCTCTAGTTTGAAAAGTTTATCTTCAAGTGGCTGGACTAGAACACTATTTCGTGGATCATAGCCAAGAGGTCTTTCATGACGAACTTGATACCCCTGGAGGATATTTTGTCCGATCTGGAATATGTCAGGGATAGGAATATTGAATAACATACGTACTAGTATACTATTTCCACATCGTCATGACGAATCCAACAATGAGAAGAGCAACAATGTTCAAGATCTTGATCATTGGGTTGATAGCGGGACC